>Ga0210385_10000883_pt1 | contig 19214 bp, 12 predicted proteins | sample IncBWH26OmetaG_FD_160107 | JGI IMG/M metagenome (GOLD analysis project Ga0210385, IMG submission 160107) | Forest soil microbial communities from Barre Woods Harvard Forest LTER site, Petersham, Massachusetts, United States - Inc-BW-H-26-O ...
ACGCCACCCTGCGCGACGGCATGGGGGGAGGCGGCATGAGCCTCACCGCGCAGGAGAAGCTGCGCGTGGTGCACGCCCTCGACGCGCTCGGAATTCACCTGATCGAGGCGGGCTTCCCTGCCTCGAACCCAAAGGAGCTCGAGCTGTTCGCGCTGCTCGAGCGCGAGAGCTTCAGCGTGAGCGAGATCGTCGCCTTCGGCATGACGCGCCGGCGCGACGCTCCGGCCGACCAGGACGAGGGGCTGCGCATCCTGGCGGAGTCGTTCGCGCCGGTCTGCACGCTCGTCGGCAAGAGCTCGCCGCTTCACGTCGAGAAGGTGGTGCGCGTCTCTGCAGAGGAGAACCTGGCGATGATCTCCGAGTCGATCGCGTTCCTGCACGCCCACGGCAAGCGCGTCCTGTTTGACGCCGAGCACTTCTTCGACGGCTACGCCGCCGACCCCGCCTACGCGCTCGACACGCTTCGCGCCGCGGCCGCGGCCGGCGCCGAGCGGGTGGTGCTGTGCGACACCAACGGCGGCTCCTTGCCCGGGCGAGTGCGTGCGGTCGTCGAGGCGGTGCGCGACGAGCTGGGAGACGTCGCGCTTGGCATCCACACGCACGACGACGGTGGCTGTGCTGTGGCCAACACGCTGGTTGCCGTCGAAGCCGGCGCCGGCCAGGTGCAGGGCACGATCAACGGCATCGGCGAGCGTACGGGCAACGCCAACCTCGTCACGGTCATCGCCGATCTGCAACTGAAGATGGGCTACGAAGGGCTGGCTCCCGAGCGGCTCGCGCGTCTGACTGAGACCGCACACCTCTTGGACGAGCTGCTCAATCGTGCGCCCAACCCCGCCCAGCCGTATGTCGGCAAGAACGCCTTCGCGCACAAGGCGGGACTGCACACCGCGGCCATCCGTGCCGACGCGGCGACGTTCGAGCACATCGACCCGGCGCTGGTCGGCAACGCGCGCGACGTGCTCGTCTCAGAGCTCTCCGGTCGCGGCACGGTCATCGAGAAGGCGGCAGAGTTCGGGATCGAGCTGGACGACGAGGCGATCGAGCGCGTGCTCGAGCGCGTCAAGAGCGCCGAGCACGAAGGCTTTCAGTTCGAGGCGGCGGACGGCACGCTCGAGCTCTTGATGCGCGAGGAGGCCGGTCTCTACGAGCCGCTGTTCACGCTGCTGTCGTGGCGGGTCATTTCCGGGCAGCGCTTCAACGGCGAAGTGGAGACCGAGGCCACGATCAAGATCGTGGCGCCACCTGGGCCGGATGAGGTCGAATTCATCTGCACGGCGGAGGGCAACGGTCCCGTGAACGCGCTCGACAACGCTTTGCGCGAGGCGCTCGAGCAGGTCTATCCGCATCTGCGCGACCTGAAACTGGTCAACTACAAGGTGCGGATTCTCGATGAGGCCAGGGGTACGGCAGCCGTCACACGGGTTCTGATCGACGTGTCCGACGGCGAGCGGGTGTGGGGGACTATCGGGGTCTCTGGGGACATCATCGCCGCCTCTTGGGAGGCGTTGGTCGATTCGCTTACGGTTGGAGTGCAGCAGCCCGCGTCACGGACGCCGTCGTCGATTCGATCGTCGGGTCAGGACGGTGGGGACTCTTCGCAGGGTGATGGTTGGACCGAGGGCCCGTCGATCGAATGACGTCGTCGCCGGTGTCCTGCTTTGGGTGATCTCGAGGTCATACCCCTGGCTAGGCCTGTTCTTGGGCTTACAGAGGAGAGGTTGGTCGCTGATGTCTTGACTTCCGGACAGCTGTCGCTCGGTCCTCGCTTGGCGGAGTTCGAGCGGCTGTTCGCCGACTTTGTCGGTAGCCCGCTTGCCTGTGCTGTCTCCAGCGGCACCGCGGGACTTCATCTTGCCCTGCGGGCTGTTGGCGTGTCTGACGGTGACGAGGTGATTACGAGCCCGTTCTCGTTTGTGGCTTCGGCGAATGTGGCGCTCTACGAGCGCGCTCGGCCTGTGTTCGCCGATATCGACCCGCTTACGCTCAACCTCGACCCTGCCGCTGCTGAGGCCGCTGTGACCGAGCGTACGCGCGCGATCTTGCCGGTGCACATCTTTGGCTATCCGGCTGACATGCCGGCGTTCGAGTCGATAGCGAGGTGCCACGGGCTTGGCATCGTGGAGGACGCCTGTGAGGCGCTTGGTGGCGTATACACGGATGGCACGGCCGTCGGCGCGCGTGGGAATGCCGCCGTGTTCGGGTTCTACGCGAACAAGCAGCTCACGACGGGAGAGGGGGGGATGGTCACGCTTGGCGATCCCGACGTCAAGCTGCGAATCGACTCCGAGCGCAATCAGGGCCGTGCGCCGGACATGGACTGGCTCGATCACGATCGACTTGGCTTCAACTACAGGCTGTCGGACATCGCCTGTGCCGTCGGTATCGGGCAGATGGCGCGGCTACCGGGGATGCTTGAATTGCGAGCGCTTGCCGCCTCCTACTACCGCGAGGCGCTTGCTGAGATCGAGGGCCTCGAGCTTCCCTGTGAGGACCACGACGGCGCTCGGCGCGGGTGGTTTGTGTACGTGGTGCAGCTTCCTCACGGCGTCGATCGCGACGAGACGGTGCGTGGGCTGGCGACGCTCGGCATCCAGAGCAAGCCTTACCTGCCGGCGATCCACCTGATGAGCTTCTATCGCGAGCGCTTCGGCCATCGCGAGGGCGAGTTTCCGGTGTGCGAGGACGTCGCCGCGCGTTCGCTGGCGCTGCCGCTGTACCCGGGTCTGTTCGAGAACGACGCAGCGCGCGTGGCCGCTGCGCTGCGGCGCACGCTCGGGCGCTGAGATGTGCCCGTTTGGGCGCTCGACCATCCGTCCAGCGCGAAATGTCTCTGACTTGCGCGCTCGACGCCCAAGCGTCGAAGAGGCGCCTCTGCGCAGCGAAAATGCACGATGCGCTCCGAGAGTTCCACCAGATCCGACGGCCTGACAGTTGGGATTGGAAGGGAGCTTCGAACTGTGATACCACTTTGCGTGGCCCCTGCCAACCAAGGGGACGCGAATGGGCAAGGTCAGGGCCGGGGTGCGACGCCGGTAGGACGGCACCCCGGCTCGAGCTGGCAAATTCGATCTGCTGGGGACAACTGACCTTAGGAGCTGGAACGTGAGGGCCACGAAGCTGACGATCGTCGTCTGCCTCGCATCCATCGCGGCGATGGTGGCCGTGACGCTCACCAAGGCCCCGCCGCGCGTCGTAGACGGAGTGGGTTCAAACGCGGACATGACATTCACGACCGGCGATTTCGCCGCGTGCCAGGCAGACGAAGTGTTGCTGCACGGCGTCTCGGCGATCCGCCTGGGAGTGGCCGCCGGCCTCGGTCCCGCTGTCCACGTGAGGGCATACTCGGGCTCACGCGTTCTCACTCAAGGTAGCCGTTCTGCCAACTGGACTGGATATTCGGTGACCGTGTCTGTGGCACCGCTGAAGCGCACCGTCTCCCACGTCAAGCTCTGTCTCGCGGTCGGGCCAAACAGCGGGCCCGTATACATCTTTGGGAGAAACAGCCTGCCGCAGCGGGCGGCCGTGTCGGCTGGAGGGCAAACGCTTCCCGGCAGGGTCGGGGTCGAATACCTGGCGGCTGGCAGTGGCTCGTGGTGGTCGCGCGCACTGTCGGTGGCACGACATATGGGAATCGGCCACGCCCTGAGCGGTAGCTGGGTGGCACTGCTGGTGGCCGTGCTCGTGGGAGCCGTCGCGGCACTGACGACACGACTTGCCTGGAGAGAGCTGCCATGAGCAGGTCGCCCGCTCGGCGCGCACCGGTGGACAAGGCTTCCGTAGGCGCTCGGTTGTTCAAGAGAAGGCTCAAGGTGCAACAAGAGCGCAGGACCCGGCGGGAGACCTCGCTGAGGCGAGCCCTAGCCTCTCGACGGGGATCGGCTTTCGGCCCGCGAGCGATCCTCAGGCGCGCTCCGGCAGCCGCCTGGATGTGCGCGCTGATCGCATTGTTGAACGGGGCCGCCTGGTCGATCATCACGCCGCCGTTCCAAGGTCGCGACGAGCCGGCCCACTTCGCTTATGTCCAGCAACTGGCCGAGACAGGGACGCTGCCACGAACGGTCACCGAAGAACACCTCGAGTACTCACCTGAGGAGACGCTCGTCTTGGAAGGGCTTCACGCGCTCACGATACAAGGCATACCGCAGATACCGGCCCTATCGTCGATGTCCCAGCAACGCGTTCTCCTACAGGATGTCCACGCCGGCTTATCGCGCGAAGGTGGTGGAGAAGCCGGCGTCGCAACTCCAGAGCCGCCCCTGTACTACGCGCTTGAGACGATTCCCTACGCGCTGGGTGCGAACAACGTCCTCTCACAGCTGGAGCTCATGCGCCTGTTCGATTCGCTCATCGCCGCGGTCACTGTGCTGCTGACGTTTCTCTTCCTGCGCGAGATCCTTCCGGGTGTGCCATGGGCGGCCACGGTCGGGGCGCTGTGTGTGGCCGTACAACCCCTGTTCGGCTTCATGTCGGGCGCTCTCAATCCCGACGACATGGTGTACGCGGTCTCGGCGGCGCTGTTTCTCTGCCTGGCGCGCGCGTTTCGTCGAGGCCTCACCAGAGCAGGCGCGATCGTACTTGGCGTTCTCATCGTGGTCGGCTTGCTGACCAAGCTCACCTTCGTGGGCGTCGCACTCGGCGTGTTCGCAAGCCTGGTCCTGCTCGGCGTGCGCGAATCGCGGTCGCGCGGCCGCCAAGCGCTTGTGCCTGTGGCGATCGCCGCAGGCATAGGAGTCGCGCCCGTCGCGCTATATGCGCTAGTGAACACGCTATCCGGCAAGCCGGCATTCGGCTTCACCTCCGGGCTCGCGACCATCTTTGCCAATGGGTCGATCTTTCATGAGATCTCCTACGTCTGGCAGCTCTACCTGCCGCGTTTGCCGGGCATGACGGATTACTTCCGCGGCATCTCGACGTACCGCGACATCTGGTTTGATCGTTTCGTAGGTCTGTACGGCTGGCTTGACACGCAGTTCCCCAACTGGGTGGAGAACGTCGCGGTGGTGCCGGTGACAGCGATCGCGCTGCTCTGTGCCCGCGCCTTGGTCATACGGCGCCAAGCCGTCAGAGCGCGCTGGCTGGAGCTCGCCTCCTACGCCGCCATCAGTCTCGGAACACTGTTGATGGTCGGCCTCGTGTCATATGACGGTAACGCGGTTCAGCATCAGGAGTCATTCGTGGACCCGCGCTACTTGCTGCCGTTGCTCCCACTGCTGGGTGCTGTTGTGGTCCTGGCGCTGCGTGGCGCCGGGAGGCGGTGGGCCCCGATGGCGGGCGCCGTGATCGTGTTCGCATTCTTGGCGCACGACATTTTCAGTCAGCTGCAAGAGATTGCGCGCTACTACGGCTAGCCCTGGCCTAAATCTCAATAGAAGGCCGGATGGCGAAATGGACAGTAATTCTTGGTGCTCGGCGCATTTGGGTTGCCGAGCCGTACCCACACACCCGTTCCGTCGCTGAGCCTCACGCATGGGGGCGCTTCAGAGGGCGTTATCGGCCCATGGCCGAGAGTTGCGTCCCGCTGGGTCAGCTTGCTCGGTTCGCTACCTTCTTCACTCGGGATCTCGAGCTTTGCAATCTGTGCAAAGCTTATGAGCCCAGCTCGGGAGAAGTCGGGCGTGAACCCCGGTTGTGGTTCCTTGAGCCCCAGGTTGATCCAGGTGACCTGTCGTACGCCGTTTCGCCGCAACGCTTGCATGAGCCCCAACACGTCGCCGTCGCGCTGTGGCGCCGAGACGAGGTATCCCGTGTTCGTGTGGATAGTGAGGATGCCGGGTGCATCAAGAAGCGCAGGTTTTGCTCCCGGTAGCGTGACTTGATAATTTCCCCCTACACCGAAGGTGGCGCCAAGCGTGTTGAAGATCGCTATGAGCACAAGCGCGCCCGTCGCGGCGATGCGTCCGGAGCGTCGTTTGAGGCTCACGATCCAGCCGCTTCCGAACACGGCGAGATAAAGCAACAGGGGCATGCCGTAGCGGATGTCGTGGATAAAGGTCTCTGTGATCCCAACCCATGCCACGCACGCGCCGATCGTAAGCTCCCAGGCGAGCGGGCTCACAAGACGCCGGCGGGCGAATCCGACGAGCGTCCACAGACCGCCGACCATCGCGAACGCGAACAGGGGGGCGTAGAGCTGGAAGTTGAGGGCGTTCCAGAAGTACCACGTCAGGTTGTCGATGGAAAACCGTGGAGGGGCGACGCCATGGTCCAGGGTCGGGCCCGTAGCGGCTTGTGCCGCTCCCCGCGCCAGCGCTTCTACTTTGGAGAGATCGTTCACGTACCATGGCAGGGCGATCGCGAGAGCGATCATCGAGAATGCCGTAAAGCCGCGCCAGGCGTCCCAACCACCCCGTATCGCCGTCACGAGCACGACTCCGGCTACGAAGAAAGCGAACGGCTCCTTGGTCAGCATCCCCAGGCCGACCGCCACGCCGGCCGCCGCGGAGACCCAGACGCGCGAGAAGCGCTCGGTTGCGAGGATCAACCACACCGCGACAGCGACCATCGCGGTCTCCGGCGCGTCGATCATGAAGACGTGGAATTGCGCTGTGATCAGCGGCGAACCGAACGCGAATACCACCGCGAGCAGCCCCGCGCGGGAGCCGAACGCCAACCGGCCGACGTTGTAGCAACCAAGCGCGAGCAGGGGAACGAAGACGAGATTCTCCGCGATGATCGCCGGGGCGACGCCGAGACCTCCGATCCCCAGGCCGAGGGCTCCCACGAGATACGCGAACGGAGGGTACGGACTCGTGGTCGTGAGTGCCGTGCCAACACTCGCCGAGCTCAGGTGTTCGTAGACGAGTATCGCCTGTGAAAGCCGAACACCCGCATCGAAGATTGGGATGCTGCGATCCTGCGTCAGCCACCAGAGCGTTATGCACATGAACAGCGCGACCACGGCTATCGACATCCAAGCGTCGAGTGTCCAGCGTGGAACGGCGCTGAGGACAGGTGGGCGCGCCAACGCCTTGCCGCCACCGTGTGACGCGCGTGTCATCGCCATGGTGGAAAGCTAGCAAATCGCAATAGTCAGATTTTTTCTATCAACCTGTCGGACGAATGGGCAGGGCAAGGTCAGGGCCAATCGAGACCGAGGATGATCCGACCCGGGTGCTTGAACGACGACGCGGCGCGCTGGAGCGCGGTATCCCAGGCATTTTCGCGGAGTGAGAAACATCTCTCCACATTTGCTTGACAGCCGACTAATGTCGTTGCTACGGTTGCGGCGAGATCCTGAAAGTCGGGATCTCACCTTTAGTGTGTATTGGGGCCGGATTCCGCGCTCTCTGACCAAGGACGAGTGCCCGTTCGGCTGCATCAAAGCCTCGGAAGGGGCTCACTCAACTAAGCCTTGGACCGAGGGAAAGGAAGAGAAGAGATATGAGGAAGGTCAAGATTGGTGTCGCGCTCTTTGCGGTGCTTGCGTTCGGTGCGATCTCCGCGGCGAGTGCTTCAGCAGCTCCGTTATGGTTAAAGGGCGGCGCCTCGATCACCAAACAGGAATTAGCGGAAACCACAGGTACATGGACTCTGACCGGTCACGGCATTTTCGGCATTGGCGAACTCGAGGTCGAATGTATGGGCAGGTTAATCGGTTGGGTCGGTCCGGGTAACGAAGATTTAGTGACCGAAGCCACTGAATTAACCAATCACAACAAGTTAATCAACTGTAAAGTCATCAAAGAATCGGTCGCCAAATGCCTCACTTCATTAGCGTTAGTCGAAGGCGAGCATTTGCCGTGGAAGACAGAACTGTTAGAAAACGCAGGAAAAGAAGTAAGCGACGACTTCAAGTCGGACGGGAACGGCGTGCCTGCGTTCAGGGTGCTATGTGAATTAAGCAGTGGGAAATTCACTGAAGAATTATGTGAAGGTATAGTGAAAACCGATACACTGATCAATCTCGGTAGCGGTAAAGTCGAAGGCAAGGTGTTAAAAGTCGCATCAGAAAAATGTAAAGGGTCTGGCAACACTGCCGAAGTATCTGCCGCAGGAGAGACCGATCTGTCCTTAAGTACGGAAGCTTTGACGGCGCACAACTCACCGTGATAAGTATGTAGTAAAATGTAGTAAAGTTGGTTGTAGTGGTTTTGGCCTGCTGGGTGGTGCCGGGTTGGTACCACCCAGCAGCCAATTTTAAACTGTATAATTCGAAGGGGATGTAGCTCTTGGGCCTCCACACGACTGGTGGACTTGTTGATATCGCCCGTCCGGCATTGCGGGCGTATTCCAGTCGTTTGCGGCTGGTTGGTGTTTTGGTCTTCTTTGTGGCTGTCTGTGTGGTGCCGGGCGTGTTGGCTGCGTCTGCTGGTGCGGCTGTGAGGTTCGGTGGTAGTCATGGGGTTCCCGCTTGTGCTGAAGTTGGTTGTTTGTATGGGTCTGTTGGTGTCGCGGTTGACCCGGTGAACGGGGATGTGTATGTGCCTGAGGTGGAAAATGAGCGTGTTTCGGTATTCTCGCCGTCGGGTGAATTCTTGTTCGCTTTTGGTTATGGGGTGCGCGATGGGAGCAATACGCTTGAGACGTGTACAGCCGCTACGAACTGTCTAAGGGGGCTCGCGGGTTCGGGGGTTGGTGAGTTCTCGGCGCCGCAGGCCGTGACGGTGGATTCGGAAGGCAATGTTTATGTTGCTAATTTCGCGAATAGTCGTGTCGAGAAGTTCAAGGCTGAAGAAGTGCCCGGCCATGAAACTGTCGTGAAATTCGTGGTCGCGTTCGAAGAAGGGTTTATCGACCAGTTGGCTTACGGGTCGGGCGACATCGTTACGGTGGGTGGTCCGCACGATGACGTTTATGTCGGCGATCAGGGTCGTGTCGATGTCTTTGAACGCTCGGGAACGTTCGTCGAACAGGTTTCGTTTGCGGGTCTTTTGACTGGAGGCCAGGTAGGGGCGCTGGCGGTGGACTCGGCGGGGGATATGTTTGTGCAGGTCGGTACGCGCGATACTGGTGGTGCTCTTGGGATGGGCGCCGTGCGTGGCGTTCGCGAGTTGGAACCGAACGGGACCGAAAAGGCTGTGTTTGATTCGAGCGGGTTCGCCGGTGCGCTCGCGATGAGCGCTGCTGACGATCTATATGTCGCCGACGCTGAAGGCGGTTTGAAGATCCTCGCGTATCATACTTCTACGGACAGTCTCTTTGAGAGCTTTGAACCGCAGGTAGGCGCGGAAACGACAACGCAAGGTGCTTATGGTATGGCGTTCTCCTCGGGTGTGACGCCTGAACCTGAGCTTTATATGATGGGCAGCGATGAAAGGGAATGGGTTGGTTGGATTGAAGCTGTGCCGCCGGCGGGCCCGTGGGTCAAGCCTAGGAGCGAGTCGGGTAGCCCCGAACCGCGTGGTTCGGCGACGTTGCGAGCCTCGATCGATCCCGAGGGTGATGCGACCGCGTGCCGTTTTGAATATGACACCCGGGAATATACGGTGGGTGAACCCTCGCACGGGACGAGTGTGCCGTGCGAACCCTCGTCCTCGCTCGGTGAAGGTTTCGCTAATGTCGCTGTGGCCGCTCGTCTGAAAGGTCTGACACCGTCTGTTACGTATCATTGGCGTGTGGTGGCGAGCAACAGTGCGAGCACGGTGGAATGTTCCGGTGCTCGTGGTTGCGCTCCGGATCAGAGTTTTCAGGAGACTGCCGCGGCGCTTGTCGATGGGCCGTGGGCGAGCGAAGTCTCGGCGGTGACGGCTACGCTTTCGGCGCGGATAGACCCGCTGGGTGTGGATACGACCTACCGTTTGGAATACGGCAGGACGACCGCGTATGAAGAACCGCCGTCGGTCGGCGATATTGGCTCCGGTGAAGTGTACGTGCCGGTCTCTGTTTCGCTCGCTGGCCTGCAGTCGCATACGCTCTACCATTATCGTCTGGTGACGAGCAGCACGTTTGGGAGTAGCGAAAGCGACCGAACGTTTACGACACAGTCCACGGCGGCGGGTGTGCTGCTGCCCGACGAACGGTCGTGGGAGCAGGTCTCTCCGCCGGATAAGCATGGTGCGCAGATCTTCCCTGAAGGGGGTGCTCGTGACTTGCTGCAGGCCGCCTCTGACGGTCACGCCGTCGAGTATGAGGCCGATGCTCCCGTGACCGGTACGCCTCATACCAACAGTGACGTGACCACGATTATTTCTAGCCGTACCGGTACGGGTTGGAGCGCGGTGGAACCGATGCCCACGAAGAGCATTCCAGAATCACCCGAACAAGCCGACGAACTGACTAGCTTGGAATTTCCTCCGTTCGGGTCGATCGATCTGTCTCATGCGTTGGTCGAAGTCAGCCCGCATGTGAGAGGGTTGTCAGCGGAAGCGAACGAACGCGACCTGTATGTCTGGAACGCCGCGACGGACGATTACGTCCCGGTCGTGACCGCCACAAATGATGAAACAGGTGAACCATATGGTGGGAAGGCCGCGTCAAACTGGATGGAATTTCGGGGTGGCACACCGGATCTCAGCCATGTCGTGTTCACCTCGCCGTTTGCTTTGACTGCCGGCGCATTGACGCCTTCCGACCTTAAACTGTGCGAAGAACATGAACCGTGCGCGGACGAAAAGAATCTGTATGAGTGGTCTGCGGGACGGTTGCAGTTGGTCAATGTGTTACCTGATGGCAAACCGACGGTCGCTGCGCTCCTCGGTCGCGGTGAACTCATCGGCCCCTATGTTGTGCACGCGGTTTCTAACGATGGGCGGTGGATCGTCTGGACTCATCAAAACCGGGAAAGCAGCTTGCGTCCGGTGTTGTATGTGCGCGACATGGTGGGTAAGGAAACGTTTCAGGTGGGTGGCAAGGAAGCGGTGTATGAGACGATGAGTGGTGACGGGTCCAGAGTGTTCTATTTGGAAGACGGCGACCTGTACGAGTTTGATACCGCGACCCATTCTGCGACTGATATTACGATTCACGGTCCTGGTGAAGCTGGCGCGGGTGTCAAGGACGCGATCTTGGGTTCTTCTGAAGACGGTCGTTATGTTTATATCGTGGCGACGGGCGAGCTGACTGGTTCCCAGCAGAATGGTCAGGGTGCGACGGCCCAGTCGGGTGGGCTCAATCTATATATGTTGCATGATACCGGTTCTGGCTGGGATCTTGTATATATCGCGACGTTGTCTGCTGATGATGAACACGACTGGTATGCGAGCTCGGGCAGTGTTGACCCGTTTCTTAACTTGCGGGAAGTGACTTCGCATGTCTCTACGGATGGTCGCTGGTTGACGTTTATGTCTGACCGGTCTTTGACGGGTTATGATAATCGTGATGTTCTAAGTGGAGAAGCGGATGAGGAGGTGTTCCTCTATAGTGCGGATACTGGGAGGTTGGTGTGTGCTTCGTGTAGCCCGACGGGTGAGCGTCCTCACGGTATCTTGTTCGAAGAAAACGGTAAAGGCAAAACCAGTAAGGTTCTGGCCGATCCCGAGGGTGCGTGGTTGGGACACTGGGTCGCCGGCAGTATGCCGGGTTGGCATCCGTTCAGAAATTCTTTACCGATGTATGAACCGAGGGTTTTGCATGATTCGGGCCGGTTGTTCTTCCAGAGCGCGGATGCGCTTGTGCCGCAGGACACCAACGATGAGGAGGACGTGTATGAGTACGAGCCGCCCGGTGTCGGCACGTGCACAGAAGAAAACCCCAGCTACAGTGCGACTTCGGGGGGGTGCATCTCGCTCATATCTTCGGGCACCTCGGCACAGGAATCGATCTTCTACGATTCCTCGGAATCGGGGGATGACGTGTTCTTCGAGACTGCGTCCAAGCTCGCGTGGACCGATATCGACGAAGCGCCCGATGTGTATGATGCGCGTGTCGATGGCGGTTTCCCTGAACCCGTAAAACCGCCGGCGTGCGAAGGCGATGCCTGTCAAGGAACGCAAACCAGTCCTATAGACGAAACACCATCTAGTTTGACATTTAACGGTCTGGGTAACATGCCCGTTACGGGCACCGTCACGAGCCACGTTTGCCGGAAAGGATTCGTCCGTAGAAAGGATCGTTGTGTACGTGTCGCCAAGCGTCGCAAGCGCAAGGGAATGCGTCAGCTGAAGCGTAAGCGAGTCTCCCATAGAAAGCCGCAGCGCAAATGACCTCACGATACACTGAGCGACGGCCGTTGTCTAACGAACTAGCGGCACAAGATATCATTGGTCGTCTTTTGATCGATGATGATCTCAGACGGCGGTTGCGGCACACGTTGCCGGTAGCCTCCGAGACGGTCAATACCTTTATATCGCAGGCGTTTGGTTATTGTCCTCGTGAACGCGATTGGCGTGACTTCTTGACGTTGTTGGACTCTGTCCTGGGCCTGTGTGAGGTCACGCCTGGTTTGCTCGCCGTGCTCGAGGACCATACGCTGCTCAGTAGCGAGTTGCAAGATTACGCCATGAAGCTCGATGTCGTGAAACGACTAGGCGACTACGCGACCGTTCTCCGGTTAATCACGGACATGATGAGTTGGTCTGGAAAGCAGAAGCAGCGGTTGCTGTTCAAGGTAGATGTCGATGAGGTAAATGTGCAAATGCTGAGTCTTCGTTACTCAGGACAGATATATGCGTATCACGCTGTGTTTGAGTCGGAGATCACATGTCGACCGGCTCATGAAATCGTGCTCATCAAGGGTTGGCAGGCTGATCGTCTTTTGCGGTTATTCCCTCGGTATTGGAGGGAGATGAGGGTGTTCCGCGATTCCTTGGAGGAGATCTTTTGATGTGGTATCGTTGGCGGCCTATCCGCGTGCGCGTACGGGATGTAGTACGCGGTATCATACTATCTGGTCTTGTGACGAGCGTGTTCTTGTTGATGACTGGAACAGCGAGCGCGGCCGCTCCGTGGTGGCATCTTTTGACGTTGTCGGCACCGCCTGGCGATGCTGGTAGCCAGGGCGAGGTCGTGTTCTATGCGGCGGATCTCGGGAACGCGCCCGCGAGCGATTTAACGCATCCGGTAACGGTTAGGGACGTGCTACCGGTAGGGGTGCAGGCGAAGAGTGTTCATCCTACTGGTAGTGGTGGTGCTCTTGGTTATGATGAACAGTACAAGCATGATACGTGTACGATCACGGGTCGGGAAGTGACTTGTACTTATTCGTTGCCGGTGTTGCCTTTTGAAGGTGTGGTGATGGTGATCGATGTGAAGGTCGTTACACCAGGTGCTGTGACTGGTGAAAACGAAGCCACGGTATCCGGTGGTTTGCTGGGTCCGATGACGCAGCGGCAGGCGTTGACGCTCGAAGGCACGCCGTCTTACGGTGCTGCGCATCTGGATCTCAGCCCTGAAGAAGCCGATGGTACGCCGGCGTTGCGGGCGGGTTCGCATCCGTTTCAGCTCACCTCCACTTTCGCTTTGAACACGCAGGCCGTACCCATCGTTAACGGTTTGCACGAAAATATTCTGGAGTTGGAGCCGCTCGGCTTGACCAAGGATCTGCGTTTCAACGTTCCCCCCGGTCTGATCGCTAACGCGACGGCTGTGGAACAGTGTCCCGACTATGTCTTTACGCAGCAGGTCAACTTGAGGCCTGGTTTCAAATGTCCCGATGATACGGCGATCGGCGTGGCCAACAGCATGGCTGCGGAGAATCGTCCTATTTCGCCTGAGATCTTCGCCGCGCCGATCTACAATCTCGTGCCTGCTTACGGTGAGCCCGCACGGTTTGGTTTCGTTACTGCTGTGGGGCCGGTGATCTTGGATACCGCGGTCAAGGTCGCGGGTGGGGAAACGGGTGTGACGGTGCTGGCATCGAATATTACTCAGGAGGGTGCGGTCATCGGAGCGCAAACGACGTTCTGGGGGTGGCCGGGCGACCCGCGCCATGACGACCAGCGGGGAGAATGCGTGCTGGAGGGCAACCCTGACGGCCAGTTGGCGTCGTGTCCCGGACCGTCGTCGTCCAAGCCGTTGCTGGTGATGCCGACATCGTGCGCGGGACCGTTGCCTACGACCGTGGAAGCCGATACGTGGCAAGAACCTGTCCTGCTGGCACCGTTCTCAGCGGAACCGATACCGGCGTTGCGTGCGTGCAACCAGGTGCCCTTCGCGCCGTCGCTCGATGCGGGAGCGAGCACCGACAAGGCCTCGGCGCCGACTGGTCTTGACCTGAAAATCGACTTCCATGACGAAGGGTTGGTGAACCCTGAAGGGGTCTCGCAATCGCAGATCGAAAAGACCGTCGTGACGCTGCCTGAAGGGATGACTGTCAACCCGTCCGCGGGAGTCGGCCTAGGGGCCTGCACCCGAGCCGACTATGAAAGGGAGACGGTAAACTCCGAACCGGGCGAAGGATGCCCGAACGACTCCAAGCTCGGCACCGTCACGATCGAATCGCCGCTGCTGGCGGCAACGATAGAAGGGAACGTGTATATCGCCCAACCGTATGAAAACCCGTTCCCCGAACCAGCGGCCGGTCATCCCGGCGGGACGCTGCTCGCGCTGTATATCGTCGCGAAGAACCCCGAAAACGGGATCCTCGTCAAGCTCGCCGGGAAGGTGGTGCCCGACCCCGTGACAGGCCGCTTGAGCACCATTTTCGAAAACGTCCCGCAAGTCGCCTTCGACCATTTCAACTTCCATTTCCGTGAAGGCCAGCAGGCCCCGCTGATCAGTCCACCGGCGTGCGGGACCTACATGGTGGAAGCGCAACTGTCCCCGTGGTCTGAGCCGGCCAACCTACTCACGGACACCGCACCGTTTCAGATCACCAAAGGCTTCGACGGCGGGGAATGTCCTCCCGGTGGGATCCCACCGTTCGACCCGCAAATTATCTCCGGTACAGAGAACAACAGGGCCGGCTCCTACAGCCCGTTCTACCTGCGCATCCTGCGCAACGACAACGAACAGGAGCTGACGAAATTCACGGCCGTCCTGCCCCCCGGGTTGACCGCGAACCTGACCGGGATCCCGTTCTGCTCTGACGCGCAGATACAGGCGGCACGCGAACACACCGGCCAGCAGGAACTCCACGAACCATCGTGTCCGCCCGCAAGCGAAATCGGGCATACCCTCGTCGGCGCCGGCGTCGGCACCGTACTGGCATGGACACCAGGCAAAATCTATCTGGCCGGCTCCTACCACGGCCAGGCCCTGTCGATCGTGTCCATCACCAGCGCGACGGTCGGCCCGTTCGACCTCGGCACCGTCGTGATCCGCTTCGCTTTGCGGATCAACCCCGTCACAGGCCAGGCCGAAATCGACGGGTCAAGCTCCGACCCGATCCCGCACATCATCGATGGGATCGTCGTGCACGTCCGCGAGATCCACGCCTACGTGGACCGGCCGAACTTCATGATCAATCCCACGAGCTGCGAAGCGATGAACGTCCAGGGCGCGATCGCCGGCGCCGGCGCGAACGCCAGCGGCACAGGTGCCGAGACGGTCGATGCGACCAGCCGCTTCCAGGCATCCGAATGCGCGAGCCTCAGCTTCAAACCTGTGTTCAAGGCCCAGGCCTCGGGTAAGACGAGTCGCCGGTTGGGCGCGAGCCTGCACGTCACGCTCACCTACCCGAACCTGCCGCAAGGCACCCAGGCGAACATTCACAGCGTCAAGGTCGATCTGCCCAAACAGCTCCCCTCGCGCCTGACCACCCTGCAGAAGGCGTGCACGGACACGACCTTCGACGCAAACCCGGCGGCGTGCCCCGCCGCCTCGCGCGTGGGGATCTCCAAGGCGATCACGCCGATCCTGCCCGTCCCGCTGGAAGGCCCCGCCTACTTCGTCAGCCACGGCGGCGCGAAGTTCCCCGAACTGATCGTCGTGCTGCAAGGCTACGGCGTCACGATCATGCTGCACGGCGAAACGTTCATCAGCAAAGCAGGAATCACGAGCTCGACGTTCAGAAGCGTCCCCGACGAGCCCGTCACGAGCTTCGAACTAACCCTGCCGCAAGGCCCCTACTCAGCCCTCGCCGCGAATGGGAACCTGTGCGCCCCCACGAAGACGATCCTGCGCAAACGCAAGATCACCATCCGCATCGACGGCCGCAACAAAACCGTCACGCGCAACGTCAAGACAACACTCCCGACAACACTAGTCATGCCCACCGCCTTCACCGCACAAAACGGCATGACACTCAAACAAAACACCCCAATCACCATCACCGGATGCACCCCCCACAAAACCAACAACACCAAAACAAACCAGCACAACAAGAAGGCATAACCGAGCCTAACCCCAACAAGAGTGAGAAACACCAGCCTACATTCGCTTGACACTGCGTTAAGCTGACGCTAGCTTAACAGGAGGAGGTCCAATTCTTGGACCTCTCAAAACTCGGATCGGGACGTTGCGCTTTTGTAGTTGAGCGCACGATTTAGGCTGTCCGCGAAGTGCATACGCAGGACCATAACGGAGAAGCATAACGGGGGAAAGCTGTGTCTGAGTCCGCTAAACTGGGAGGAGCGATACTTCAATGATTCGCAAGCATGTAACGTTTACGAATGTCACGTTGGTGTTGGTGTTCGTGTTCGCGATGAGCGGCGGTGCCCTCGCCGCGAGCAAATACGTGATCACGTCGACCAAACAGATCAAGCCGAGCGTCCTGAAACAGCTTCAGGGCAAGGCGGGTCCCGCAGGGCCTGCGGGACCGGCAGGTTCGGCGGGCGAGAAAGGCGCGCCCGGCGCGCCTGGCGAAAAAGGCGCTCCCGGCGAAGCGGGCAAAGCCGGCACGAACGGCAAGAACGTGGTGGCCGCCCCGGACTCTAGCGATTGCAAAGCTGGTGGCACCAAGTTCGAAGTCGAAGGCAGCGGCAAACCAGAACACGTCTGCAACGGCGAAGCGGCCGCCGGCGGCGGCTTCCCCGAAACCCTTCCCGCCGGCAAGACTGAGACGGGGTGGATGCAAAGCGCTAAGTACTGGCCCGAAAGTGGGTTTGGACAGGAAGTGCTCGGCGTCATCTCGATCCCGATCCCAGTCGAAAATGCGGCGCACGAACCTCCAACCGCTCACTACGTACCCTTAAAAGAACCCACTGCAGAATGCCCAGGCTCTGCCGAAAAACCGACGGCCACGCCTGGCAACCTCTGCGTCTACGAGAGAAGCGGAGAAAACGTTGAACTTCCGATCAAGTTCTTCAACGGTAAATTTGAAGAAGAAAAGATCAGCCCGGACGGCGGCATGATCAGTTTCAAGTCTGGTATTACCACCGGCAACACGGGCCTGATCGCTGTCTGGGCGGTGACCGCCGAATAGGTCATCGGTGTTGCGATGACTTCTAGCTGGGCTCACCGTCACAGGTGAGCCCAGCTTCGCATGTGAGCCCTAGCTGCGGTGAACGGAGACGGCATGCAACGCGTCGGCATAGTGGCAGCTGCGGTACTGCTCAGCATCGCCATCGCCGCATGCGGGCGCACCACAAGCAAGGCGGTGAGCCCCAACGCAGCCGCGAGCAGTATCGCACCGCCCGACTACGATCCCGACGACGGGCGTCCGACGGATGACGACGCGCTCAGCGCGCAAAGCTTTGGTCACGAGGCGTCTCGACCCACTAGGGCGATCATCGCCCGGCTCGTCACGCGCTATATGGCCGCAGCCGGGGCGGAAAACGGAGCCGAGGGATGCACGATGCTCATCCGGACGCTGGCCGAGTCGCTGGTGAGCTCCTACGGTCTCCACGGTCCCCCATATCTGCTGGGCGGCAAAACTTGCGCGTCTGTCCTCTCGCGAATCTTCAAGCACGAACACCGGCAGCTTGCCGGCGAAGCGCGCATGACCGACGTGGACGGAGTGCGCGTCGAAGGCGACCGCGGCTTAGCTTTCATAGGCAGGGGCGGGATGCCCGAACGCCTGATCGTGGTGCTGCGCGTGGAAGGCAAGTGGGGGGTTGCTGTAATGGAGGGCGGCCCGATGCGTAAACTCGAATGATCCGCGGTCGGAAACTTTACATGTAGTGTGTATAGAGGCCGGATTCCGCGCTCTCTGACCTAGGACGAGTGCCCGTTCGGCCCTGTCAAAGCCTCGTGAGGTACTCAACCAAGCCTTGGACCGAGGGAAGGAAGAGATATGAGAAAGGGTCAAGATTGGCGTCGTGGTCTTCGCAGCGCTTGCGATGGGTGCGATCTCCGTGGCGAGCGCGTCAGCGGTTCCGTTATGGTTAAAGGGCGGCGCCTCGATCACCAAACAGGAATTAGCGGAAACCCTAGGTAAGTGGAAATTTACGAGCCACGGCATATTCGGTACTGGGGAATTCGAGGTCGAATGTAACGAGAGGTTAATTGGTTGGGTCGGGTCCGGTGACGAAGATTTAGTGACCGAAATGACTGGCTTGACTGGTCGCAGTAATGCTCGTAGCACTGCGGATCGCCCTCCATGGGCCGCCGGGTAACCCGGCGGCCCATGGAGCTCCTGCTGTCTCACGAAGGGTGGAGCGTGCTCAGCGACCTATTCCGCGCATTCGATGAGGCCATTGCGCCTGGCGATGGCGAACCGGTGTCTTTGAACTTCCCCGATTTCGGTCTCGACGTTGTTCGTCGCGTTGAGGTTCTTGGCTAACGCAAACTGTCCCATTGTCTTGAGCTCTCTGGGAAACTTGCTCATGTCGGCGACGAAGACTTTCCATTCGCGCGTCATCGTGGAAGGCGGCGTCAGGGCGCTCAGTTCGTTGTACGCCGTACGGTATAGGGCGACCTCCGGCACGGAAGTCGTGCCCACCGTGTGCAGCGAGTTGTCATCCAGGGCCGGAGAGCGAAGCTGCAGGGTCAGGCGCCTGCAGATCGCGTCGCCCTGTGCGATCAGTTCCGCCCGCGTGAGCGTCTTGGTCCCCGTCGAGGACTTGCTCGCCGCGGCATTCGAGGCGCCAGTCTGAGTGCTCGACGCGCTGGAGGAGCTATTCGATTTCGACCCCCCGCAACCGGCGGCCGCGAGCGTTGACATGGCAAGCATCAGAGCCGCCATCCGTATGTATGGCATAGCGATTCCATCCCCTTTGAGAGTGGTTAGTTGGAGCAGTTCAATCATAACGGGCCGGGCCGTAGCGTGTCCACATAGTCAGAAACATTCGCTGGGGTGGCGCTTGCTCTCTTGCTTCGCGGATGGAGCGTTGATATGGTTACGCTGCTCCAAGGATTCAATTAATCCAAAGAGCGCCAACCAATCGAGAAGGGTGGGGTTTGACGTGAGGACGTTGATAGCGTTGCTGGCGGCGCTGCTGTTGTGGGTATGGGCCGGCGCCTGTGGCGGCTCGGTAAGGCACACGGCGGCCGGAGTGCCGGCATCGTCCCTCGCG
>Ga0210385_10000884_pt1 | contig 19206 bp, 11 predicted proteins | sample IncBWH26OmetaG_FD_160107 | JGI IMG/M metagenome (GOLD analysis project Ga0210385, IMG submission 160107) | Forest soil microbial communities from Barre Woods Harvard Forest LTER site, Petersham, Massachusetts, United States - Inc-BW-H-26-O ...
GGCAGCTTAGAAAAAAGAATGACCGATACGACCCACGAGTCAGAGACGCTGGCGCTGCTCACGCGCTGGTCGGGCGGCGATCGAGAGGCGCTCGATCAACTGCTCGCGCGCATGTATGGCGACATTCATGCCATCGCCGTGCGCCAGTTGCGCTCCGAGCGCGATCTCACGATTCGTCCGACCGCGCTGGTTCACGAAGCCTACCTGCGTCTGGCCGGCCTGAACGAAATGCACTGGCAGAATCGCACTCACTTCATGTCGATGACCGCGCGCGTCATCCGTCAGGTGCTGGTAGACGAGGCACGGCGCTATCGCGCCGCGAAGCGTGACGGGGGTACCCGAGTCACCCTGGCAGATGCCTATCTCGGGGACACTGAGGGCGGTTTCGATGTGCTGGACGTCGATGCGCTGCTCACCGAGCTGCAGCAGTACGATGAGGTCGCCGCCGAGATCGTGCTGCTGCGCGTATTCGGTGGCATGTCGATTGAGGAATCCGCGCAGGCCCTGAATCTGTCCGTCGCCACCGTGAACCGCCGCTGGTTGACCGGCAAGACCTGGCTCGCCCGCGAGCTGACCCGCGACGTATGAGGACCCCGGCGGATCGCGCCCGCGCCTATCGAATTTTTTCTGACGCCCTGGAACGCACAGCCGCCGAACTGGAACAGTTCCTCGAGCGCGCCTGCCAGGGCGATGCGGCGTGCCGGGCGGAGGTTGAGGCGCTGCTGCGAGTCGCGCGCGCGGCGGGAGCGCCCACGCAGGCGTTCCTGCGCATGCCGCAGCAGCCGGCAGAGGATCTCAGCGGGCGTACGTATGGACGCTTCCGTCTGATCGAGCGGATCGGCACCGGTGGCATGGGCGTCGTCTACCACGCTGAACGCACCGATGGCGTGCAGCAGTCGGTCGCGATCAAGCTCGTGTCGACCAGCGCGGCACTGGCGAGCCCGGCGCTGTTCGAGCGCGAGGCGCAACTGCTGGCGCGCCTCGAACACCCCGCGGTCGCGCGTCTGATCGATGCCGGACTCGACGCTGGCCAGGCCTGGATCGCGATGGAGTTCGTGCGCGGCGTGCGCATCGATGAATACTGCGCGGCTCACAGGCTCTCCAGCCGCGCGATCCTCAGCCTGCTGGTCCCGTTGGCAGACGCCGTGGCGGCTGCGCACCGGATGTTGGTCGTGCACAGCGATATCAAACCCGCCAACGTCCTGGTGACGGTTGACGGTGCGCCGAAGCTGATCGACTTCGGTATATCCACCGCATTACGGGATGCTGGCGCGGAAACGGCTGCCAGCGGCCACGCGCGATGCGTCTTCACGCCTGGCTTCGCCGCGCCCGAACAGGTGAGCGGCGGTCCCCTGACCGTGGCCACCGACGTGTATGGCCTGGGCGCGCTGGCGTACCGGTTGCTGACCGGCGTGGCTCCCTTCCCGGATGCCCTCGATCCCGCGGCGTATATGCAGGCGGTATCGCAGCGCGAGGTCATTCCTCCCAGTCGCGCGGTCCTGGCGGGCCCGGGGGCGCCACAGGCGCGGGCACTGCGCGGAGATCTGGATGCGATTGTGTGCAAGGCGCTGGAACGCGATGCGGCACGACGCTATTCAACGGCAGCCGACATGCGCGCAGATCTGCTGCGTTTCCTCGAGGGCCGCCCGGTCGCGGCCCGTGCGGCATCACCGCTTTACCGCCTGACGAAGTTCGCCCGGCGCAATGCGCTCGCCGTGTCTTTGTCGGGCCTGCTGTTATTGAGCCTCGCCGGCGGCGGATTGTTTGCGGCCGTACAGGCCCATCGTGCGGCCACCGCGCGCGACCAGGCGCGCGCAGTCACGTCCTTTCTGACCCATGACGTTCTCGCGGCCGCCAACCCGTTGCTGGCCGGCACGCGGGACGTACAGCTGCGACCCCTGCTGGATGATGCCTCGAAGAGGCTGCAACAGCGATTCCAGGGACAGCCGACCGTGCTGGCGGAAGTGCAGGCCGCGATGGGCGCCGGATATGCCGCCCTGTTCGAAACCGCCAAGGCCGAGACTCTTCTGACCGCGGCCGAGAGCGGACTGGCGCGCGAACTGGGCGACTCCGATGCCGAGACGCAAAGCGCACGCTCAGCGCTGTGGTACCTCTATACCGGCAACGTCGATGTCGGCAAGCTCTACAAGCTGTCGGCACGCATCCTGGCGGCAGAGGACGCGGCGGGTCGACACGACTCCGCCCTGGCTTACCGCGCGCGCCTGATGCTCGCGTGGATTCCCTGTGTTGCCAAAGCGCCGGAGGCGATTGGCTTGAGCAACTGCGGCGATGTGGTGCGACCGTTCTATGTCTCCGCCCGGGCGCACTTCGGTCCAGAGGACCTGACGACTTACGAAATGGCCTGGTTCCTGGGGGTGGCGCTGATCTTCTCCTCCCGCGAAGATGAGGCGGAGCCGGTATTGCGCGACGCGTGCCTGGGCTTGCAGCACTATTTTGGTGAGGTCCATCACCGGGTCACCGAGTGCCGGCGTTACCTCGCCAAAGCGCTCGACAAAAACGGTAAGTCCGCTGACGCCGAACGGTTACTCGATGCGGCGGCGCGGATCTTCGACAAAACCTTGGGATCCAACAGTCAGTTCACTGCCATTTCCAACTACGAGCGCGCAGCCGCCGCTCTCCACAACGGACACCTCACCAAGTCCCTCGATGCGGCGCGGCTCGCGGTGCAAGAGATGCAACAGTCACCCGGCAGCGACCAGACGGATCTGTGGCGCGCACAACTGCTGCTCGCAAACGTCCTGGTGCAGGCCGGCCGCTCCCAGGAAGGACTGCCACTCGGCGAGCAGGCGTTCGCGCGGGCCACCGCGGCGCTGGGGGCGAATGCCGGTCCCCTATTGCGCTGCCGCGACCTGCTGGCGCAGGCCTATCTGCGCGCCGGCAATGCCCCGCGGGCCGAGGCCCTGCTGCGCGAGAATCTGGCGCTGGGCGCGCAGCTGCGCAATCGTCCCGCGTGGCTCGTCGGACAACTCGAAGCCTCCCTCGCCGGGGCGTTGCTCGCCGAGCAGAAGCCCGCCGCAGCCGAGCCCCTGTTAAGAGACGCGGTGCCGACCCTGCTCAGCTCACTGGGACCCCACAATGCCCGCACCATCGCCGCCGCCGCGCAATGGCGCGCACTGCCACACAGCGACTCTGCGCTCTCGATGAGATGACGCGGGAGTCGGAACCTCACTCCCCTGCCGGCGACTGTCCTTCCGGACTCAGACAGCGACGGAGCGGGCCGCGGCTGCCGGCCACGCGGATTCAATAGCGCGCTTCTCGTGCGCCGGCTCGCCCCGCAGGCGCCGCCGCGCACGGTAATCATCGAGCAGGGGTTTAAAGGCACCCCGTTCGCTGCCGCGCGCGGCCACTTGCGAGCCGATATAGAGAGCGTCCAGGTGACGGTAGTCCTCGGGGGCATAACCGTGCGCGGCGAGCGCTGCACTCACCGTCGCGGTCAGCTGACGCCGGAACGCGTCACCCTCCCGCCTCTTCAGGCGTTGCGACTCGATGATGCTGCCCTCTTGAAAGCGCACCAGTTCCACGCCAAGCGGATAGGCGCCGGTGAAATGCTCCCAATCGAGCAATACCAATTCCCCGGCCGGGGTCACCAGCAAGTTGCCCGGCGCAAAGTCGCCATGGCTGACGGACAGCCGCCAGTGGGCGGTGCGCGCAAACTGCACCGCCTGCTGGAAGTCGCCGCGAATGTCCGCATCCACCTCGACGTCCGCCAGCTGCTCTTCGATCCGCTGCCAGTCAGCCGCATCCGCTGCCGCGCCGGCGCGCAAGCAGTTTGTCAGCCGTGTGCACAGCTCCACATACGCGACGATGGCGCGGGCGAACAACTGCGGCGTCGAGCGCGCGCTGTAGTTAGGCGGCAACAAGTAGGTGGCAATCGAGCGGCCCTGAACGTATTCGTAGCGCCGATAAGTGCGTCCGCAGATTCGCTGGGTACTAAGTGCCAGCGGCCACCGCATCGGCAGTGGCGGAGAATCCGCCTGCAGCTGCTGCAGCGTACCCAGCATCTCGAACGCTCGCTGCAGTCTGCGACCCGTCTCCGCGTGACCCTTCTTCTCGACCTCAAGGACCTGCGTTGGCACGCCCCGCTCACACACGATGGCGAGGGTCTTGAAGTTCTGATTCAGCTGCACCACGGTGCGCTGCGGGGCGGCAATCTCCGCCCACGGCAACCCTTCGGCAGAGGGCGCGGGCGCAGGCTTCTGCGCGAACATCACCACGTGATTCTCGAGCGTGCGGTAGAGCGCGCGGTTGTCAGTCACCAGACGCCGCAAGGTGCCGGCAAACGATGCGGCAGGATTGACCCTGTCGAGCAGCGCTTTCCGGCCGGCGTGATCGTCGAGGTCGTACAACAGCTTCTGTTGGTTGTAGCCGTCGAACACACCCCGCACGCTGACGTTGTCGTAGCCTGCACGCCGGATCATCCGCCGGTACTGCGCAGGCGTGTGGGTGTAGGTGCGGTACCCGGTCACGAGGTGTTCGGAGCCGTAGAAGGGAACGGCGCGTAGACGACAATACAGATCCGCCAGCCGGCGCGGCATCAGACTGGTGTAGGCCAGACCCGAATGGTCGCGATCGCCCAGCAGCGCACCCGCTCCAAAGCGGGTCTCGATGCCGACGTAGAGATAGCCGCCGGGCCGCAGCAGTCGGAACAGGCCGCGCAGAAATTCCTCCTGAAGGTCCTTCGGGTCGCCCTGGCCCCAGAGACCGGCGTACTCGAGTACCCCATTCAGGGTGATCAGATCGAATGACTGGTCTGGAAACGGAATCGCCGTCGCGCTGGCGATGATCGGGAATACATTGAGCCGATCCTGACGAGCGCGGATGCGGATGAACTCGGCACGCTCGGGCACCGCCTCGAGCGCGACAACACTGTCGGCGTACAGCGCCATGTCGCAGGACATGAAGCCCATGCCCGCGCCGATGTCCAAGACCTTGCGGATGCGGTTCCAGGGCATCGCGTGCAGGAAATCAGCCCGGATCGGGGCCAGCAGGTGCGCGGTCACTGGCTCATCGGGGGCGCACGTCTCGAGCGCGGCCCGCCAGTGCTTGCTGCGCGTCTCCTCGAGCAGCCGGCGCATCTTGTCGCTGCCGATCTCACCCCAGTATCTCTGCCCGAAAAGCAGGCGCGGGATACCCTTGTGCCAGCGCATGCACGGCTCGCCCGTCACCGCGCAGATTCCGCCGCCGCTCGCCAGCTTCCCGCAGCGCGGACAAATCAGATCGACCGGAAACGCGGCAGGACGGGCGTCCCCAGCCGCGCCGGCCGCCGGCCGCGAAACCCGCCGATCGCGGGACGGCGCTCCCTGGCGCCGACGGACATGCGGCGCGGCCTCTACAGTTACGACGTCAGCGACGGTCTCGCCGTACTCAGGTTCCATGTCATGCTCCCGCTGCAATCTGACTGCAATCTTTCTGTAACGTACCTGCGTCGCAGTGACATTGCGGTCGATTAGGGGGTACAGGGAGGTCAGCGCTTCGGTCACCGAGCTGACATATTCACCTCCGGCCGTACCGTCGAGGACAGAGGAAGGCGGTCGGGAAGCGGAAAAATCGAGCGGGGTTGTCGTCGGCGACCCGATGAGCCGCACTTCAATGGCGGTCATTCGGCACCGCCTCGCTGCTGAACTGCGGAGTGCCCGGGCTCTGAATTCGCTATTGGCCTGGCTTCTCCGGTTTTGGAGTGCACGCCTCAGCTCGCGCTGTCGTTCGCCCTCCAGCCTGACCTCTCGCGTGGCGCGCGCGTGCCGGATCGAAACGGTGCGCCGTAAGCCACTTCATCGCAGTGACGTGCGTCCGGCTCCCCGGTGAGCGACACTCAGCACGCACGGGCAGCCTGCAGCCAGACAGCGGCAAATGGCAGGCGCGGCGCGCGTCTCGCCACAGATGCTCTCCGGGCGGTGTCGAAATCCACCCGCCCCACTCGTCTTAGAGAACGCAACAGATGATGCGAGCGAACCAGATCCCCTTCGGACGATGATGAAAGGAACCCCCATGAGCACGAACGGCACGTATCTCGCAGTATTTCTCGGCAGCAAGACCAGCGCACGACGCTTGGCCTGGGATGCACTTCCCGAAGCCGATCGGCGTATCAAAGAACGCCAGGGCATGGCCGGCTGGAAGCACTGGGTTGAGAAACATCACGACATCATCGTCGAGATGGGAGGCCCGCTCGGCAGGACCAAAGAAATAGGCCAGAACGGCATCAAGGACGTGAGCAATCAGCTGAGCGCCTTTACTGTGGTACGCGCGGAGTCGCACGAGGCTGCCGTGAAGCTTTTCGAGAATCATCCCCACTTCGCCATTTTCCCCGGCGACGGCGTCGAGGTGATGCCGGTGCTGCCCATACCCGGGGGCTAGCCGAGGCGCGCGTTCGGCTGGTGACATCTAAAGTTGCGCCGGCTGGCGATGGCGCGGGCCGGTCCGCAAGGCGACCTAGAGCTTCAAGGAAATCCTGTCATGCCCAATACCGTTCGACTGCATCGAGTCCTGGCCACCAAACCCGAAAAGGTCTATCGCGCTTTCATCGAGCCGGATGCACTCGCCAAGTGGCTGCCACCGAACGGTTTTACCTGCACGGTGCATCATCTGGAGCCCCAGGTGGGCGGCACTTACCGGATGTCCTTCCGGAATTTCACCTCCGGCCACAGCCACTCCTTTGGCGGCGAGTATCTGGAACTCGTGCCGAACGAACGGCTGTGCTACACGGATCGCTTCGAAGACCCGAACTTGCCTGGCAACATCCGAGTGACGGTTACCTTGAGGCGCAGTGCCGTCGGCACGGAGGTGAATATCGTGCAAGAAGGCCTGCCGGATGCGATTCCGGTCGAAGCGTGTTACCTCGGCTGGCAGCAGTCATTGGGAAATCTGGCGCATCTCGTCGAACCTGACATCCCGGACTGACAAATCCGCTGCCGCGCGGTTCACGCCGTGGCGAGACGCCTCGCCGGCCGCGCCTATGTCGCTGTGGCCAAAAAAAAGGGCCGCCCCGCGGCGGCCCTCTGCAGGACTGGACCCGGTGCGCGGCTAGAGGCCGTGCCACGACGAAAGCTGAAAGAAGTCGAACAGATCATCGAGTGCCGGGGAGTTCACCGGCGCATACGATCCCCACGGCTGCACCGGGTTGGGGAAGTTGTCCCGGCTGCGGTGCGTGACCGGCGGCAGCCCCCAGTTGCGCTCGATGAATTTGAGAATGGAGACATGGTCGGCGTACTTGTGTGAGATGTAGCCCTCGGCACGCAGCGGCAGGTAGCGCGGATTGGCCACCACGATCAGCGGGATGCGCGTGCCGTCGCCGAAGAAGTCGACCGGTTGCACATAGCCGGAGTCGTAGTAGCCGCCACCCTCGTCCTCGGTGATGAGGATCACGGTGTCCTTGGTGTAGGTCGGCGAGGCCTCAACCTGGTCGACGATCTTCTTCACGAAACCCTCGAATAGATCCAGCTTCGAGGAGTTCGGATGACCGTCGACGTAACCGCTGGGCTTGACGAAGGAAACTGCGGGCAACGTGCCGTTGCGGAGGTCCGCATACAGGTTCACCGTATCCTGGATATGCGCCGCGACCTGCGCCGGGTTCGACATGATAGAGGTGTCGTACTGGAACGGATTGCAGATGTTGCAGTACTCGTCCGCCGTCTTGCCATTGGCGCCCCAGTTCAGCTGATAGCGATCAGGGACATAGTTGTTCCACTGGTCACCGTAGTACTTCCAGGAAACCTTGGCGTCGTTCAGATCATCGCCGATGCTGCGCGTGGATGAGGGCGGGATGGTGAACGGCGTGTTGGACGGGTTGTGGTCGGCATAGGCGTTGGTGCCATCACCGAACCAGCCAGGGTTGTAGTTGTTCAGCAGGTAGTAGTGACCGGGCTCGCAACGCGGATCGATACGCAGCTTGCTCAGGTAGGCAAGGATCGGTCCCACGCCGGGTTGCCCAGACTCGGAGCAGTTGCTGTAGGAGCCGCCGCCGTAAGCCGCGCCGCCCTGATTGGCCGCGGTGTAGGGCGGCGGATAGCCGGAGTTGTAGCTCTCGCCGTAGCCGTCCTCCGAGTACCAGTTATTAGTGTTGGGGGCAGGATTGGGATTCTCGATCTCATTCACCGTGCCCTGATCCGGCGTACCTTTGAAGACCTGCGAGCCGTTGGGCGGCCGCTGCGGAGTGCCATTGCCATCGCTGAACCAGATCATGTCGGCGTGACCCAGCATGATGTGGTTGGCGCCGGTACCGCCGTTCACGGACTGGTGGAAGTTGTCGCTCATCGCGTAGGTGTCGGCGAGACTCTTGAAGTACGGCACATCGCCCTGCTGGACGTTATAGAAACCGAGCGCCGCGGAGCCCTCGCCGGTGGTGCTCGGAGCCGCGTCATACAGTGCGTATTCGTTGGCGGTCCACTGCGCCGCGGTCGGCGGATTCGTCGCCGAATACGGGCTCGGGTAGACAAACTCTTCGCTGAAGGAATTGCTGTAGTAGTTCTGCGCGTACTGGGTCTGACTCAAGCCATTGTTTCCGGCCCCGATGGTGGCCTCCACCCAGGAGAACAGCTGGCCGTTGCAACCGGAAGGGTTGTCCCAGGAGGCCTGCTCGAGACTGCAGTTGAGCTGCTGCCACATCTGGTAGAAGCGGTGGACCGGACTTGCGGCATAGTCGGTGTACGTGAGGCTGTAGCCCTGCAGCGCCGAATTAGTGCCATTGGTCAGCTGGTACGGCCCCGCCGGCAGATTCCAGAAATTGACGATGCGCAGGTCCGGTGTGTAGTGGTACTGGTTGGTGCCGCCGGAGACCAGCGACTGGTAATAGCTGAGTCCATTGGCATCCGCGGCGTCGGGCAGGCCCGTCTCGGTCTGCTGCGCCACCGTCAGCGCGTTGGCAGCGCAGGTTGCCGCTGCCGCACCCGTCGCATATTCGCAGTCCGAGGTGGTGAAATAGCCCTGGGCGTACTGCGGGCCGCCAACCTGGGGCGCCGGCAGCTGGTTGTCAGGGAATTCCTGCTTGGGCGGGCTCAGCAGGAAACTGTCCTGACTGCCGAGATCCAAGGCCGACAACTGCTGGGCCTTGCGGAAGTGTGGCCCCGGAATGGCGTTCTTGTTGGCATCCAGCCGGATGATGCCTTCACTCAACAGGTTGTGGACAGTCTGTCCGGGTCTGGGGACGTAGGTGGCGAACACGTGATCAAAGCTGCGGTTCTCACCGATGATCACGATGACGTGCTTGATCGGCGTCGCAGTCTGACCACTGCGGTCGTTGCCGGCATTCGCAACATCCGCGGCCGCGGGTGCCGCAGCGGCCGTCAGAACCGGACCCAGCGACATCTGCAGCACAGCGAGTGACGCCGCTGCCGTCCGCAACCCGCGCAGGGTCTGCGAGACAAATCCGTTGACCTTCATACAACCTCCCCTGGTGTTTAAGGCCCGCGCACACAGTGCGCTGGCCACCCTAGAGGGGGCGCATTTCAGGCAGTTGATCTTTATATGACAGAGTCGCGGCCTTCAGCCGCGCCTGGGCAAGAGCTAGCGCGTGCGGGCGCCGCGCGGCTCCTGCCTCTGCCGCTCGGCTGATTCGCGCAGCGCGGCAGGCGGGACGGCGACCTCTGGCGTGGCCGCCGCCTCGTTGTCGGCGGATGCAGCCACCAGCGCGCCGGCCCCTACTGGAGCCGCTGCTGCCGGCGGCAACGCGGGCGGTGCGGGCGTTGCTTCCGCTGGCACGGGCATCGATCGCAGAGCGACTGGCGGCGCCCGCACGGCTGGTTCCGCCGCCCGCGGCCAGAGGCCACCGTGCCCGGCGGACCACAGGAGCGTGACCGCAAAGGCCGCGGCACCCACGGCAAGGGGCACTAAGCGCGGAGTCATCAAGAGTAAGACTATTGCGAATTCATGACGGTTTGTGGATGGCACCGGTACGCTCAATGGACATCGTCGCTCGAGGCGGGCAGGAGCCTCTCAGGCCCGCGCAGCGATTGCGATCTGATCCAGCGTGGCCATGATGGGACTCGGCAGTTCCACACTAGCCGCGGCCAGATTTTCGCGCAGATGCGCCAGCGACGCCGTGCCTGGGATCAGCAGAATGTTACGGGCGCGCTGCAGCAGCCACGCGAGCGCAGTCTGCATGGGCGTGACACCGAGACCGCCGGCAACATCGGCGAGCACCGTCGATTGCAATGGCGTGAAGCCACCGAGCGGGAAGAACGGCACATAGGCGATGCCCGCGGCACCCAGCTGCTCGATCAGCGCGTCATCGTCGCGGTATACGAGATTGTATTGGTTCTGAACGCAGACGATGTTCGCAATGGCGCGCCCCTCAGTAACCTGCTTGGGCGTGACGTTGCTGAGACCAATGTGGCGGACGAGTCCCTGCCGCTGAAGGTTCGCGAGCGCGGCGAGCGGCGCCTCGATCGGACCCTCGGCGGGCCCATGGACGTCAAACATGAAGCGCAGATTGACGACGTCGAGGGCGTCCACGCCAAGATTGCGAAGGTTGTCATGGATCGCGTTAGTCAGATCCGCAGCCGCGAACGCCGGCTTCCATGAGCCGTCAGTTCCTCGCCTGGCACCGACCTTGGTCACGATCACCAGGTCTTGCGGGTAAGGGTGCAGGGCCTCTCGTATGATTTGATTGGTGACGTGCGGGCCGTAATAATCGCTGGTGTCGATGTGGTTGACGCCGCTGGCTACCGCCTCGCGCAACACTGCCAGCGCGCTCTGCCGATCCTTCGGTGGCCCAAAGACGCCAGGGCCTGCGAGTTGCATGGCGCCGTACCCCATACGGTTCACGGTGCGATCACCAAGCATGAATGTCTTGGCTCGGCTGATGTCGATCATGAGCTTCTCCTTTGCCTCGAAACCAGACGCCCTACCGGGTTACGATGAGTGACTATCATGACCGTCATGGGACCTGAATTGCAGCCCTCCTCCAGGGTGCTCGATCGGCGCGCGCTGCTGGCTGCAGCGCTCGGACTAGCCGCCTGGCCCGTGCTCGGGCGGGACGCGCCTGCCGCGCTCGCGGCCTACGAGCGCGACAGCGGCGGGCGGATCGGTCTCTACGCTGAAAACCTGGTCACTGGATCCAAGCTCGTGTGGCGAGCCGACGAACGTTTCGTCATGTGCAGCACCTTCAAGGCCTCGCTCGCCGCGTTGGTGCTGACGCGCGTCGATCGCGGCGCGGACGGTCTTGCTCGGATGATCCCGTACGGACCTGAGGACGTGCCTGACTGGTACGCGCCAGTGGCCCAGCAGAACCTGGCCAAGGGAGCCCTGTCAGTTGCTGCCATGTGCGAAGCGGCAGTGGCGTATAGCGATAATACCTGCGCCAATCTGCTGCTGGCGCGCGTCGGCGGTCCCGCCATGCTGACCGCCTTCTGGCGCTCAACCGGCGATGCGGTCACGCGACTGGATCACAACGAACCGGTACTGAATCGCTCACCGCCGGGCGATCCGCATGACACGACCACGCCAGTTGCCATGGGCGGAAACCTGCGGCGTTTTGTGCTGGGCAACGTGCTCTCGTCCGATTCGCGCGAGCGCCTGACCAGCTGGCTCGTGGGCTGCAAGACTGGAGATGATCGGCTGCGCGCCGGGCTGCCAAAGAACTGGAAAATCGGCGACAAGACGGGCAACAACGGCACGGACGCCTTCGGAGACATCGCCGTGGCGTGGCCTAAGCCGGACACGCCGGTCGTCATCTGCACCTACACCCAGGGTGGTTCGCCTAACACCGCTCAGGTACTGGGCGTTTTCGCCGCCGTCGGGCGCCTGGTCGGCGAGCAGCTCGGCTGACGCCAGTCAGCTGCCCTCACTTGGCAATGTTCGCATCCGACAGACGCTCATCGGGCAGCATGCGCCCGCAGCGTTCGAGCGCGTCCGACGTCTGCGCGGCCTCGTCGATCGCCTCGAACCAGATCGACCTGAGCGCCTGGAATGAATTCAGGGCGCGCCGATAGGATTCGCACGCAGCGCGCCAGTCCAGCTGGCGCTGGCTGGGACTCTGGTGCGCATCTGCGGCGCGCATGGCGAGCGCCGAGCCGAGCAAGGCCGCGGCGCGCGCATTCTCGTGCCGAATATAGGGATGCATCGTTCCGGCATGCAATGCGGCGTCCGAGACTTGTGATGCCTCACGCAGCAGATCAATGGCCCGCGACGGCTGTCCCTGGTGCACAGCGATCTCTCCGAGGCGTGTCAGGCCCATACCGACGAATCCCTGATAGTCCGGGACCTTGCGATCGGATGCGGCAAGGTTCTGCACGATGCCTAACGCACTCTGCTCGAGCGCTGCGGCCTCTGGGAGCCGGCTGAGTCCCACCAATGCCCCGGCCGCGTTGTGTTCCGCCTCAGCCTCTTCGAGACGCAGATCCGCATCCTCGGGGGCGGCGGCGAGCGCGCCTTCAAGTACCCGGCGCGCATTCTGGGTCTGCGCCAGCGCCTCGTCGTAATTGTGCTCATGGAGCCACAGCGCCGCCGTCCTGGAGTAGACCACTGACAGCGTGCGGCTGGTGGCTCGATCTTTCGCCCCGCCGCTCCACAGTGCCTCGAACTGCGAAGCCACCGATCCCAAGTGGCGCAACGCGGTAACGACATCTCCGCGGATGCAAAATAGCTTGTTGCTGTAGTCCGCATCCGCCACCGATGCGAGAAACCGCCCGCGAATGTCGGAACCCGCGCCCGCCAGCAGGTTGGCATCGGCGAGCGCCTGTTGGGCAAGCGTCAGAGTGGCCGACCCGTCACCCATGCTCCATTCGAGATCGCTGAGCTTGTTTTCGATTCTGAACAGCTGCTCGCGCGTGCTCTTATCGCGCGGATCTGCGGCGATGCTCGCCTGCAGCAATGCCAGGGCACGACGATAGCTGTTCAAGGCTCCGGCGTAGTCGTTCTCGCTCGCCGAGAAGTCACCTTGAATGTCACCCAGCCTGAAGTAAGCGGCGGCCAGCTCCTGTTGCAGAGCGAGGTCGCCGCCGGCCTCGTGCGACAGGATGTCCAGGTACTTGAGTGCCGTATTGATCAGCAGATGGCGGCTCGGCCCGGCACCGGGCAGGTTGCGGATGGAATCGTGAATGTCAAAGATGAGTGTATTGGCAAGCCGCCGCACATCATTGAAGCGATGCTCCGCGCGCGCCTCCTGCCATCGCGCCAGGCGGCTCTCGCGCAGTGAAATGATCACTGCGGCGAGCAGTACCGCGACAATGGCGGCTGCCGCCGCAATGCCCACCGCATGCCGCGCCATGAACTTCTTCAGGTGGTAGCCTGCGGTGCCCCTGCGCGCCATGACGGGCAGACCTGCCAGATGTCTGCGGATGTCTTCAGACAATTGCTCGACCGTCGCGTAACGCTCGTGCGGATCCTTGCGCAAGGTCTTGAGGACGATGCTGTCCACGTCACCGCGCAAGGCGCGTTGCAAACGGCGCTGCTCGCGCTCGGAACGGCCCTCCGCACTCGCCGCCGGCGTTTCTGCTGCGGCAGCGGGCGCCTTGGCGGCGCGCATGACGGTTCCGCTTGGCCGCGGCGGTATGGTTTCGCAGATGGCTTTCAGCATCTCGTGCGGCGTGCGTTCGCCGGTCCCGTACGGGCGCTGTCCGGTCAGCAACGAGTAGAGAATGACGCCGAGAGAGTAGATGTCGCTGGCGGTGGTAATGCTGTCGCCACGCACCTGCTCGGGACTTGCAAACTCCGGTGTCATGAGCGGCAACAGCGTCCACGAGCGTTCAATTTCCGCGCTCTGGCGCGGATCGCGGACTTTGGCGATGCCGAAGTCGAGCAGTTTGGGCTGACCCTCCTGGGTTACCAGAATGTTGGCGGGCTTCAAGTCCCGATGAACGACGAGGTTTTGGTGCGCATACTGCACCGCCGCGCACACCACGCGAAACAGCTGCAGCCGCTCGCGCAGCGAGAGTTGTCGGCGGCGACAGAACTCATCAATGGGCATACCGTCGACAAACTCCATGACGACATAGGGCATGCCCTCCTCACTGGCGCCACCGTCGAGCAGCCGGGCGATGTTCGGATGGTCAAGCGCTGCGAGAATCCGCCGCTCCTCGTTGAAGCGTTTGAGGAAGAACTCCTTGCTGAGACCACTGCGAATCAGCTTGACCGCGACCGGCCGCTGATGGAGGCCATCGGCGCGGACGGCGCGATAGATCGCTCCCATCCCTCCTTCGCCGATCTTTTCGACCAGCCGGTAGGAGCCGAGCACCCGGCCAATCCAGGCGACGGACTCATCGGGCGCTGCAGCGACAGCGGCCGCGCCCAGGTATGGAGATCCGAGAAAATCCGGACGCGCCTCGTGTGCGTACAGCAGCGACTGCACTTCGTCCTGCAGCTCTGCGTCGTTGACGCACAGTGAATTGAGAAAGGGAGCGCGCTCGTCGACACGCAGCTCCAGAGCGTCAGCCAGCAGGCGTTTAACCTTCTGCCATCGCTCCGGGGTCATCGGCCCTCTCTTTAAGTGTTCCGGTCCACCGGAAAAATGGCGCGCTGCAGCAGCAACGCTGCCCGTACACGCTGTCCCCCATGATCGCCGGCCAATACGGCTAGCGGTAAATCGAGCGGCAGCGGCTCAAAGAGCGCCTGGCGAACGGCCGCCGCGCAAACTCAGGGTTCTTTCGTCAACTCACGGCTCAACCACGCCCGAGCGGTTGCCCATTCGCGTTTCACCGTCGCCGGGGAAACCTCCAGAACCGCCGCCGTCTCCTCGATGGACAGACCGCCAAAGAAGCGCATCTCGACGATGCGACTCTGCTCGGGGTCGAGTTGCGCGAGACCCGTCAGGGCTTCATCCAGAGCAAGTACATCGACGTCCGCGACCTGCAGCGGGTGCAGCGCCTCATCGAGCTCCACCCGCCGACCGCCGTCGCGCTTCGCGGTCCGCTGCGCACGCGCGTAGTCGACCAGAATCTGGCGCATCAGGTGAGCTGCGACGCCGAGGAAATGGGCACGATTTTCGATCTGCCCGGGTCCCTGGGCAACCAGGCGCAGATACGCCTCGTTGACCAATGCGGTGCTCTGCAGCGTATGGCCTTTGCGCTCACTGCGCAGATAACCGTGGGCGATTCGATGCAGCTCACCGTAGACCAGCGGAATGAGGCTTTCGAGCGCAGCCGGGTCACCGGCCCTCCACTCGGCAAGGAGTCCGGTTACTGCTTGCGACTGCTCCTCAGACACATTGCGCTCCCCCGCGGACGCGGGCGTCCGGCACGGCTCCCCGACGTAGTGTGAGCCGGGTGTGGATGCCAATCAACGCACCGGCCGTAGAGCTGGCCGAAACGCGCCGCTCGGCGCCGCTAACTGTTAAATCAGCGCAGCGCTCCCTGCCGCTGCCTTTTCATTCGGGGCGTTTGCTTCGCAAAACGGGAAGCCTGGGAGGCGCGCCAGCAGCTCATGAGCCGAATGCTGTCGATTTCTCGCATTTACACCTGAGTCCGACGCGTTCTTACCAGCACACCTTCCACAGACCGCAATCGCCACCGGGGAAACTGCCATGTTCCGATCCGCATTGATTGTTTCACTGCTCGCCGCCGGCTTCGCCGCCTGCCAGAGCGTGCCAGCGGCCGATCCGGAGAAGGCAGTCAACACGGCTGCGGCCGCCCCCACGTCCAGTGCACCGACAGCGCCCGCGCCACAGTCGAGTGCCCTCTCCTATGGAACCGTCACCGCAAGCGTGCAGCGCAACAAGACCACCCAGCTGCAGATCCTCGAAAACTTCGGCGGCCCCAACATCTCCACAACCGATGCCGATGGCTCGGAGGTGTGGGTGTACGAGCGCTCGGTGACACAGACCGACATCGCCACTCAGTCCAAGGACTACCAGGGGGCGGTCAATCTCGGCGTCTCCTTCGGGTTTCCGCATTTCGGCGCCAGCGGCGGAGGCAGCGCGGGGGTGATGAAGGCCAACGGCACGAGCTCGACCAGTGCCGGCACCCGCACGCTCACCGTCATCGTCAAGTTCAATCCGGACAAGACGGTCAAGGATTACTCCGTGCGTGCAACGACGTTCTAACTCATCAGCGGCAGATCTTGCACAGAAGGAGAGTCGATGAATCCGAACCGAGCCGCCCCTGCCATCCTCACAGCGCTGCTTGCGAGCGGTGTTGTTGCGGGCTGCGTGGCGCCGGCCGTGATGAACCCGATGAGAAGTCTGGCAACACCCAGCTCGGGCAGTACACCACGCACGGCCTACACGCTGCCTGATATCGGAGCGATGCAGCAGCGACAGCAGTTCATGCAGGACCTGATGGCCAATCCCGATCTGCCCGCCTGGCATGACGAGCGGGAAAAGCTGACGATGGCGCAGGGCGACCGGGTCTTCGACAAGCCCTTCGACCAGGTCTTCGACGGCATGGTGGTGGCGCTCGCCACCATGGGCTCACGTGTCAATAACATGGATCGCGGCACCGGCTATATCACCGGCAGTCTTCCCGACCTCGGACCGGAGCGCACCCAGGAGCTGCAGAAAGAATCGGTTGCCGAGTACGCACAGACCAAAGGGTACCCGCCTTCGGTGCTGCAGAAGCAGGGCATGTTCGACACGGGTACCACCATGTCGCAAAGCATGATGGGCCGATTCGGTGGCAGCGGACTCACCCTCACCATGGTGCGACAGTCCGCGCAGCAGACCAAAGTCAAGGTTCGCTTCGACAATGTCTTCTATCCCAAAACAGAGTTGGAGCTCTATCAGCATGTCTGGGTCGCTGTCGATAAACAGATGTTCCTGGACCGCTCGCTCGATCACTGAGCTGCCGCTCGTCCGCTGATCTGAGGTCTTTGCATTTTGCGGTTTCAACGCCTCGGCAACACAAGATCCACCTGACAAAGCGTGGCTGGTCGCAGGCAGCATCGAGACGGAGACAACTATGAATAACTTGAGCTTACCTGGCGGTGGCGTCGCGTTGCGGGTGCTGTTCCTGATGTTCGTGTTCCAGGCACCCATCGCGCTGGCGGGCGACATCTCCTTCTCTCTTTCCAGTGCCACACTGACTGCCAGCGCGGGCGGCACGGTGTCGTTCGACGGCACGATCAGCAACGATTCGGGCGGCAATCTGAAGGCCAGCGACTTCTTCTTCAACTTCAACGGCTATGACTTCAGTTCAGTGACGCCAAATCAGCAGCTCGGGGTGCTGAGTGACTTTCTGATCCCGAATGGAAGTACTTCCAGTGTGGTGGAACTGTTTGACGTGACGCTCGGCAAAGTCGCTGCGGGATCGCGCTTCCCGATCCAGGTGCAACTCGAGGACAGCAACGGCGACTTGAGCGCGGTCGAATCGGTGACCGTATCCGCGGCCGGGTCGGGCACTCCGACTCCCACTCCCGAGCCCTGCACACTGTGGCTGTTCGGATCCGGCCTGTTTGGTCTTGCCGCCAGACGGAAGCTCGTCCAGCGCGCGCGGAAATGCCGCCCTACATCCCAGGCGAAACCGGCCCACTCCGCGTCTGCGGTGAATTCTGCTGTGTCCCGCGCCCCTTCGCCCGTATCGGTGGTCGTGGTCCCGTTGCTGATCGCACTCCTGCTCGCAATGGTGCCGCCGGCCCGGGCTCAGACGGGTCCGGCGATCTCGACCCAGGTCGCAACGTACGGTACTTCTGCCGGCACGTTTTTCGTCTACCTGCCGCTCGTCAACAGCGGTTCCGCGACAGCGGGCAGCGTGCAAGTCACCTCAGCCACACTCAGCACGGCGAAGCTCCTCACCCCTGCACTGCCACTGGTCTTGGGTGACCTGGCAGCGAGTACGACTTACGGGGCCACCTTGACGTTCAACGGCGCTGGTCTGACCGTGGGGAAGAATTACCTGCTCACTGTGCGTGGCACGTACCAGTCCGCGGGCAATACTCTGGGATTCTCGGTCAACCGGATTTTATCGTACGGCGCTGCCAGCCCGTTCGACCAGCCGGCCAATCCACTGACGGTAAACCCCTCGCTGGACACCAAGCACGCGACGCGGCAGCTCATCTCGGCTGCGAGTGGCGGCACGCTGACCGCCACCGGCGCCGATGGCAGCGTGTTTACGCTGACGATTCCCGGTCATGCGCTGCTGAGCGACGAACTGATCACCATGACGCCGCTCACCGCGCTCGGCGGGTTGCCCATCAGCGGCGGCCTGTTGGCCGGCGTGCAGCTGGCGCCAGACGGTCTGCAATTTCAACAGGCCGCCACACTCACCATCCGGCCCGCGCGCAGCGTTCCGAGCGCTCAACAGGTGGGCTTCGGCTACCACGCAAGCGGCAGCGAGTTTTACCTGCAGCCGCTGGCACCCGGCGGCACGACCACCCTCTCCTTGCTGCACTTCAGCGGCGCAGGTGTGGGCCAGGGCAGCGCCGGTGCAGCGGGCAATCCGAGCAGTCCCGCGGACCAGCTCGCGCAGCAGGCGGCACAGGCGGTGAACGCAGCGAACCAGTGCCAGGGTTCCGGGTGCAGCGCCACTTTGGCGCAGCAACTGGAGGGCCTCCTGCAGGAGGACTACACCCAGGTCGTGCTGCCGCAGGCGCAACAGGCGCTCAGCGACGCGAGTGTAGCGCCTACCGCACTGCCGGCGATGTTGGGCTGGATACGCATGGTCATGCTGTTAGGTTTCGATGCAGACGCGCCCCTCGACAGTGAAGTGCAGTCGCTGACAGCTCTGCTGCCGAAGATTATCGAGAATGTGTACAACACCGCGTACAGCGAGTGTCTGAATGACACTTCCGAGACGCAACGGATGGCTGAAGGTCAAACCATGATCAAAGCCGAGCGTACGCTGCAGTTGCTCGACAGTTCGGCTGCGAACGCCAACTTCAGCACGGAAATCACCGCCTGTCTGGCCGGCCCGCTGGACATGTCGCTGATCTCAACCATGACGGCCAATGGGTTCGTTTCCGCAGGAGGCGGAGCGCTGACCAACCTGCTCGCCAAGATTACGGCCAACTCCATTCCTTTGAGCTTTGATCCCACGACACTGACGTATTCGGGATCAGGCGCGGCGAGCTACGATTCTCTGACCGCGACCGTCAATTGGCTGCCGCCCGTGAGCGACTGCGGCTCCACGTTCGCCGGTGTCTCGGGGGTGGTAGAGGTCAAAGGCCAGTTCGACCTGAACCTTAACCCGTTGGCGCTCTCCGATCTCAGTCAGATCGTCGTCGACCTGATGATTTTTCCGCAGGTGAGCGAAATCATCACCCTCAGAGCGTTGGTACCCGAACTCGGCTGCAAGGTAACTCCGCCGGCCCAAACGAACCTATTCG
>Ga0210385_10000885_pt1 | contig 19199 bp, 18 predicted proteins | sample IncBWH26OmetaG_FD_160107 | JGI IMG/M metagenome (GOLD analysis project Ga0210385, IMG submission 160107) | Forest soil microbial communities from Barre Woods Harvard Forest LTER site, Petersham, Massachusetts, United States - Inc-BW-H-26-O ...
CACTTGGAATTTGCCCGCCAGCAGTCGTTCCAAAGCTTCGGCAAGCGGGCCGGTGTCTTCGGGAAGCTTCCATTGGTAAACGGGCACGGTGGAGACGGCGCGGCCCTGGGCGGCGAGACCTTCCAGCAGTTCGGGATGCGTGCGTCCGTACTCCTGGAGAGCGACGCGCTTCTCCTGGCGGGGTGCGACCACGGCGAGCAACTCGCGCCAGGTATTCGGCTCGGGCACGGCCAGCGTGACGGGGACGTTCCACTCGCGCAACACGGCGATGGGTTTCGGTCCGCGTGCGACGACGGTGAGGCGGCGTAATGCCTGCTGGAAGCGCTCCTCGGGCTCGCGGGTTGCGAGAACGCGGCCCAGGAACCTGGCGCCCACGCCCGTAAGGAAGATCATCATGTCGAACTCGCCCGCATAGAGCCGGTCTGCGAAGTCGAAGGCTGGTTGATTATCGGCGAGCGGCGCTTCGATCAGCGCCGGCGCGACGAAGGGCTCGCCGCCGTTGATGCGGATCAGTTCGGCGATCTCCTTTGCACGGCGGCTCTCGAAGGAGAGCACATTGGCTTGAGCAAAGGACATGATCAAGAATCGTAGCGCACGCGCGTACATTGGGAGGGTGAGGGAAACGAAATGGACGGTTCATTCCAAGGCAAGATTGCTCTCATCACCGGCGGGAGCGCGGGCATTGGCCGAGCAGCAGTCGAGGTGTTTGCGGAGGCCGGGGCGCGCGTCGTATTTGCAGCACGCGGCGCCGAGCGCGGCCATGAAGTCGCGGAAGAGATGAAGGCCAAAGGGCACGATGTGCTTTTCGTCCAAGCGGACGTATCGCAATCCGAGGACGTTCAGCGGCTGATACGGCAAACGGTGGAAGCTTGCGGGCGGATCGATTGCGCTTTCAACAACGCCGCCGCTCTGGGAGTGGTTCGGCCGCTGGCGGACTACAGCGAAGCGGACTTTGAAAGCGAGGTCAGCCTGAATCTAAAGAGCGTATGGCTGTGCATGAAATACGAGATCGCGCAGATGCGGAAGCAGGAACCGGCGGGAGGCGCAATCGTGAACACTTCGTCGGTGAATGGGCTGGGCGGAGCGCGTGGCGCGTCTCTTTATGCCATGGCGAAAGCGGGAGTCCTGGCGCTCACCAAATCCGCTGCGCAGGAATATGCGAGGGACAAAATTCGCGTGAATGCGTTAGTGGCCGGAGGATTCGATACAGAGATGCTGCACAATGCTGTCAAACAAATCACGGGCGAGAATCCGGCGAGAATTGCCGAAGGGATCAAGGGGTATGCAGCGCGGGTTCCGCTGGGAAGAGTGGGCGATCCGCGGGAGGCGGCGCAAGCAGCGCTTTGGCTATCGAGCAGCGCAGCGTCTTATGTCACAGGCGAATCGATGATCGTGGATGGCGGATTGACCTGTTGGGCGCGGTGAGGTCACTTGATGATCCCCTGCACCGTCTCAGCTAAGGCATTGCCGAGTTTCAGATGCTGATCTGCATCGAGATGCACGCCATCGACGACGCTAGCAGGTGTGACGGTGTTCGTGTCGAAGTAGTGGCAGCCGAGATCGGAAGCAATTTGCTGGTAAGCCTCCGGCAGGCCGGAGCTGCGTTCGGCAGCGCCGGGAAATTTTGCGGCGAGGGCTCCTTGCGGGTTCCGAATCTGCGGCGGACAGACGATCAGGATAGGCGGCACAGGCATGCCGGGCTCAATGGGTGCCTTGCGGATCTCGTTGACAAGCACGGCGATACCCTGAGCCGCAGACCAGGCGTTGTTGTAGGGATGGGGGAACTGAAAATCATTGGTGCCGAGCATCAGGATCACGAGCGCTAAGGGCGAATGAATCTCGATGCGCTGCGCGAGTCCTTGGCGGCCGTTGCGGCCTGGCTTAAAGGGATCGTCCCAGACCGTGCGGCGGCCGTTCAGGCAATCTTCGACGATCCGGATACGCTGCCCGGAAGCATTCAAGCTGTTTTCGAGGACGCCCGGCCAACGCTCGTCGAAGGGCAAGCGATTGCGAGTATTGGGAACGATGCCCCAGGTCAAGGAATCCGAATAGACAAGAATCTGGTGCATGGCGAATGGCTTAGGATACGATACGAAAAGCTTCCCTTATTGACGTGAGGTACCGATACATGAGCAAGCGTCTGCTCCTGACGATTCTTAGCATAGCCGTGCTGAGCGCGACGGCGAGCGCGCAAAGCAACGGCGCGACCGCCGAAAAAGACCCGAACCCCAATGTGTTCCTGGACAACAAGCGCCCGATGATCGAGAAGAAGCAGAAAGCGCCCACCTCGCGCACGGTCACCGGCAAGGTGGTGGACGACACCGGCCAGCCGCTCGAAGGCGCGCTGGTGACATTGACCGATAGCAAGACGCACGCGAAGACGACGGCGATCACGAAGAAAGACGGGCGGTATAACTTCGAAGATCTGAGCTTCACCATCGACTACGAGGTGCAGGCGCGCTACAAGGATTTGCTCAGTCCGGTGCGGAAGCTGAGCCAATATGACCACACGGCGAACGTGGTGCGCATCTTGGAGATTGCCTCGGACACGCCGCCCGCAACCGAAGCAAAGAAGTAACGCCGGTTCTTCAAATCTCCTGCTGCTCAAACCGCGGCAGGATGAGGTGAATCAGCGCTAACGAGATCAGGTACATGGAGCCGGCGACGAAGAACAGCGGCGCGTACGCTTGGTGCGAAAAATCGAGCCAGCGCCCGATCGCGGGCTGAGCGAGCATGCCGCCGATCGCCCCGCCGAAACCGCCTAGACCGACGATGGAGGCCATGGCGCGGCGCGGAAAACAATCCGAAGCCATAGTGTAGATGTTTGCCGACCAGCCCTGGTGGGCGGCAGCCGCGACGCTGACCAAAGCGACCGTCACCCATAGATGCCCGGCGGCGTACGGGACGAAGATGACTGCAGTGACGGCAATGGCGCAGACCAGCATGGCGGTTTTACGCGCCGCACTGGCGGACCAGCCTCGCTTCAGGAGCGAGGAAGACAGCCAGCCGCCACCGATCGAGCCGATATCGGCCGACAAGTAGACGCTCGCGAGCGGCGGACCTAAATGGATCAGGTCCAAACCATATTTGGCGTTCAAGAACCCGGGCAGCCAAAACAGATAGAACCACCAGACCGGATCTGTGAGGAACTTGCCGAGGACGAACGCGCGGGCGGCACGGGTAGAGAGGAGCCGCAGATACGAGAATGTCTGCGGAGGCGCGGGCGCTTCGTGATCCGATCGGATGAAGGCGAGTTCTTCGGCCGAGAGGAGCGGGTGCTGCTCCGGCTCGCGATAAAACAGGAACCAGATAACCGCCCACGTCATGCTCAACGATCCGGTGAACAAAAAGGCGGAATGCCATCCGAAATGCGCCGTCAACACCGGAATCAATAGCGGGGCAACGACGGCGCCGATATTCGAGCCGCTGTTGAACAGGCCGACGGCGGTTGCGCGCTCGCGTTGGGGAAACCAATCGGCTATGGTTTTGAGCGCGGCAGGGAAATTGGCGGCCTCGCCCAGCCCGAGACCCAGGCGCGCGATGCCGAACTGGAATGCACTGCCCGCGAGAGCGTGGGCCATGGAGGACAGGCTCCAAAAAATCACCGCGACCGTATAGCCGAGGCGAAGGCCAAGCCAATCGATGAGCCGGCCAGCGATGGGAAGCATGACGGCGTAACCAAGCTGGAAGGCGAAGTTGATCATGCCGTACTGGGTGTCGGTCCAATGGAGTTGGCTCGCGATGGTGGGCTTCAGAATTCCGAGCACCATGCGGTCCATGTAGTTGACCGTGGTGGCATAAAACAGGAGGCCGCAAATATACCAACGCAGATGCGCCAGCTTGCGCGGGGAGGCGGCCTGGCGGAGCATCGGCTAGGCGGGCACGCCGGCGAAGCTGCGGAAATTATCTTGGAACAGCCGGTTCACATCGCGCTGAATTTGATCGGCAGTCAAGCGCCAGCCATCGCGCAGGAGCGCTTGATAGGTCTCCGTCAAGGACGCCGCGATGGTGTAGCGCGAGTGTTTCCATTTGTAGATGATCTGATCGAGAATTCGGGCGTCGGAGTGTTGGGGGATGAAAGTGGCGCCCAGCATCTCGAGGCGCTCGTCGGTGATCTCTCGAATAATCGAAGGATTGTTCAAAAACCACCAGCACCCGAACGGAAGCAGGTTGGCGAACTTGCGAGCGGCCACACAGAGCTGGTGCTGATTCTCGCGCGAAAGGATGCTTACCAGGAAGCGATTGTCCGGATTTTCCAGGCAGATGCGCTCGACGGCTCCGACATCGGCATAGCCGACGCTGTCTCCGGCCTCGCGCAAGGCTGGATTTGCCGCCCTGCGAACGCCAATCATCAGCGCGAAGGGCAGCTTGTGCTCGCGTCCGGTGGGCAGCACGATGTCTCTGATGACCCGGGTACGCACCGAATCGTCGGGATATTTAAAATCGAAAGGGAGCGAAACAGCCATGTAGACCGGCTGCATGCGCGAAATCCATTCGTCCAGGAAGCGGCGCGCAGAGCTGATGGCCGAATCATCGATGTCCCGGCTGGCAGGGTATCCGCGTTGATCGAGAATCTCAGACGCTTGGTCCCAGCTATTCAGCAATGGGTCCATGCGGAGCGCGGCGTGAAGTTTCGGATGGCGCGCGGCATCGGATTGCCAGTAATCGGCCTCAGCGTGGTTGAAGACGTCGTTCGTCATAACCATGTCGGAGACGCCCGCGAGCCGCATGGCTTGTTCCACGTGATCGTTCGGTTCAACAAATTCGAAGAACTCGCGCGCGGCTTTCAGATCAGGCGCATGGGGATCGAGACCATAAGCCGTCATGACGCAGACCACGCCCCGGCACGCTTCGGAAACCGGCGTGTTGCGAACGAAAAGCGTGTCCCAGATCAGGTCGGCCTGCTCCTGCTTGCTCAGAGACCAGAACGTATCGACGTTGGTTTCGGAGGATCGGAAGAGTTCGGCAATCAAATAGTGATAGGTGACCAGATCGTCAATACCGGCGGAGAACAGGGACTGGAAACTCGGCGGATATTGATGCGTGTGCACATCGAAGACGGCCGTGTCGCGTACGATGCGCTCCACTTCTCCAGCCAGATCGTTCGGCTGGAGGCTTGACTCGGTGTTTTGAACAGCTTCAGTAGTTTCGGGCATTGAAAGGCGCGACCAGAACTATCGCTTACACATCTGGGGATACTGCTTCTTGAGCGCAGCGAGCTTCGGAAGGTCGTTATAGATGATGTATAGGTTGTTGGGATTGTTGTCCAGGAAGTGCTGGTGGTAGCTCTCGGCGGCGTAAAATCCGTTAAACGGCACAAGCTGAGTTACGATCGGGCGCGAGAATACCTTTGCGGCGTTGAGCTGCTGGATGTAGGCTTCGGCGACCTTTTTCTGCTCGTCATCCACATAGAAGATCGCGGAGCGGTACTGCGTTCCGGAGTCCGGGCCCTGGCGGTTCAATTCGGTAGGGTCGTGCGCGACGGCGAAATACACTTTCAGCAATTGGCCGAAGGTGATTTGGGAAGGGTCATACGTGATCTTGACGGATTCGGCGTGGCCGGTTGTGCCGGTGCTGACCGTTTCATAATGCGCAGTCGATTTCTCGCCGCCGGCAAAGCCGGAGACGACGTTTGTGACGCCCTTTACCCGGTCGAACACAGCTTCCACTCCCCAAAAACAGCCTCCTGCAAGCACCGCGGTCTGTTTACTGTGCGTTGTGGAGACCGGCGTATCAACGGCAGGATCGGGGAATGGCGCGTTCGTACGCGCCAGCGCGCAGGCGGCAACAATAATAGTTGAAAACAGGTAGAAAGGGATTCGTTTGAGCAAAGAACACCACCTGAACAATTAGACTACGCCGGGGGCTGTTGGGGTGCGAGTTATGGCGGGAGACGACGCCTAACGAACCGATGCGGCTTCCAAGCTGGCCGATGAAGCAGACGAGCGGTCGAATGCGGTTTTCCCCAGCGAAATGCAAAGGGTTGCGGTGCAGCCGTCGCGGGTGGACTGAACTTTCAGAACCGATGCCGGACCGAAACAGAGCCGCAGGCGCTGACGAACGTTTTCGAGGCCGAGCCCGAGACCGGATGTCATGCCGTTCGAGTCGAATCCAGGTCCGTTGTCGCAAACCTCTACTTGGAGCGTCCCATCCGCTTCTTCGGCACGTACTCGAACCAGCCCGTTCGAACTCAATCGCGAGACGCCGTGCTTGATCGCGTTCTCAACCAGAGGCTGGACTGAAAGGACGGGAATCATCGCCTGACGCGCCTGCCGGCCGGCGGTAATTTCAAAGGTCAGCCGATCGCCCAGACGCAAGCTTTCAATTTCCAGATATGCTCGAACGATTTCCAGCTCTTCGCCAAGAGTAATGAGGGTGCGGTTCTGCTGGAGGCAATAGCGGAAGAGTTCAGCGAGGTTCAAGACCAAGCGCCGCGCTTCGAACGATTCGCGCCCGATGGTTCCATACAGGGTATTCAGGGCATTAAACAGGAAATGCGGGTTGACTTGCGCTTGCAGCGCGCGCAGTTCGGCTTCGACGGCGAGGCGCTGAAGCTCATTCGCACGGAAGCGCTCCACCTGCTCAATGAGCAGCCCGGAAAGGAAGGTCAAAGCCTCGAGGTCTTCAGTTAGGTAGCGGCGGCTTCCTCGACGCGGCCCGAGGATGAGCGTCAGCGAATCGCCGCGAGAAAACCGCAGCGGCAGCTCGGCGCGGCCCCAAAGCGTATCGCCAGCGGAGGCAGTGCGGCTTCTCCCATCCGCTGGGGCTGGTACAACCTGGAAGCGCTGGGCCTCGAAAAAATCGGATATATGGCCGGCGCACCGGTCGAGCAGTTCTTGCTCGGTCTGCGCTTCAGAGGCGGCTTGCAGAATCTGTTTCGAGCACAGGTTCAAGTCGCCGCGGCGGAAGACATGACGCGTGAGGCGCTTTTGCGCCAGGGAGCGCAGATACGCGAATAAGACCAGTGAACAACAGAGCGAAATCAACAGCAGGGCGACCGCGAAGGGGTTGCCTTTGGCGCGTGACATAAGGCGCCCGCTTTCATTCGCCCAGTAAAGACAGGCCGCGAAGAGGCCGGCCAAACCCAGGTTGGCAATAAAGCGGATAAACGTTTCGAGAAACAACAACCGGTAATCGCGCAGGAGAACGATCAGCACCAGCGGAATGCCGGCGTGATGCCAGGTTATTTCGCTTGCCCAGGCAGTCCTTGAGTGCCCGTATCCGAAATGCAGAAAGGAAGAGGTGAAAAGGAGCAGGCAGACGATATCGGTGAGCGAGAACGTGGTGCGAAGACCGCGCAGCGAAAGCACGAGCAGCGCTATCAGCAGCGCGCCGAATCCCACGGTGACGAGCAGCAGGGCAGCTTCGTGCAAGCGCTCGGAGGGGAACTGAAGCTCCGCAAAGTGCAAGAGCACGGCGCAGGCGCTGATCAGGTAGCCGAGCCGGGCCAGTACCGGGTATTTCCGCTTCAATATGACGGCGAGCAAAATTGCCGGAAGGATGCTAAGAGCCGAGAAATTCACGGCGACCAACCAATCGTCGATCTGGCCGCCGCGGCGGGTGAACTCGAGTCCCGCGAGCGAACCAAGATTCCAGAGGAACGCCAGACAGGCGGCGAGCAAGGTTGAAATTTGCTGGCGAGTGCCGGTGTGGTCCCAGCTTTTGAGCAGAAGCACGATGAGCAGGCCGAAGAGCAGCAGGCCGGAAGCATGACCGAAGGTGTTGACGAACACGGGGTCCTGCAGACTGACACCTTCGATCATGCTGTTAGTTCAACATAACTTCATCGGCAGAGAAGGCGAGAACGCATGGCATACGATGACGAGTTGGAGGCGCAGTCATGAATCGCGATCAACGAAGAGCGTGGGGGCAAGGCGCGGTTGCCGTTACGGCGATGTTCTTGGGCACGGCGGCATTTGCCGCTGACGTGGTGCATACAGAGGCTGGGAATGTGGAGGGCGCCGCCAGCGCCGATGCGAAAATCCGCATCTTCCGGGGCATTCCGTATGCTGCGCCGCCCGTTGGGGAGTTGCGGTGGAAGGCGCCGCAGCCCGTGGCAGGCTGGACGGGCGTTCGGAAAGCGGATGAATTCGGCGCCCGCTGCATGCAGGGCCGGATTTACGACGATATGATTTTTCGCGACAAGGGCCCGAGCGAGGACTGCTTATATCTGAACGTATGGACGCCGGCCTCAACGGCCGACGCGCGATTGCCCGTGATGGTGTGGATCTACGGAGGGGGGTTTGCGGCGGGAGCCGGTTCCGAACCGCGCCAGGATGGTGAGAACCTGGCGCGCAAAGGCGTGGTGGTGGTCAATCTCAACTATCGCCTCGGGATCTTCGGTTTCTTCTCGCATGCCGAGCTTGCCAAAGAGTCGGAGCATCACGCGTCTGGAAACTACGGGCTGTTGGACCAGGTTGCCGCGCTCGAATGGGTTCGCAAAAACATTGGCGCTTTCGGAGGGGATCCAGGGAATGTGACGATTTTTGGCGAGTCGGCCGGATCATTTTCGGTGAGCGCGTTGATGGCGTCGCCGCTCTCGCGAAACCTGTTCCAGCGGGCTATTGGCGAGAGCGGCGCGTTCTTCGGCAAGACGCTGGGAACAAAATCATTGCCCGATTCGGAGAAAGCAGACGCGAAGTTTGCTCAAACGGCATTCGGCACGGATTCGCTGAAGGTGCTTCGGGAAAAATCTGCTGACGAATTGCTGCAAGCGGCGTTGAAGGAGAGAAACGTCGTCCGCTTCGCGCCGAACATCGACGGCTATTTCCTGCCCGAGCCGGCCGCGTCCATTTATGCGAGCGGGAAACAGGCACACGTGCCGCTGCTCGCCGGGTGGAATGCCGACGAAGAGAGTTATCACTGGGTCTTTGAGGATCAGAAGCCGACCGCGCAGAATTTTGAGGCGTGGGTGCACAAACACCACGCCGCCAACGCCGCGGAGCTATTGCGGCTCTACCCGGCGGGCACGGATGAAGAGGCGAAAGAGTCCGCGCAAGCGCTGGCGGGAGATCAGTTCATAGGGTATTCGACCTGGAAGTGGATCAATATGCAATTGAAGACGGGTCAATCGCCTGTCTACCGTTACCGATTCGAGGACGCGCCGCCTGGGGCAACGAATGAGCAGGGCGAATCGCGGGGCGCGTATCATTCGGCGGAGATCGAGTTTGTTTTTGATGTGTTGCCGTCGAAGAATCTACCGTGGCGGGCGGAGGATCGCAAGCTCTCCGACGAGATGGCCACTTACTGGTCAAATTTCGCGAAACGAGGCGATCCGAATGGTGAAGGACTGGTCAAGTGGCCGCCCTACGACAAGCAGGACGGCTACGAGGTCATGCATTTGGCGGCGGGTCCGCATGCCGCTCCGGAGAAGCATCGGGCGCGATACGAATTCCTGGATCGAAGCGGCAGCGATTAACCATTGCTCAGTGCGCAGTTGCCGCGGGGCCGAGAAGGACCTTGCCGGGCAGCGCGTCAGTCATCTGGCCGTGATCGATGACCGGAACGCCGTTGACCAACACGTATTGCATCCCAACGGAGAGCTGGTTTGGGGTTTCGAAGGTGGCGACATCGTGAATGGACTCGGGATCGAGGATCACGATATCGGCCCACATCCCTTGCTTCAGAACCCCGCGGTCCGTAAGGCGCATGCGCTGCGCGGGCAGAGCGCTGAATTTGCGAATGGCATCTTCGAGCGTCAGCAGCTTTTCTTCACGTACATATTTGCGGAGAATGCGCGGGAAAGTGCCGTAGGCGCGCGGATGCGGGTGCTCCTGGCCTAGCAGGCCGTCAGGCGCGGTACCCTGCGAATCGTTGTCGACGGAGACCCAGGGTTGCTTCAGCGCAAAGGCGATGTCTTGTTCGGACATGGCGAAGACGGCAACGGACATGCCGGGATCTTGGATGAGCAGATCGAAGATCGTTTCGATCGGATCCTTGTGCTGTGCTTGCGCGATCTGGGCGATGGTCTTGCCTTGCAGCGGGAGCAGTTCGCGATTTTCAACGACCGACACGAGGATGGCTTCGGGGCCGGGAATTTCGCGCCATTCGTTGTCCCAGCCCGCGGTGCTGGTTTCCATTTCGCGCTTGATGCGAGTGCGCGTGGCGGGATCTTTGAGACGCGCCACCATTTTCGCGTCGCCGCCTTCATGCACCCAGGGTGGAACGAAGGCGGAGAACGTGTTGAACCAGGCCGGGTAGGCGTAGGTATCGGCTTCGATGTCGATGCCGGAGGCACGGGCGCGCTCGATGCGCGAGACGATTTCGGGCATGCGGCCCCAGTTTGGTTTGCCGGCGGCTTTAAGGTGCCAGATCTCGACCGGAATTTGGGCTTCGCGGCCGATGCGAAACACTTCGTCGAGCGATTGATCGATGCCGTCGCCTTCGCTGCGCATGTGAGTGGCATAGATGCCGCCGGACTTCGCGGCTTCACGCGCGAGTGCGATCAACTCCTCTGTGGAAGCGTAGGGAGCGGGCGCGTATTGCAGTGCGGTCGAGAGCCCGACCGCGCCTTGCCGCATGGATTCGCGCACGAGAGCTTGCATGCGGTCGAGTTCAGCGGGAGTCGGTGCGCGATTCTCCTCGCCAATGACCATCCGGCGCACCTGGGTCGCTCCAATGTAGCTGGCGAGATTGATGCCGAGGCCTTGTTTTTCGAGGCGCTCGAAGTATTCAGTGAAATTGGTCCAATCGGGCGTGATCTTGTAGTGCTGGTAACCGGGGCGATCCGTAGCGAGAATCCGGGCGTTCAAGGGTGCGATGGAATTGCCTTCGCCCGTAATCTCGGTGGTGATGCCTTGGAAGATTTTCGACGGGACGTGCGGGTTGACGAGCATGGAGACCTCGGATTGACCGAGCATGTCGATGAAGCCGGGCGCGACCGTGAGGCCGTGGGCGTCGATGACGCGGCGCGCCGGCGTGTTTTCGAGAGAGCCGATACGCGCGATGCGGCCGTTCAGGATGGCGATGTCGCCCGAGTACCAGGGCGAGCCGGTTCCGTCGATGATGTGGCCGTTGCGGATGATTAAATCGAACTGCTGCGCCGCCGAGATAAGCGGCAGCGCAAGCGCGAGAAGAAGAGCGGAGAGTGCGGGGATCAAGTCGAGATTATATGGTGGCGCGACGGTCGAGTTCAAACGGGTAACGCCTCGCGAATGGGCTTGCCGAGAACGCCCGGGTATTCCTTGTAATCGACGCCCAGCAATTCTAACGCGGTAGGCGCGATATCGCGTTGGAAATATGCGGGTGAATTGGAGATCTCGCCGCGAGCGGGCGTATCGGGACCGATGAACGCAACCCAGATCTGCTCGGCGCCGGCGACGTCTTCGCCATGAGTGTCCCAATCTTTCCGCTTCCTGCCGCGCCCGTGATCGCAGGTGAAAATCAACGTCGTCGCGTCGCGGTAAGACGGATGATTTTGAATCCAGGTCCAAAGCTCACGAATCGCATTGTCGAAAAATTGAATGGATTCCAGCACGCGGTCGTAACGCTTGTGGTGGGCCCAATCATCGGTTTCATCGAACGACAGGTAAAACAGGCGCGGCTGAATGGCCTCCAGGTACTCCATCGCGAGGGCGAGCGTGAAGGCGTCGTGGCGGGCTGAGTCGTCCACGTAAAGAGCTTGATGCTGTAAGCGGTTTAGAGCGGCGACTCGGGCCGAACCCGCAGGCACGGGCGAATCTTCGTAGCCGGCGTTGATGAAAATCTCGCCCGGCCGCGTTTCCGCGATGGAGTGAAACCTCTCCCAAGAGGCGAAGATAGCGGCCTGTTCAGGCGGAAGATGCCAGCGATTCTTCAGGAACTGGAAGAAGCTGGGAGTGGGATTTTGCACTGGATCGTTGCTGTGAATGATGTCATCTTGCGCTCGACCGGTCAAAAGTTCCGAGTAACCGGGAGCAGAAAAGCGGAAGCTGTTCGACACTCGAACCGAGCTGCCTTTGTGACCGTTGCCGAGTACGATTCCCTTCGGCGCGAGCGTACCCCAAAAGAATGGCATCAGTGCATTGCGGCGCGCGTCCGGGCTGGCGTTCCAGAGATGGTTGCGCAAAGCACCGGCGTTGTCGTTCGCCATGCCGAAATCCTGCTCGTTCATTAACTGTGGATCGATGCCGGTGAAGAGCTCTTGCCATCGAAGGCCATCGGCGGTGGCAAGCATCAGATATTTTGTGCGGCGTTGGGTCTCGGCGAGAGCAGATTTTGCGCCGAGTGCGCTCAACAGGCAGGAGGAGACGAGGAGGTCGCGTCGGGTCATGGTTGGTCTGAATGGCTCCCTGGATGTTAGCTGTTCGAGCGGTGGCGGGCAAGAGCGACGAGTTCGCGGATTGCGCTAACCACAGCCTCGGGCCGCTCGAGCTGGAGCCAGTGCCCGGAGTTTTCGATGATGGTGTGGCGCGCGCTTGCGTTTTGCTGTACCCACTCGTCGCGCTCGCGGAGCTCGTCAGGGGTAGCGGTGGAAGCCGAGAGGACGATGAACGGAACTGCGGGCGGGATCGGCATTTTAAGGACCGCGCGCGCACTGGCCGGCAGGCATTCCAGGTAAGCAGCCAAGGCGCGAAACGATTTGGGGCTGCTCCAGTGGGAGCGGATCATCGGCAAGTAGACGGGAGGAAGCTTTTGCATTTGCCCGACAATGTTCGAGACGAGACCGGTGGCGCGGCGTGCGCTGGCGCGCGCGATCCAGGCAGGCAAACGCCGGCCGCCCGAAGCCAGAATCGCGAGGGCCGCGCGCACCACGCCGAACCGTGCAAGGAAGGCGCCGCGACGCGATAGCCTGGCGCCCGTTTGGAGGCGCTGGAGATCGTCCGGCGCGCAGCCGCTCCAGAAGCGGAGCGATACGGGGTCTACGAAGACCAGGCCCGCGATCTCGGCAGGCCGCAGATGAGCGTACGCGCGGATGAGAAGTCCGCCAAAGGAGTGGCCGACGAGGACGTAAGGTGGTGGAAGCTCGGCCTTTTTGAGGAGCGCGGCCAATTCGGAAACCATCTGCTCGACGGTGCGCGGCGTGGCGGATTTGCCGCTCCAACCTAGGCCCGCGCGGTCATAGCTAGCGACTCGAGTAAACTCGGCTACTTGCGGTTGCACAAGCGCCCAACTGATAGAACTCGACGCGATACCAGACTCGAGAACAACCATGGGGCCACCGGTTCCGTCGTGGCGCAGATGCAAGCGGCACGAGCCGGTATTCACCAGGCGGCCGAGGGGCGGAAATCTTCGCGCATCGATATAAGAACTGACCGCTTGATAGACGACGGCCGCGCTCAGGAGGGCAGCCAGGGCGTAAAGAATGATCACGAGACGGGCGCTTTGAGATGTTTTTCCATGTAAACTAGAACGAGGTATACCATTTGAATTTCATCCTTTCCGATCCCCAGGCGCGGGTCAGCGCCAACCGTTAAGTCCGGCATGTATCCACCCAGAGGTCTCCCGCCACGCCGGCCTAGAATTCGAGAAAACGTCAACGAGGCGATCCGCGTGAAAGAAGTTCGCGCTGTCTTTCCCGACGGATCAGTCGAGATCATGCCCACCCCGGCCGCTGTGCGCCGGGCGCAGGACATGGGTCTGGACCTCATCTTGATTGCTCCCACCGCGGAGCCGCCCGTCGCCAAGGCGATGGATTACGGGCAGTGGCAATACGAACAGAAAAAGAAGCAGCACGACGCCAAGAAAAAGCAGCACGTGATTCAGGTGAAAGAGCTCAAATTTCGCCCGAATACGGACGACCACGATTACGACTTCAAGAAAAACCACGCCATTCGTTTCTTGAAGGAAGGGAATCGCGTGAAGGCGGTGGTGCAGTTCCGGGGACGCGAAATTGCGCACGTGGACTTGGGCAAGAAGCTGCTGCTGCGTTTTGCCGAGGATCTGGCGGGCGTAGGAGCGATTGAAGGGCAGCCGCGCCTGGAAGGACGCAACGCACACGTCATCATCAGCCCCGTCAAGAGCGGTGGGGGCGGCGGCAAAGAGAAGAGCGACCGGCCGAAGGAGCCGGGTCCCGCTTCGCCGAACGGCCACCCCGCGTAGCTGCGACTAATCCGAATAGAACAGGTACTTGCGCCATTGGTCATCGCTGCGCCCCAGCAAGCGCATTAGATGGCGGCTGGTATGCAACGTGAACGGGCGTGGGGGGCGCAACAGTTTCATCCCCGCTTCCTCCGGAGTGCGGCTGCCTTTCTTGTTGTTGCAGGGATGGCAACAGGCGACGAGGTTTTCCCAGGTGGTCTCGCCGGCACGCGACCGGGGGATCACGTGATCGAGCGTCATTTCGCCGGAGGGCAGGGTGCGGTGGCAGTATTGGCAGGTATAGCGGTCGCGCATCAGGATGTTCTTGCGCGAGAGCGCGCGCGTCTGGCGGGGAATCCGGCGGTACTCAAGCAAGCGAATCACCGAGGGCACGCCGAGCGTACGCCGGGCCGAATGAACCTGCGAGGGCGCCAACTCTTCGGCTGACGCGACGCCTTTCAGAATCAGCACAACCGCTCTGCGCGCCGCGCAGATATTAATCGGCTCGTAACTGGCGTTCAGTACCAGGACAGGCCTATGAAGTCGCTCCGGACTATGCATCCTAAAGACACGCTCCCCGAAATATTTGACTCCCCGCTAGCTCACTCCCGCGCCGGCAAGCGCCGCCGTACGCACCGCTTTTCCGGCGGAAGCGGAACCGGCATCGAAACCTCTGCGATCTACACGCGCCAAAGTCAGGGCCGAAACGTGCGCCGCGCCAGCCTTTTTCAGAGCTGCGGCGGCGGCCCGCAACGTGGCGCCCGTCGTGAATACATCGTCTATCAAGAGTACACGTTTCCCGTTGATCTCCGCCGGCTGCTGGATGCGAAACGAGTCTCTCGCGTTGGCCAGCCGTTGCGCTTCGGTGAGGCCGGCCTGCGCATTCGTGTGGCGCGCGCGCCGGAGATTTGTGGCAAGCTTTAGGCCGTAACGCCTGGCAACCGGCTTGGCTAACAGTTCTGCCTGGTTGAAGCCGCGCTCCCACCGTTTGCGCCAATGCATCGGCATGGCGACGACCATATCGAAGCGCTGATCGAGAGGCAGGGAGCGAATAAGCAACCGGCTGAGCGGCTGCGCCAGCGTCTCTACTTTCCCGTATTTGAAGAGATGTATGAGCTTGCGGAGGGGACCTTCATAACTGCCGAAAGAGTACACGGTGTCAAAATTCACCAGGCTCTCCCGGCAGACGGTACAGAGGTCATATTCGTCCAGCGGATAGGCATCCACAAAAGGCGTTCGGCAAGCCCGGCAGAAAAAGTCAGCCACCAGGGGAGCCGGAAGTGCAAGGCAAGACGGGCAGACGGGTAGCCGCGAGATATTTTTCAGCGGCTGCTCACAGAGCCTGCATTCATCGGGGAAAATTAAATTGAAAAGGGTGGCCGAACTGGCTTCGATGGAGGACAGCAACGCTTTAGCCCACGGGCTGCGTTGAAATATGACGGTGCGAGTCGTGAGACTAGGGAAGGCACACCCCCACTAAATGGTAAGTATACAACATAATTATAAGGTAGATGAGCGGGAATTAAAGTTGCCCGAAAATGTGCCGCATTAGTTCTAGATCGGCATGTGGCAGCCGAGCCGGCCCGGAAGGATGTTTGGATGAACACGTTACGAGTTTTGGTCGTGAATAGCGATTTACACGAAGCGGAGCATCTGGCGGAACGGCTCACCGATGCACATCACACCGCTTTACCCGCGGCCGGGCTAGAGGAAGCTACCGAAGCATTGCTGGTGCAGAAATTCGATGCCGTGCTGCTGGGTTCCGCGCTCCCGCCTGATGGCGTCGCAGATTTTACTGCCAAACTCCGAAAGCTCGAGCGGAGCCAGCGTGCGGGGACGCCGGCGCCGGTCCTTTCGCTCTCCTCGAAAGTGCCGAACGGAGCAGATTGGTGTGCGGGTGAAATGGGCGTCGACGCGTACCTGGCCGATTCATTCCAACCTGCCGTCTTTTTCGAAACGGTAACCGGACTTGCCGCTGCCATCGCTAGCGCTGGAGAGCCATCCGTGAATGCGTCACCCGAGTTCCCCATTTTTGAAGTGGAGCAATTTCGCGCACAGGTCAGCAACGACGATGAACTGATGCGAGAAATCATCGATCTGTTCCTTTCCGAAGCTCCTGGCCAAATCCTCGAGATGCGTGAGGCGCTCGCGGCGCTGGATTTCGAGCGGCTAGGGCGAGTTGCCCACACCATTAAGGGGTCTTTCGCCAGCCTTCATGCGGAGCAGGCTCGGTTTCAAGCGCAACAGCTCGAGACGGCGGCAAAAGGGCCTAATGGCGCGCAATGCCGCCAAGCGCTTTCCGCGTTGGAGCATAACCTCGAAGTTCTGGAGCCGCAGCTTCTTTCGCTGAAGGCTGCTCATCCTAAGTAAGCGGCTGATAACCAGCTAAGCGAAGGCTTGGCAAGCCTCTGTTAAACTGAGTAGTCCTTTTTCGCTGACACCCTTGCCATGAGCATCTCCGCACCGTTGGAAATTACCTGCGCTCACAGTCCGGATTCCGACGATGCGTTCATGTTTTATGGCTTGGCCACTAAGAAACTGCGGTCGCGTCTGTTGACTTTCCGGCATGTGCTCGAAGACATTGAGTCGCTCAACCAGAAGGCCACGCAGGGCGTCTACGAGCTGACGGCGATCTCCTATCACGCGTATCCGTACGTGGCGGACAAGTACGTGCTGATGTCGAGTGGCTCGAGCGTCGGCGATGGATACGGCCCGATGGTGGTCAGTTCCCGGCACATGGCGCCCGACGATCTGAAGGGCAAGAAAATCGCTGTGCCCGGCACCATGACGACCGCGTTTCTGGCGCTGAAACTCTTCCAGCCGGACTTCGAACATGTGGTTATTCCATTCGATGAGATCCTCGATGCCGTGAAAGAACACGCGGTGGATGGCGGCCTGGTGATTCACGAAGGACAGCTTACTTATGGCCATAGCGGACTGCATAACGTGGTCGATTTAGGCAAGTGGTTCAAATCGAAGTACCAGCTTCCTTTGCCGCTGGGCGCGAACGCGCTTCGGCGTAACTTGCCGGCCGATATTCAGGCCGAATGCTCGCGGCTGATGAGGGAGAGCATTCAATATTCGCTGGATCATCGCGAGGAGGCGCTGAATTACGCCATGCAATTTGCGCGCGACCTGGAGCCGGCGCTGGCGGAGCAGTTTGTCGGGATGTACGTAAATCATCACACGATAAACGGCGGGGATATTGTTCCGCGCGCCGCGCAGAAGCTGCTGGATTTGGGGTACGAGGCCGGACTGATTCCGCATAAGATAACCGTTGAAGTTATCCGCTAAGCCGGTTTAACTTCAAATATGCTCCTGGATTGTTTTCGAGCCGCTGCTTGCGCCCTCTCTCTGGCCGCTGTCCTGGTTGCGCAGAGCGAGGATGGGTACAACCCCAATCAACGCATTCAGCGCATCCGCGAGTTGGCGAAGAGAGATTCACAAGCCGTTCCCGCGCTTGCAGAGTATCTTGGGGATCCGAATCGCGACATCCGCATCGAGGCGGTGAAGGCGATCGTCAAGCTGGACACCGAGCGGAGTCTCGGGCCGCTGGCGAAGGCGACGCACGACACCGATTCAGAGGTGCAAATCCGCGCGACCGACGGCCTGATCAATTACTATGTGCCGGGTTATGTGGCAAAAGGCGGCTTGACCGGGTCCCTGACGCGCGGCGTGCGGCAGGTGAAGGGTTTCTTTTCTTCGCGCAACGATCAGATCATCGATCCGGACGTAACGATTCGCCCCGAAGTGGCGCAGGCGCTGGCAGATGAGATCGGCGCGGCGGCCGGGTCAGATGCGCGCGCTAATGCCGCGCTAGCTGCGGGCATTCTCCGGGACCGCGCTGCCGTTCCGGCGCTGGTTCAAGCGCTGCACTCCAAGGATAATCAGACGCTGTTCGAAAGCCTGGTTGCGCTGCAAAAGATTCATGATCCGGCAGCCGTCCCCGGAATCTTGTTTTTGACGCACGACCTGGATGACCGTATTCAAGCGACGGCGCTTGAGACCGTGGGTGTCCTGCACGGCGAAACCGCCGCCCCGGATGTGCGCTCCGCACTGTCGCACGCCCGCAATGACCGTGTGCGGCGGGCGGCGCTCGAAGCGCTGGCGATGCTTGCGGTTTCCGCCGATCGCGCTACGTTTCAGAGCTATCTGAAGGATAACGACCCGGAGCTACGCGCCTCGGCGCTTGAGGGCCTGGGCCGCATCCGCGATCCGGAAGACACTCCGGCCCTGGATGAGGCTTACAACGAAAAAGATGCGGATTGGAGAGTGCACCTGGCGGCCGCGTTTGCACTAGTGGATGAAGGCAAGGTGGATGCCTCCGAGTTCAGCCCATTACCCTATCTGGTGGAAAATCTGGATGCCAAGGGCAGGTCGGGTGTCGCGCAGCCGTATCTGAGCGAGCTGGCCCGGCGCGAGGAAGTCCGAAGGGCGCTGTTCCCCCTGGTCGCGCAGGCCACCCGCGACCAAAAAATCGCTCTGTGCGCAGTCTTTTCCGCGAGCCAGAACGAGGACGTCATTCCCGTGCTGAAGACACTGTCGAGAGATATCGATCCGGCGGTCTCGCTGGCGGCCGCCAGAGGTCTCCGGATACTCGAGGCCCGCAAGCTGTCGTAACCGGCAACCTGCGGGCTTGAAGGAAATAGGATGGAAGTGCTTACTTGGCTTTCTTCTGCTTTTGCTGGCCGACGCGAACTTTGAAGTGCATTTGCTTGGCTTCCTGATAGGCCTTGTGGTCGTGGCGCGCGACAGCATCCGCCAGGTAGGCGTCTACGTTCGCGTCCTTTGGCAGGACCGCCATAATCGTGAAATTCTCGTTGCAGGTCGGGCAAAACGGCCGAAAGCGCTTTACATTCGGGATTGCCATATGATGTCAGGATAACATTAGCGGGCCTGAATGGCGAACATGATGCCAACGGTTTACGTTGATACCAGCGTTTTTATATACCTCACAACCCCTCCGAGTAAAGACCGGGACAAAGCGACCCGACAGCAAATCACCAAAGATTGATGGGCGACTAAGCGCCAAAAATTCGAACTGTTTGTACCCCAACCGGTATACGAGGAGTTCTGGTTACCAGAAAAGGTTCCCTCCGAGGAGGCGCATAGAAGATTCGTATTGCTCCAGGAGAACACAGTTCTGCTGCCTTTGTGGCGAGACATTGGCGAGATACTGAAGATAGCTGGTTTGCTGCTTG
>Ga0210385_10000887_pt1 | contig 19141 bp, 16 predicted proteins | sample IncBWH26OmetaG_FD_160107 | JGI IMG/M metagenome (GOLD analysis project Ga0210385, IMG submission 160107) | Forest soil microbial communities from Barre Woods Harvard Forest LTER site, Petersham, Massachusetts, United States - Inc-BW-H-26-O ...
ACTTTTGCCTCTCTGCTGTGTGGTTTGGCAGGCTCCCCGACGGTGCTGAACCTCGCGCGCGCTCTTCAGGGGGTGGGCGGTGCCGTCATGTTCGCGGTGTCCCTGGCACTGCTGGCGCAGGAGTGGCGTGGCGCCGAGCGGGCGAAGGCGACCGCGATCTACGGTGCGACGATCGGCGTCGCCGTGGCCCTGGGTCCGCTCGTGGGTGGCGCGCTGACGCAGGCGATCGGCTGGCAGTCGATCTTCTTCCTGAACATCCCTATCGGCATAGCCGCGATCGCCGTGACGGTGCTGAAGATCGCCGAATCGCGCGATGAGACGGCGCGCGGCATCGACTGGGGTGGCACGGTCACGTTCTCCTCAGCGAATGCGCTGTTGGTGCTGGCGCTGCTGCGCGGCAACGACGATGGCTGGAGCTCCGGCGCGATCCTCGGCCTGCTGGTCGCAGCGATCGTACTATTCGCGGCGTTCGTCCTGATCGAGCTGCGCGTCGCCCAGCCGATGCTGCCGCTGGGGCTTTTCCGCAGCCACGCTTTCACCGGCGCGCAGGTAACCGCGTTTGCGCTCAGCGGCTCGATGTTCGCGCTGTTTCTCTACATCACGCTGTACATGCAGGAGATCGAGCACCTTTCGCCGCTGCAAGCGGGACTGCGCTATCTGCCGTTCACAGTGGGTTCGTTCTTCGTAGCCGGCGGAACAGCATCGCTGGAGGGAAAGGTCTCCGCGCGCATCCTGCTCTCATCCGGTCTTGCGATCACCGCGCTCGGCCTCGTGCTGATGAGCGGCGCAAAACCCGATGACTCCTGGACCGTCCTGCTCCCAGGTTTCATCGTCGGCGGCCTCGGTGTCGGCATCGTCAATCCGGTGCTCGCAAACGTCGCGCTCTCGACCGTGCCGGAGCGGATGAGCGGCGTCGCTTCAGGCATCAACGACACGTTCCGCCAAGTCGCAATCGCCTCCGGCACGGCGGGGCTTGGCGCGCTGTTCCTTGCACTCTCGCGGCAGCGCATCCAAGACCTTCTGCCGCACGTGGGCTCGAGTCGGGCGCGCGGCCTCGCCGAAGCGGTCTCCTCCGGCACGCTGCCGCCGGGCACCCCGCCGCCGATCGTGCACGCGGCGCGCGAGGGCTTTACCCATGGCTTTTCAACGATCCTGCTCGTCGGAAGCGCGATGGCGCTCGTCGGCGCCGTGCTCGCCCTGCTGCTCGTGCGCGACAGCGACCTGCGCCACGACGAGGCCACCGGCGTCGCGGCCGAGCCGGCGATGGCCTGAGCGCATGGTTTCAGCAGTCAGCACGGAAAGGGACACTCAAATCTCTGAAGCCAGCGCCACATGTGGCGCTGGCCCGGGCGGTGCATGCACCGCCCGGCCGACTCGTGCATGCACGAGTCGGAACAGGGCCGCGCATGCGCGGCCCTGCCACCTGGCGCATGCGCCAGGTGGAACAGCATCAACTGCTGTAACCGGTAGTTACGAACTACCCTTGTTCCTCGGGCGTTACTTCACGATGTGGATGATGCGCTCCATGCCGAGTTGGGTGTGACTGCGACCGTCCTGGGTGTCCATGAAGCACACCTCCACATAGATGCCAGGCTTAGCGGTGATCGTCTCCTGCTGGAAAGCTTCGTGCGAAATCGGCCCGGCAAAACCCACGGGTGGTCCGGCGATCAGCTTTTCAAAAGGCTTTTCCTTGTTGGCAAGCAGATCCTTGATGGCCTGCTTGGCGGCCTTCAAGTTCTTCACGGGCGCCGCCACGTTCATGTGTACGAGGTAGCCTTCGTTTTCGAAGCGTACGAGCTCGCCGTCGTGCAGGGTGCTGGGTCCCTGAAAGCCGAACTCGATCGAGCGGATCGTGGCTTCTGGCGCCGGTAGCGGCACAGGGGATGCGGAGGCGGTCACGGTGAAGTTCGCGTGTGCCTTGGCGCCCTTGCCTTCTCCGCCGGGGAGCACGGCAACGTATTGACCGGGTTCCAGGTAGGTCTGGGCTTCGCTTGTCTGCCCTGAGGCAACTTCGGAGTCGAGCACGATCGATCCGTACTTGCTCGTCGCGTTGGTGTCGCCGTGGGCCTTCTGGATGGCTGCTTCGACTATTTCGAAGGTCGCGCCGGGCTTCAGGAGAAACAGGATCACGTTTGCTTCCTTGACGCCGGTGGCTGTGGACACGACGTTGACGGCGCCCGACTGTGTGGAGCCCCCAACGACGATCGAGGAGTTGGCGATCGTCAGCGAGAGCGTCGGCAGGGTCGAGGTGGCCGCCGCGGGGCCAACGGCGATCGTGCTCGCCGCAAGCAGGGTGCTTGCGGTCGCGGCGAGGAGCAGGGTGAGTCGCTTCATTACAGGTCTCCTGTTGGTTGTATTGGGGGAAGAAGGGTACGGACGGCGCGGAGCTCAGGTTGGATGACGCGAGGCGCGCCGTGGGAGGCCAGCTTCTACAGACCGGCGCTCCGGCTCGCCGAAAGCTTAGCCGTGGCGGGCGCTTGCGTGTATGGGACGTTCTGCCTATCTTTAGGTAGCTATGTCACGGTGCGCCGGGTTGACGCCAGCTCGCTAGCGGAGCATCGATCGAGCGCGGGCTCATTCCAGGCCGCTCCCGTAGAGCACGAGCTTGTCGCGATCGACCTCGGCGATGAAAAACGAGCGGATCTCACGCCGCCCGCGCAACCACTCCGGCGTGTTGAAGAAAAACGAGAACCAAACGGGGCTGACCCCCTCGGCGGGCGCCAGCCTGTTGACCAGTTCGGTGGCTCTCATCTTCTCGTCGAAGGAGACGCCGTCGGCGAGCACCATCAGGTCGATGTCCGACTCTGGGTGCGGCGCCTCCCCCCGCGCACGCGAGCCATACAGCCAGATCGCGTGCACATTGCGGTCGAGCTCCCCAGGCAGCAGCTCGACCAGGCGCTGCACGACCCGGCGCTCGGCGTCGGACAGCGAGGCGCCAGCTAGCGCGTCGCTGTCCGCGAGGCGCCAGCTAGCGCGTCGGCGATCTTCGTGGCCATCTTTCCAGAGGATAGGCGGGGGGCTCCAGGAACGTTTGTTGGCTGCACATCAGCGACGCTAAATGCGTGAACGAGCACTCGGATTGGTCTGGTTTGCCCGACGTCAACCAGACCAACCGACTCGGCGCTCACATCTAGGCTGCGATCAGCTCAACCCCGGCTTGCGAGTCGAGCTCTTGGTCCGTCAAGACGCCCTCCTCCTGTCCTGTCGCCGGGGGTCGCAACACCAGGAATGCCGCAAGAACCCCCAGGCTGACGCACACAGCCGCAACCAGGTAGGCAACGTGATACCCGCCGGTCAAAGCACTGGCCAGCGAGTCCCCGCTTGCGCTCAGCGAGTTGGTGTGGTCGGTCGCGATCGTTCCAAGCGTGGCAAGGCCGATCGCGCCGAACAGCTGTACCGAGACATTGATGATGCCCGAGGCAAGCCCGGCGTCGCGCGGAGCCGAATCGGACATCCCCATTGTCAGCAGTGGCAGGAACGAAGCGCCGGCACCCAGTCCGAGTGTGAGGAATGCGAAGAACAACCCTGGGAAGTAGCTCGCGTGCAGGCCCTGCACGGCGAGCAGGAACAGGCCGACGACGATCCCGACCAGGCCGGCCATCAGCGTTTGCAGAGCGCCAAAGCGCTGCACAGCCCGAGCCGAAAGTCCCATCGACATCACCGCGATCGAGAACGTCAGCGGTAGAAACGCAAGGCCGGTATCGATCGCGTCATAGCCGAGCACGCGCTCAAGGTAAAGCGCCCCGAGGAAGAAGGCCGAGAACATGCCGGTGATCAGCAGTCCGCGTACGAGGCTAGACCCCATCAGCATGCGCTGACGCAGGATGCGCAGGGGCATGATCGGGTTTGAAAGGCGCGACTCGAGCACAAGAAAGCCGGCAAGCAGCGCCAGCGATGCGCCACCGATGCCAAGCGTGCGCGCCGAGAGCAGCCCGTATTCGCTGGACTTCACGATCGCGAACGCGCCAAGCATCGTCGCGAGCGTGATCAAAAACGAGCCGAGCACATCGACGCCGCCGGCAAGACCGATCCCCTCGTTCTCCTCGATCAGCATCCAGCCGAACAAAAATGCGATCACGCCAATCGGCACGTTCACGAAGAAGATCCAGTGCCAGTCGAGCGACTGTGTAAGCGCGCCGCCGGCCAGCAGCCCGACCGAGCCGCCGCCTGCCGAGACAAACGCGTACATGCCCATCGCCTTGGCCTGCTCGGCCCGCTTGGGAAACTCGGTGACGATGATCGCCAGGATCACGCTGGAAGCGACAGCCCCGCCGACGCCTTGGATGATGCGCGAGACGATCAGCATCGTCTGATCCTGGGCGAACCCGCAAAGCACGGACGCCGCGGTGAACATTACGAGCCCGGTCAAGAAGACCTTCTTGCGCCCGACAAGGTCGCCCATCCGCCCGGCCAACAGCAGGAAGCCGCCGAAGGTGACCAGGTAGCCGTTGATCACCCATGTGAGGTTCCCTTGGGAGAAGTGCAGTTCGCGCTGGATCGAGGGCAGCGCGACGTTCACGATCGTCGCATCGAGCACCATCATCAACTGCCCAAGGCAAAGCACGGCAAGCGCGATCCAGCGCCGGCGCTCGCGCTTGCGCTCGGCCTCGCTACTGGCGGCTGTCTGCTGTGTGCCTTGTGTGGGTTGGATGCTTTCTATCGGGGCGGTTGCGGTGCTCATGTTGCTCCTTCCGGTCTGGGTCAGGGGAACAACATAGCAGGGATAATCCATCTTACAAGTATCATCTTGTTGGCGATGATGATTGCTACATCGTGGTATAATCCGTTCGTTATGGGCGATCGCAATCAAGCAGCCGATCTGGGCTCGATGGTCCTGTTGACGCGCTTGGCCAAGCAGGTCTACCGCCGCAGCAGCGAGGAGCTCTTGGGCATCCACATGCGGCTCGTGATGGCGCTCAGCTATCTGCGCGATCACGACGGCGCCCCTCAGCAGGAGCTGGCCGAGGCGCTCTGCATGGACGCCAACAACGTCGTGCTACTGCTCAACGAGCTGGAGGACCTGGGCCACGTCGCCCGCCGGCGCGACCCCGAGGACCGTCGCCGCCATCGCGTCGAGCTGACGGAGCAGGGACGCAGCGCGCTGGTAAGCGCCGAGCGGGCGCAGGAGACGATCGAGGACGAGGTTCTCCAAGCGCTGGACGCGGACGAACGAGCGACGCTGTGGCGGTTGCTGACGCGCGCTCTGCGCGCTGCCGAGCCGGACGTCCCCGCCGATCGTGGACATGCCACGGTCGGCTCAATCTCGACGTAGGCGAACGCAGCTTCTTTGGGTGGTGTGCTCAGTAATGCCGCCCGCGAGGTCAGCGTCGGTGTCTCGCGAGTGAGTCGATCGCGGCTTTGACCAGCGAGACTGGTTGCTGGCGAGGAGCAGTCTTCGGCTTGGAGCGGGCGGGGTCGGAGAAGAACGACAGCCAGCGCCACTGGAACTTGACGCAAGAGCAGCGCGCACAGTCCGTCCCGCGCCGGTAGTGCTGGTGCTCGTGCTTGGGATGTCCACAACGGCAGTTTATGTTGGGCATCATATATCTTGAACGGACGGGTCCGATTAGCTCGAATTTTGCGAAAGTATGAAGTTATGGCTTTCGACGCTAAACAAATAGCCGGCTGTGCCCAGATCTCAGGCCAAGGCGTGACGCAAAGCGGCCGGCTGATGTTCGTGCTGCTGTTCGCGTTCGTCTTCGGCGGCGTAATCGCCGTTCCGGGCGGCAACTACCGCGATTACCTGATCGGCGGCATCCTCGTGCAGACGCTCACGTTCGGGATCATCGGCCCAGCGACCTCGATGGCGACCGACCTCGGCGAGGGCATCCTCGATCGTTTCCGTTCGCTGCCGATGCACCGCTCGGCCTTCCTGCTGGGCCATCTAGCAGCGGAGTTGGCTGCCTCGGTACTCGCCATCACCGTGATGGTCATCAGCGGCCTGATCGTCGGCTGGCGTATCCAGGGCAGCCCTTCGGACGCCCTCGCAGCCTTCGCGATCCTCGCGCTGCTTGCAGTGACGATGCTGTGGGTCGGCACGCTCATCGGCATCGTCGCCCGCTCGCCCGACGTGGTCACGGGCATCGCCTTCCTGATCGTCTTCCCGCTGACGTTCATCGCCTCGACATTCGTTCCGGTCGCCGGTCTGCCGACGGGCTTGCGTCAGTTCGCCGAATACAACCCGATCAGCTGCTGGGCGGCCGCGATTCGTACGCTGTTCGGCAACCCCACGGCGATCCAAGCGCCGCCGCATTGCCGCTTGAGCATCCGGTCATCTCCTCGGTGCTCTGGTGCCTGGCGCTGCTCGCCGTCGTGGTGCCGGCGACGCTGCGCGCCTACCGCTGGCGCACGACCGGCTAAGGCGCCGGTCGTGCTTGACCTGCGCTACCCGGCCGAGGGCGTCTCGACTTCGTCGAGCTCGCGCCGCAGCTCCTGCTTGAGTTCCTCGCCGTTGGCGTCGATCTCCTTCTCGATCGACCTCTCGGCGCGCTGCAGCGCCTTGTCGAGCTGCTCTTCCAGGCGAGACTCGCCGATCACGACCAGCGCTGCCTCACCGTTCTCCAGAAGCTCGCCGAGCTCTTTGGCATCGCCGCGCGAGATGCCCTTGCGCAGGTGGCCGCCGACGCCACCGACGACGCCGCCAACCGCGGCCGCGCCGATGATCGAAGGCGGAAACAGGACGCCGACGAGCGCGCCGACCGCGACCCCGCCCCAAGCGCCGTGCTGGGTCGGCTTCTCGTGCTTGCCGACGTGCACTTTGCCCTCTGAGTCCTTGCTGATGAGGGCAACGTCGTAGGTGCCGACGAGCTTGGCTCGGTGCAGCTCGATCAGGCTGTCGTAGTCGGCCAGCGCGTCAGCCTGATCGGCATATGTCGCTGCATAGATGAAAACCGGCTTGTCGCTCATCGCATCTCGCTTTTCTCTGTCGGCTTGTTCGAGCGGCGCACATGCGTATCGCTCGCGGTTGGGGGGGGTTCGAGCGGGTGGCCAATCCAGCTGACCGTGCCAGCGCTCAATAGGCGAGTCAACCAGCCAGGCGGGCGCTCGCCATCCGTAAAAAGCCCGCGCTACGTCGCGTCGAGCAGGCCCGCGACGAGCGCCACGAAATCTCCATATAGGCGCGTGTTGACCTCGCCGGGCAGGTTGAGCGCCTCGACGGCCAGGCCGATGCCAAGCGCGCGGAGGACCAGCGCCAGGTTCTTCATCTATGGGCGAGGGCTGCCAGCCAGATAAATAGTAGAAAAATCGATTAGGAGATTATACGTATAATCGGATATAGTTATACGTATGATCTTCCAGACCCCTAAAGTCGGCAGCGTGCTCGCGCGCAGGCTCGCTGAACTCGATGAGTTGCGTCAGCGCCTCGGTGATCAGGCTGGCGTTGCCGGTCCGTGGCTTGGCAGCCTGCGCCGGCAATGGCGCGCGTCCTCGGCGACAAGCTCGATCGAAATCGAGGGCTTCAGGGTTCCCGCTGAGGAAGCGATTGCAGTAGCAAGCGGCGAGGGACCGGGGAATTCCCAAGATGACAACTCCATGGCGCTGTCGTGTTACGCCAGGGCCATGGACCACGTAGGCGTGATGTCTGAGGACCCAGCCTTTCGTTGGGTCGAGCGTGTCGTATTGGACTTGCACTTTGACGCGTGTTATTTCCAGAAGGGCAGGGACCCTGGGCAGTATCGCCGCGGTGGCATCGAGGTGACCAGCCCGGGTGGCGGTCCCCCGGCGTACGTCGGACCGCCTTATGAGCAAATACCAAAGCTTATGCGTGAGGTCATCACATGGTTGGATCGTGGGGACCTCGACGCGCACGTCGCTGTCCGCGCCGCCATGGCCCATCTGCATCTGGTTTCTGTGCATCCGTTCAGCGACGGCAACGGCCGTATCTCACGCATAGCGCAGTCGCTTGTGCTGGCCCGCGGGGGCTTGCTGTCGCCCGAGTTCGTCTCAATTGAGGAGTACCTCGGCCGTAACACCGGCAGGTACTACGCGACTCTGCAAAAGGTTCAGGGCGGCAGCTATCGGCCTGAGCGCGACGCCGCGCCTTGGGTGCGGTTCTGCGTTGACACTCACCTCGAGCAGGCCCAACGTCGTTTGGAGCAGATCGCCGAGGCGGGTAAGCGCTGGTCATTCCTTGAGGCGCTCATCGAGCAGCACGAATGGCCTGACCGGCTTGTCGTCGCGCTTGAGCAGAGCCTCTTTCATGGCGCCGACCGGACTTCCTATGCGGCCGAGGCCGACGTGTCGCAGCAGACAGCCAGCAATGACCTTAGGCGACTGCTCGATGCTGGGCTAGTCGTTCAGCAGGGCAACGGCCGCAGTACGCGGTATGTCGCGAGCAAGAGCCTGCGAAGCGACCTCGGCTCGCATCTGCAGGCGTGATCCGTTTCAGGCGGGCTCTGAAATCACCAGCCGCAGCGCACCGTCGAAGTTGTCCTGCTCGCGCAGGTGGCCATGCTCGGCATCCCATGCGCCGGAGCTGAGTGCGGCGGCGAGCCGCTCGACGATTCGCTGCTCGACGCCCCGATCGAGCAGCGCCCAAACCGATTGAGCGCCGCGGACCTTGGGATCCAGGAGTGCCTCGGGCCGCTTCCAGAACGCCTCGAAGAATCCGTCGACACAATCGCCCGGAGTAGGAATTCGCTCTACGCGTATGCGCCCGCCCAGGACCTCTGCTACGTGGTTGATCGCGGGGAATCGTGGTAGCTCCTTTTCCACCCCCTCGTGTAGATATTCCCGCTGCCAGGCAGGTAGGGCGTCGAGCTCGAACGTGAACACGACCACCGGCCCGCGGGACACCCTACGAAGCTCCGCTAGCCCAACCTCGGGCGGCTCCCAGTGGTGGATCGTCACGCAAGCCATCGCCGCATCGAAGCTTTCATCGTCGAAGGGCAGCGCCTCCGCGCGTGCGTCGATCGCCGGCGCGGCTGCCGTAGGACGTTGCGCACGCATGGTCGCGCTCGGCTCTACGGCAAGCACCCAGCGATCGCTCGGCTCATATGAGCCGGCTCCTGCACCCACGTTGAGTACGGTGTGCGCATCCCCGAGTGCGTCATGAATACGTGAAGCGATGCGCGGGTCCGCATGTCGATGCGCCGCGTAGTTGCGCCCGTGGCGCTCGTAGTCAACCCGCGCTGTCATCCACCCCGCGCTGTCAATCGAGCTGAAACTCCCCGTCGCGGTAGATCACGCGCTCCTCGCCTCCGCGCAACTGGGCGGTGACCACCCGGTCGCTGGTGGAGACGATGTCGGTGTGCACGCTCGAGTTGTTGAAGCCGAGGCGATCCCACGCCTCGCTCTTGACTCCCGAGGGATCGCCTGCGTAGGCGTCCTGGTAGGAGCGTCCCAGCGCGATGTGGGTGTTGCCGAACGGTCCGCCGACGTTCTCGTCGTAGAGCGTGTGCGCCATGAAACGGGTGATCCGTGAAAAGCGTTTGTCCGTGAGCGAGAACTCGCCGACCTTGTCGGCTCCCTCGGTCGCGATCATCTCGGTCAGGATGCGCTCGTTCTCCTCGGCGCTGGCTTCGGTAACACGCCCATCGGCGAAGGCAAGGCGAATGCCCTTGACGAGATTCCCATACCGATAGAGCGGCTGGTTGAAGCGGACCCAGCCTTCTGTCCCGCGCCAATCGGGACTGGTGAAGATCTCAAAGCTGGGGATGTTGCGCCCGCGCCCGCCCAGCCAGCGCCGCTGCTCGCCGACGCTCACCCACAGGTCGACGTCCTCCCCGAGCACATGGACGCGCTCGATGTCCAGCGCATCCAGGCGCTCCCGGGTCTCATCCAAACGCTGTCCGATCTCGCGCCAGCGAGCGATCGGATCCTCCATGTCAAGAAAACAAGCGTGGACGATCTGCTCCCAGTACTCCTCGACCGTCAGCTGCGCCTCGGCGGCCATCGCCGGCGTCCCGTACAGGCCGAGCGTCCAGCTGAAGCGACCGGCGTTCTCCTTCTCCGAGCGCCAGTCGAGCATGGGACGCATCGCCTCGCCGCGGCGCATGATGCGCCCGGGATCGACCGACTCGAGCGCATGCGGATCGCTGTCGGCGAGGACTGAGACCTGATGATCCATTTCATCGATCAACCCGCGCATGTACTTGACCGGGAAATAGTCGAGTTGGGCGTCGCTGGCACCGTCGAAGAAATCGCGCGAGAAATTTGTACGTCGGTCGTCGTCGGGTTCGTAGGCACCGATCACATGCCCGCCGGCGCGCCAAATGGCCTTGCGCAGCTCGGCATACAGCGGCTTCGAGCTTTCCGGGGCAGCGACGCGCACCACCTCGCCGGGTTGTACGCCGGTCCCGCCACCAAGGGCGAAGTCGATCAAAACCGAGGCGTATCGTTCGAGAATCTCTTTGGGTGGGATATAGGTCATGCGCTGACCTTACCTTTCGAGTGACTCAGACAGCTCGAGCCAAGCGGTCTCCAACTGTTCGCGCTCGGCGAGGAGCTTCTCCAGATCGGTCTGCAGTTCGGCGAGGCGGGCATGATCGGTGGCGCTCGCCTGCATCTCCTCTGTCAGCCCGCTCTCGCGCACGGCCAGTTTCTCGATCGAGCGCTCCAAGCGCTTGACCTCGAGTTCCTCGCGACGCGTGTCCTTGCGCACGGCACGGGCTGCGGCCCCTGGAGACCGAAGGCGCTCCTGCGATGGGGATGCCGGCTGAGGATCTTTGGATGAATGACGCTCCTTCAGATACTGGTCGATCCCGCCGGGAACGTGGCGCAATCCGCCGGCAGTGGTGATCGCGTACACGTCATCGCACACTCGCTCCACGAAGTAACGGTCGTGGCTGACCACGACGAGCGTCCCAGGCCAGCCGTCGAGCAGATCCTCGAGTGCAGTCAGAGTGTCGATATCGAGGTCGTTGGTGGGCTCGTCCAACAACAGCACATTGGGTCCACCCATCAACAGTCGCATCAGCCCCAGGCGCCGTCGCTCGCCACCGGAGAGGTCCTGGACGAGCGTGCGCGACTTCTCGCCGCGAAAGCCGAAGCGATCGCAAAGCAGCGAAGCCGTTATCTCGTGTCCATCGCTCAGCACCGCGTTGCTACGCACCTCCTCGAGGGACTCGAGCACTCGCAAGTGCCTGGGGATCTCGACCGTGTCCTGTGAGAGATGGGCGATTCGTACCGTCGTGCCGCGCTCGACTCGACCGGAGTTAGGGGCGAGCTCGCCGGCGAGCAACCTCACAAGCGACGTCTTGCCCGACCCGTTCACGCCGACCAGCGCGACCCTGTCGCCCGGGCCCAATCGCCATGTGAGCTCGTGCAGGACCTCGCGCTCGCCCAGAGTCAGCGACACCTGCTCGGCGTCGAGTACCTTGTCGCCCAAGCGCGCGCCGGCAAAGCGCAACAGCTCGGCACGGTCGCGCGCCGGCGGCTCGTCGGCGATCAGGGCATTGGCGGCCTCGATACGGAACTTCGGCTTGGTCGTGCGCGCCGGCGGCCCGCGCCTGAGCCACGCAAGCTCCTTGCGTATCAACTGCTGGCGTCGGCTCTCTTTCGCGCTCTCCTGGCGGTCGCGCTCGGCCCGTGCGAGCACATATGCGGCATAGCCGCCTTCGTACTGGTGCACCGCGCCGTCGGCAACCTCCCAGGTGGCGGTGCACACGGCGTCCAGGAACCAGCGGTCGTGCGTCACGACCAACATCGACCCGCGTCGCTGAGCGAGATGACGGGCGAGCCAGTCGACGCCTTCGACGTCCAGAGGGTTGGTCGGCTCGTCCAGCAGCAGCAACTCGGGCGGATCGAGCAACAGGCGTGCCAGCGCGATGCGCCGCCGCTCGCCTCCGGAGAGTCCGTCGATCGCAGTGTCCATACCGGCTGGAAAACGCTCGAGTCCCACCCCTCCCATCAGTCCGTCGAGCACGCCGCGAAATGTCCGGTCCGCCGCCCATTCGTGCTCGACGCGCTCGCCCACGAGCGCAGCACCCAGCGTTGCGTGGAGATCGAGCTCGTCCTGTTGGCCGAGGAGCGCCACGCCAACGTCCCCAGCACGCGTGAGCGCGCCTGCGTCCGGTTGCTCCACACCGGCGATCAGCCGCAGCAGCGTCGACTTGCCGCCGCCGTTCTGCCCCACCACGCCGATGCGCTCGCCGACGGACACCCCAAGTGTGATGTCGCGCAGGACAGAGCGACTGCCGTAGCCCTTGTCGACGTCCTTGAGGTTGAGCAGATTGCGCGTGGGTGGCATCCGTGCATCGTGGCGGATCGCGGTCACACGTCGCAGTGCTGGGTGACTACCGCGCGTAGGGGTGCCCCCGCCGGTAGGGGGTTGGTTGGTGATTTGCGGGTGGGGAGGCTGGCAGGGCGCGCCCGTAAAAAACGGCGCCGATGCCTATGGCGCGGCGGGCGCCACCACGACCGGCCCGTCCGCGGCCGCCAGATGGCCGGTCTCGAAGCTCGGCGCATCCAGGCGCTCCACCCGGTCCATCAGCCCGAAGAACTCCTCCGCGTCCTCCAGGAACCCGATGCGCGGAGTGCGGTAGTGCATCGGCACGACCCACTTTGGCGCAAGCCGCTCGACGATTGCCTTGGCGCCGCTTGCCCCGATCGTGGGGCCGGCACCGACGGGCAGGATGATCAGGTCGACCTCGCCGATCGCCTGCGCCTGCTCGGGGCGCAACTCGCTCTGGCCGAAGTCGCCGAAGTGCGCGACCCGCACGCCATCGAGCGTGAACACGAAGATGGTGTTCGGTCCGCGTTGCGTACCGGCCGCTTCGTCGTGCTCGGAGGCGACAGCCACGACCTCGCCGATCGGCGACTCCAGGCGGCCGGCTGTGGAGCGCAGTGTGGCTGGCTCGCCGGAGATCGCCTCGACGCCGTTGTGGTCGAGGTGCTCATGGGTGACGAGCAGCAGGTCCACTCCATCGACGGAGATCGCGGGATAGTCGAACTGAATGCCGCGCTCGGCCATCGGCGAGAGATCGCCGAAGGGATCGATGAACACCTTGGCCTCAGGTGCCGTCAGGGCGAAGGCGGACTGACCGAACCACTCAACGTGCATGCTGCTCCTCCAGTTCTCGGGTTTTATCGGGGCCCCCTGTCTGGGGCGCCAAGTCTTCAACTGCGTGCGTTGCGGCTGTGCCGGCTGTGCTCGTCGCGGGGACCGACGCCTCGCTGTACTCGTAGCGCCCGCCGCGCATCAGGGACGCGGCGGCCGCGATCAGGCATGCGACGATTGCGAACAGGAACGCCTCGTGCAGCCCAGTGCGAAATGGTCCCGAGATCAGCTGTGGGAAGAACGAGCGACCGGCCAGCGTCGCGCGATTGGCGGCCGACAGCGAGGCGAGCACGTGCGCTCCGAGCAGGTGTTCGATCGGGTTGTAGCCGAGGAAGGCCGCGAACAGCACCGATACCGGCGGGGTGTGCGCGATGCCGCCGGCCGTCGCGGCCGAGACGCCGTGGGCCTGTAGCCCAGAGGACAGCGTGTGCGGCAAATCCGAGGCCAGTCCCATGATCATCAGCGTGAAGAACACGCCGATCGAGAGCACCTGGGCGGAGTTCTGGAAAGTCTGGTTCATCCCGCCACCGGCGCCCCGGTGCTGCGGCGGCAGGCTGTTCATCACTGCGGCCCGGTTGGGCGAGGCGAACATGCCCATCGAGACGCCGATCATCGCGAGTATGAGCGCGAACACGGGGAAGGAGAAGTCGATCGGCAGTAGTGTCAGCAGATAGAAGCTGAGAGCCGAGCCGAGCATCCCCCCTGTCGCAAACCAGCGCGCTCCGAAGCGGTCTGAGAGATATCCGGAGGTGGGGCCGGCGACGAGCATGCCAAGTGTCAGCGGAAGCATGTAGATGCCCGCTCGCAGTGGCGTGTCGACGAAGTTGACGCCGTGCAACGGCAGCCAGATGCCCTGCAGCCAGATGATCAGCATGAACATCAGCCCACCGCGGGACACGGCCGACAGGAACGTGGAGAGCGTGCCGAAGGTGAAAGCGCGGATGCGAAACAGGGGCAGGCGGAACATCGGCTCGGCGACCCGCAGCTCGACCGCTGCGAAAACGAGCAGGGACAGGACCCCGGCGCCCAGTAGCGCGAGCACCCGCGGGCTGCCCCAGCCGGTGGCGTGGCCGCCGTATGGCCGGATCCCGTAGGTGACCGACACCATGATCAGGATCAGCCCGAGCGCGAATGTGACGTTGCCCCACCAATCCACGCGCGCCGGTTTGGGCGTGCTGCGCTCCTCTAGCTTCAGGTACGCCCAAACCGTGCCGAACAGGCCCACCGGCACCGAGATCAGGAATACCAGCCGCCAGTCGATCGGGGCCAGCAGCCCGCCGAGGACCAGTCCGACGAACATGCCGCTGACGCCGACGATGTTGTTGATGCCGAGCGCCATGCCGCGCTGGTTGGCGGGAAAGGCGTCGGTGATGATCGCGGCGGCGTTGGCGAGCAGGAACGCGGCGCCGATGCCCTGCACGATGCGGAACACGATCAGGTAGGTGGCCCCGGCCCGCCCGGTCATCCAGTCCACGGTCAAGATCAGCGAGGCGATCGTGTAGACGACGAAGCCGAGGTTGTACATCTTGACTCGGCCATACATGTCGCCGAGGCGCCCGAGGCTCACGATCAGGACGCTTGTGACGACGAGGAACCCGAGGATCATCCACAGCAGGTAGAAGCTGTTGGCGGGCACCAGTGGGTCGAGATGAATGCCGCGGAAGATGTCAGGCATCGCGATCAGCGTGATCGAGCCGTCAAGCGTTGCGAGCAGCACCCCGAGAGTGACGTTCGAGAGCGCGATCCACTTGTAGCGATTAGCGTGCGAGGGTTGCTGGCCGTGGGCTGGCGTGGGGGAAAGCCGCAAGCCAATGACTCTAGCCAGGCTGGTAGGTCCTCGGCGCAAGTGGCTTGGAAGCTGGGGTTTTGGGGCTGATCGCGTCCCGTTCAAGGGGGCGCTGAAGCGACGCTCGCAAGGCCTCGTGGTGCTAGGTTCCATTCGTCATGGCAGCAGAACCAGCATCACCGGCCGGGCCCCCGCGGCCGCCGTCGCGTGGGCCGCTGAGCCTGCGCGTCGTGCTCGCACTCGTCGTGATCGTCGTGATCGCCGGCGGGGTGGCGCTACTGACGACCGCGAGCCCGAGCAAGCGTCCGAGCGTGGCCGGCATCCAGGGGATCGCGTCCGCCAAGTATGCCGGCTCGCTCGCCTCGCCGCCCGCGCCTGAGTTCCCCTTGTCGTTGCGCAACTACAAGGGCCAGCAGGTCAACATCGACCAGTACAAGGGCAAGGCGGTGCTGCTGACGTTCCTCTACACCCACTGTCCAGACGTGTGCCCGATTATCGCCTCCAACCTGGCGGTTGCGCTGAACATGTTGGGGCCTGCCAGGGCCGCCAAGGTGCAGGTGATCGCCGTGTCGGTCGATCCCCGCGGGGACACTCCTGCCGCGGTTGCCACGTTCCTGCAGCGCCACGACATGACGGGTCGCATGCAGTACCTGATCGGCTCGGCCAAAGAACTGGGAGCCGTGTGGAAGGCGTGGGGGGTAGGCGCTGAGCAGGATGCAGAACAGCCGCAGCTGGTCAACCACACTGGCTTGGTGTACGGGATCAGCGCTCAGGGCAAGGTCACGACGCTGTACGCGGCAAGCTTCACCCCGCAGGAAATCGTCCACGACGTGCCGCTGCTAGCTTCGAGCTGAGCTCTCCTCCAAACGCTTGCGCAGCTCTGGGCCGCGACCGGCGCCGACGGCGCGCGCGGCACGCTCCTCGCTCAGCTCGAGGCCCTGGGATTGGGCGAAGTCCAGTAGATCCTGGCGTTCCTCGCCCTGCTTTGCGGTGCGCAGGAACAGCCAGCAGAACAGGCACAGCGTGAGGATGCTCTCCTCGATCATCATTACCGCGCCGGCGAGGTTCTGGTCGGCGATCGGGGAGATGTGCCAGACAGCGTCGCCGTGGATGTAATACGGGTAGAAGACGGTGCCAGACCACAAAAAGACGTTGCCAAGCACAGTGCCGGTAAGGCGCACAGCGACGATATAGCCGAGCTTGGCTCCGTTGCCGAACCAGCTCGGCATCGGCAGCGGCCCGAACAGGCACATCCACATGTTGATGCCGAAGCCGAGGAACATCGCGTGCTCAAGCGCGTGCACGCCGGCGTGGCGCAGCGCCGCTTCATAAAAGACGGGTAGGTGCCACACGTACAGGTCGATCGCCCAAAGAGGAAAGGCGATCAGGGGATGGGCAAGGATGCGCAGCCGGTCGAACAGCTTGATGCGCAGAATCGGCGCAATCAGCGGCCCGGTCAGGCCGAGCACGATCAAGAGCGCGGCGATGTCCCCCAGCAGCAGGTGCTCGACCATGTGCGCGCTCAACAGTTCCTGGCTGTCGCCGCCGAGCGAGGTGAGCGCGACGCCGATCGTGACGAAGCCGCCGTAGAAGCAGGCCTGGCGCCAACCTTCGACGGGGCGGCCTGCACGCCCGAGCGTGTGCACGCGCTTGGCGTAGGCGAGGCCGAGCAGCGCGAGCGGTCCAAGTTGGGTGAGCGCCGCGAAGGCGGTCGATGTGGCGAGAACGGTCGGCATCAGGATGGAGCCTACGACGTGGGAGCGGAGGTCGTGACCGCGCCTGGAGGGGACATTCGTGGCATAGACTGGCGCGCGCATGGTCACTCCTCGCCGTCTGCTGCCACCCGTCCTCGGCGGCCTGGGCATCGCGGCGCTGGCATCCCCCGAGGTAGCCTCGGCGCACGGGATCGTGGGCAAGGCAGACCTGCCGATCCCCGTGTGGTTGTTCAGCTGGACCGCGGCGATCGTGCTCGTGGTCTCCTTCGTCGCCCTCTCCACGTTGTGGATGGCACCGCAGTTGCAGAGCGAGCATCGCAAAAGGCTGTTCGTCATGCCGGCCGCGCTCGCGCATCTGGCCAGCTTGGCTGGTCTTGCGCTGTTCGCGCTTGTGCTCTACAGCGGTTTCGACGGCACGCAGGTGTGGTCGGCCAACTTCGACCCGACGTTCATCTACGTGATCTTCTGGGTCGGTTTCCCACTGGCGAGCGTGATCTTCGGCGACATCTTCCGGGCATTCAGCCCGTGGCGCTCGTTCGCGCGCGCCATCCGCAGGATCGGTGGGAAGCTCGCGCCGAGAGCGTTTGCCAAGGCTCCGCTTCGCTATCCCGAGTGGCTCGGCATGTGGCCTGCTGTGGCGGCGATCGTCGGCTTCGCCTGGATGGAGCTCGTCTACATCTTCCCAGACCGCGATCAGCCCTCCACCCTGGCAGCGCTGTCGCTCGCCTACTTCGTCGCGATGCTTGCCGGGATGGCCCTGTTCGGGGTGGAGGAGTGGAGCGGGCGGGCGGACGGCTTCGGCGCCTACTTCAACCTGCTCTCTCGGATGTCGGTGCTCTGCCAGGGCGAGCGGCCGAGGGCTCGGCAGCATCCGGGCGTGGATAGCGATGGACAGACCCTGGGCCAGGACGAGCACGGCGTCGTCTATTCGCGCCGACCCCTGAGCGGCCTTCCAGACATGCCGATCCGCGCCGGCACGATTGGACTCGTGTGCGCCGTGATCGGCACCACCACATTCGACGGTTTCTCAAACGGCGGCATCTGGCGCACCAACGAGCCGAGCCTGCAGGGCCTCGTCGCCGATCTCGGCTTCAATCAGACGCCGGCGCTAGAGCTGACCTACTCGGTCGGGCTCGTGCTGTGCGTGCTGCTCGTTGCAGGCATCTACCGCTTGGGAATCGTCGGTGTGCACAGCGTAAGCACGCGCTTTGACATGCCGGAGCTCAGCCGCACGTTCGCTCACACGCTCGTGCCGATCGGCTTCGCCTACGTGCTGGCCCACTACTTCTCATTGTTCATCTGGCAGGGCCAGGCGATCGGCTATCTGGCATCGGACCCGCTCGGTAACGGCGCCAACTACCTTGGCACGAGCGCTTACCAGATCGACTACACGATCATTTCCTACGCGGCAATCTGGTACGTGCAGGTGGCCGCCCTGATCGCGGGTCACGTGGGCGGCTTGGCGCTCGCTCATGACCGTGCGCTCAGCATCTACCCCAATCAAGAGCAGGCGATTCGCTCGCAGTACTGGATGCTTGCAGTGATGGTGGCGTTCACGAGTTTCGGCCTATGGCTGTTGTCGGCGGTGGGGACGTGAGCGAGGGAGTAGAGTGGCCGACGTGTTGACGGGAATCTTGTTTCTCCTGCCAGCTCTTGTGCTGGCTCTGGTGTTGCTTGCACGCCGTTATCCGGGCGAGCGCACGTTGGCCCGCCTCTCGGCTCCGCCACGCGCACGTTGGGCACGCCCACGCGCGAGCGTGCCGCATGCAGCAAGGACGTTCGCGGTAGCTGCGCACAGGGGCCTGTTGATCGCACGCTCGCTCGCGGTTCGTCCGCCTCCCGCGTTCGTTTCGGCGAGCTAGAGCCGCGCCCGAGGAGGACGCGGCAAACTCGCCGCAAGCGAGTGCCGGTGCATGGCCGCTCGGGTGCGTGCACGCACTCCCTCTATTGGCAAGTGCTGCCAGCGTTCCACCGGACCGCTAGCTCTTCTCGCCATCCGTGTGTCCCTTCGAGCTCCTAGGAGCATCCATGTCACGTCGTCCGATTCTCGCCCTGCTGGGCGTTCTCGTGCTTGCACCGGGCGCTAGCGCGCTCGCAAGCAATACCAGCCAAACGGGCTCGTCCTCTGAGAGTGAGAACCCGATCAACGACCAAGGTAGCAATTACAACTATCGCTCCGAAATAACGTCGGTCTCGCCAAAGGTCACGGGCCTCGGCATCGAAGTGCTCGAGTTTGCCGACCGGCTTGTGCTCACCAATCACACGGGCAAGACGGTGACGGTGTACGGCTATTCGGGCGAACCCTACGCGCGCGTGCAAGCGAACGGTACAGCCGAACAAAACGTGCGTTCGCCGGCGGTTTATCTGAACACGAACTTCTATGGCAACGTGACCGTGCCGGCCTCGGCGAGCGCGAGCGATCCGCCCAAGTGGGTGGCGATGGATCGCAGCGGCAGCTTCGAATGGCACGACCACCGCATCCACTGGATGAGTCCTGTTACGCCGCCTCAGGTCAAGGACAAGAGCAAGCGCACTTTGATCTTTCATTGGAGCGTGCCGATCTCGGTGGGAGCGCAGAAGGGGGTGGTCGACGGACAGCTGTTCTGGGTGCCCGAGAGCTCGAAAACGCCTGTCGCAGCG
>Ga0210385_10000888_pt1 | contig 19132 bp, 21 predicted proteins | sample IncBWH26OmetaG_FD_160107 | JGI IMG/M metagenome (GOLD analysis project Ga0210385, IMG submission 160107) | Forest soil microbial communities from Barre Woods Harvard Forest LTER site, Petersham, Massachusetts, United States - Inc-BW-H-26-O ...
GTGGATTGGTTTCTTGCTTATTTCTCTGCTGGCTTGGCACCAGTAGCAATGACCGATCCGCCTATGCCGTTTGAGAAGACGCTCGCGAATATCGCTCTGGATGCGCACATCGAGAAGCAGCACGTTCCTCCATCCATGCCCGCAGATGAAATCAATCTTGTTGAAGGTGCCGGCGTATACAAACAGCACTGCTCCTTGTGTCACGGACTTCCTGGGCAGCCACCCATTGACTATGCGACAACCATGTTTTCCGAGGCCGCCACAATTGTTCCGTGGTAGAGGTGTGACGGACGATCCGCCATCGGAGATCTACTGGAAGGCAGCAAACGGAATCCGTCTTTCGGGGATGCCCTCCTTTAAGACCAAGCTAACCGATACCCAGCTATGGCAGGTGAGCGAACTGCTCGCGCACACGAATGAAATTCCCGAATCAGTGAAGCAGGGGCTTATCCCGGATTCACCGACGTCAGCGCCGGCACTTCCGTTTCCTTCAAAATCGATCAAGGAATAAGTCGCTACTTCGCCCTGTCTTCCCAAATAATGATGATGTCTTTGGCGGCGCGGGAGTCGGCGGCGTCCGGCATCAATTCCAGGTATTCCTTCATTTGGTGTGCGGCGATCAGGTAGCCGAGACGGCTTCCGATTTCACCGGCAAGCATGGCAAGGTTGTAGTGCCCCTCGGGCCAGCACGGATCCAGTTGCAGGGCTGCGCTGTATTCAAAGATTGCCTTGCCCACATCCTTCGAGTGAAAGGCGTCTTCGGCGAGCACTTTGTGGCGGCGGGCTTCTTCCATCATCTCGGGTTTGACCGCCATTTGCCGCCAAGCAACAGCTTTTGGTTTGAATTCCTCAAATTTCGCGGCTGCCATTGCCTGCCAGTCCGCCAAAGCCTTTGCCCCTAGAAAATTCAACGCCGCACGAAAGCGTTCGCCATTTCGGCGGGCTTGGGCCACCGCCCACCCGTATCTCCAAACGACTCTACCAGGCGAATCGGCGATATGCGGAAACTCGTACCACGATACTTCGACGTCTGAGTTCCCATATTTGAGATCATCCGTGGAAATGAGCATCAGGTTAATACGGAACGGCTTGTCGCCTACGCGGCCATTGACGACGCCGTTTTCGATGGTGATGTCTTTGACCCCACCCTCATGGAGAGACTGTTCCATCCACTTTCGGGCTTCCTCTTCATCTCGTGGCGTGGAGTCCTCGTGCGCCCATAGGAGCGAACCGGACATCGCAAGCCCTAGGAACAACAGGATGACAATCCGGGACTCTCTCTTAAATCTGGCTTCCATTGCTTTGCGCCGCATCCTCTACCTACTCTGTGCGCTAGTTTGCTGAAATATGGAGGAGCCTTTATTTGAGCTTTTTCCAGCCGGCGAGTTGGGCGTGGAGTTCGCCATAATCGAACGCCACTTGTCTTTCCAGATAATGACGCTGTCGTTAGCAGCCTCCGCGTCGGGAGAATCCTGGGCCAGTTCCAAGTATTCCGTCATGTGCTGGATTGCGATGTCATACATCTTCTTTTCCCCAGCCAACATGGCCAGGTTGTACTGACCCTCAGGCCAAGTCGGAAAGATCGCGAGGCCGGCAAGGTATTCGGAGATGGCTTTGTCCACATCTTTTTCTTTGAATGCGAATTCGGCCAGCACCTTGTGTTCGCGCGCCGACTCGGGCATCGTCGGCTTCACAGTCGCCTCGCGCCAGGCTTTCAACTGCACTTCGAAGTTGGCATGTTCGCGTTCGAGGTTCTCTTTTGCCTCAGCACGCGCGTTGTCGCCCATGAAATCTAACGCTGCGTGGAACCGACCCACGTAACGCGGATACAGCGCAACCGCGTCGCGCTGGTCGCGGGCATAATCCTGAAAGAAGACCCGCCAGATCATGCCGCCACCGTACTCCTGCGTAATATTGCTGATCCGAGCCAGCGAGATTCCGTAGTTACCTTTTTCGTCGGCGAACAGAATGTATTGCGAGTTCACTTGGATGTTGCGATAGCCCTGTTTTTGCAGGGCTTGCTCGGCCCACTGGATGGCTTCGGCTTCGTCGTGGGGTCCTTTCTCCCGCGCAAATGAGCTTGGGGTGAAGACTGCGAGGATGAAGCACAGACATGCAACGCTCGAAACACGTTTCCAGAGAATCATAGGTCGGTCTCCATATTTCTCAAGCAAGACCTTCTAGATTAGGAAACGGAATTCCCTGTATACAACTGAAAAGACAGGGGAACGATTCCGAAGGTAACTTGACGCCTTCGTGCAGGGACTAGATTCTCATCGAGAGGCTTTCCGGACCACCAATTTTGAGCGTCCGTAAGCAGGATCATGCTCAAACCTACTTTCATCCTCGCCACTGTTTGGTTGCTAGCCGTCGAAATCCTTGCGGCACAAAACATTCCCACTCCCTCGGGCACCGCGGTCGGTCCCTGGAGAACGGGCGTTTCCGTGACCTGCCCGAATGGCACGGTCATTCCTGCCAACACCGTGATTTCCGGTCCCGACGTCACGCCCGAAGAACTATGCGGATTGCATTCGTCTTCAGGAAATACTGGCGCTTCGTCCCCCAATGTCAAAATCTCTAATACCGGCAATCCCATGCAAGACGCTGTCACCAACAGCGTCAATATGCTCATTGTCAGTAATACCAAGAATCCGTTTGTGAGCAGCTTCATGCAGGGAGCTGCGACCGGCTTTCTCAGTTCCATGTTTGCGAACAACGCTGAAGCCGAAAAACAACGAGCCATAATGGCGGCGGAGATTCTTCGACGTCGGCTGGAGGAAGAGCGGCAGCGCCAGATCGCCGAGCAACAGCGGCAGGATGCAATGTTTGCGCGTCTCTCGGCTGAACTCAAACTGGACGGTTTGCCGATGAACCTGGCGATGAAAGGCTTGAACTCATCGAGTCCGAGTGACCTTCAACTCAAGAGTATGAACTCGTCCGGCCCCGACGCATTGAAACTAAAAATCGGAGATCCCGGCCCAACCGCTTACGGGCTAAAAGGCCTGCCCGGCATTTACGTGGGCGGTCCGGCTGGCGGCCCCTCCACTGCAGCTTCCTCCGGTGGAGCGATCGCTTCAACCGGCGCAAATCCCAACCTCGTCAACGATCCCGGGACAGGTAACACAGGGCTTGGCATACCTGGGCTTCCAGGAATCTATCTGGATGGAGCACAGCCGTCGCAAGCCCCGCAACTGGCGCAAACAGCGCAGAATCTGAACGGGCCGGAACGCACCGTGGCCGAAGACACTGCCATTCACGCTGCCGAGAACAGTCCCGTCCTCAAGGCCCCTTCACAAGATCCGAATGTGCAAACTTTTCAGCAGAACGACCAAGACTATCAACATGCACTTTCCGCCAACGCGGCGGCAGTACAGCAACTGGAAACGGCGCAGGCCCATGTCGAGTCCGATAAAAGCGCGATTGAAGTAGCCAAGGCCCAGCTCGCCTCGGTTACGCCTTCGGTAGAACAGCAGCACGCTTTCGACCAAATGCTGTCGGCGTCCAAGTCGGATGAGGCAGCGGCAATGATCGCGCGGCAAAACTTCGATTCGACGCAGATGAGTCTCTCGGCCAGCCGCGACCGCACTTCTCAGGCTCTTGCACAAGTATCCTTGGGGCCAGCCATCGATCTTCGCGGAACCGCTTCCTCCACCGTTGCCAATTTGAAAGCGCCCGACCGACTGGGAGTGCCCGTGGTTGCTTCGCAACCGGTGGTAAAAGTTCAGCCGGTTGTGCCGCACTCTTCCGTCGCGAAACCCATCCCTACCGAGGAGCAGCTTCATAAGCGGCTGGAAGGTTTACAGGAATCCTTAAAACACCTTATGGAGGCGGAAGAACGGCGCGGTGAGACCCGGGAAGAGGCGGTCAAGGATGTCGAAGAGGCGGTCGACGACGCACAGGAACGCGGAGCCGACATGTTGCTCGATCTGTTTCTCACCGGATGGGATCACTGTGCTCCGCTCGCGCAGGGAGGCGTAGTCGGTAAATTTGAACGCGATGCAGAACGGACCGAAGAAGAGCTGCAGAAAGTTTATAAAGAGGCTTCCGTAACCAAAGACGCGTCGAAGCTTGGCGAATTCAATGAAAAAGCAGAAGCCTTGGAGAATACCAAACTCTGGTTGGAGCAGTCGATCCACAAGATTGAAGGCTACAAACAAGACGTCGACGATCTTAAGGCTGCGGGGGACACAGCAGACGCGATCGCCAAGTCACAAGGCAAGCTGGAATTTTCCGTGGAAAGCTTGCGCAAGGCGATCGACATGGGGCTCGACAACAAGCAAATTGTCGGCGTCCTGCAACTGTCGGAATGCGGAGCCGTCACCGTGAAAGCCGGCTCCTCGATCATCGACTCGGTCTATGACATTTTTAAGGAAGGCGACGCGGCTGTAGCTTTGCGGCAAGCTGACGAGAACACCATGCAGTTTTTGAAGGCGCAGGCTTCGCTCAACGGACAGATCAAACGCACAGTCAAGCAACTGAATTGCTACAAATTGTCTGCGCCCAATGCAATTGTGAACTGCATACAACCGATCCAATGAGTTCATCGCGGTGTTTGATTGATGCGCAACTGGAGACGGCCCGGTTGTGAACGGATCGAAACCGCAATTTCGAGCTTAGCGATTCCGGGAGCAAATCTGTGACGATTCTGCGAGGCGTCCTTAATACAGTGGCCGCTATCTTTGTCGCCTTGCTTGGACCCGGACTGGTTTTAGCTTTCCGGAGTATCAACAATTCCAAAGCAACAGGTTTGGCAGCAATCGCCGGGGGCTTCGTAGAAAGCCTTTTCTCCCCTTGGTTCTGGATTCTCGCGGTCTCGTTTTTTGCATTCTTCTTCGCGGCAGGTCGGCTCAGCAGCGAGCCGCTGAGAATCCTTCTATTTTGGGTTCCAGTTATCGCTGTTTGGATATTTGGCCTGTGCATCTTCTCCCCACTCACATTCGCCTGGATACATTTCAGAAGAGGATAATTGTCGAAACCAGGCGCTTGCACTCAGAATGCAGGTCAGGCTGCTTTGTTCTTGAGAAATCTGACCCACGAACGGATTGATTCCATCTTGTCTTCGCTTAGTCCGCGCAATTCTTTCTCGCTGAGTCCGTCTTCAGCTTGAAACGGTCATTCACCGGGCTCCCCAGGTTCTGTTTGCAGCCCAGATACCGCTCCGTTGTCTGCACGGAGACATGCCCGAGCAGGAACTGAATCTGCTCCAACTCCCCGCCGCTGTCGTGGCACAGCTTCGCGCAAGTTCGCCTCAAGTCGTGTGGTGCGATGTGTTCCAACCCCACTCTCTGGCAACAAGTCTTCACGACGTACCAGACTACATTCTGCGAAATGCCTTTTCCCCATACCTTTCCCGTTTTCGCTACTGCGCGAAATATTCTTCCTTCCGTAACTCCTGCTGCCTTGGTCCACTGATCGAGTGCCGCTTTGGCCCATTCAGGAATCGGGACCGTGCGGATGTGCCCCCCTTTGCCGATCAGATCCACTACCGCCCAATGCCCCTGACGGATCTGGATCTCATCCAGCTCCAAGCCAACCAGTTCTGATCTCCGAAAACCACAACCAAACAGCAACGCGAGCATGGCATAGTCTCGTTTGGCTCGCATACCCTCGCCAACAGCAGATTGCAGGACCTCGGAACTCTGCGCCGGACTCAACCAATTGCCCGCGCGAAACCCTAACTGCTTGACGCCTTTGACCCGGCTGATCCCGGCAGCTAGTTCAGGGCTAAGCAAGCCAGCATCGGCTGCTTCATGAGCGAGTCTACGCACAGCCGCAAGTTGTTGGTTGATCGTATTTGCGGCCAGACCGCGTGATTCCAGGTACATCCGGTAGCGAACCACCACGATGCGGTTAAAGGCGAGGCGAGGTTCGGAATAGTACTAGGCGATGAACTGGTCGATGGCGTACCCATATACTCGGCGTGAGGCCGGCGAACCAAGGCTGTTGATTACTGCCCTTTTACAATGATCCAGATCCGGAAGTCGAAGTAACCGCCGACGGTAGTTCGGCTTAACCTTGGGCTTGCCCTTGACGACGGCCTCCTGTGCCGCAGCAGTCGGAATACGGTAAGCTCGGCTCACGGTGCAAGCTCGGACGATACGGATACGGAAACCCATTTCTTGGCGTCTGGAGCCAGCAAACATCGGGGAAAACCATGGGCATCAGCAATCCAGAGATTCAAAAGAAGGTATTCGGACCGAGATGGGAACACGAGATCGAACGGCAAGGGTGGACGTTCTGGAAAAGACTCTTGCACCGACTGCAGGACTGTCCGATATGCAAGTCCAAATCACAAAATCAAAAACGTCAGTGAGCGCTATCGCTGACTACAACAACTTGGTAGAGTGTTGGATAGGAATGTTGTGCTTTGTCAGTCGAAAACCCGCGCCTTGTCCAACGGGCGCAAGACGCGGGCAACTGATTTGCTTTCGCGCACAATACTTACAAAGTGCAAGCTTGATGGGCGCTCAGCGTTGCGGCGGCGGCAGTTGTTTCTGAGAACTCTTACTTGACGCTGTAGCAGAGTTGATTAGAGTCGCCGTCATTGTGGCGCTAAAAACTTCCGAGGAGAACCCGCCGTTATAACAGAACAACTCCAAGGCATCTCCATCTGACACCGTGAAAACGTCGGATGTACTTGACTGCACGTAGGTGCCGCCAGTGCCACTTCCTCCGTAGTTGTTGGTTTCCACGGAACTTCGCCGCTACCTTCCGAGCCGTCCTGCCTCGATTTTCATTTGAATGTGATCATCTACTGGTCGGTAGTCGGTATTCAGCACGGCGTGAGCTGCGGGTGCGGCAGAGCAGACAAGAAGGCGCTCGCAGCTGCGCCGCGCAAATTACTGTTTGATATCGTGCTGGCTAAGAACTGCACAAATGCGCGAGATGCGTTCCTGACGAGAATCGAAGTCTATGCCCTCACCCGCACTCATGCCAACGTAAACTTCTAAACTGCGGGTGGCATGTTGTTTCTTCTTGAGGCATTTTAATTCTTCGCTCAACTCGAGTAACTGATTCGAGTTGAGTCTTTGTTTGCGTTCCATTCGACCCCTAGCCTTCCTGATGCTGCAACATTACGCTTCTGAGAGTTATGCGCAAGCGGGTAAATGCTGTAGCTAGCATGCAGGATCGCGTGGGGCCAAGCAATTAATAATCGGCTCGACGTCCGTTAGAAAGTCGTCGGATGACGTGAGAAACGTAGCAGTCCTCATGGACCGCTTTTCCGAGTTCGTCGGTGACGCAGCTTTCTAACGCCACGTGTTTAAAACATAACGAGCAAAGCGGAGCGCGATACGTTGAGGTTGGGGCCATGGGGAGTATTCTTCTGAACCGCTCTCACAAGCCTAGGCTTCGGCTATCTCGAAAGATGAGCCGTTTTGACCAACGGTTGAAAGAGTGTGGCTGGCTCTCACACAATCGACGGTCAATTTTGCTCAGCTAGCGAATGTGCTGTGAGCCTATCGTGGGGGTATGGCAGATTTGGAAGAAGCAGTTGGCAGACGGGCAGGCATGATGACCCATCAAGAAGTTATCCAACAGTATTTCAAGGTCTTCGGCAGAGAGATGACCCAAACGGAACGTGATGCCTTCTTTCTACCTCATTGGAAAAGTTTGCATCACGAAGAAAATGATTGTTGGACAAGCAACGAGAGAAAACGAAGAGGAACTCTGTGACAGGGTTGCTCGATGAGTATCCCAAGGGAAGGTCTCCCGCTGCGCACAGGCGCGCTTCCGGTCCATGGAATAAGAATTAAGAAAAGAATCGTCGCGGCAGTTCGCTGAGACGTACAGCGGACTCCTACCGAGGAGTAGCGAAAGTGAGCTCTGTTGCTCAGACAAAGGGCGGCGCCGTTGTTAATGTCGAGTCGGCAAATCAAGAACCAGCGAAGCATCAGCGACATCGTGAAGGCGTATGACACGTTTGGAAACGCGGCCAAAAAAGTGCGCTCAAGGTCGTTCTCACGAACGACGGAACCGCTGGATGAAATTGGAATGGCTGACGGACCAGGACGTACGAATCCAAACGTTCCAGTTTAAAGACTTGGGCTCGCCACACAAGAATGACAATCGGAGAGCGGAGCGTGCCAATGCCATCAAATTACAGAGGGTTTCGAGTTCTCTGTTTCTCGCTCCTGTACCTCTTTGTCGTTGCCGCTGCTCCTCCAAGCCACGCTCAACAGCAGGCTACCGAACCGAATGCACAATCTCCGGCAAGTGTAGCGAGTGGGCCTTCCCCCGAGGCCTCCAAGTATGTGGGAGCCGAGACCTGCAAGAGCTGTCACGAGGAAATTTACAGCGCATGGGAGAAGACGCCGCACTGGAAGACCACATTAAATAAGAAGGATGGTCCGGCGAAGCAAGGCTGCGAGGGGTGCCATGGTCCTGGTGCGGACCATGTAGCGGGCGGCGGCGATAAAACCAAGATATTCGTTTTCGAGGGGAAGTCGCGGCAGGAGTCGAGCGCCCGCTGCTTAAGCTGCCACGGTGAGAGTCATCAGCAGTCCCATTTTGCCGAGTCCGCGCACGCCAGCAGCGATGTCGGATGTCTCGACTGCCACTCTCCGCATCACGCCAAGGAAGCGCAGCATCTGCTAGTCCAGGACCAACCCCAACTGTGCTACGGATGCCATATTTCGGCCAAGGCAGATTTTGCCAAACCCTATCACCACCGTGTCAACGAAGGTCTGGTCCAATGCGGTGACTGCCATAACCCGCACGGGAGCGCAACCGTTCGCCAGGTGCGCGCCCTGCCAAGCGGAGATGCCGTTTGCTACAAGTGCCACGTCGACAAGCAGGGGCCTTTCGTCTACGAGCATGTGCCGGTGAAGACCGAGGGTTGCAGCAGTTGTCACACGCCTCACGGTTCAACCAACCCCAGGCTGCTCAAGGTAATGCCGGTAAACATGCTCTGTCTGCAGTGCCACACGTTCTCGAGCCAGCTGACGGCCGGAGGGCCAGCCGGTCCCGCGCACAATCAGTCAGCGAAGTATCAGGCTTGCACCATGTGTCACACACAGATTCATGGCTCCAATTTCAGCGATGTGTTTTTCAAGTAAGGAACGCCCATGCAGCCGCCAACACAACCCGTCCTGCCATCTTCGCTCTCGGAGAGATGCGCGTCCCCCTCTCTACCAGTCGGGCGAAACCGGGCCGCCTCCGATTACGGCAGACTTCGAATCGCGGTCCTGGGGATGGTCTTCTGCGCGATGGTCATCGCATCACCAAAAAGGGTCTCAGCCCAAACCCCCTTCGCGGCTCCGGCCGCAACCCCACCCGCCGAACCCGAGAGCGTGACCCGCGGCGGGTATCAGATTCACTCCTCAGTCGAACTGGGTTACCGCTCTACCGACGTAATCGGCAGCGGCGATATGTACGATACGCTGGTGAATCTGCAGACCGGCCCGCGCATACTTGATCAATCGCTTACGATGCAATCGGTCGATCATCAGGGCTTGTTATTCGACAATCTTTACCTTAATAGCTCGGGTTGGGGCGGTGACCCCAACAACTATGCGCGCCTTCGCGCGGACAAGAACAAGTGGTACAACCTGCAAAGCAGTTTCCGTCGCGATCAGAATTTCTTTGACTACAACTTGCTGGCGAATCCGCTGAATCCGCCAACCTCCACGCCATCGGTTCCGGTACAGAACTCTCCTCACTCGTTCGATACGACACGGCGCATGAGCGACGTCGATCTCACGTTGCTTCCGCAATCGAGTGTCAGTTTCCGTTTAGGATATTCGCATAACAACATGACCGGGCCCTCGTACAGCAGCATCCATGAGGGTACGGAAGCGTCGCTCCTGCAGAACTGGAACACCACCATGAATTCATACCGCGTGGGTGTGGATTTCAGAATCGCGCCACGAACCGTCCTCAGCTACGACCAATCCCTCGACTACTATAAAGGAGACACGGACTACCAACTAAATCCCATCAATGAAGCCTTCTTGCCGACAACGCCGACCGACGGCTCTGTGTCGTTGGGCTTGTCCTTCGACACCGCGAACAAGACGCCGTGCGCCGTGGTGCCGCCGGCAGCGAGCCTGATCGTCAATGGGACGCTGACCAACGTGACGTGCAGTGCGTACTCCAATTACCTGCGGAACCAGCGAATCCAAACTTCAATTCCCACCGAGCGGATTAGCTTGAGGAGCAGTTATTTTCAGATGTTAGAAGTGCTCGGCTCTTTTTCGTATAGTTCGGCGACTTCAAGCACGCCGTTGGACGAATCCTTCGGCGGCTTGATTACCCGCACCAACACCCTTGCCTTTACCGGCACTGGCACGGCCGCTACAAACCGCATTTCTGACGTAGCCGATTTCGAGGCCACGCTGCGCTTGACCCAGCATTTGCGCCTGATCGAGAAGTTCTATTTTTGGGCCTACCGCATTCCCGAGAATGGCAATTTCACCGAGGTCGACAGTGATTGTCCAACCACGACGCCACCCACGCCGTGCACTCTGCTGACTCCGTTGAGCGCAACCATATCTACGACGACACCGACCATAACCCAGTCGTCCTTCAACCAGACCTGGACGAGAAATCAGACCGAACTCGCTTGGGACTTTTCGAAGAAAGCCGGAGCACACATCGGCTACCGCTATGGCGATCGGGACTTCAACCACTTCAACGATTATTTGCCCGGAGACGAGGACCATTTCGTGGGCCTGGAGAAAACCGCGCTCCTCGGGCTCTGGGCAAGACCCATCCATGCCTTGCGACTGAACTTCGATCTGGAGCACACAAATTTCAATGGCGTGTTCGTTCGCATATCGCCTCGCAAGGAAGCGCGCTACCGGTTCCAGACGACCTACACACCGCGCTCGTGGGCAACTCTGGGCGGGGCGATCAACATCCTGCAACAGTCCAACGCCGATGTGCAGACCCAGTATCTGGCACACAACCAAAATTATGGGCTGACCGCATCTCTCGCGCCGCGGGAAAGCTTCGGGATGGATTTGGCGTACAACTTCAACAGCGTAATCCAGAATGCCCTGATCTGCTTCAACGATACGCCGCCAGTCGGGGTAATCCTTCCCTTCGTGGCCAGTGCGAACAACAACAATTGCACAGGCAACGACACATCCAATAATTTGATGGCCAACTCGTACTACACCAACCACACCAATTTCGGAATGGCCACTGTCAGGTTCAAGCCAGCGAAGCGAGTGCGGGCCAACTTCGGCTATAGCATCACGAGCGTTGACGGCAACGTTCCGCCGTTCAACATTCTGCAACCTCTTGGCACATTGCAGTACAAGTACCAGCAACCGGTGGCCAACCTGAGCGTGGATATTGGCCATAAGCTGACCTACAACATGGGCTGGAACTATTACCAGTACGGGGAAGGTTCGTTTGTCGGCCCAACCGCACCACGCTATTTTCACGCCAACTCGTTAACCGATTCACTGGGTTACGCATTCTGATGTTAGGGTTGTCGTGCGGTTGCAGGGTGCTTACGGCGACCTGCATCATGAAACGCGATTGATATTACTGGGTCTGTAAGTTGAAAACGCAAATGTAACCACAATCCAATGGAGCATGAAAATGAAAACGATCGGGATTCAAGTGTTCGCCACGGTGGCGGCGATCGCCGTCGTGTGCCTTCTCTCATTGTCCGCACAAAGCACAAAGCGCGCCGGAAACGCTCTATAAAGGAAAATGCGCCGCGTGTCATGGGGCGGACGGAGCCGGTTCGGCGATGGGCACGAAGATGGGCACCCATGATTTCACCACTGCCGCCGCGCAGGGAATGTCGGACGCGGAACTCACGGACACCATCACGAACGGCAAGAACAAAATGCCGAAGTATGGAACGTCTTTGAAGCCAGAAGACATTAAAGGACTAGTCGCCTATATCCGGACACTCAAGAAGTAACGCGCAGTTTAGCGTCACCGAGAAGACCTGCCTCCAAGTCGAGGGCGTGATCAACCACTGAATAGAAGCTACAACGTGGCCGATCCATGAATCTGCGAGAACGAATCCGAGGCTGGTGGCGCCGATCTACTTTCTGGGCAAAACACTGTCTCACTTGCGGGCGCCGTGATTACTACAAGCACGGCGCTTACGACCGTGGCCTTCTGGTTCTATGAGATCTTCCTATCCGGCCCACCGCATCCTTATATTGGCATCCTGTTCTTTCTGATCCTTCCCGGAATCTTCGTCCCCGGCCTGGTGCCAATTCCATTAGGTATTTTGATCAGGCTGCGGAGTCTGCGCGCCAGTGGAAAACTGCCGAAGACGTTCCCCGCCATTGATCTGCAACTTCCAGTGGTGCGGCGGACCTTTGAGTGGGTGGCGTTGGCGCTATCAATCTTCTAATCGTTGGGACCGCTGCGTACCGTGGAGTCCAGTACATGGAGACGCAGAGTTTCTGTGGCGCAACTTGTCACGTCGTCATGCAACCCGAATACACTACCTATCAAAATTCCCCTCATTCCCGAATGGACTGCATGGCTTGCCACATCGGGCCGGGCGCAACCTGGTTGTGCGGTCGAAGCTTTTTGGATTGAAGCAGGTTTATGCCGTAGCGTTTCATACTTATCCGCGGCCCATTCCTTCGCCAGTTCAGAACCTTCGCCCCGCGCACGCCACCTGTGAGCAGTGCCATTGGCCGCAACGTTTCACCGGCGATAAGTTCCTGGTGAACACGAGCTACAAGGACGACGAGAAAAACACGCCGCAGACCGACGTATTCCGGATGAAAGTAGGCGGACGCACCTGGCAAGGTTCCCTAGGAATTCACGGTCATCACCTCGCCGACGGTGTGCGCATCCGCTACATTTCGACCGATGCCGAGCGGCAGACTATTTCCGTCGTGGATTACACCGACGATAAGGGCAAGACCACCGAATTCGTTTCGTCGGATACGAAGCCGACTAAGGAGCAATTGGACAAAGGCGGCCACCGTGTCATGGATTGCGTAGACTGCCACAACCGGCCCACGCATACCTTCGATCTGCCAGAAAACGCAGTGGACCAGCAAATGTCCATCGGTCGAATCAGCTCGGTTCTTCCATATATCAAGAAGAAGGCGGTCGAAGTCCTTAAGGTGAATTACACCAGTCGCGAAATAGCCCGGCAAAGTATCACTAGTGAAATCAGCAAGTTTTTTCAAATCAACTACCCTGAAATCGATCGAGCGCGGCGGAGTGATGTGCAGCAAGCGGGCCAGGAAGTGGCGAATATCTACCTGCGCAACATCTTTCCTGACATGCACGTGACCTGGGGGACGCACCCCAACAATTTTGGGCACAACGACTCACCCGGCTGCTTCCGCTGCCATGATGGCAACCACACGAGCTCCGATGGCCAAACGATTACCAACGACTGCTCGGCGTGTCATCAGATCCTCGCATCCGGCGAAGAACATCCTAAGGTTCTGACAGAGGGATTGAATAGGAGCACATTGACCTCATAGCGTTTGTGGACATCGATCACGATGGAGATTCGCTGACCCAGACACCATCGGGCGCACTCACCAGACAGTGTTTGCCTATGCGCTTATGTAACTGGTCGGTCAAGCCAAACTGAAGCTCGATACACCCATCAAAAAATGATCCCGGCAAGTCCTACCGAGCTATGGCCGCGAATCCGGTTTGCCCAGATAAATACCGGGCATCCATCGGACTGGTATTTTGTGGGATAACTCTTGACGGCTGCGTTTGCTGATATGGAACGCGTCGTAAGAATCCGGCGCACCCGTCACGGATGTTAAATTTGGAGCTTCCGGACCTCTGCTAACAACCGCCCGGCGATTTCACTCTTCATAATGTACGCGCTTGCTCCCGCCGACATCGCTTCCTTGCGAAACGGAGCGGCATCGTGCTGACTTACCACAACAATGTGAATCCGTGGCATCTCTCTCTTAATGATCCGCGTTGCGTCCAGCCCATTCATCGTAGGCATGGTAACGTCCATTAGGATTAGGTCGGGCCGATGCTCTCTCGCCTTGCGAATTGCATCTGCGCCATCGGCACCTTCACAGACCACGTCAATATCAGCGTTAGCAGTGAGAAGCTGACAGATGCCGCGTCGAACGCTTTCGTCATCCACAACCGTGACCCGAAGGATGGTTTCGCTTATTGTGAGTCCAGTTCCCCAACGTTGGCGTTTGGACCGCAGAACTCCAAACGAGGCACTAGCGTGCATCCTACTTGCAGCCCCATTGACAGGTGAGCCATCGTCGTTTGATTCCGACTTCACGGCCATACAGGTAATCTAGTACGCAATTGGAGCGTATCGACGAAATGACACATCACGACTCATTCGTCGGTCCCGGCTTGTTCGATAGCGTCGAACGTGTGCCGTAACGAGCGCAGAGATGGGAGGCGAACTCCTTGTCACGCTCCGCCTCATAGTTCCGCATCATTGCATCGAAGGTCTCACCGATCGGCGGACCGGGAGGGTTGAAGACCCATGCGCATTGGGAACAGCCCCAACCACGAAAGCGCGGTTGGTCCATCCATACCAGCTCGCGCGGCATGGCGCATTATATTTGGAATCCCACGCAAAAGTATAGGTTCGCGTCATTTACGGCGACCTTCAGCTCCGGGAAGCGGGGGGCGCTTGGCGCGATCCCGGTCGAGCAGCCTGCCGCGCTCCGGAGGCGGTTCCGAAAGCTTCTTTACGGGTGCCGTGGAGTTCCTTGCCGCCGAAGTTGACGATTCCACATCATCATCTTGAAGAACGACGTTCAGTAGTGAACTGCAGACGTGCAAGTTATCGCCAGTGTCGTAATTGATGAAACCGAGCTTCCTGAATCGGTTCATGAAGAAACTGACCCGCGAGCGCGTGGTCCCTACCATCTCTGCCAGCGTTTCCTGACTGAGTCTTGGGACTGACATTTGGGAAACGCCTTCTTTGCCGAAGTGCGCCATCAACAGAAGAACTCGTGCAAGCCGCTTTTCGCTGGAGTTGAAAAGTTGATCGACCAAGTCGTCCTGGTACCGAATGTTGCGTTTCAGCAAGTACTTCACGAACATCGCCGATAATTTTGGCTGCACACTCATTGCGTGCATCATCGCCTTTTTCTCAACATGCAGGAGCACGCAGTCGGTCAAGGCCATCGCGGATGACATACGGGTGAGCTGACCAGCGAGACCGCCTTCGCCAAAGAAGTCTCCTTCGCTCAAGATGCCCAGAGTGGCTTCCTTACCGGCTTCCGACACGACGCTGAGTTGCACTTTTCCCTCTTGGATGAAAAACAGTCCGTCCGTCGCATCACCTTGAGCGAAGATCGTGTTTTTCTTTTCAAACGACACCATTGCCCTTCCCTTGCCGATTGTTGACAGAAAGGTGCGAGGATTGAAATCGGTTTTCGTTACGGGTGTGACTCGGTTTGACACAAAAGGCCGTCCTGACGGAGGTACAGTCAGTGTCCATTATGGAGGCGGGGACAAACTTAAACTGATCTGTAACGCTCACACCCAACTAAATCGCATTTGGCCGCATCCCTTGTTCAGGGATGGACGCTTTGGCAGAGGTCTCGCTCGCTCGCAGAGCCTGCCGACTCTGCCAGTCAGCCACCTCCGCTTGCAGGGTGCGCATACCATTCAAAGCGTTGGCGATCGCTTGCCTTTCTTGCGGCGTACCACCGTGATCCTCCGAAAGCACGCGCTGACGATCATGTATTTTGCATTCCGCCGACTGAATTCGTTCGTGCATCTTCGTCCAATCAGTTTCCAGAACAACGGCCTCGTAGTATTCGTACCAAACGTAGCTCATAGTCACACCTTCCAAGCTAGGATTGTTTTCTGACAAAACGGGAAACAGTGATGATGCTGCCATCCCCCAGAGCCTGAAGCTGATCAATTTTGCACACCGGGAAACCCATATGGGCATAGAAGAACAAAAAGCGAAACTGCCACTGTCCCTGAATGGGCGAGGCAGCGCAGGCGCGCTGGCGATTGTGGCGGGGATGCTCGTGGCGAAGCAAATGAAAACGGCGGACTACTTTTGGTGGGCCACACAAGGCAGTCCGAGAACTGATGCAATGACTGCAGCTCTGGTTCAGTGAGCGGAGCGGATCATGCGGAGAATTGACAGTACCTTCCCCATGGGTACCATTGCAATCACGCAGCCTTCGCGACGAATGTTTGCCAAGCCCGGTGAGTTTTGACTCCGAAATCCGTCAACGCGAGCGATACCCCTGCAACGGTCGATCCTTTGCGGTCCACATGCGTTCGCGATGCGGAGTCATACGCAGTTGCCCAGTGCCGAGTTCACACTTCTGCCTCGGAGCAGCCCCACAGGTCGGACATCGCAAGGCGAGTATCTGTTTCGGGCTGAGTTCCCTTCCCATTAAAACCTCTCAATGCAAGAAAAGTGATTTGCTGACCTGCGTTGGAAGCCCGATATTGGACCTAGGAGCCTACCCTTTCGTGACGACGGACATGGGACGACTCTCCAGAAAGGCACTGATAAGTGCTCGATTTATTTGCAAGCCGCCGTTGTAGTGGACGAAGCCCTTCTTCTTGAACGCACTCATAAATTTGCTTACCCTTGCGCGTGTGGTACCAACCATCTCCGCCAGGGTTCCTTGGCTCACTTTCAGGGGATTCTCTGGCTTCGATTCCTTGGTAATTTGCCCAAACAACAACAGAACTCGTGCGAGTCGCTTTTCGCTGAAATTGAAGAATTGATCCGCAAGGTCTTCCTCGACCCGAATAACTCGGGAAAGCAGATATTCATTGAGCAACGCCGCAAACTTCGGGTCTCGCTTGAGCATGCGAAGGGTGCTCTCCTTCTTCAAGCGAGTGACGTTCGAGTCCCCAATTGATCTCGCGGTGTACATCCGTAGAGATTGCCCAGCTAGACAGCCTTCGCCAAAAAAGCTACCGCGTAGCAGGACGGCGATTATCGCTTTTTTGCGACGCGTGGCGGCCATCGTAAGCTTCACCGTACCGCTTTGGATGTAGAACACAGCATCAGCCTTGTCCCCTTGCGCAAAAATGATCTCGTTGTCTCGGTAGCTTCGCCCAGTCATCGCAGAACGGAACTTCTTGCGGAGAACTGTCGAACTGAACCCGAGAGTTTGATTCGCCATCTATCTCCTTGACACGATCAAATTCACTTGGGAGTGCCGCCCCTGTTTAGAAAAAATAAATCATATGGCTCGGGAATCTAACTTCGCTGATCAATAAAGCTCATACACAATTGCACACGGTATCTACGTGGTAAATGTTGGCAAACTGCTCTGACGGACCATGTCGACTGTCCTCTCCGCGTGATCACTGCTTCCGTGTCTGCGGTTTTCCGTCCGTGGAATCGGTTGTGCAATTTTGATCAGATTCCCGAGGCTGTTGAATGGAACAATGTAGGAACTCTGAAGCTTCGGGAAAAACCTATGTGGACTGTTTCAAAGCGTTTGAGGCGACCAACGCTTACGTATGCGCAACTCGAATCGGTGGTTCTAGAACGCACTGCTGAACTACAGACCCTTTCGCAGCGGCTTCTCAAAGTGCAGGATGAGGAAAAACGCAAGTTGTCGCGTGACCTGCACGATAGCACTGGACAAACACTGACCGCACTGAAGATCGGCATTTCGCTTCTTCAGGAACAGTGCAAAGAGAACCCGTCCACTACGCTCCTTGCTTCCGAGGCAGCCCTTTTGGCCGATCAGGCTATCGCGGAAATTCGCACAACATCCTACCTGCTGCATCCGCCACTACTGGATGAGGTGGGCTTTGCCTGCGCAGCGGAATGGTACGTCGAAGGTTTCGCCAAACGAACGCGGGTCAACGTAAAGTTGGATGTTGCAACCACAGAAGAGCGGCTTCCAATTTGGATAGAGATTGCACTTTTCCGCGTCCTCCAGGAGAGCTTGACGAATGTACATCGGCACTCCAGGGCTTTGGAGGTTAGCGTATGCCTCCTGCACTACCAAGAAAAGATAGTTCTGGAAATACGAGATGACGGATGCGGTATCCCGGCGGAGCGTCTAAATCGACTTCGTGAAGCGAGTGCAGAAACGGGCGTCGGCCTGGCAGGCATGCGCGAGCGCATGAAAGAACTGAACGGAAAACTGGACATAGAATCGAATGGTTATGGAACGACCGTGCGGGCGATAGTTCCACGCCCTGCCACACATGTATCTGATATTCGTGATCACGGGAAAATGGTTCCACCTTCGATTTCGAGAGGCCGACTCCGGCAGCCGGACGTGTGTCCGACGGCTCTCCCGGAGGCTGCAGCGATCTCCTTCCGCAAACGGACCTGGAACTTGGGGGTGGGAGTGTTTGTTGCGCTCATTCTGTTAGCCAGCTGGTTTGCTTTCCGGCATACGCCTTCGATCTCGCCATCTTTAGAGTTGCAGAGCACGAATGCCCTCGACCAACAACTGCTTTTGCAACGCTTAAAGGCGATACCAGTCGAGGATAAAACTGGGTTTCCAGCCCCGCCAATTCCGTTGCAGGGGACCAGGACTGAGAGGTTTCGCCTCGCGGGGCAGAAAGTTGTTCATTTCGGGAAAGATGTGACGGTGCGCTATTTCACACCCAAACTTGAATCACCTTCGTCTGCAGTCGAGAAGTATCACGTCGTCCACATCGGAGAAGATGTGACGGTGCGCTATTTCACGACTGTTAGTCGCACTTCTGGGAACTAGGACCCAATTGATTCGGCAGACGTTGCCGCATACAGCCCTCTTATCTTCTCGTGTTAGGTCCGAGGCCGCCATCGGCTTCAAGTAACGCTGCGTCGATTCGAGGGAACTGTGGTAAGGAGCATCTGGAGGAAGACATGCAACCGATTGAAGGAAACCGAAAACGGGAACGCTGTGGAGCGCCACTCTGCCCATAACCATGGCTGCAACTTCTTATGACCACTTCGGTGGCTACGATCTTTAGCACTAGAACATTGGAGCGCGTGAGACTTAAGGCCGGCGAGACGCAGTGACGAATGCACCGCTCAGGGAAACGACGAAAAGTTGCGGAACTCAGTGTTCGTACTGCATTACGTGGAACGCCAAACTGTTTCGAGAGGCATCCAGACCGGCGAATCGGAGTCGGACGAAGAATGCGATTACATGGTGCGGTGCTCAGGTGAGGCTTTAGCTACCGGCAAATCGTGGACTACTTTGCAATTTGATCTTCCCCCCTGGACCGTAATGCCGCCCGATGCGGCAAA
>Ga0210385_10000889_pt1 | contig 19116 bp, 20 predicted proteins | sample IncBWH26OmetaG_FD_160107 | JGI IMG/M metagenome (GOLD analysis project Ga0210385, IMG submission 160107) | Forest soil microbial communities from Barre Woods Harvard Forest LTER site, Petersham, Massachusetts, United States - Inc-BW-H-26-O ...
TCACGCAAAGCTTCGAGCCGGGCGCGTGCGTCGTACTGCCTTTGCCGTCCGCGCAGCGCCGTGCGGACAACGCTGATCAATGTCGTTGGATGAAACGGCCGCTCCAGGAAGACCACGTTGCCAAGGGTTTGCGTCTGCCGCGCCGCGCCGGGATTTCGCTCCAATCCGCCGCCGCGCTCGGTCAAGAGGACGAACGGAAAATCCGACCAGGGCGGCTGTGAATTGATCCAACCCGCGAGACTTTTGATGTCGGCATTGCGGATAGCGTCGTCGGTCAGCACCGCCACACCGGCCCCCGCAGCAATTTCCTCGACGAGACTGAGTAGGCCGTCGCATATGTCGGCATCCAGCCCGCCTTCCCGCAGGATTCCGGCCGCGACCAGCGCATCGCGTCCTTGCGGTGCAAGAATGACCGCGCGCTCTGAAAGCGTGTTGAACAGGGTATTCACGAGTCCGGCTCTTCGACCTTGGGGACGCCGGACCCGACGTATTGCGGCACGCCGCGCAGGACGCCCTGGAATTTTTCGAGCACCGGCCCGACCGACATGCCATTTTTGCCTATCGTAAACTCACGGATGGTGTTTTCATGCGCGCCGGTGCGCTTTTTGAGCATGGAAATCGCGCGCCGCACTTGCCCGAATGCCTCGAAATAGCGCAGCAATATGACGGTGTCGGCAAGGTACGTGACGTCCACCGGCGATCTCATGTCTCCGACCATGCCGTGCTGGGCGACGGTGAGAAATGTCGCGGCACCGACGCGGTTGAGATACTGCAGCAACTCGTGCATGTGCAGGATCAGATATTGTTCCTGCGGCATCGAATTCTGATAGCCGTTGAGGCTATCGATGACGACGGTTCGAATGTCGTTTTTTTCAACGGCGGTGCGGACATTGTGGGCGAATTCCCCGGGCGATATCTCGGCGGCGTCCACCTGAGTAATGATGAGCTTGCCGCCGTCGCGCATGGCTTGCAGATCGAGGCCCATGGCCTTCGACCGGGACATCAGCAGTCCCAGTTCTTCATCGAAAATAAATAGCGCCACGGTCTCGCCGCGCTTGATCGCCGCCGCTACGAACTGAAGGACCAGAAGCGACTTGCCGGTCCCCGCTGGCCCGATGACCAGCGTGCTGGAACCGCTGTCGACGCCGCCACCCATCAGTGTGTCCAGCGCGGCGATATCGGTGCTGAGCACGGACGATTTCATCCGCACTCGATACTCGGCGGCGACCAGGCGCGGGAAAACCTGCACGCCGCCGGTCTTGATCGTGAAGTCGTGATAACCGCCGCGGAATGATTGCGCGCGATATTTCAGGACGCGCAGACGCCGGCGTTCGGCGCCGTAATCGGGCGTCAGCTCTTCCAGCCGGATAACGCCGTGCGCGACGCTGTGAACCGTCTTGTCCTGGATCTCGCCGGTCATGTCGTCGAGGAGGAGCACCGTCACGTCGCGCTGCGCAAAATAATGTTTTAACGCCAGGATTTGGCGGCGGTAGCGCAATGAGCTTTGCGCCAGCAGGCGTATTTCCGACAGGCTGTCGAGCACGACTCGCGCCGGCTTGGAGCGCTGCATGGCTTCGAAAATCCGATTTGTCGTTTCGCCCAGTTCGAGGTCGGACGAATACAACAAGCTCTGCTGCTGCTTTTCATCGAGCAGGCTTTCGGGCGGCACCAATTCGAAAATGTCGATGCCGTCCGGAATCGACCAGCCGTGCGATGCCGCAGCCTCGCGTAGCTCAGGCTCGGTTTCGGAAAGCGTGACGTAGAGGCCCTTTTCGCCCGCACTCGCGCCATCCAGCAGGAATTGCATGGCAAGCGTCGTTTTGCCGGAGCCGGGCGCGCCTTCAAGGAGGTAAATGCGATTGCGAGCAAGGCCCCCGGAAAGAATATCGTCAAGGCCTGAAACGCCGAAGCGAGCCTTTGCCGACCTTTTGGCAGTCCCGTCCATCATCCTCGCCCCTTCGTGCGCGGTGAGCCATCAGGTCACCGTCGCTCGCAGTCACCCGAAACCGAACGGCCAGACAGCCGTATGGTTCCATCAAGCTGGTTTCTGACGGCCTTAAGAGCCGGGCCGCCAGCCCTTCGGCGCCAATTCAAAACCGGAAAACTCGAAACCGGGCGCGACGGTGCAGCCGCAGAGCGTCCAGTCGCCGAGGGTTTGCGCCGCCTGCCAGGCATGAGCCGGCACGATGGCCTGCGGGCACTCGCCTGACGCAAGATCGTTGCCCAGCGTCAAGCGCTCGATGCGTCCTTCGTTTTGTGCAATTTCCAGTACGAGCGGCGCGCCAGCGTGCCAATGCCAGACTTCGACCGCATCGACCCGATGCCAATGCGAGCGTTCGCCGCGCGTCAGCAGGAAATAGATCGCGGTTGAAGCGGCACGGTCGCCCTCGACCTTGCGCGTGTCGCGAAACATCTCGCGAAAATGCCCGCCTTCCGGATGTGGTTTCAGACCGAGCAGCCGGATGACCTCGTCTGCAGCCAAGGTTTGGGCGCTAAGGCTCTTGCTCAAAACCGGTTCTTGCGTTCGCGGATTTCCGCGAACACTTTCCACGCCGGACCGCCGGCAAGCCCGAGTGATTTCGCCACCTCGGTGTCGTCGGCGCGCAGGAACGGATTGGCCGCCTTCTCGGCGCCGATCGTTGCCGGAATGGTCGGCTTGCCGGCGGCAAGCTGCTGCTTGACCTCGTCGGCGCGCGCGGCGAGCGCCTTGTTGTTCGGCTCGATGGTCTTGGCGAAGCGGATATTGGCGTCGGTATATTCGTGGCCGCAATAAAATTGCGTGTCGTCGGGCAGGTTGCGCAATTTGAGCAGCGACTGCCACATCATCTCCGGATTGCCTTCGATCACCTTGCCGCAGCCGATCGAGAACAGCGTGTCGCCGACGAAGGCAAGCTTGGCGGCCGGAAAGAAATAGGAGATGTGGCCCGCGGTATGGCCAGGCGTGTCGATGACGCGGCCCTGCAAGCCGCCGACGCGCACCGTGTCGCCCTCGGCCACCGTCTCGTCCACGTGGTCGATACGCGCCGCCTCGGCGCGCGGCGCGATGACACGGCACTTGTGCCGGCTTTTGATCTCGCCGATGCCCTGGGTGTGATCGGCATGATGATGCGTCACCAGAATCTCGCTCAGCCGCCAGCCGGTTTTCTTCAGCGCGGCCTCGACCGGCGCCGCCTCCGGCACGTCGATCGCCGTGGTGGCGCCGCTCTCCGGATCGTGGATGAGCACGCCGAAATTGTCCTTCAGGCAGGGAAACAAATAGGTCTGCGCGGCCATGTGGTCTTTCCAGTTGAGCTCGTCCCGGCCGGATCATCCGCCTTCACGGAAGCCGACGCAACATAGGGTCAACCAAGACCGCATGGCGGCCGGAAGACGAGCCCAATCCATGCTATTTTGCCCCCATGGATGTCGTCGACCTGCGCAATTTCTACGCCCAGCACCTCGGCGTCGTGGCCCGGCGCTTTATCGGCCGCGGCATTCGCGCGCGCTGGAAGGACACCCATGCCCTGCGCGTGCTCGGCATCGGCTATGCGACGCCCTATCTCGGCCTGTTCCGCGAGGAGGCCGAGCGCTGCCTGGCTTTGATGCCGGCGCCGCAAGGTGTCGTGCGCTGGCCGTCGGCCCGGCCGGCGCTGGCGGCGCTCGTCGAGGAGGATGAGCTGCCGCTGACCGATTCCGCGGTCGATCGCGTCATGCTGGTCCATGCGCTGGAAATGTCGTCCGATCCGGTCGGGTTGTTGCGCGAAGTGTGGCGCGTCCTTGCCGGCGGCGGCCGGCTGCTGGTCGTCGTGCCCAACCGACGCGGTGTCTGGGCGCGCATGGACAGCACGCCTTTTGGACATGGCCGGCCCTATTCGCGCTCGCAGATCATGCAGCTGCTTCGCGAAACCTGGTTCACGCCGACCGGCTGGGACGAGGCGCTTTACGTGCCGCCAATCCCGCGCGGCTGGTTCCTGCGCTCGGCCATGGCGTGGGAGCGCGCCGGCGCCACGCTCGCTTCGCCGTTCGCCGGCGTCCATATCGTCGAGGCGACCAAACAGGTCTACCGCGCCATCCCGGCGCCGCGACGCGAGAAGCGGCGTCTCGTTCCGGCGCTCGAGCCGGTGCTGGCGCCGTCGCCGGGGGCCGCGGCGATGCGCTGACGGGTGCCACGCAATGGAAACCCTTCATCGAAGTATCTTTCTGAAAGAACTAAAGGACACGTTTCCTCGGTTGACGGATGAAATTAATGCGCAATACGGCCTGCTGCACTTGGAGATGCATGCATTCTCAGGCTTCGCGCAATGCTGCATAGCCGACAACGATGTGGCGAAAGTCAGATTGTGCTTCATGATCGCGGAGAAATATTGCAACGGAGGAAATGCCGATATGCGGACGGCAATCGTCGTTTCATTCGTCGAGCACTTGGATCTGCGGAAAGCCCAATGGGCTTGGGATTTGCTAGGGCCAAGTCTGAAAGACGCTTATCTGCACTGTGTTGAGATTGGCATGGCGGCGCCCTTGCCTTATCTGCCACGCCGTGGTCAAAAAAGTTGAATGCGATCTAGGCGATCGCCCGTGTCGTCACCACGACATCACGTCAACCTGGCAAATAAAGGCAAAGATCATGGCCCTGGAGCTGCGCCCGAACTGCGAATGTTGCGACCGCGACCTGCCGCCCGCGTCAACGCTGGCGCGCATCTGCACCTACGAGTGCACGTTCTGCGCCGACTGCGTCGACAACGTGCTGTTCAACGTCTGCCCGAACTGCGGCGGCGGTTTCGAGCCGCGGCCGATCCGGCCGGCGACCGAGTGGCGGCCCGGACTGTCCGTCGCCAAACGGCCGCCTTCGACCAAGCGGGTGTCGTTGTCCTACAGCCGCGACGACATTGCGGCGCATTCCCAGCGCATCAGGGACATTCCGCCCGCGCTGCGCTGACGCGCCAAGATCACTATAGTTCTTTGGCGCTAGAGTTCCTTGCCTATCATGCGACCGAACGCGACCCGCGCCCGTTGTTCTAAGCGGCCGGCGACCGTGTTATTGAAGCATCGGTCCCCGCCGGCGTTTGGCTGGCGCGATTTTCAGGACGACGCTGATGCGAAGATTTTTTGGCGTGACGATCGGCACGCTGGCGTTGCTTGTTCTGGCGATCGCCGCGACCGATCATGGGGCATGGTCGCAAGCCGGCCGGACGATCCGCATCGTCCTTGGCGTACCGCCGGGCGGCAGCATCGATTTCCTGGCTCGCCTCCTGGCCGACCAGATTTCCTCGACCACCGGCCAGACCGTGATCGTCGAAAGCAAGCCGGGCGCCGGCGGCATCATCGCCGCCGAGACGGTGGCGCGCGCGGCGCCCGACGGCAACACCTTGCTGATCAACAACAACGGCACGCTCATCAGCGCCATCCTACGCAAAGTGAATTACGATCCGATCGCGAGCTTCGAGCCGATCTGTTATCTGGTCACGACGCCGCAAATCATCGTCGTCAACAGCGCGTCGCCCTACCACACGCTGGCCGAGCTCTTAGATGCGGCGCGGTTGAAGCCGGGAGAACTGTCGATCGCCAGCGTCGGGCCCAACACCACGCAGCATATCGGCATCGAACGGCTCAAACGTTTGGCCGGCGCCAACCTGACCTATGTGCCGTATCCGGGCGGCGCCACCACCATCAATGCGCTGCTCGGCGGGCACATCACCGCAGCCGTGCTGAACTGGTCGGAGATCGGCGAGCACATCGTCGCCGGCAAGGCCCGCGCGCTCGCGACCATGGCGCCGGCGCGCATCGAGCCACTGCCGGACCTGCCCACGGTTGCGGAATCCGGCTATCGGGATTTCGAAACCGACGTCTGGTTCGGCGTGGTGGCGCCGGCCAAGACGCCGAAGGAAACCGTCGCGCAGCTGATCGATTGGTTCCGCGCCGCCGTGAACGCGCCGCAGGTCAAAACCAAGCTGGTGGCGCAGGCGCTCTATCCCAATCCAAAATGCGGCGTCGACTTCGACGCGCATCTGCGGCGCCAGGCCGAAACATTCACGCAGCTGATCCACGATCTCGACTTCAAGGCGGAATAACGCGCCGTCACGACGCGAACGGCACCCATGCGCGCTGCACCGCCGGTCGCGCTTCGATGGCATCGTGCCAGCGCTTTACGTTGGCGTAATCGTTCAGCCCGATGTCCCTGACGCCGTGAATGTGCACGTCCGAATACATGGTCATGTCGGCGATCGAATAGGCGCCGCCGAAATATTCGTGTGACCCAAGGTGCCGGTCGAGGATGCCGAGCATGTCGCGCAGGTTGGCCTCATAATGCTCTTGCGCCGGCGGCGCTTTGATTGGCGAGCGTATCGTCCAGTGCCCGAACTGCTGCGCCAAGGTGGTGAAGGTCGCCGAGCCGTAGAACAGCCATTGATCCACTTTGGCCCGCGCCGGTGCGTCGCTTGGATAGAATTTTCCGGATTTTTCCCCGAGATATTTGAGGATCGCACCGGACTCGCAGACCGTGACCTCGGCGCCGCCGGGCCCGTCGTGATCGACGATGGCCGGAATTTTGTGGCCGGGGCTGATCTTCATGAAGTCCGGCGCCATCTGCGCCTTCTTGCGCAGATCGACCGGAATGATTTTGTGCGGCAGCCCTGTTTCCTCCAGCATCATGCGCGGCTTGTAGCCGTTGTCCGTGATCCAGGTGTAGCAATCGATCATGTCGTTCTCCCGAAAAAGTCTCGCATGTCATTTCGGCCACGGTTCGGCGGTGACGGCGGCCGCATCGGCACCGATGAATTCCTTGAGCGTATCCTGGTCGTCATCGTCCAGCGCTTCAAGTAGCGCATCCTTGATCTCGGCGATCAACCCGAGGCCGCGGAATACCAGGCCGGAATACACCTGAACGAGGCTCGCGCCGGCGCGGATCTTGGCGAGCGCGGTTGCGCCGGAATCGATGCCGCCGGCGCCGATCAGCGGAAACACGCCTTCGACTCGCACATAAGTTTCGGCCAACATGCGGTTGGCCAGCGGAAAAAGCGGCCGGCCCGACAGGCCGCCGGCCTCCTTGGCAATTGCGGTCTCGAGCAAATCCGGCGGCCGCGCCACGGTGGTATTGCCAACGATCATGCCATCGACCCGGCGCGAGCGGGCGATGCCGACAATGTCGTCGAGATCGCCCAACGACAGATCCGGCGCGATCTTCAGCAGCACCGGCGTCGGCCCGGCATTGGGCGACACCCGCTCGCGGGCATCGACCACGCGGGCCAACAGGTCGTCGAGCACGGACGCCTGTTGCAGATTGCGCAGGCCCGGCGTGTTCGGCGAGGAAATATTGACGGTGACATAGCTCGCCACCGACGCGAAGCGTTCGATCAGCCGCACGTAATCGGAAACGCGGTCGGGCGAATCCTTGTTGGCGCCGACATTGATGCCGACGATGCCGCACCCTCCTCCGCCTGCGGCAGACGGAAGGGCGGGGGCCGCGCGCGCGGCGAGCCGCCGGAGCGCGGCATCGGCGCCTTGCGAATTGAAGCCGAGCCGGTTGATGACGCCCTGGTCGTCATCGAGCCGGAACAGCCGCGGCCGCGGATTGCCGGGCTGCGGCTGCGGCGTGATGGTGCCGACTTCGACAAAGCCGAAGCCTAAGCGCAGCAAAGCATCGGGCACTTCCGCGTTTTTATCAAAGCCCGCGGCGATGCCGACCGGATTGGGAAAATTGAGCCCGAACACCCGCAGCGCCAGCCGTCGGTCGTCACGCGGCGCCGGCAGCAGCGGCGCGAATTTCAACATTTTGATTGCGACACCGTGGGCGTCTTCCGGCTCGAGCGCGCGCAGAAACGGCCGGGCGAGACGCTCGAGGAAGCCAATCACGGTTTTAGCTCCGGCATCGCGCGGCGGCCGTCGATCTCGTCGGGCAGCGGCCGCGCCCAGTGCACCGCCGACAACGGCAGCGCACCATAGAGATGCGGAAACAGATCGTTGCCGCGAGAACGCTCCCATTTCAGCGCCGGCCCCAGCGCATCGCCGTCCACCGCGACCAACATCAAGCCGGATTGTTTGGCAAAATGCTTGGCGGCCGTCTCGGTGACTTGCGCCGCGGTCGAGAAATGGATGAAGCCGTCGCGTTGATCGACGTCCGAGCCGCGAAATGCGCCGTCGGACTCGGCCACGCGCCACGCCTCCCGCTCGCAGATTTTGTAAATCGTCGCCACTGATGATCCATTTACGCGTCGTAAGCGGCGCGACCCTATCGGCCCTTGAGCCTTGAGGCAATAATTCCTATCATTGGTGGGGTTATAAGGGGTGCCGATGCTCACGCATGCGCAAGTCTGGTCGGCGATCGATCGCCTCGCCGCGCGGGCCGGGCTTTCGGCATCGGGCCTTGCCCGCCGCGCCGGCCTCGACCCCACCACGTTCAACAAATCCAAGCGCATCACGGCATCCGGCCGCGCACGCTGGCCGTCGACCGAATCGATCAGCAAGGCATTGGTGGCGACCGGCACCGGCATCGAGACGTTTGTCGGATTGATCCAGGGCGACAAAGCGGGCGCGTCGACCCGCGGCGTGCCGTTGCTCGGCTTTGCCGAGGCCGGCGCCGGCGGCTATTTCGACGACGGCGGTTTCCCGGCCGGCGCCGGCTGGGACGAGATCGCTTTTCCCGCCGTCGACGACACGCACGCCTACGCGCTCGAAATATCCGGCCAATCGATGGAGCCGGCCTATCGCGACGGCGACGTGATCCTGGTGTCGCCGGCTGCTCCGATCCGGCGCGGCGACCGGGTCGTGGTCAAGACCAGGGGCGGCGAGGTGATGGCGAAAGAGCTCAAGCGCTCCACGGCGAAAGCGATCGAGCTGAAATCGCTCAATGCGCAACATCCCGACCGCACCATCGCCACCGCCGACGTGCTGTGGATCGCGCGGATTTTGTGGGCTAGCCAGTAATCCACTCGTCGTCCCCGCGAAAGCGGGGACCCATAACCACAGCCCGCGCCATATCCGCTCCAACCGTGATTATGGATTTCCGCTTGCGCGGGAATGACGGGCTACCCGTGCCACCACAACATCCCGCCGCGAACCAGATAGACCACGCTGACGGCGAAGATGATGCGCCGCGTCCATTGCCGGAAACCATGGTCGGTCATGCGCTCGATGACGAACGGCGCCAGCGAGGTTGCGGCGATGGCGAGCGCGATGGCGGGCACGAGTGCCCATTTCGGCACGCTCGCCATGCCCGACACCGTGCCGAAATAGGCGATGCGGACGATGTGGCTGAGCGACTGCACCGTCGCCTTGGTGGCGTTGGTGGTCTTGCGGTCAAGCATGCTCTTCTGAAAGAAGATGTCGAGGAACAACCCGCCGACGCCGGCCAGCACCTGGATGATGGTGGTGAGCACGCCGGTGACGAACGGCACGCCGCGCCATTCGATGTTCGGCCGCCAATCGCGCGGCAGCGCCTCGATGGCGAACGGCATCAGGCCGAGGCTCAGATAGACCATCATCTTGTTGGGCACGAACTTGATCGAGTACATGGCGGCGAAGGCGAGCACCGCGCCGACCACATATTTCCAGAAGATTGGCCAGCGCACGTAGTGCCGCCATTGATAGGCGCGCCAGCCGTTGGCACAGAACTGGATGATCGAGAACAGGATCATCGCGCTCGCCACGTCGAAATAATTGAGCAGCACGCCAAGCAGGATCATGCCGCCGGCCATGCCGAACACGCCGGAGATGAAGGAGCTCAGGAGGATGGTGAAGGCGAGGAGAACGTAGGAGGCGATGGTCATTCCGTTACTTTACCTCTCCCGCTTGTGGGGGAGGACGGCACGCGAAGCGTGCCGGGTGGGGGCCTTCGTCGAAACCGAGCAAGCCACTGGCCCCTTCCCTACCCTCCCCCGCAAGCGGGAGAGGAAAAGAAAAGTCATGCCGATCGCGCCAGCGCGCCGTCGATCATATCCATCGTGTTCTTGATGCCGTAAGCGGCGGCGAAGGAGCCGAAGCGCGGGCCCCGCTCCTGGCCGAGCAGTACTTGATAGAGCATGTTGAACCAGTCGAGCGAGACGCCGGGCTTGCCGTCCTTGCCCTTTTTCTTTGTATCGAGGAACGGCTCACGGCGGCCGACCTCATAGACCACGTCCTGGATGGCTTCCGGCGGCGCGTCGGGCGGCAGTTGCGACAGCGCATCGCGCAGGTCGATCAGCGCCGCGCGCCCGGCCTCGCTCGGCTCACGGAATTTTTTCGCCGGCTGCACGAAATCGCGGAAATAGTGAATGGCGTAGTCGACCATCGCGGCGAGATGCGGATGCGTCTCTTTGGTCACGCCCGGCCGGTAGCGGCCGATGAAGCCCCACAGCGTCTCGGCGTTCTCGGCATTCGACGCGGTGACCAGCGACAGCAGCATCGCAAAGGGAACAGGGTTATCGGCCTTCGGCGGCGCGCCGCCGTGGATGTGCCAGACCGGGTTGCCGAGCTGCTCCTTGGCGCCTTGGCGGGGATAAGCATCGAGGAATTGCAGATACTCATCGACATGGCGCGGGATGACGTCGAAGTATAGCCGCTTCGCCGCCTTCGGCTCGCGATACATGAACAGAGACAAACTCTCCGGGCTGGCATAGCGCAGCCATTCGTCGATGGTCAGTCCGTTGCCCTTCGACTTCGAAATTTTCTGGCCATTCTCGTCCAAAAACAGCTCGTAATTAAAACCTTCCGGCGGCGTGCCGCCGAGTGCACGGCAGATTTCGCCGGAGAGTTTTACCGAATCGATCAAATCCTTGCCGGCCATTTCATAATCGATGCCGAGCGCGACCCAGCGCATTGCCCAATCCGGCTTCCATTGCAGCTTGCAGCGCCCGCCGGTGACCAGCGTGGTGACGCGCTCTTTGCTCTCAGGGTCTTCGTAGGTGATGGTGCCGGCTTTGGCGTCGTGCGCGACGACCGGCACTTGCAGTACGATGCCGGTGCGCGGCGAGATCGGCAGGAACGGCGAATAGGATTCGGCACGCTCCTCGCGCAGCGACGGCAGCATGATGGTCATGACCGCGTCGAAGCGCTCCAGCACTTTCAGCAGCGCTGCGTCGAACTTCCCAGACGTGTAGCACTCGGTCGACGACATGAACTCGTAGTCGAAGCCGAACCGATCGAGGAAGGCGCGCAGCCGCGCATTGTTGTGCGCGGCAAAACTCGGATGGGTGCCGAACGGGTCCGGCACCTTGGTCAATGGTTTGCCGAGGTGCTGCGCCACCATCTCCTTGTTCGGCACGTTATCCGGGACTTTGCGCAAGCCATCCATGTCGTCGGAGAACGCGATCAGCCGCGTCTTGATCCTGTCGTCGGTCAGCACGCGAAAGGCATGGCGCACCATGGTGGTGCGCGCCACTTCGCCGAAGGTGCCGATATGCGGCAGGCCGGATGGACCGTAGCCGGTCTCGAAGATTACCGCGTCCTTCGGCGTCTTCTTCAGCCGCGCCACGATCTTGCGCGCCTCCTCGAACGGCCAAGCGTGCGATTGCTCGGCCAGTTCGCGCAAGTTCGCGGGGTTTTCGGCGGTCGACATCCTTATACCTTTAGAACTTTATCGGCTGTGCATCAAAAGGCGCTGGCATCAAAACGGGCTGATCGGGAAATAGCGCAGCCATAGGTCGGTGAAGCTGCCCTTTTCCCATTGCCGGAACAGCGCCCAGTTCAAGGCCTGCCGCAACAGGTCGTTGCCGCGCTTGACCGCAATGCCGATGCCCTCGCCGAAAAAGCGGCTCTCCAGAAACGGGCCGCCGCGGAAGGCGCAGCAGCCGCCGGAGTCGGTGCCGTTGAGCCAGAACGCCAGTGCGATGCCGTCGCCGAACAACAGATCGACGTCGCCTTTGCGCAGCGCCGCGCGCGCGGCGTCGGCATTGGGATAGGGCCGCACCTCCGCCTCGGTGAACATCTGCTTGAGGTAGGCTTCGTGCGCGGTGCCGGCGACGACCGCGATCTTCTTGCCCTCGAGCAGCTCCGGCAGCACGTCGCCGATGCCGCTGTCGATGCGCGCCACGAAGCGCGCCGGCGTGCGGTAGTACGGATCGGTGAAATCGGCGCGCCGCCGCGTCTCCGCGGTCGGCGCGATCGAGGCGATCACGGCGTCGCCGCGATTGTCGGCGAGCGCGTCGAGCAGCGTGTCGAAGCGGCGCGCCTGGATGGTGCAGGTCACCTTGATCTCGTCGCAGAGCAGCCGCGCCAGATCGACGTTGAAGCCGGCCGGGTTGCCGTCCGGCCCGGCATAGTCGAACGGCGGATAGTCCGTCTCGGTGAGGAAGCGGATGGTCTGCAGGCGGCTCAGCTCGGGCCGCTCAGGCCGCCGGCGCGGGTCCCAGAAGCCCGGAACGGCAACGCTGCGCTGCTGGACGGTGCCGTTGTCCTGCGCCGCCGCCGGCGGCGCGGCAAAAACCGAGGGCAACAGCGCGGCGGCAACGCCAAGGACCAGCCGGAGCGATATTGCAAACCAATATATGCAGCGGCGAGATATTGCTATTTCAGATTGCATCAATGCCGAACCATGGCGGGATCTTGAAGCTCTAAGCCCCGGCCCGCTGCGCCGGGGCTTAGAGCATGATCGGGGAAAGGGAAAGATGGATTTGCCGAAATCGTCAGGCGCAAAAACTCTTCAATTCGAGGCGACTGCGCCATGCGCCCACCGGGCAAGGTCCCGGTGGCGATGCAAAGAGCGAAAACCGGAATCGGGATTCAAGCCAGAATTGGGATTTAGGAGAGACTCTGCCCTTCCGGCAGCCCGCCCATGAGCTCGGCTTCGATGGTGGCCAGTTCCAATAAATACGACAAGGTCTCGCAGCCGTCGGTGCGCGCCAGACGGGCGAGCTCCCTTGTCATCTCGCCGATATATTTGGCGGACGGACGCGGCTTATCGTCGACATTGATTGATCTGAAACGATGCGCAGACATGAGCGACCAAGAGGCGGCGGGTGGCGAGGAACTTGGCATCTGCAAAACTTTCGCCATATTGCATGAGCCGCGGCTCATTTGCACGAGGCTGCAAACATTTTTGTTCTTGATACCCTATCAATAACGCCGCCGGCTTGAATGATTTCATCTGGCGCGGTGCAGTTCGTGCGTCCGCACGCGCGACGCGAGCGCACGTGCTTCGCCGGCAAGGGTTGCGGGCGTGCATTCAGATGACCCATGCGGCACCAACACGTCCGTCAACGTCCGCAACAGCGGCGCGTGATGATCCAGATCGAGCCCGTCACGGGCGTAGATGCCGGCCTTGTTGGGTGGCAGCTCCGGCAAGCCGTCGCGGATAATTTCGATCCCGGGAATGACGTTGCGCGCCTGCATCGTCAGCACGCCGAGACCCGCCGCGACGGCGGCGAGCCGCGCCGCAAACTCGGAAGCGGAGAACGCAACAAAGAAATGCATGCCGCTGTTCTGAAGCAATTCAATCGCAACCCGGTCGCCGGTCGTTCCCGGCCAGCTGATCAACGGTATCGGCGCGCCGGGGGAAAGCACGAGCTTGGGCGATTTCACCCAAACCGTCTGCTCCGACCATTGCGCGACGGCGACGCGCGGCGGGTTGATCGCGTTGCACAGATAGGCGACATCGATCGAGCCGACATGGAGGTCGCCGAGCAGCCTTTCGCCCCGGTCGCAGCGGAAGCTGACCAGCTCCCCAGTCGGGCTCGCCGAACAGCGCTGGAAGATATCGATGAGACGCTCGTGTCCGAGCCAGCTCGGCAGGCCGATGACGAACTGGCGCGGCGCCGAATTGGGCCCGGCGAAACTGAGAAGCTCGTCGTTCATGGCGAGCATGCGCCGCGCGTATTGCAGCACCAAGAGGCCGCGTTTTGTCGGGGTCATGTTGCCCTGCCCCTTGGCGAAGACGCTGCCACCAAGGAGCCGGCCGAGCCGGGCGATCTGCGAGCTGATCGCCGATTGCGTCAGGTCAAGCGCATCGGCCGCTTTGGTGTAGCTGCCAGTGTCGACGATGGTGACCAGCGCCCTGAGCAACTCGATGGGAATATTCTTCTTGGCGTAGCGTCGATGCATTTCATCCCTCTCCCCCCAACCGTGTCCCGCCGGTACTGGCGCGACGCGGCACCCTAGTCGCCTCGCCTGGATGAGGGTGAGACGGCACAGAATGGCGGCCGCGAAACGTGCGGCAGACCCCGAATACGACGCTAAATTCCTGACACGGCGGTGAAATCTCAAGACGCGCCACCGCGCCGGAACGTCCCATCGGACGGCCCACCATCATGCCACAACTTATCAGCGTGAAGATAGGTGCTGGCTTACCAGCGCCGGCCGATACGCGTCAGGAATCGCCTGACGCGACAATCGCTTCGACCAGGCGAACGACCGAACGCCGAAGACCGGTATCCTTGATCTTGATGAAGGCCCGGACCAGCGCGTGGCCGTCGGCGGTGCCGAGAAAGTCGGTGATATAAGCCAGCGACGGGCCTTCTCCGGTCTTTCGCGCGATGCCGGAAGCATGCGGCGCGCCTTCGAAGAAGAACGGCACCGGCACTTCGAGGATATGCGAGATCTCCTGCAACCGGCTGGCGCTGATGCGGTTGGTGCCTTTTTCGTATTTTTGGACCTGCTGGAACGTCAGGCCGAGCTGATCGGCGAGCCGTTCCTGGCTCATGTGCAGCATGAGGCGTCGCATGCGAACGCGGCTACCGACATACTTGTCGGTCGGATTAGGGAATTTAATGGACATCATGAATCTCCGGGCCCCTCGCCTTCCAGTCCTGTCCTGTTTTAATTCCTCAGGCAATCCCCGGTTGCAAGTTTTCCGCCGATTGTTTCGCCCGTATGCGTTCCACGCATGAGCCACCAAGCCAAATTGTTGGGCTGATGACGCGGCCGCCGAGCGTTGCCGCGGTCGTTTTTTTCAAAACCTGGCGTCTTCTAAAGGTAGCGGCGCAAATCTGCGGCGGCAGCATCGGCCGTTCGCTTCAAGTCGAAGGGCGCGACGAACTGGCCGTCTTTGTCCATCAGATAGACGATGGCGGTGTGGTCCATCGTGTAGTCGCCGCCGTCCAAGGGGACCTTCTTGGCGTAGACCCGGTATGCCCTGATCGCCGCGTTGATCGACGCTTGATCGCCGGTCAGCCCGCGCAGATGCGGATCGAAATTGGACAGGTAGTCCTTGAGCACCGCCGGCGTATCGCGCTCCGGATCTACGGTGATGAACAAGGCACCCGTACGATCCGCATCGGGCCCGAGCTGTTTGAGAACTTGCGACACATCGAACAGCGTGGTCGGGCAAATGTCGGGGCAATGGGTGAAGCCGAAGAACACCAGGAACGGGCGGCCCTTCATGTCCTGATCGGTCACCGGCTTGCCGTTCTGGTCCTCGAGATGAAACGGCCCGCCGACGGCTGCGACCGCCTGGCCGATCGGCGACGGCACATGTTTGCTGAAAACCAGGATGGCGCCGAAGAACAGCACCAGGCCGCTGAGGAAGGCGGCAAGCAGCAGCGCAACGCGGGAATTTTTTTCGTTCACCGACGGTCTCCGGTCATCCGAAACATGCGGCCAAGCCGGCACGGATGGTTTCGAAAAAGACGGTCGCCCCGTAATGCGCCCAGAGCATGACTGTACCCACCAGCGCCAGCACGACCGCGGCGCCGGCCAGCAACAACGGCCGCGACATCGAAGACGTGTGGGGTGCGACGGTCTCGGGCATCGGTAAAGCTCCGGCTGCCCCGTACATATGCCGGAACCGGGCGAGCGACAACCGCGGCCGGTGTCGCGCCTGCCGCCAGCGTCAAGGCTCCCTGCTGCTTAGTCGCAGGGGTGATAGAGCGCCGTGAGCTCGTGGCCGCGCAGCTGAATGAGCCTTGGCGTCAGGCCGCCGTGATGACCGATCCAGGCGCGGATCTGCGCCGGATAGAGCCGCATCACCAGCGCACTGCCCTCACGGGTCGGCACCAGCTCGCGCGACGCGTCATCGTAATAGGAGGCGGCATGGAAGCCGAGCACCGCGCGCTGGGTGACGCAGACATGATCGCGCGGAACGATCCCGGTCAGCAACGTGCAAGCCGACAGGCATGGACCGTCGATGACGATATGCTCGCCGGACGCGCGCGCCGCCTCGAACTTGCGAATGTAGGAGGTGACCTCGCCGCCCGGATCGCCGACGATCCGCATCTCCGCCAAAGCCACGGAAGGCGCCGCAATGGACGCCGCCAAAAAGCTCACAACTGCCAACGCCAGCGCGCCGGCCAAAGCTAGCTGCCATTTCATGGATCACCCTCTCCCCGTTCAATCGCACGCGACCCTGCAGCGGCATTATGGCGAGATTCGAGGATACGTTAAGTTTATTCGCAAAACGATCGCAGGTTTTTTGCTGTTTCTTTTGCATCGCGCCTCGGTTCCCTACGGGAACTAAACGCTCACCGGACACGCGGCACGGCCCGTGCCCATGCGCGGACGGCGGCAAAAAGGGGTGCTATAAAGCACCAACGATCAGGGACGCGGAGGCGGAACCGACCATGGCGCGGGACTTCGAGGACCATTGCTGGAAGGACGTCATCGACGCCGACACCATCGAGATCTACCAGGCCTACCGGCGTAAAACCTATGTCGGCGATAATCCCGCGGTGCTCGCCATCGACCTCTACAATAAGGCCTATCTGGGCGGGAACCGTCCGGTCCGCGAGGTCGATCGCGAGTTTTCCGGCTCCTGCGGCGAGCACGCCTGGAAGGCGCTGCCGCTGACCCAAAAGCTGTTCGCGGCCGCGCGCCGGGCCCATGTGCCGGTGATCTACACCACCCGCCATGTGGATACCCGCGGCGTGCAATCGACCAATCGCACCATCGGCCGCCAGCGCGACGACATTTACGACATCAAGGCGGAACTTGCCCCGCAGCCGGGGGAACTGGTGATCTACAAGGAGCGCGCGTCCGGATTCTTCGGCACGCCGTTGATCGCGCACCTGCAGCAGCAACGGATCAATTCGCTGATCATCTGCGGCGAGAGCACGTCGGGCTGCGTGCGCGCCTCCACGGTGGACGCCTTCTCATACGGCTTGCACAATGTCGTGGTCGAGGAATGCACCTACGACCGCTCGATGATCAGCCACAAGGTCAATCTGTTCGACTTGCATCACAAATACGCCGACGTGATGCATATCGAGGACGTTCTGGCCCATCTCGACGGTCTTGCCGTCGAGCGCAAAGTGGCCTGACACCCGACATCTCCCGACAAACTCCCAGAAATGAGCATTGCCATGTCCACCACCGCCGCGCGCCGTACCAACGTCCCCGATTACACCACGGCCTATTATTTCCTCGAGGGCTTGAGCGAAATCGGCATCGATTATCTGTTCTGCAATTTCGGCACCGATCATGCGCCGATCATCAACGAGATGGCGCATCGCAAGCAGCGCGGCGAAGCCATGCCCGGCGTGGTGCGTTGCCCGCATGAGAACACCGCCGCCCACATGGCCGCGGGCTATGCCTTCGTCACCGGCCGCGGCCAGGGCGTGCTGGTGCATGTCGACGTCGGCACCGCCAATACCGCCAATGCCATGCATAACATCTATCGCAGCCGCCTGCCGGTGCTGCTGATGGCCGGCAAGGCGCCCTATACGGTCAACGACGAGCTGGTCGGCTCGCGCGACACCTATGTGCATTTCATCCAGGAGCCGTTCGACCAGGCAAGCCTGGTGCGGCCCTATCTGAAATGGGAATGGACCTTGCCGTCGGGGGTCGTCGTCAAGGAAGCGCTGCGGCGTGCCCATTCGATCATGCAGAGCGAGCCGCGCGGCCCGGTCTATCTGATGATGCAGCGCGAGACCCTGACGCAGCGCTGGGCGACCGACGAGATCCGCACCTATTCCGAAGATCAATTTGCCGCGACGGGTGGCGGCGGCGCCGATCCAAAACTCGTGGCCGCACTCGCCGACAAGCTCATGACGGCGGAAAATCCGATTCTGATCACCGGCTATGCCGGACGCCACGAGCAAGCGTCCAAGGCGATCGACGCGCTGGCGCAATTCGCCGGCATCGCGGTGTACGAAGCCAATATGACCAACAACATCTCCCACGACAGCCCGTGCTTCGTCGGCTTCTCCCCCGACAAAGCGGTGCCGAATGCCGACATCGGCATCCTGGTCGATGTCGACGTGCCGTGGTTTCCGAGCGACGTGAAGACCAAAGAAAACTCTTTCTGGGCGCATATCGACATCGACACCCTCAAGCCCGGCTCGCCGATGTGGACGTTCCCGGGCAATCTGCGCATGCAGGGCGATTCAGGGCGCATCCTCGAACAGGTGCTCGACGCATTGCACACCAAGGCGACGCCGCGCTTCAAGGCCGCCGTGGCGGAGCGCCTCGCCCGCATCAAGACGTTACGCGATGAGCGCGTCGCTCGCGCCACCAAGCTGGCGGCGGACAAAGGCAAGCCCGGCGCGATCAATCCGCATTACCTGATGGCGGAGCTCGGCAAGGTGCTCGACGACGACGCCATCATCTTCAACGAGGGCGTCACCAATGCGGGCGCGGTGCTCCTGCAAATCCCGCGCAAGCGGCCCAACACCACGATGCGCTCCGGCGGCGGCGGGCTCGGCTGGTCCGGCGGCCTGGCGCTCGGCGCAAAACTTGCCGCGCCTGAGCGGATGATGGTGCAAATCTCCGGCGACGGCGGCTTTTATTTCGGCAATCCGAGCTCGGTATTCGCGGTGTCGCAGCAATACAAGCTGCCGATCTTTTCCATCGTCATGGACAATACCGGCTGGAACGCGGTGAAGCAGTCGACCTTGCGGGTGTTTCCCGAAGGCGAGGCCAAGGCCGGAAGCGAATTCGAATCCGAGCTCGCCCCCAAGGTCGCCTTCACCAAGGTCGGCGAAGCGTTCGGCGCCTACGGCGAAGAAGTCAGCGACCCCGCCGACGTGCCGGCGGCGATCGCGCGCTGCCTCAAGGAAGTCCGCGGCGGCCACGCGGCGCTGCTGCACGCGCGCGTGACGAAAATGTAGCACTGCTGCAGTCGCGCAGTGTAACAGCATACCGGCATCGACGACGTTCGATATCGCGAACATTATGACGGACTGCCTAGGTCACGCAGGGGGTGGGGTAGCCGTAGTTGTGACAAACGATCCAACAGCAAGCCGGATCACGGCATTTTACGACGGAAAATGCCCGATGTGCGCGAAGCTCGCGAACGCGGTG
>Ga0210385_10000890_pt1 | contig 19103 bp, 16 predicted proteins | sample IncBWH26OmetaG_FD_160107 | JGI IMG/M metagenome (GOLD analysis project Ga0210385, IMG submission 160107) | Forest soil microbial communities from Barre Woods Harvard Forest LTER site, Petersham, Massachusetts, United States - Inc-BW-H-26-O ...
CAACTACGCGGTCGTCGCCTACGATCCACGTCTGCTGGGGGATACCGCAGTGAAGTCGGCGCGACTCGCGCCGCGCGAACTGAACGCGGGCGAACAGCTGTGGGTGGTCGGCTTAGGTCCTGACAGCCAGATGCACGCGCGCAGCACCGAGATCGCCAGCATCGACCCGCTGACGCTGCCGCTGTCGCGCACCATGCGCTTCCGCGACAGCAACCTCGAGACCGTGCAGCTGGTCAATCCGCCGAGCGAGTTCGACGGGGTGCTGAGTGATGCCCGCGGCAACGTACTCGGCACCTGGTCGAGCTTCGCGTTCGACAACGGCCGCGAGCTGGCGCAGGACAGCCGCGGCGTGCCCATCGAGCTGGTCGCCGACATGATCGAGCGGGTGCGCAATTCCACTGCGCTCCACTCCCTCGAGGTCGAGCTCGACGTGCTGCCGCTCGCGCAGGCGCGCCAGCTGGGTCTGTCGGACGCCTGGACGCAGCGTCTGGCGCAGCACACACCGACGCGGCACCAGGCGCTCACCGTGGTGCGCATGGTGGGCGGCTCGGATGCGGCCGCGAAGCTGCAGCAGGGGGATCTGCTGCTCGCGCTCGATGGCCAGGTGGTGACGCGCTTCCGCGAGGTCGAGAAGGCCGCCGCCGACAAGCCGCGCGTCAAAGTCACCGTCTGGCGCGGGCAGGCCGAGCAGACGCTCGATGTCGCCACTTCCGAGCTTCCCGGCATGGACATCGATCGGGTGGTGGAGTGGGCCGGGGCGACTCTGCAGGCTCCGCACCGTGCCATGAGCGTGCAGCGGGCGATCCCGCCGGAGGGCGTGTACGTCGCCTACTTCGCTTACGGCTCGCCGGCGACGCGCTATGGGCTGTATCCGGGGCGGCGCATCGTCGAGGTGGATGGCGTACCGACACCCGATCTCGATACCTTCCTCAAGCTCACCACCGGGCATCCCGACCGCTCGTCACTGCGCCTGAAGACCATCACCTGGAACAATGCCCCGGAAGTCATCACGCTGAAGCTCGACAAGCACTACTGGCCGGCCTACGAGCTGACGCGCTCGCCCGCCGGCAGCTGGTCGCGGCGCGCACTCGAGTAGGGCAGCGCGTCGGCGGCGGGCGACAGCGCCCTTAGCAGATCGGCCGCGTCCGGCGCCGGATCGCGTGCGCGCGCTGTGACGCATGTGATGCTTTCCGACAACACGCCGGCCGTGTGCGCCGCCGCCTTGCTAGAATTCGCGCTTCCTATGGTGCGAGCCGTCCGAGCGACCCAGGTCGAGATCGAAACTGCCGTGCAGGCACTGCGCGACGGTGAGCTCGTGGCATTTCCGACCGAGACGGTCTACGGCCTCGGCGCCAACGCACAGAATCCGGCCGCGGTGCGCAAGATCTTCGAGGCCAAGGGCCGGCCGCCCGATCACCCGGTGATCGTGCACCTCGACAGCCCGCGCTTTCTGCACCGCTGGGTGCGCGAAGTGCCGGCCAACGCCCTCAAGCTCGCCGAGGCCTTCTGGCCCGGGCCGCTCACGGTCGTGATGCCGCGCGCCGCCAACGTGCACGACGTCATCACCGGCGGTCAGGACACGATCGCGGTGCGTGTGCCGGCGCACCCGATGGCGCAGCAGTTGCTCACCGCATTCGGCGGCGGCATTGCCGCCCCGTCCGCTAACCGCTTCGGCCGGCTGTCACCGACACGCGCCGAGCACGTGCGCGAGGAGTTCGGCGACAGCCTGCGCGTGATTCTCGATGGTGGCGAGTGTCAGATCGGCCTCGAGTCGACCATCGTCGCTTTTGAGGCTGGCAGCGCGCGCCTGCTGCGCCCCGGCAGCGTCACGCAGGCGCAGCTGCGCGCGGTGCTGGGCGAGGATCTGCTGGTCGGGGCGGATGCCAACTCGCCGCGCGTGCCTGGCAGCGCCCCGACCCATTACGCGCCGGTCACGCCGCTCACCCTGGTGCCGGCCGGCGAGATCGATGCCCAGGCGGATGCCGCTTCCGCGGGCGGCAGGCGGGTCGCGGTGCTGGCGCAGCGTCTGCCGCTGCGCGCCCACAAGTACGTCACCTGGATCAATGCGGGCCGGCGTCCCGAAGCCTACGGACGCGACCTCTACAACAACCTGCGCACGCTCGACAAAGCCGCCTGCCAGCGCATCCTGGTGCAGGCGGTGCCCGACGGGGAGGCCTGGGACGCCATCCGCGATCGCCTGCTGCGCGCGGCGACCAGCGTGACGGAGGCCGACGACGGCAGCGGCACGATGGCGGTGCTGCCGTAGGTGCGCCGCCCGCGCTTCATCGATCCGTTCCAGCCCGCCGAAATCCGCCGCCTGGTCGCGGAGTTCGGCTCACCGCTGCTGATCCTCGACTGCGAGCGGGTGCGCGTGCAGATGCGCAAGCTCAAAAAGGCGCTGCCGCACGTGGCGCTGCACTACGCGCTCAAGCCCATGCCGCACCCGGCGGTGGTGCAGACGGTGCTCGAGGAGGGCGGCTCGCTCGATCTGGCGACCACCGGTGAGGTGCAGCTGGTAGAGCGCCTGGGCGTCGCAGCCGAGCGCTGCATTCATACCCATCCCATCAAGCGGCCCGAGGACATCGCCAACGCGCTGCACTTCGGCGTGCGCACCTTCGTCGCCGACAACCCCGACGAGGTGCGCAAGTTCGAGCGCCATCGCGCTGCGGCCCAGCTGCTGCTGCGCGTCTCGTTCCGCAGCCCCGGCGCGGTCTGCGACCTGTCGCGCAAGTTCGGCTGCGACCCGGAGGACCTGCTGGAGCTCGCGCGGCTCGCGGCCGAACTCGGCATCACCGTGCGCGGGCTTTCGTTCCACGTCGGCTCGCAGGTGCCCGATGCCACCAAACACGTTGAAGCGCTGCAGGCCTGCGCGCGCCTGATGGCGCGCGCGCGGCGTGCGCGCCTGGGCGTGTTCGACACGCTCGACATCGGCGGCGGTTTTCCCATCGACTACGCGCAGCCGGTGCAGGACATCGGCCGCTTCTGCGCGCCGTTGCGTGCAGCCCTCGCGCGTCTGCCGAAACGCGTACGCGTGCTGGCGGAACCGGGACGCTACGTCGTCGGCCCGTGCGTCATTGGTGTGGCCTCGGTCATGGGGCGCGCGCGCCGCGAAGGCCACTGGTGGTACTACCTCGACGACGGCCTGTACGGCAGCTACAGCGGCCAGCTGTTCGACCATGCGCGCTATCCGGTGGAACCGCTGCGCGACTCCGCCGAGCGCTTGCCCTCGGTGCTCGCCGGTCCGACCTGCGACAGCATCGACGTCATCGCCGAGAACCTCATGCTGCCGCCGCTCAAGGCCGGCGATCTGCTCGTCGGGCGGGCCATGGGTGCCTACACCTGGGCGAGCGCCACCGACTTCAACTTCTTTCCGCGGGCCACCGTGGTGGCCGTCAACCGCCAGGCGGGGGATGCGGGCAACGTCACCGCGCTGCCGCCCTGACGAGACCTCAGACGCGCACCCAGCCGGAGGCTTAGTGCATGAATCCGATCGTTTCCGCCACGCTGCTGCTCGTGGGTTCCAATGTGTTCATGACCTTCGCCTGGTATGCGCACCTGCGCAACCTGAGCGACCGACCGTGGTTCATCGCGGCGCTCGCCAGCTGGGGCATCGCCTTCTTCGAGTACCTGCTGCAAGTGCCCGCCAACCGCATCGGCTATACGCGCCTGTCGCTGCCGCAGCTGAAGATCCTGCAGGAAGTGATCACGCTCGCGGTGTTCGTGCCGTTCGCGCTGCTGTACATGCACAAGCCGCTCAAGCTCGATTACCTGTGGGCGGCACTGTGCATCCTGGCTGCGGTATATTTCGTGTTCCGTTCGCCGAGTACAACATGAAGAACGAAATCGAAGCGGACAGTCTTACCGCCATCCACGCCCAGGTGATCGCCGCGCGCGAGGGGCGCGACCCCAAGGTGATCGCGCGGCTGTTCTCCGGCTGGGCGGTGTTTGGCGAGCGCCAGTTCGTGCGCGGTTATGCGCTGCTGCTGCCCGATCCGGTCGTGCCCAACCTCAACACGCTGGGCGCGCGCGAGCGGGGCGCCTTCCTCTCGGACATGTCGCGCCTCGGCGATGCACTGCTCAAGGTCACCGGCGCCGCGCGCATCAACTACGCCATCTTCGGCAACCAGGATCCGGCGCTGCACGCGCACGTCATCCCGCGCTACCTGGACGAGCCGGCGGCGCTGCGCGCCGCACAGCCGTGGGCCTACGACTGGATGCAGGCGCCGCTGTTCGAGCGCGCTGCCTGCCAGGAACTGGCCGACAGCCTGCTGCGCGAGCTCACGCGCATGGGCGTCACCAAACCCATGCGCTTCGCGCCCGGCGCCAACGCCGGGCACTGAAGCGCGCGGCTTACTTGGGCGCGGGCGGTGTCGCGCCCGGTGCCGGGCCGGCCGGCGCTGCCGGCGGCGGCGCCTTGACGCTCAGCAGCTCGACCTCGAAGGTCAGCAGCGACCCGGGCGGGATGCTCGGCGGCGAACGCAGGTCGTACGCCAGCTTCGGCGGCACCCACAGCATGTACTTTCCGCCCGGCTTCATCAGCTGCAGACCTTCCGTCCAGCCCGGAATGACCCGGCCGACCGGAAAAGTGGCCGGCTGGCCGCGCTTGTAGCTGCTGTCGAACTCAGTGCCATCCAGGAGCGTGCCCTTGTAGTTGACGGTCGCATCGTCGCTCGGCTTGGGGCCCGCGCCGCTCCCCTCGGTCAGCACCTTGTACTCAAGTCCGCTCGCGGTGGTGATCACACCGGGCTTCTTGCCGTTCTCGGCCAGAAACTTTTCGGCCAGGCTGTGGTTCTTCGCGCCCGCGCCTTCCTGGGCGGTGCGCATGAACTTGGCGATCGTCATGCGGTCTTCTTCGCTCGCCTTGGCCTTGCCGCTCAGGGCATCGCGCAGGCCCTGCATCATGCGCTCGGTGCTGATGCCGTCCGGGCCGATACCGGTCTCCTTCAGCTGCTGGCCCATGGTGAGTCCGAGCGCGTAGCTGGCAGCGCTCTTCTCGCTGGCGGCGCCCGCGGCGGGTGCGGCCTTCTTGGCAGGGGCGGTTGCTGCAGTGCCAGAGGCGCCCGGCTGCGGTTGCTGCGGCTGCTGCGCCTGGGCGACCAGCACGCTGGTCAGCAGCGCTGCGACGGTGTTGCAAACGATCAGATTCCGGCCGCGGCGTGGCGCAGGCAATGTCATGGAGGACCTTTCGGGCGTGCGGGCCGTGCAGTGGCACGGCTTTGGTGGGCCGCAGCGGGGGCGCAGTTTCGCCGATTAAGACTGCATATGCCACCTGTCACGCTGCGCAGACGCCCTTATCCTTATAATCAGCGCCGCGCTGCAGTTTGCGCAACGTTTCAGGAGGGACCGTGAACAGGATTGCTCTTGCCTGCGCCGCCACCTTCAGTATGGGCGCGCTGCTCGCCGGGGCGGCCGAGCCGAAGCTCGAACTGCCGCCGGTACATGCCGGCGACAGCTGGAACTACCGCATCACCGAGGAGAAGGGCACGAACGGCTGGAGCCAGTCGCAATGGGAGATCAGCGTCACCCGGGTCACCGGCTCCTCCATCTACTTCACCGCCCACCAGAGTGGCTCGACCCAGCCGCCGCGCGAGATATTCCTCGGCAATGACTGGAGCCGCTCACGCGATATCAACGGCAAGGAGACCGTCGTCGAGCGGCCCTTCGCGTTTCCGCTGTCGGAGGGCAAGACCTGGAAAGTGACCTACACCGAGAACAATCCCAACGCCAATCACCGTGACGAGAGCTGGGACGACAACTATCGCGTGGTCGGTTACGAGACGATCGATGTGCCGGGCGGCAAGTTCCAGGCGCTGAAGATCGAGGCCGAAGGGCGCTGGACCGCGCACGTGGCGCCCGGCCAGACCGTGGTGCAGGCGGCGCACTCGGGCGAGAGTGGTGTCGCGATGACGACCAACGTGCAGAACGCCCAGGAGCGGGAGGTTTCCGGGCGGCTGTACAAGGCGTTCTGGTACGTCCCGGAAGTGAAGCGCTGGGTGAAATCGATTGAAGAGGATTATTCCAGCGGCGGCGTGCGCAACGTCCGCCGCACCATGGAACTGGAGTCCTTCAAGCCCGGCGCCTGAGCGCGCTCAGCCGGGCAGATCGAAGCCGCCGGCTGCCGTGAGCGCGCGCTGATAGGCGGGGCGGGCGTGGATCGCTGACAGAAAGCCGCGCACGCGCGCGCCGAGTGGCACCGCAGCGCGTGCCGCGGCCGCTTCCAGCGGGAAACTCATCTGGATGTCCGCGGCGCTGAAGTCAGCGCCGGCGAACCACGGGGTGCGCTCGAGTTCGCTTTCCCAGAACGCCACATGCGTCTGCAGCTGTGGGTCAATGAAGCCCTTCTGCGCGCCCGCGGCGATGCCGCGCACCAGCGGCCGCAGCAGCGCCGGTGCGGCCTGCGGCAGCCGCAGGAAGACGAGCTTGAGCAGCAGCGGCGGCATCGCCGAGCCTTCGGCGTAATGCAGCCAGTAGTCGTAGCGCAGCCGCGCCTCGCTCCCTGGCGGCGGCCGCAGTCGCTCGGCGCCATAGCGGTCCAGCACGTAGCCGATGATCGCGCCCGATTCGGCGAGCGTGTGGCTGCCGTCGGTGAGCACCGGCGACTTGCCGAGCGGGTGCACCTGGCGCAGCTCCGCGGGCGCGAGCAGGGTGCGCGCATCGCGCTGATACTTCTTCAGCTCGTACGGCAGGCCCAGCTCCTCGAGCAGCCACACGATGCGCTGCGAGCGCGAGTTGTTGAGATGGTGGAGCGTGAGCACGCCGGCGCGCTCAGTTCTGCGCGCCCGCGAGCGGCGCTCCGGCCGCCAGCGCCGCCAGCTCCTCGTCGCTGAACTGGCGCTGCGCCAGCGAGGCGCGCGCGCGCTCCAGCTGGGCGGCATCCACGTACAGGCGCGACGGCGCCGCCTGACCGAGCACGCCGGCCTCGGAGCTGACCCGCACTGCGATACCCTCGCCGGCGAGCACCTCGGCCAGCGACTGCGCCGAGGGCAGGTCCGGTAGGGTCGTCAGCAGCTGCCATTCGGGGTCGGACATGGTCTTAGTACAGTGCCAAAGCGGCGTTGTTTCTACAATGCGCCTGTCGCCAGCGCTGCGGGTTGCCTCGTGCTCAGTATCCGTCGACTGACTAAGAGCTTTCGCGAAGGCGGGCGTGTGCACCGGGTGCTCGATGACCTCGAGCTCGAGGTGGCTGCCGGCGAGAAACTCGCGGTCATGGGCCGCAGCGGCTCAGGCAAATCGACGCTGCTGAATCTCATCAGCGGCATCGACTTTGCCGATGCCGGTACGGTGACGCTGAACGGGCGCGAAGTGAGCTCGCTGCGGGAGCCGGCGCGCACCCTGTTCCGGCGCGCGCAGGTCGGCTTCGTCTACCAGTTCTTCAATCTGATCCCGACGCTCACTGTGGCCGAGAACGTGCGCCTGGTACTGGAGTTGAACGGGGTGCGCGGCGCTGCCGCGCGCGCGCGTACGCTGGCGATTCTGGCGCTGGTGGGTCTGCGCGAGCGCGCCGCCAGCGCGGTGGAGCAGCTCTCCGGCGGTGAACAGCAGCGCGTGGCGATCGCGCGCGCGCTGGTGCACGAGCCGCTGCTGCTGCTCGCCGACGAGCCGACCGGCAACCTGGACGAGAGCAGCGCCAGCGAGGTGCTCGCGCTGCTCGAGCAGCTGCGGGTGCAGCGCGGCACGACGCTGGTCATGGTGACGCATGATGAACAGCTGGCCGCACGCGCCGACCGGGTGCTGGAGTTGCGCGAGGGCCGGCTGCACGAGCGCGCGGCGGCGCGGCGCGCGGCGGCAAGGTGAGCGCGCTGCGCGCGGCGAGCGTCCGCCATCTGCTGCGCCATCCGGCGCAGCTGCTGCTGGCGCTCATCGGCCTGACTCTGGGAGTCGGCACCATCGTGGCCGTCGACATCGCCACGGCGAGCGCGCGCCGTGCCTTCGAATTGTCGCTGCAGGCGGTCAATGGTGCGGCCACGCACCAGATTAGCGCGCAGCCGAACGGCATCGACGAGCAGCTCTACGTGCGCCTGCGCCGTGGGCCGCTGCCCGGCGCGGCTGCGCCGCTCTCGGCGGCCCCGGTGGTGTCCGGCTACGCGACCGTCGGCGAGCGTGTCATGCAGTTGGTGGGAGTTGATCCGTTCGCAAGTCGCGCACTGGCCGGCGGCGCGGGCGCCGCGGCGGCACTGCCGGCGGACCTGGACACCTTGCGCGCCTGGCTGACGGAGCCGGGCACGGTCATCCTGAGCGCAGCGACTGCAGGCGAGCTCGCGCTGCCCGCCGACGGGCGCCTGCAGCTGAGCATCGGCGGCGTGCCGCGCACGGCGCGGGTGATCAGCCGCATCGATGCTGCGGGCGCGGGCCTTGACGGGCTGATCCTCACCGACATCGCTCAGGCGCAGGAGTGGCTGCAGGCGCGCGGCCGCCTGTCACGCATCGATCTGGAGATTCCAGCCGGCGCGGCCGGCGAGCGCGCACTGGCGCAGCTGCGCGCACTGCTGCCCGCGGGGGCGGAGCTGCAGGGCACGCGCGCGCAGGCACGCGAGACTTTCGCGCTCACGGATGCCTTCACCACCAACCTCAGGGCCATGAGCCTGCTCGCGCTCATGGTCGGCATGTTTCTCATCTACGGCGCGGTGAGCTTCGCGGTGCTGCAGCGACGGCCGACGCTCGCGGTGCTGCGGGCGCTCGGCGCGACCCGCGGCCAGGTGCTGCGCCTGGTACTCGCCGAGGCGCTGGTGCTGGGCGTCGCCGGTGGCGCCTGTGGCGTGCTGCTCGGGGTGGCGATCGGCCACCTCCTCGTGGGACTGGTGGCCCAGACCATCAACGATCTGTACTTCGTCGTGGCGGTGCGCGCGGTCAGCGTGCCATCGAGCGCGCTCGCCGAGGCGTTCGGCGCGGGCCTGCTCGCCGCGCTGTGCGCCGCATTGCTGCCGGCGCTGGAGGTGGCCGCGAGCCCGCCGCAGCTGGGCCTCGCCCGCAATGTGCTCGAGCTGCGCTCGCAGCGCCTCGCGCGCGGCCTGCTGGTCGCGAGCCTGCTGCTGGCGCTCGGCGCCGCACTGTTGGTGCTCTTCACCGGGCGCAGCCTGTTGGCCGGTTTCGCGGCGCTGTTCATGCTGCTGCTGGCCGTGGCCGCGCTCACGCCGGCCGCGCTGCGCGCGCTCGCCCAGGGCGCCGCGCGGCTGCTTGCCCCCTTCAGTGCGGTGGCGCGGCTCGCCTGCGCCGACATCGCCGCCTCGCTCAGTCGCACCGGCGTGGCAGTCGCGGCGCTCGGCATGGCGCTCACCGCCATGATCGGCGTCGCCATCATGGTGCAAAGCTTCCGCGAGTCACTGCACGAATGGCTGCTGCAGACCATGCGCGCCGACATCTACGTGAGTGCGCCCGGGGTTGCCGAGAGTCTCGAGCGGCGCCTCGATCCGCAGGTGGTGCAGGCGCTGGTGGCGGTGCCCGGGGTGCGCACCTACAGCGCAGTGCGGCGGGTGGCGGTCGCCTCACCGCAGGGCGAGATCGATCTGAATGCCGCGGCGCTGGTGCCGGAGAGCCACGCCGGGTTTCGCCTGACGCGCGGCGATCCTGCGGCCGCCTGGCCGGCGTTCGCGCGCGGCGCATTGCTGGTGTCGGAGCCGCTCGCCTGGCGTCTGGGGCTCGCCCCGGGCGCATCGCTCACGCTCACCACGGCCGCCGGGCCGCGCGCTTTCCCGATCGCCGGGGTGTACCGCGAGTACGGCAATGATCACGGCGAGGCACTCATGGATCTGAGCGTGTACCGGCGCGAGTGGCAGGATGAAGGCATCGCAGGTCTGGGTCTGTATCTCGCGCCAGGCACCAGCACCGCGCGCCTCATCCCGGCGCTGCGTGCGGCGGCACACGGACGCCAGGCGCTGCTCATCCGCTCCAACGCCGACATCCGCGAACTGTCGATGCGCATCTTCGAGCGCACCTTCGTCATCACCCGGGTGCTTTACTGGCTCGCGGCCGGCGTCGCCGCGGTGGGACTGGTGAGCGCGCTCCTCGCCTGGGAGCTGGAACGCATGCGTGAGCTCACGCTGTTACGCGCGCTCGGGCTCACGCCGCGCGGCAGCGCGGCGCTGGTGCTCGCACAGACCGTGTTCATGGCACTCGCGGCGCTGGCGGCCGCCATCCCCGCCGGACTCCTCACCGCGCTGGTGCTGACCGAGGTGATCAACCGGCGCGCCTTCGGCTGGCAGATCGATCTACACCTGAGTGCGGCGCAGTTCGGCAACGCGCTGCTCCTGGCACTCGCCGCAGCTCTGGCGGCAGCGCTTTACCCCGCGGCGCGCAGCGCGCGTGCGCTGCGCGGCGGCGGCCTGCGGGCGGAATGATGTCACGCCATCGCCTGATTCTGCTGCTGGTGCTGCTGGCCGTGCTGCTGGCACTGGCGGCCGTGGGCGCGCTCGCCGCCGCGCCTCCAGCGGCCGCCGTCCTGCCGCTGCCGGCGGCGGGCTTCGCGCAGGCCGTGAGCCCGCGCACGTTTGCGTTTCCCGCCGATCATGGTCCGCATGCGCAGTTTCGCCAGGAATGGTGGTACGTCACCGGCAATCTGGATGGCGCCGACGGCGCACGTTTCGGCTTCGAGCTCACGTTCTTCCGATTCGCGCTCGCACCGCCCACCGAGGCGCGCGCCGCGACGCTCTCCGCCTGGCGCACGCGCACGATTTACCTCGCGCACTTCGCCGTGACCGACGTCGAGCGCGCGCAGTTCCACGCGACGCAGAAGCTCGCGCGCGCAGCGCTCGGGCTGTCAGGTGCGACGGCGCAGCCGTTCGCGGTGTGGATCGAGGACTGGTCGCTCACCGGTGGCGCGGACGCGCTGCCCTGGCACCTGCACGCGCAGCAGCCCGGCTACGCGCTCGACCTTGAGCTGACGGCGCAGGGCGCGCCGGTGCTGAATGGCATCGCTGGGCTGTCGCGCAAATCCGCAGACCCGGACTCCAGCAGTTACTACTACTCGGTACCGCGGCTCGCGGTGCAGGGGCAGCTGCTACGCGACGGGCGGACGCTGGCAGTGCGCGGCAGCGCCTGGCTGGATCGCGAGTGGGGCAGCGGGGCGCTGTCCGCCGCCGAGAGCGGCTGGGACTGGTTCGCGCTGCAGCTCGATGATGGCGCGACGCTCATGTTCTACGTGCTGCGCCATCGCGACGGCAGCCGCGACGCCTACAGCGCGGGTACCTGGGTGGCAGCGGACGGCAGCACGCGCGCGCTCACCGCCGCCGCGGTGCAGATCGACACCCAGGCGTTCTGGCGCAGCCGGCATGGTGAGCGCTATCCGGCGGCGTGGCGCCTGCGGGTGCCGTCGCTGGCGCTCGAGCTGCAGGTGCGCCCGGTGCTGGCCGACCAGGAGCTCGACACGACGCCGCGTTACTGGGAAGGCGCGGTGGATGCCGTGGGGACGCGCGCCGGCCAGCCGCTGCGCGCGCGCGGCTATGTCGAGCTGGTCGGTTATGCCCAGGAACGCGCCGCGGGCGCGGCGACTGGCGCGGCTGTCGCCGTTGGCCGATGATGCCCACCCCCAGCAAGCTCGTCTCAACCCAACGGAGAATCTCATGCGTTTTGCGACTGTGTCCGCCGCCGTGGCGCTCGTGGCTGCCGCCCCGCTGTTTGCCGCGCTGCCTGACGGCACCAAGGCTCCCGCCATCAACACGCAGGCGACGCTCGCCGGCAAGGAATTCAACTTTTCGCTGGCGGCCGCGCTGGCGAAGGGTCCGGTCGTGCTGTACTTCTACCCGGCCGCGTTCACCACGGGCTGCACGGTCGAGGCGCACGACTTCGCCGAGGCGACCGACAAGTTCCAGCAACTGGGCGCGACCGTGATCGGCGTGTCGCACGATCCGATCGACAAGCTCGACAAGTTCTCGGTGAGCGAGTGCCGCAACAAGTTCGCGGTCGCCTCCGACGCCGACGGCAGCATCATGAAGGCCTACGATGCCGTGCTGCTCAGTCACCCGGCCTACGCCAACCGCACCTCCTACGTGATCGCCCCCACCGGCGCGATCATCTACTCCTACACCGCCATGGATCCGGACAAGCACGTGGAAAACACCATGGCCGCGGTCAAGAAATGGCAGGACGAGCACCCGCAGCACTGAGGGACGCGCGCGCGGCGTTAAGTAAAGCGAATTCTGTGGACTGAGACCGCGGCGCTGGACGCCGCCTCGCGTAAGGTACCAACGTATCGGAGGCTGCATGCGCCGCATGCGGCTGCGAGGCTTTAAGGGAAGGGAGGCTCTATGACCACACGTAATCGCCTGCTGGGCGGCGCTCTCGCGCTGGCGCTGCTGCCGGCCGCCGGCTGGGCGCAGACCACGACACTCCTCAGTGAGAATTTCAACGAGCTCACGCCGCAGCTGGCGGTGACTTCAGTGGGCGCGTTCTCGGCCATCGACGGCAGTAATGTCGATCTCGTGGGTGGCGGGCTGTTCGGCTACCTGTGCGTTGCGCCGACGACGATCATCTGCGTCGACCTCGACGGCAGCGGCGGCAAGTCGCAGGGCATGCTGCAATCCAACAGCGCCTTCACGCTCGTGCCCGGGGTCGACTATTACCTGAGTTTCGACCTGATTGGCTCGCAGCGCGGCAACACCGCCTCGGCGAGCGTCGACTTCGGTCCGTACAGTCAGACCTTCACGCTCGCCTCCGGCGATGTCAGCGGCGGCATCATCAGCAACGAGCTGGTGACGGTGAGCGCGCCCACGACGGCTTTTCTCACCTTCAGCAGCAATACCCCCGGCAACGTGGGCACGCTGTTGGACAACGTGACGCTCACCAGCCGGCGCGCGGCCGTGCCGGAGCCGGGAACCCTGGGTCTCGCGGCGCTGGGTCTGCTGGCGCTCGGCGTCCGTCGCAAACGCGGCTGAGACTCTTCAGGCCAGATCTGCCAGCAGCGCCGGCACGTGGCGGCGCAGCAGCAGATTGCGCGCCTGCCATTCCTCCTGCGGCGCGAGCGCCGTCAACAGGCTCACCTCGCCGCCGGCCAGCAGCGCCACCGGCACCCCATCGCGGTAGAGCACGCGGTTGCCGATGAGCGAGGGCAGGCGCGCACCCGGCGTCAGGATGCCGACCAGATTCAGTGGATCGGCTCCGCAGAGCGAGACGTAGTGACCCTCCTGGGCCTGGCGGCGCGCCTCGCGTAACAGCCCGATCGCTTCCGGTGCGGCGTACTGCTCGCCGGAGAAGCCGGCGACGAAGCGCCCGCCGCGGATCTCGCCGCGGGCCTCCAGGCGCCGACAGCAGCGCAGCAGATCGCGCCACGGCGGCAGCCAGTCGGCCTCGCGCGCCAGCAGGCGCCAGAACACCACGCCCCAGCGGCGCAGCAGTGTGCGCACCACGTGTTCGATGGTTTCCTCCTCGCTGCGGCGCTCGTCGGGTGGTGCGCGCGCGATGCGCGACCAGCGCCCGGCGGCATCCATGCCGAACAGTGCCAGGCGGCGGCGGCGGCGGCCGCCATGCGCGGGCTTGCGCCGCTCGGCGGGTACCAGCAGCGCGCGCAGGCCAGCGAAGCTGTCGGAGTTGACCAGCCCGAAGGCGACCAGCTCCGCCAGCGCTTCCTCGGCCTGCGTGGGCAGGAGCCCGCTGCCTGTGGCCACCTCGTCGAAGAACGAGGCGCCGCGCGTGGCGAGGAAATCGGCCACGCGCTGCGCCGCGCCCGACAGGTGCGGCGGCTGTGGAGTCGCCGCAAGCGTCGACCACAGCCGCAGGTTGCGCCGCGCCAGCAGTACGATGGGCGTGGCGCGCACCGGCGCTGCCGCGCGCTCCGGGTCGCTGCGGCGTGAGGCGAGCCGCGTCCACACGAAGCGCCCGGCGAGGCACTGCTCATCGAGCCACGCCGGCTCGTATTCGCTGATGCGGCTCGGCAGGATCTCGGTTTCCCAGGCGCTCGCGGCCGCCTCGAAGCCCTCGAGCTGACCGAGGATGGCGGCCACCGCGTCCGGTCCCTCCATGCGGCCGCTGTTGGTCACGCGCTGCCATTCGAACAGGAAGCGCAGGAAGTCGCGCGCTTCGATCGGCTCGATCTCGGCACGCAGACGTTTGACGGTGTAGCGGTGGATGCGCGCGAGCAGTCGCCGCTCGCACCACTCGCTCGCAGGCGCGGCTCCCGGGGTGAACGCGCCGCGCATGACGAAGCCCTCGGTCTGCAGCACCGCGAGCGCAGCCTCGATGCGCGGCAACGGCAGCGCCAGCAGCGCGGCGAGTGAGCCTGCGCTCACCGGTCCCTGCCCCTCGAGGCGTCCGCGAATCACTTCGACCAGCGCCTGCTCGGCGTCCACGCGGGCAAGGTGCGCTGCGGGTGTGACCACGGACGGTGCGCAGCGCGCCGCCGGGTAGAGCGCGCTGAACAGCGGCAGCCGCTCCGCGGTCACCCACAACGTCAACTCCGCCTGCTGCAGCTGGGTCACGCGGCGCTGCGCTGCGAGCTCGGCCAGGAGCACCGGCCAGGCGTCGTGGCGCGCGACCTCAGCAGCGCTCAGGCAGGTGAGCCACAGCAGCGCATCGTGCAATTCATCGGCGCTGCTGGCATCCGGCCAGGCTTCGGCGCGCACCCGCGCGATCGCTTCGGGATCGAGCTGGCCGAGGTCGGCGGCCTCCTGCGGATCGAGCCAGCGCCGGCTCATCACCGCCTGCGTGCGCCGCTCCTCGAGCGGTGCGTCGTCGAGGAAGGCGTAGGGTCGCGCCGAGAGCACCTCGAGCGCGAGCGGCGAAGGCTCGGTGACATCGCGCGCGATCACCTGGATGGTGCCGGACTCGAGCGCGCGCAGCAGCCGCTCGAAGCCCTCGATGTCCATGGCGTCCTCGAGGCAGTCGCGGATCGCCTGACGCACCAGCGGGTGGTCGGGGATTTCCAGCTCGCCAGGCAGGTTCTCGGCGCAGGCCACCTGGTCGGGAAACACTGCCGTGAGCAGATCTTCCGCCGCCATGCGCGCGAGCGGTGCGGGCACTTTCTTGCCGTTGCGGAAGCGCGGCAGTGCGAGCGCGATAGTGGCGCTCCAGCGCCAGCGCACCGGGAACATCGGCGCCGCGCACAGCGCCTGCACCAGCAGCGGCCGTACGCTGTTGGCGTGCAGGTAGCGCGCGACCTCGGCGAGCTCGAAGCTGTGCGCGGTGGTGAGCGACAGCACGATGCTGTCCTCGGTGGCGGCCGCCTGCAGCTCGAAATTGAAGGAGCGGCAGAAGCGCTTGCGCAGCGCCAGTCCCCAGGCACGATTGATGCGGCTGCCGAACGGCGAGTGGATCACCAGCTGCATGCCACCGGCTTCATCGAAGAAACGCTCGAAGATGATCGTCTGCTGCGTGGGCAGCGCGCCGAGTGCCAGACGCGCGGCGGCGAGATAGTAGGTGAGCTGCAGCGCTGCCGCGCCACTGATGCCGCAATAGTCGGCGAGCCAGGCGGTCGCGGCCTCCAGTCCCTGCTCGAGCCGCGGCTCGAGTTCGGCGCGCAGCCGCGAGACGCTCACCGAAAGCTCGTCGGTCCGCCCGGGCGCCTCGCCCAACCAGAACGGAATCGACGGCGGCTGGCCGTGCGCGTCCTCGACACGGATGCGGCCCTGCTCGACGCGCAGGATGCGGTAGGAGACATTGCCCAGCTGGAAGATGTCCCCCTGCAGACTCTCCACGGCGAAATCCTCATTCACCGTGCCGACGAACTGCGCCTGCGGCTCGAGGATCACCTGGTAGTCGGCATTGTCGGGAATCGTGCCGCCGGAGGTGAGGGCGGTGAGGCGCGCATTGCGCCGGCCCTTGATCTTGCCGTTGACGCCGTCGTGATGCAGCAGCGCACCGTGGCGCCCGCGGCGCGTGCTGTAGCCCGCGGCCAGCATGCGCACGATCTCGTCGAACTCGACGCGCGTCAGCGTGCGGTAGGGGTAGGCGCGTGTGCACAGCTCGAACAGCTGCGCTTCGTCCCACTCGCGCGCGCCGGTCTCGGCCACCAGTTGCTGCGCGAGCACGTCGAGCGGCTTCGACGGCATGTGCAGGCGGTCGAGCTCGCCACGACGCACCGCGGCGAGCAGCGCCGCACACTCGACCAGGTCATCGCGTGACAGTGGAAACAGCCGTCCCTTCGGCGTGCCATCGATCGAATGGCCGGAGCGACCCACGCGCTGCAGGAAGGCCGCGATTGAGCGCGGCGAGGCGAGCTGACACACCAGGTCAACCTCGCCGATGTCGATGCCGAGTTCGAGCGATGCGGTCGCGACCAGGGCGCGCAGCTCGCCGCGCTTCAGGCGTGTCTCGGCCGTCAGCCGCGACTCCTTCGCCATGCTGCCGTGGTGGGCGGTCACCTGCTCGGCGCCGAGCCGTTCCGAGAGGTGACGGGCGATGCGCTCGGCGTGCCGGCGGGTGTTGACGAATACCAGCGTGGTGCGGTGTGCGGCGATCAGCTCGGCCAGGCGGTCGTAGACCTGCGTCCAGACCTCGCCCGACATGACCGCCTCGAGCGGCGAGGCCGGCATCTCCAGCTGCAGATCGCGCGCGCGCACGTGTCCGGAGTCGATGATGGTGCAGGCGGCACTGCCGTCGTCGCGCAGGTTGCGCGTGCCTACGAGGAAGCGCGCCACCTCGTCGATCGGTTTTTGCGTGGCCGACAGGCCGATGCGTCGCAGGCGCGCACCGCTGAGTGCCTCGAGCCGTTCGAGGGTGAGCGCCAGGTGTACACCGCGCTTGCTGCCCACCATCGCGTGGATCTCATCGACGATGACGCTGCGGGTCGTCTTGAGCATGTCGCGCCCTGATTGCGACCCCAGCAGGATGTAGAGCGACTCGGGAGTGGTGACGACGATGTGCGGCGCGCGCCGGCGCATCGCGGCACGCTCGTGCTGCGGTGTGTCGCCGGTGCGCACGAAAGTGCGGATGTCGACGTCCGGCAGGGCGCGCGCGGCGAGTTCGGCGCGGATGCCGGCGAGCGGCGCCTCGAGGTTCTTGTGGATGTCGTTGGAGAGCGCCTTGAGCGGTGAGACGTACACCACACGCGTCTCATCCGGCAGGCCATTGCCGGCGATCCCGGCGCGCACCAGCTCATCGATGACCGCGAGGAAGGCCGCGAGGGTCTTGCCGGAGCCGGTGGGCGCGGCGATGAGCACCTGTTCGCCCGCGCTGATGGCCGGCCACGCGCGCTCTTGCGTGGCGGTGGGGGCGGCAAAGCTGCGCTCGAACCAGGCAGTGACGCTCGGATGGAACTCGAGGGGCATGGGGGAATTGAAACATATCGCGCACGCTTGCAGGAGTTGGTGCGCAGCGAATTCACACGACATACAGGGGTGCCGGCCGGTGTGGCTGTATGGCACGCCAGGGGTGGCCCGGCGGCGGGCGCCGCGGCCCCCAAAGGAGAGTAAAGTGCGCGAAGTTTGGCCTGCGCGAGGCGCTGGATCATGTGGGACGAGGAGCAGCAGGTTCGCAAGCGGGGCGCGCTGGTCTGGGTGCTCGGGGCCATCTGTGCCGCGGCGGTGATCGCCGCCGCCTGGGACTGGTACCGCGCGCAGCACCAGGCGGCGTCGGCCGAGCAGGCGGTGCACGCCGCCGCGCCGGTGCCGGCGGCGGTGAACGCTGCGCCGCAGATCGCGCATCCGCTGGCGCAGGCTGGCGGCGCGGAGGCCTTGCCCGCGCTCAACGACAGCGACCAGGTGGTCACCGACTCGCTGATCGGCGTGCTCGGCAAGCAGCCGGTGACGCAGTTTCTCGTGCCGGAGAACATCGTGCGGCACGTCGTGGTGACGGTGGACAACCTGCCGCGCCACAAGCTGGCTGCGGAACTGCGGCCACTGAAGCCGACGCCGGGGCAGACGCTGACCGCCTCGCAGGGCGCGATCACCACGCTCAGCAGCAGCAACTTCGAACGCTACGCGGGACTGGTGCGCGTCATCAGCGCCTGCGACGTCAAATCGCTGGCGGTGGTCTACGAGCGGCTCTACCCACTGTTTCAGCAGGCCTACGAGGATCTGGGCTACCCGGGCAAATACTTCAATGACCGCCTGGTCGAGACCATCGACGACATGCTGCAGGCGCCCGAGGTCGCCGCGCCGATCCAGCTGGTGCAGCCGAAGGTGTTCTGGGAGTATGCGGACGCGAGCCTCGAGAGCCGCTCCGCCGGCCAGAAGCTGCTGATTCGCATGGGGCCGGCGAACGCGCGCCTCATCAAGGCGAAGCTGCGCGACTTTCGCGCCGAGATCGTCAAGAACAAATAGACCGGCTCGCCGACGGGGACCACCATGAACGCTGCCAGTCCGAGCGACGAAACCGAGTTAAACAAACCGCTCGCAGATCTGCGCTCGGTGCTGATTCCCGGTGAGACACTCGATGCCTGGGCGGTGCAGCGGCGGCTGTTCGCACTGGCGCACCGCCGGCTGTTGATCGCGGCCACCAGCGGCCGCCTGATCGTGTTGACGCGCAAGCTGCTGGGCGGGTTCGATGTCGCCACGATCCGCTGGCAGGACCTGGAAGAAGTGACGTTGCGCGTCGGCATCATCAGTGCGGATCTGGCCGTGCGCGCCGGCAAGGCGACCGATCTCGCCTCGCTCAGCGTGCAGGGCGCGCAACGGGTCGAGTTCAGCGGGCTGCGCAAGGCGCAAGCACAGGCGGTGTACCGCATCTGCCAGGGTCAGGATCAGGCGTGGCGCGAGAAACGCCGCATCCGCGAGCTCGAGGAGCTGCGCGCGCGCGCCGGCGGCATCCAGGTGAGCTCAGGTCCGGCCGCCGCGGCGCCCGCTGCGGGCGCGGAGAGCGAAGCGGTGCGCCGGCTGCGCGAGGCCAAGCAGCTGCTCGATGAGAAGCTGATCACCGACTCGGAATACGAGGCCATCAAGGCCAAGATCGTCTCCTCGTAAATCCGCGGCCCCGCACCGCGGCGCACTGCCGCGCGGCAACACAACAGCGTCCGAGCCGCGATCCACCTGCTATACACAAGTAATCCACAGGCAATTCACAATCGAGGTGCGCTAGGCTCGCGCTATGGCCATGCGCTTTCGGCGGCGCCCCCCGGCGCAGAATGAAGTCATCGGCACCTACAGCTTCCCCAGCCGTACGGTGCAGGTGCTGCGAACTGAAGGCGATCGCATTCTCTGGGTGTGCGACTGCGACAAATTCCGTCGCCAGTCCGGCCAGCG
>Ga0210385_10000891_pt1 | contig 19103 bp, 20 predicted proteins | sample IncBWH26OmetaG_FD_160107 | JGI IMG/M metagenome (GOLD analysis project Ga0210385, IMG submission 160107) | Forest soil microbial communities from Barre Woods Harvard Forest LTER site, Petersham, Massachusetts, United States - Inc-BW-H-26-O ...
TTGTCGAGCGGATCACCATACGGCGGAGTGAACGTTCCAGCGGGAACCGATTCGGCGACCGTTACGGTCGTGTTCGGCAATTGCAGGCCCGAGAGCTGTTCGCATTTGCCCGCCTCCGCAGATGCATCCGTCGAGGCCATCACAAGCAGCAGGGTGACGACAAAGTAGCTTTGGGTTCGCATGGATCAGGGTGAATCATATCAGGACCGCTTCGCTCGATTCGGCGGGCCACTACACTGGTCCTTATGCCCGTTTCCCGGCGTAGTTTCGTCTCCGCCTGCCTGTTCACCGGAGCTGCTGCCGCCCACCAGCAGGCCCCAGCAAAAGGCGATTTCGTTCGCATCCATGGAACGAAGCTGGTCGCGCCCAATCATGACAAACTCCTGCTGCGTGGCATCAATCTTGCCAATTGGCTCGAGCCCGAAGGGTACATGTTCCTCTTCGACGGAGGCCCACAATCGCCGCGCGAGATCGAGACGTTCTTCAACGAGCTGATTGGCCCCACGGCCGCCCAGGCGTTCTGGACGCAATACCGCCGCAACTACATCACGAAAGCCGATATCGAGTTCATCCGCAGCTCAGGCTTGAACTCTGTCCGCATTCCACTGCATTACAGATTCTTCCTCAACGGCAACGAAGGGTTCGCACTCCTGGATCCGATCGTCGATTGCTGCCGGCAGGCCGGCCTCTGGGTGATCCTCGATCTGCATTGTGCGCCCGGCGGACAGACCGGCACGAACATCGACGATAGCTGGGGCTATCCGTGGCTGTATGAAAGTTCCGCCGATCAGCAATCCACCATCGACACCTGGGTGCGCATCGCTCAGCACTATCGCGATGAACCCACCGTGCTCGGCTTCGATCTGTTGAACGAGCCCAACCCGCAATTTCCCGGCACGCCGAAATACAACCCGGTTTTGAAGTCGCTCTATGAGCGCATCACGAAAGCCATCCGCGAAGTCGACCGCAACCACATCATCATTCTCGGCGGGGCGCAGTGGGACACCAATTTCGGCATTTTCGATTGGCCCATGGACTCCAAAATCATTTATACGTTCCACTGCTACTGGACCCCTCCGAAACAGGAAACCATCCAGGCGTACCTGGACTTTGCGGACCAGAACAACGCGCCGCTATGGCTCGGCGAATCGGGCGAAAACACCGACCAGTGGATAATGCAGTTTGTGCAACTCCTTGAAAAGAACCACGTTGGTTGGTGCTTCTGGCCATACAAGAAGATGGAGAAGACTTCGTGCATGGCGTCTATCCTGAAGCCGCCTTATTGGGACGAGATTGTCACGTTCGCGAAGCAACCGGGCGGCACCGGCAAAGCGGCGGCGCACATCGCGGCACGTCCCTCGCTCGAGCATTGCCGCGGAGTCGCTCAACAGCTCCTCGAAAACATTCGCTTCGAAAAATGCCGGGTCAATGGAGGTTATCTCCAAGCGCTCGGGCTGAACGTTCCGGCAGGCGCGGACCAGAAGCCGGCCTTAGCTCCGCCTATTCCAGACTCGCCTAAGTAGTCCACCGGCAATCGATTCACTCTTATTCCGCTACATTTGCACGATATGTAGGCTAAGCGGCTGGCCTACATATGAATGCGCGTCGTTTACTTCTCGTTGCTATCTGTGCAGTAGTGAGCGCCACGAGCCTGCACATCATCGTGCGAAGCCTGCGGCAAAGCGCGCCGCTTACGCGCCACGCAGTCGCACCGGGTGCGAAGATTTCCGCGGCCGCACGAGCGCTGCGCCCGAATTATCCCTATTCTGTTATCCCCGGCGGAGCTTATTCGCCAGCCGAGCTGCGGTTTGTCAATGGACGAGACTCACTCGTCCGGGAGCATTACTCGGACTTCAATATGAATGACGCCCGATTGGTAGTACTCACCGCAGACCGCTATCAATATGCTTCGTTTCGCCTGAACAACCATATTTTCTGGACCCATCACCGGCTACTCATCCCCAAAGGGGAAGTTCTGCTGACAGACGGGCAAAATTACGCGCGAACGCGTTGCGGAAACCGCTTATCCAACACTGCTAAGGCTGAGACTACGCCGTTGCAACCGCCGGACGCGCTGCTCTCCCTGCCGCCATTTCGGCCTGAGCTGCTCATGACGGCTCCCATCGAACTCGCTCCCGCACCCCCAACGGGCGAGTTGGCCCAAGAGAATCCTGTATTGCCGTTTGCATCGCCCCGGCTAGCACCCTATCTGCCGACCGGAACGGAGGCAGAGCTGCAGCTCCCGGAAAGCGGTCCCGCTCCGGAACTGTACTCGCCGGGCGGGGCCACCGGCCCGGCCTATCGCACTTCCCCAGGTCTAACGCCCCCCGGAAGCTCGCTGCCGCCACCCTCGAACTCCATACCTCTGTCCCCGCCGCCGATCCAGGCCGAAGTTCCCGAGCCGGGAAGCCTGGTTCTCTTCGGAGTCGCGCTGTGCGTGTCCGGCTGGCTGTTGGGCCGTATGGCGCGCGGGAATCGCGGAGCCGCAGTCCGGCCTAAAGAAGGTGGAAAGTAACTTCGACGTTCACCCGCACATTCACCGGCTGTCCGGCTTTGGTGCCCGGCTGAAATTTCCACTGTTTCACGGCGTCCATCGCGGTACGGTCTTCCTCCGCGTTGAGACCGCTTGTCACACGCAGGCTCGTAGCCACGCCTTCTCGCGTGACCACGGTCGAGATCTTGACCGTTCCCTCCACGAACGCCTCTTTCGAGGATGGTGAAAACGCCGGCTCGACGTAATGCACCAGTTTCGGAGCCTTCACGTCCCCGCCCGGTTCGTAGACTATCTCCGATCCACTGTCGGCCTTTGAGTCCTTGTCGTTTTTCGCCGCTTGATCGTCAGCCGCCCTCAGAGCGCCAGCAAATAAAAGAGCGACACAAAGTAAACCGGTCAGCCAGTAACAAAACTCACGCTTGTTGGCGTTTGGATACACTCCACCCTCCCAAAGCAAGCGAGTGTCAGAAGAGACGACACGCGTCAGCCCGAGGTTTCAGGGCCTAGCGACAAACTTGAAGTTTCATGCCGCGCTAGCGGTCGGCTCGACCAGCAGTTCCACATTCACCGAATACAAGGCCGGCTTGCCCTGGTGATCGCTTTCGAAATACACACGCCGGCTATCCGGGGAGAATACAGGCGATACGGAAGCCGGCTGGCTCGCCCGGTGCTCGCATAATGTGAGCTCGCGCCTGGCCGAGCGAAGTAAAAGAACAATCGTCGGCTGGGCCTTGCTGCGGCTGGCGCCGACAAACACCGAAGCGTCACCATTGGGCGCGAAGGCAGCGAATTGACTGGTCGGCGCTATGCATCGCTCTTCCCCGCCGTCTGCCGCCACTTCGTGGACCTCCGAAACGAAGCCACTTGCGCCAGGAACGTCACGCAGAAACAGCAGCGATTTGCCGTCCGGCGACCAGAAGGGATACGAGATCCTCCCTTTGGCCAGCAAAACCGGCCTATTCTGGGCGGCCAGAAGGGTGAACCAGTATTCCCTGGCCTCCGGCGATTCTTCCCGCACAAACAGGCAACCATCGCCCCCTGGCCGCATGAGGCACAACGAACCGGCCTCATCCGCGACCGCCCTCCCGGCAATCAACAGCTCAAGCCGTTTGCGGCGCACGACCACAAATTCGCCGCTGGGCGCGCTGGCGAACGCGTCCACACCTTCCGCCACGGTTCGCACCTTCCTGTTCGCCAAGGTAATCTCCTTGAGTGCGCCCCCATCCAGCAAGAAAAGCGTCTTCTGCTTCTCATCCAGGCATAAGGAAAGCGGCGCCAGCGCCGAAGTTTCGTCCAACTGATGCGGCAGGCCTGCATGCAGATCGAGCTGAAACGGCGCCGCGCGCCCGGTCCGATCCGAGGAAAAGACCAGGAAGCGATCTTTGACGGAAATGAATCGATTCGCCGGCGCGGGCAGCCAACTGGTGCTCGCAGGGTTCGTCAATCGAACGACACGCGTCTCGGTAGTCGGATCCGCGAACGGAACGAACTCGCCCACACGTGGAAGCGGCCGTGCTTTCTTGCCAGTATCAGCGATCAGCCCGGCTGGTAACAGCCCCAGCAGGCCGCGCCGGGTCATACCCATGGTCACTACTACGGGAGATGCGCCGGGTAAAGAGAGTGTTGCGTTACAGACCCAGGTCGCTGTGCTGAGTCGTCGTACTCTCAGCCGGTTGAGCCTTGACGAGGTACTTGTAAGGATTCACCGGTGTGCCCCGCAACCGCACTTCATAGTGCATATGCGGACCGGTGACGCGTCCCGTTCCCCCGGACAGCGCGATCACCTGCCCACGTTGCACCTCCTCGCCGGGAATGACGCGGAATTCTGAGAGATGGGCGTAGTAGGTCTGGATCCCATTGCCGTGGTCTACCACCACCAGCTTTCCGTAAGCGCCGCTCCATCCGGCGCTGATTACCACTCCGTCGGCTGTCACATGAACGGGCGTGCCGGTTGCGGCTTCCAAATCGACCCCGGTGTGGAAAGTGCCTTCGCCTGAAAACGGATCGGACCTGCCGCCGAACGAGCTGCGCAATACCCCATCGACCGGCCAAAGGCTAGGCAGCGTGTGATTTTGCCAGGCATATGCGTAGTGGTGAAAGATGCCCGAATAGGTGGCCGCTTTCAAAAAGTTGTACTCTTTTAGCGATTCCTTCACACCCGCCGATCCGGTGGCCTCCAAAATGGCCGAAGACGGCGGCGAAGGGGGACCGTTGATGCCGTAAGCAATGGAAACCTCGTTGGCCAGCGCCTCCAGGGATGCGATCTGTTGCGTGTGCAGCCCCGAAACCCGTTCCAGTTCCTGGTAGCGCACGCGCAAGTGGTCGAAGTCTGTGCGGAGCTGATTGTAGTGCGACACCTGCTGGCTCATGTACAGATAGCTGGAAGCCATTCCAAAGGTGCCGGCCGAAAGCACCAGGAAAGAAAGCAGGATATAGCCGAGGGATCGGTAGCTGATATGTATCCGCTTGATTTGCCCGTCCACGGCATGAGCAAATTCCAGCACGAAGCACTGCTGTTTCATTCCACTCCTCTGAGGCACCTACAGAGATGTATGCCCGAGACGCGCGGTTTCGCACCGCTCCCGGACTACTCTGATGTTAACGAATCTTCAGACTAGCATTAATGGGATGAGTCGTGTATTGAGATTCGTAAGGAGCCCTACCAACGGCCGAGTGGAGAAATCAGGCGGCTTTTTTCACCCCCGCCGTGAGATTTTGGGCGGCGGAGGCCGTGTGCGCGTCCATTTCGAGGTTCAAATTGAGGATTTGTTGGTGGGTCACCTTGGCTTCGGCGAGCATAACTGCATATTCATGGAGGTCTTGCTTACGCTTTTCGGCGGCTTCGCGGCGGGACTGATCGGCGAGTTTCTGCTTCTGCGACTCGAAGCCAATTTCGGCCTTCCTTCTTTCGGCTCTAAGCTTTAGCAGGTCATTGAGCGAGCGGTGGAAGGCACGGTCATGGGTCATCTGGTAGCGAATGAACAGCGCGAGCTGCTTTTGCTGCTCTTCGAGACTTAATTCTTCGTCCGTGCAGCACTGATCTTGCAGATAGAGGGCGCGCTTGGAGAGCCAATAAGACTGTGCCATCTTTTCGACCAGGATCCATTCGGTCATAGTGGCGGGCTGGTGCTCGAAACGAAGGCCGCAGAGGACGCGGTCGTATTCGTCCTGATCCTCGCAATCGAGAACGGTGAATGAGCTGCCGGTGAGGCCATATTTGAAATTATTTAGAGATGAGGCGGCTTTCCCGTCTTCGGTTTTGGGACCCGTGGAATGCTGCGCATTTTCCTGGTTGGCCCGAATTTGGGCTTCGGTGGACATAGAGATTGCTCCTTCGTGCCGAGGATGCGCTGAGGGCGTGAAGCGCGGGGCGGTGAGGAGAGCGTAACTGGCTGGGAGCGCGCGAGATATAGTTCGGGGCAGATTTGTCATCGCGGGTCAGCGGCAAGCTGGGAAGGCGCAGGACGGAGGTAGCGGTTCTGTTTGGAACGCCACCGGAAACGGTCGAGGCAGCGAGGGTCACGGTCCAGAAATTGGGCGAGCGGGAGGCGCCTTCTATTCAAGCTGCTTGAAAACGCGCGCGCCGGGGGTATCGGGATGAGCGGTGATTAGAGAGAGATGGAAGCGGCAACCGAGATCGCGCGCGACGTGATCGCAAATACCGGCAGTACCTTTTCCTACTTTCCGTCCTGTAGACGGCGGTCTATTTTAGGCGTATGCTTAAGTTCCGCCCTGAAAGGTGGGGATTTTAATGCGAGTGCGTTACGTTTGGGTGTCGCTGCTGACAACGTCGGCGATGGCTCAAGCTCCGTCGAAGATACATCTGCAAGTGCTGACGACAGCTATCGATTTCAACACGCACAACCTGAAGATTGAGCTGCAGAAGCAGTCGTCGAAAATCGTTGCGGCCGCGTCATTGAGAGCCGATGTGGCGGCATTAATCGGATGATAGAGGGTCTGTTCCAACCATCGCATTTAGCGGGCCTGTTTGTGCTTCTGCTCTACTTAGGCATTCCGATGGTCCTGATCATTGCGGGCTGGCGCTGGGCAGCGGCGCTGCTTGCCGAGCAGAGGGCCATTCGGAGGCGCCTGGATGAGATCGCAATTGCTAACGGAGCCGGCGCGCCCAGCAAACAAGTGCACGAGAGCTGAGGCTCTATGAGGGACCCATTCTGGAAATGGCTCGGGGCGTCGATCGCAGTGGTGGCGATTGTTCTCACGTTGATGGTTTTGGCGCTGCTGGGCCATGGCGCCGTGATCGCTTACCCGTTGCAGATCTTGTTTCAGTTGCTTCCATTGCTGCTGTACCTGGTCCTTCCAGTGGTCCTCATCATTGCCGCGTGGCGCTGGGCGGCGGCGATGCTGGGCGAACTGCGCGCCATCCGCAGGGATCTCGACGAGATTGCTGCGGCCGGCGAGAGAGAGCGTCAGCCGCGTTAAAGCACGAGACGCGAACTTCAGGCGAAGTTATGAATTTGCAGGCAAGAAAAAGCGAAGGATGAAGATTTCGCTGGACGCCTTGTTAAGAATGCGCGGATATTTTTGAAACGACGCGATCTTTGTGTGGATGAGTTTCGTGTAGTGACACGCTCATCCGCCCCAGCCAGAGGCTTCGGCGAGGCGTGCAGGAGGATTTATGCCAGCCGAAGATCGTAATAAGCCCAAAAACGCGTCGAGCAAGGTCAGACTAGATAACTTCGTCGCGAAAGCGGTTCCCGACCCGAGAAATGTTGGAGAAACGCTATTCCTTACGGGATTTGTGGGCGCTTCTTCTCAACCTGAACACACAAGAATCTACTCGGACGCGTCGCTCAGCAGTTACGTCGATGTAAACACATCCGATATCGTTCACAGCGAGGCGTTATCCGAAGAGCAGTCTCCCTTGGGCGACTCTTACATTTGGGTGAAGCGCGATGCGGAGGTGTATTTTGGCGTGCCCGGGCAATCCACGAAAGGCAAATTCCTGCAAGGGCCACTCACGGCAGCCTATGGTAGCCAATTCGGCACAGCAGAAGGACCAGAGTTGATCAAGCGGCCGATCACTATGGGATGCACATATGGCCCCCCGCAGTGCCCTCCGACTGCTTATCTGACCTGCAATTACTCCCACTACCCGTGGTGCTACGCGGAAGCGGCGGCGGTGGGTGGAGCGGGCCAGTTTGGCGCGGCAGCGGGCGCACCGGCCCCGGTCTTTACCGCCGATTGCCCTACCTGGCGTCATTGCCACCGTCCTCCGCTCCCACAGGTTGCGGAGGCTGCGGTTGCGGAAGGCGGCGCAAATCCGGCGATCGTCGGGACGGCGTTTTGCACAAGGATTTGCGTAACAATACCCTGCTCGTACTTCTGTCACTCGAACATCTGTCCTATACCGGTGAGGGGGGAGGCCTTAGCTCAAGCGGCCCCGGCTTACGCTTTCAACACGGGGCATTATTACTGCAATCCGTACTATAGTCACCCCAGTTATTGCCCAGTCTGCCCGATGTAAAACCGCGCTTACTCTGCGAGGAAGCGTAACGGGACAGGTAGAAACCAGCGGAGCCTTGGGTGATACTCAGTCCAGAGAATGTGGCTTACTATCTGCTGGAAAGAGGCTTACTAACTCGGGACTCCATCGTAAATGGCGGCGTGGAAATTAGCGAGATTCCGCGCCGCAATCGTAACTTCCGGGTTCGGGAGCGGAATGGTCCGGGTTATTTCCTGAAACAGGCCCGCCATTGGGAGCCCGATGCGACTCGCACCTTGCATGCCGAAGCGGAATGCTACCGATTCGCGGCCCAGGAGGAAACGTTTGCAGACGTTGCGGCGATCGTGCCGCGGTTCCACTCCTACGACGAGCGGCGGGCCGTTCTGGTGACGGAGCTGCTCGACGGCGCGGAGACGCTGACCGAGCACCACTTTCGGAGCGATTCCTTTCCTGCATCGGTTGGGGAACAACTGGGCCGCGCGTTTGGAAATTATCACCGCAAAGCGAGTGCGAAGGCGCCGGCCGGACTGGATGGGATCTTTCTGCGGCGCCCGGCTTGGGCTTTATCCCTGCATGGGATGCAGCCATCGATGGCGCCCGGCCTCAGTGGCGGGATTCATGAAATGCTGGGCATGATCCAGCAGTTCCCGCAATTTGCGGCCGCACTCGAGAAGTTACGGGCCGAGTGGCGTTTTGAAGCTCTGATACACGGCGACATCAAATGGGACAACTACGTTCTTTGCGCCGGATCGAACGGCGAATCGCGATTGAGGGTGGTCGATTGGGAGATGGCGGATTGGGGCGATTCGTGCTGGGACCTGGCCGGAATATTCAGCGCGTATCTTTCGTTCTGGGTGCACTCGCTGCCACCGAACGGCGCGGCTGACCCGGCAGCGGCGGCGCTGCACGCGCGCTTCCCGATCGAGAGGATGCAGCCGGCCATGCAATGCTTCTGGAACACGTATACGCAGTGCCGAGCGGTTTCCGGCGAGGCGACACACGATTTATTGCGCCGGACGGTGCAGTACACCGGCGCGCGAACGATGCAGACCGCGTTCGAGCTTCTGCAGATGGCTCCGCAAGCGAATGCGAACACCGTTTTGCTGCTTCAACTTAGCATGAATATTCTGACCAATCCGGAAGAAGCGGCACGCGAGCTGCTGGCCATTGAAGCATGAACATCAATTCGCGTTTAAGAGACGAACTGCTGCGCATTATCGATGCGGTGGTTATCCACTCGCCGGCCGCGTTCAGCTTTGGGGGCAAGCGCTCGACCGGCATTGCCATGCCGATGCCGGGCTTGCAACTAACTCCCGGGATGCCGCCATTGATGACCGAACTTACGAGCCAGTTATACGATCACTGCTTCTCAAAACGCTTCTCGGGCCAAAGCGCAGAAACTGAAGTACCGGGATTCGAAAGCGGCGCTGCATGGCTAGAGGCCTTGTCACGCGCGAACGAGAGCCGGGAGCGTTGGGAGGACGGCTGGCAAGTGACGCAGGGCATGGCTAACGGCCAGGTGCTTGCAGCGCGCGGCGGAAAGATGCGCGCTCTCGCTCCAGGCGAATTTGTGAATCTGGGTGGATCCGGTATGGCATTCGCACCGGGCAGGGCGGTCAGGATCTTTGTGCCGCGTGATTCGCGCACGATGCAGCCCGGCTACTATTTCGCCTTTGGGGAGACTTTACCGGATTACAACGATGAGTATTCCGTGGTCCGGTTCTATTGGAATGTCACTTCCGAAGGACCTGCGGAGTTGTTGCGGCTGATCTCGCGAGAGCTGAACCGGTGGCACGTGCCGTTTCGGTTCAAGACCGGAACCGTGGCTGCGATGTTTCGACGCCGCGACAGCGCGGTCCTGTACACGCCGCGGCGGTACGCCCCATTCACTTTTGAAATCGCCTCCGAAATACACGCGCGCGTGCTGCCGTTCCTCCGGGATGACGTTCCGCTTTTTACGCTCCGCCTTGAGGCCGGGTTCGCGTTTGCCGAAGATCCGGGCACGCAGGAGAGTTTCGGCATGTCGCGCTGCCGCATACTGGCGCACGCCCTCTGGTTGGCGCATTCGGCAGGGGTTCGGGAACCGGAACAGCGGTTTTGTGCCGTGGCAGAGCAGTTCCAGGCCGGTGGAATCTCGCTCGAGCGGCCCTGGCTGAATGGCGGCTCGGCGAATGAGTTTCCGTTTGCCGCCAGAGTAACAGAGGCCGCGTGAAGCCTTTCCTCGAGCAGGCGTTTGCGATCGCGCGGCGCGTCTGCCGGGATGCGATTTGGTGCAATGGCTCGTGCAACTGGATAGGTCCGTCCATCGAATCGTCGGATGTGAACGACGTCCGGCATCGGTCCTTTGGGGATTGCGTGGGCGCTTACGCGCGTTGGGGAACTGCTTGGGGACGGGACGTGGGTGGAACGGGGGCTCGCGCTTCTCGATGGCATTGATGAAGAGGCCGGTGCGGGTGCGACGGATGTGATGAGCGGGTACGCGGGTGCGATACCGGTGCTGCTCGATTTATCGCGACGCTATGCCCGGCCCGGTTGGCTTGAGTGCGCGGTGCGCTGGGGCGGCGAACTGGAGCGCAGCGCCGTGAAATCCAGCGAGGGGTGGTCCTGGAAGACGATCGATCTTCCGGTACATTTTGCGGGTAGGAATCTGACTGGCTTCTCGCACGGCACGGCGGGAATCGGCTGGGCTCTTTTGGAATTGTTTGAGGCGACTCATGAGCTGCGCTTCCGCGAGGCTGCCGAAGAGGCGTTTCGCTATGAGCGCACACACTATAGCGTTGAGCACGAGAACTGGCCCGACTTCCGGGACTACCTCAGGCCGCCTGGGTCCGCTGCAGTACCCAACTTCGCCGCCGCCTGGTGTCATGGCGCGCCGGGAATTGCTCTTTCGCGGATACGGGCGTGGCGTCTGACGGGCAGCGCGGCGGCGCGGCAGGAAGCCGAGGCAGCGATTCGAACCACCAGACGAACGCTCGAGACGCCGAATGCGGTGATGGGCAGCTTTTCGTTGTGTCATGGTTCCGGCGGCAATGCCGACGTGCTGCTCGAGTTCGATCGCGAGTTCAACGCACCGGAACTGCGTCAGGTAGTTGAGACGGTCGCGGCCCAGGGTATCGAGCAGTTTGAAGATTCGAGGCTGCCCTGGCCGTGCGGCGTTCCGGGCGCGGGCGAGACCGCTAACCTGATGTTGGGCATTTCGGGAATCGGCTATTTCTACTTGCGGCTAGCGATTTCGGAAATTCCGACAGCACTTATGATCGGCTGAAAAATGCGGCCGTGTTGAACTAAAGTTATGGCCGATTTGGTGAAGGAGATTGATAGGCTGGCCGCACGTCGCCAGCGCAGTGGCTTTATCACTCAAGCGGCACAGCGAGAGTTACTACGCTTGCGGCAGCACGACGCGCTGCTCTCGACAGCCGGAGCATGGAAGGACAAAGACCATCCCGAGTTGAAAGCTGGCTCGGCCCAGTGGGTCAGGAACATGCGCCAAGAGAGTGAACGCCGCCTGAAGAAGATTCGGCGAGGGCTTAGCGCAAGCTGATGACCTGTCTTTTGGACACAACCGTCATCATTGACTCAATCAACGGGAAATGGAATCGAACGCAGAGCTCTACCGGCTGCTGCAGCCGAGGGAGTTGCGGCCAGGAGACGAGACGCGCGCACTTCGCGGACAGAAATGCCGCCGTGTTGAACTAAAGTTATGGCCGATTACCTGGACGCGGCGATTGAGATCGCGCGCGAGGCTGGGCAGGTGCTGCTTGCACATTGCGGTGTCGGATTTGAGTTGAAAGGCGCGTACGACCTGGTCACGGCAGCCGACCGCGCCAGCGAACAACTGGTGATCCGGCGCCTGCGTGAACGGTATCCGCAGCATGGCATCGTCGCCGAAGAGGGCGGGCGGGCGGAAATGCAGTCCGCGCTGCGATGGTATGTCGATCCGCTGGATGGCACCACCAATTTCGCGCATGGCTTCCCGATGTGGAATGTTACGCTAGCGCTGGCGCGCAACGACGAGGTGATTGCGGGCGTGGTGTACGACCCGCTAAATCGCGAGCTGTTCGCAGCCGAACGCGGCGCTGGGGCGCGCTTGAATGGCGCTGCGATTCACGTGAGCAAGATAGAAGTCTTGAACGATTCGCTGGTATCGACCGGGTTTCCCAGCCGCAAGCGCCATCAAAACGTCAATATTCATTTTTATTACCAGCTCGCGATGGTCACGCATGGTGTGCGGCGGGGCGGTTCGGCGGCCATCGATTTGGCTTACACGGCGTGCGGACGGGTGGAAGCGTTTTGGGAATTCGGGCTGAACCCATGGGACATGGCGGCCGGCACCCTGCTCGTCGAAGAAGCAGGAGGCAAGGTGTCGGGAATGAAGGGAGAGCCGCTGGACCTTCACGGGAGATATGTGCTGGTGGACAACGGCCTGATTCACTCGGAGATTTTGAATCTGTTCGGGGAGATCTTCGCGGGGCATTATCAGCATGAGATGCCGTCGCTGCCGATGGAAGAATGGGAGCTGCAACGTGGCTGAAGCACCGGCAGTGCCGTTGACGCTCGAGGGCGCCTATGTGCTGCATCAGATGTTCCGGGTGCGCCGCTCGGGCTGGCGGGCGCTGGACGAATCGACGCGCGAGCGCGTGGCGGAAGAAGCGGCGCTGGTGCTCGGGGGCATGGAGCAGCAACGTTCCGCGAACGGGCGGCCGAATCAATCGGCCGTGTACTCACAGATCGGCCACAAGGGCGATGTGCTGGTGGTTCACTTTCGCGATTCGCTCGACCAGGTGCACTGCGCGGAGTTGGCGCTGGCGCGGCTGGAGGTTTCCGACTATCTCGAACCGGTCCATTCCTATTTATCAGTGGTGGAGCTCGGGTTGTACGAGTCAACGGTAAAGACATACGGGCAACTGCGCGAGCAATGCATTGAGCCGCATTCGCCCGAGTGGAACGCAGCGGTGGCTGAGGTGATCAGCCGCCAGGCAACGGCAATGGAGCCGCGTTTGTATCCCGAGATTCCGGCTGCAAAGTATCTCTGTTTTTATCCCATGGACCGCAGGCGTGCCGAGGACAAGAACTGGTATCAGTTGCCGTTGGCGGAGCGGCAACGGATGATGCACGAGCACGGCTTGATCGGCCGGCGGTACGCCGATTCGGTGCGGCAGATCATTACCGGCTCGATCGGCTTCGATGATTGGGAGTGGGGAGTGGACCTGTTCGCAGACGACCCGCTGGTTTTCAAAAAGCTGATTTATGAGATGAGATTCGATGAGGTCAGCGCGGTGTATGCACTGTTCGGCGCGTTCTATGTGGGCCTGCGAGTGGGGGCCTCGAGCCTGGGCCGGCTTCTTAGCGGTGAGCTATAGCTACAACAATCAGGACGTAGCTAGAGGCTGGACAGAGCTACACCGCATCTTCGGACTAATACTAGTCGCCGCTTGCCTCGGAATGTGATTCTTAAGCCCTGGATTGCCTGATAGTCGGCCGTATGAATACGTTGGCCTGCTGGACGGAGAACCAACGGAATCAAGCGCTCAGGGGACTTATTAATCGCAAATCGTGAGTCGAATTCGATTGCGCTAGCTCCTGCCTGAAGCTGCTTCGCAATCTCCCCGGGGTGAGATAGTCTTCCTTTCATTTCCACAACCACCCACTGAGTTTTGGGACCGCCTGTCAGCACAATAAAATCTGGAGCTCGCCCTGTCCGAAAACCTTGACAACGATCACAATCTATTACTACTGCGGCGCAATCAACCTTTAGATGGCACTGCCCCCGATCACACCGGCCGGTCACGCAATTTGGGCACGCGTCATGTCGCGCGTGAAGGTCGTCCAGCATGCGAGCTAGACGACGGGTTCCGGTTGTGAGGTCAGGCGATAGGTTTCGTCCCCGATCGATTCTGCCACCCGCAGGAATTCCTCTTCGGGGATGCCAAAACCAGCCTCCATTGGCACGGGGTTGACATGCGTACCATCCTCCCTTCGGTCGAATAAGTAGACTGCAACATCATCTAAGATGTCAGCCTCTTCAAATTCATTTGCGGACCGAGTAGCCGCGTCCGTACTTGAAGCCAACAAATGGTTACTTACTTGATGAAGAATGAGCGAGCTGTGGGTCGTGCAGAGGACCCGCACGCCGGCATTCACTAGTCTAACGAGCACTCGGGCGATCCAGCGTTGCCCTTCCGGATGCAGGTGCGCCTCTGGCTCATCGATAATCAATAGTTCTCCTGGGCGGACTAGATGCTTTATCCACAGCTCAAGAGGGGCCAACTCTCCGATCATTGAGGAGACGCGCTGAAGAGGGAGTCGAAGAGATCCCGATTTATACACAATGAGAGGACTTTCAGCCGAACGCCGGTCGAGAGACACGTCGCCATGAAATACGCGACTCTCCAAAACCTCAAGCGCCGGTTTCAGTTCCGGCGGATTCTGCCGCCTTGACCCGGAGAGAAGCCGCTCCCATAAGACCTGAAGAAAATCTCCAGCAATTCCGGTTACAGGTGGGACCTCGATCCGCTCAAGCCCAACTCGCCGCCGAACCATCTGTAGCGCCATAGATGCAAACACCTGCCAACCCTGAAGAATGCCTGATCGAGCAGCCGGCAAATAATACGAATCGCTAAGAAGCACGCCGTTTTCGGCCAGAATCTGAGACCATGTATCAGCAACAATCATGGACAAAAGCCGCATGGCAATACCCGTGCTTTTGGAGCCAGCGCCCGGTAATACGAAAGGGAATTCACCTCGACCAACTCGAATGCGTAGGTTTTCGATATCAGGTAAGGTCCACCTGAGTCTCGACATTTTTTTGTTCGAATCAACCGAATACCGCAGTAACGGGTCTGCCGTCGGGGTACGGTTCAGGGCTATAACAAGTAGGTCATCGTCACCTCCGCGGATTAGGCTCTTGGTGTCCTCAGCCCCGAAATAGTCTCGCAGTGCCTCGTCAATGCTCTTCCTCATCTCACGAGCGTGGTGACGCACCGCATCGCCGATCACAGTTTTCAGACCATCGGGGAGAGTGCCGAGTGCAATTTCAGGATGGTTTTTGCCCGCCGACTGCTCGGCATACCATTTTAGAAGTTGCTGCTGTTCATCTGCGCTCAGCTCAGGGAGCGCACCCGGCTTCAAGGGCCAATTGAGACCCCACAAGAGCGGCGAGGGAGACCGCTCCGCCAGCGCCTTGGTCAGCGCATAGACCAGCGTCGCGATATATGACTTGCCGCTATTATTTGGGCCAATAAAAATCGTAAAAGGCTTAAGCGTGACTTGCCCGGCTCTCACTGGCCCAAAATTCTCGACACTAACGGTGAGATTAGATGCCATCGTCATGACGTTATCACGCCTTGCACCTGATCCTTGTGCTCATCGACTTGATCCGCGGGGCGTGGCCTCAGCCGTTTTTCAGAGTGCAACCGCCCTCCTTTACCCGGTTCTAACTAGTTGACAATGGTACGCTTAGAATTCGAAAAATGCGTACTGTCGACCTCATTCACCGGAAGCGGGATGGCGAGGAATTGTCGCCTGAGGAAATCCAACATCTCGTAGACGGCTACACCCGAAGCGAAATTCCCGATTACCAGATGTCGGCCTTTCTAATGGCCGTGTATTTCTCCGGAATGTCAGACCGCGAAGTGAGCGCCATGACCGAAAGCATGGTGAATTCGGGAACCACGGTAGACCTTTCGTCGATTCCGGGCATCAAGGTCGATAAGCACTCTACGGGCGGCGTGGGAGATAAGACCAGCTTGATCGCGTCGCCGATTGCGGCGTCGGCTGGCGTCGTGGTCCCGATGATTTCCGGGCGCGCGCTGGGCCATACCGGGGGCACGCTGGACAAGCTCGAATCCATACCTGGGTTTCGCACGGACCTTACTATCGACGAATTTCGCGCGCTGTTGACCGAGCACCAGCTCGCATTCATCGGGCAGACGCCGGAGGTAGCGCCCGCGGATGGAAAGCTGTACTCGCTGCGCGATGCGACGGCGACGGTGGAATCGATTCCGTTGATCGCCACCTCGATCATGTCGAAAAAGCTGGCCGTAGGCCTGGATGCGTTAGTGCTGGATGTGAAGGTAGGTTCCGGCGCGTTCATGAAAAAGCAGGTGGACGCGCGGCGTTTGGCGCAGATGATGGTCGGGATTGGACGCCGCCTGGACAAGCGTGTTCAGGCGTTGATTACCGATATGAACCAGCCGCTGGGCTACGCGATCGGGAACGCGCTGGAGGTGATGGAAGTTTCGCAGACGCTGCAGAACGCCGGCCCCTCGGACCTGACGCGCATCTCACTCGAGCTCGCGGCGCGCATGATGTTCCTGGGCAAAATCACCAAGACGCTAGAGGAGGCGCGGGAGCTGGCGACTTCGAAGCTGCTCGACGGCTCGGGTTACCGCAAGTTCAAAGACGTGATTGCGGCGCAGGGCGGGAATCCGCACGTGCTGGACCGCTTCGAGCTGCTGCCGAACGCCACCGGAGCGCAAGAGATTACGACGGCGCGCGGCGGATATGTCAGCGGAATCGATGCGGAGCTGATCGGCCAGGCGTCCTCAATGATTGGGGCCGGCCGTAACACGAAGGAAGACTCGATCGATCCGGCGGTGGGCGTCATTCTCGAAGTGAAGGTGGGGCAGAAGATCGATTCGGGCAGCATCTTGTGCCGTATCTACTACACGAGCGAAGAACATCTGGAGGAAGCGGCCGAGCTGGTGGAAGGCGCATTCAAGATTTCGCAGCAGCCCACGGATGAGCGCGATTTGATTCTGGAAGTCGTCAGTTAGCCGAAGCGAATGGCCAGATTCGACGGGATCGTCGGCCTCGTCGCAATTCTCGCTTCCGCCTATCTTTTCTCGACGCGCCGCTCGGCGATTCAAAAACGGGTGATCGCGTGGGGCATCACGCTGCAATTCACGTTCGCGTTCCTCATTTTGAAGACGCGCGTGGGCGAAGTGTTCTATGCGGTCAGCCTGTTCGTGAATGCGCTGTTAAATTACACCGCGGCCGGCTCCAGCTTCGTTTTTGGCGACAAGCTGGGCCTCAAAAACGACCAGTTTGGCGTCATCTTTGCCTTCCAGGTGTTGCCGATCGTCATCTTCATCTCGTCGCTGTTCGCCATTCTGTACTACCTGGGCGTCATGCAGGTGTTTGTCAAGGGCATGGCGATCGTGATGCAGAAATTCATGGGGGCGAGCGGCGCTGAATCGACTTGTGTGGCGGCCAGCATCGTCATGGGGCAGACCGAAGCGCCGCTGACGGTGAGGCCATTTCTGGAGAGCATGACGCAATCCGAGCTGTTCACCATCATGACCAGCGGCATGGCTCACGTTTCGGGATCGGTCATGGCGGCGTACGTCGCTATCGCGCATGTTTCGATTGCGCATCTGCTGACCGCCGTGATCATGACTGCGCCGGCGACCATCATGCTGGCCAAAATGTTTGTGCCCGAGACCGGTACGCCGGTAACTGCGGGAACGGTCAAGGTGGAAGTCGAGAAACCGGGCGTGAACCTGATCGACGCGGCGGCGCGCGGCGCGGGAGACGGCCTGCAATTAGCTTTGAATATCGCGGGGATGCTGATTGCGTTCCTGGCGTTGATTGCGATGCTGAACGGCGCGCTGGGCTGGCTGCATTCCTTCGCACATTGGATTCCGGGGTCCTTGCAAGAAATTCTGGCGAAGGTGTTTGCGCCTATCGCGTGGGCGCTCGGCGTTTCCGGGAACGACTGCGCGACGATTGGAAACCTGTTGGGCACGCGCATGATCCTCAACGAATTCGTTGCGTTTGTGGATCTCGGCAAGGTGCAACAAATGTTGCAGCCGCGCTCGTTCGTCATCGCTACGTTTGCTTTGTGCGGGTTTGCAAACCTAAGTTCGATTGCCATTCAGATCGGCGGAATCGGGGCGCTTGCGCCATCGCGAAAATCTGACCTGGCGCGGCTGGGCTTCAAAGCGATGCTGGTCGGCACGCTTGCGAATTTCATGTCGGCCTGCATCGCCGGCATTCTTTTGTAGATTTATGCCGGAAGCAGCTCAATTTGTTCTGTCGCAAACAACATCCCTGACGCCCCGGGTCGGAGTCGTGCTGGGGAGCGGGCTGGGCGCGTTCGCAAATTCGCTTAGCCGCGCGGTTCGCATTCCCTACAGCGCGATTCCGGGTTTCCCGGCGGCGACGGCAGCCGGGCACGCGGGCGAGTTGGTGATGGGAACGCTTGGCGCGAACGGCAAAGGCACCGATCTGGCCGTGATGTCCGGCCGCTTCCATCTGTACGAAGGCTACACAGCGCGGCAGGTGACCAGCGGCATCCGTTTGTTCCGCGAGCTTGGCGTACGGCGCGTTGTGCTGACCAATGCGGCCGGCGGCATCAACCTGGACTTTCGAGCCGGCGCGTTGGTCCTGCTCTCCGACCACATCAATCTGCAAGGCGCGAATCCGCTGGTGGGGCCGAACGACGATCTGGGACCCAGGTTTCCCGACATGACCGAGGCGTATTCGATCGAGTTGCGCGAGCTGGCGCGCGAGACGGCCGTGGAAGCCGGCATTCCGCTGCATGAAGGCGTTTATGCCGCGGTGCTTGGCCCAAGTTACGAAACGCCGGCCGAGATACGGTATCTGAAAGCGATCGGTGCTGACTTAGTCGGGATGTCCACGGTTGCCGAGACGATCGCCGCCAATCACCTGGGAATGCAGGTTCTGGGGATCTCTTGCGTGACGAACCTGGCAGCGGGCCTTAGCGGCGAGAAGCTCAATCACGAAGAAGTGCTCGAGACGGGGCGCAAAGTAGCGGGCACGTTTTTGAAGTTACTGACGGCGCTGCTGCCCAAGCTAGACTGAGGCGACTTCCTCGAATGTTGTTAGCTTACCTCCACCGAGGAACTCTCACTTATGGGTGGGTCCTTCCAAATTTGCAGACGGATAGCGGCTTCGCCTTGTTGCGATTCGGCTTGCTTCAGGCGCGCATAGGCGGCGTCTATGCGCAAAAGATAAGCGTGGCCGATGTTGTCGATTTCGGAGCTCGTCAGGCCGCGCATTTTGCCGTCACGAACCAAGTTCACATGCGCCCGCACTGCGCGCTGCCATTCGTCGTACAAATCCTGGATGTTTGCGCTTTCCATGTGTACATTCTGCAACCGGCGAGGTGAGCCCCTCAACAGA
>Ga0210385_10000896_pt1 | contig 19027 bp, 17 predicted proteins | sample IncBWH26OmetaG_FD_160107 | JGI IMG/M metagenome (GOLD analysis project Ga0210385, IMG submission 160107) | Forest soil microbial communities from Barre Woods Harvard Forest LTER site, Petersham, Massachusetts, United States - Inc-BW-H-26-O ...
GCGGCTGCGGGTCGCGATGATCCCGACGGTCGGACCGTATGTATTGCCGCAGGTGGCGCCGGCCGTGCGCAAACAGATGCCGCGGCTGGATCTGCTGCTGTTCGAATATCAGACTGCCGCGATACTCGAGAAACTGCAGACGGGCGACATCGATGTCGGCGTGCTGGCATTGCCGGTGGACAACGAAGGGCTGGCGGCCCGCAAGCTCTATGACGAGGAGTTCAATGTGGCGCTGCCGGCGAATCACCGCCTGGCCAAACAGACCACCGTGCGGCTGGCGGACCTGGAGAATGAGAGTCTGCTGTTATTGGAGGAAGGTCACTGCCTGCGTGATCAGGCGCTCGAGGTGTGCGGCCGGATCTCGATTCACGAGCGGCAGGATTTTCGTGCCACGAGCCTCGAAACGCTGCGCCAGATGGTCGCGGCCGGCGCCGGAGTGACGCTCATGCCAGAGCTCGCCAGTCGCGGCGCCTACGGTAATGCGCGCGGCGTTGCGATCCGGCCGCTGGTTCGCCCGACCCCGCACCGGCAGATCGGCGCCGTCTGGCGCAAGTCGAGCGCACGCTTGGCGGCGATTCAGGCGTTTTGCGACATACTGATCAAACACGCGAAATGAGTTGCAATGCATAATCTTCGGCTGACGCCAGCACCTTCGGAGCCACCTCGATGACCACCACCCTCAGGGCCCCGCTTCTGCTGTCGGTACTGACGATGTTTGCCGGCCTCATGCCCGCTTCCGGCACCGCTGCAGGGAGCAATCTGGTGGTGGCCGGCGCCTGGATCCGCCAGCCGCCACCCGGATCGGATGTCGCGGCCGTATACCTGTCACTGGAAAACGCCGGGACGCAGTCCGAGAAATTGATTGGCGTCGAATCACCGGTGGCCGGCATGGCCATGCTGCATGAGACGCGCGAATCCGGCGGGCAGTCGCAGATGCGGGCGCTCACATCGATACTCTTGCCGCCCGGAGGCGCGGTCGCCTTCAGCCCCGGCGGACGGCACATCATGTTGCACGGCCTTACACATCCCCTCAAGGTCGGGGAACGTGTGCCGTTGGTTCTGGTTTTTGCCGGCGGCGTCCGCTTGAACGTCGTCGCGCTGGTGCGACCGCTCGGGGCCGGCTGATCCTCCATGCGACTCGACCGCGCCTCCGAGCACATCACCCCCTACGACAGGCTGGCGTTTTCTGATGCCCAGGCGCAGGCGCTGCTCGCCAGCGGCGAGCAGCGCCAGGAACTCATGGCCTTGTTCGGCGACCGCGAATACGGCGAGCTGCACCATCTGGCCCGACGCGCCGTCAAAGCCGGCAGCGCCGCTCGCGGTGCGCGCGTTCTGATCATTCCCGGCATCATGGGTTCACAGCTGGGTTTTGAACGTCCCGCGCCGCTACCCCCGGATCTGTTGTGGGTGGATCCGGTCGACATCGGCGCCGGGCGCCTGCGGGCACTGCGGGTGGATGCGGCGGCGCCGATTCACGCCATGGGCGTCGTGCTGTTCTCGTATCTGCGGCTGCGGCTGCAGCTTGCGGCCAGCGGCTTCGATGTCGCCTGTGTCGACTACGACTGGCGGTTGGGAATCGATGCGCTGGGCCGACAGCTTGCGCAGCGTATCGACGCGGAACCCCATGCGCAGGTGCACCTGGTCGCCCACAGCATGGGGGGCCTGGTGAGCCGGGCGGCGCTATCGCTGCCGGTACGGCAGAAGGTGCAGCAGGTGGTGCTGCTGGGCGTACCCAACGAGGGCTCCTTCGCCTGTGTCCAGGCCATTCGCGGCACCTATCCGGTCGTGCGCAAGCTCGCAAGGCTCGATGCCCGAGCCAGTGCTGAACAACTGGCGGAAGAGGTATTCAATACCTTTCCCAGCCTCTATCACCTGCTGCCGACGCCGGGCCGTACCCATCCCATCGACCTGTTCAACGCCGACCAATGGCCGCAGCAGGGCCCGCGCCCGCGATCCGAACTACTGCGCGCAGCCCGCGAGAGTCGCGGCTGTCTCGACCATGCGCATGCGCATTACTCAGTGGTGGCCGGCACCGGTCAAGCGACGGTTACCGGCGTCGAGCGCGAGGCGGAAGATTTCGTCTACACCGTGACGCGGCACGGGGACGGCACCATCCCCACCGTCAGCGCGAGGCTGGAAGGCGCGCGTCACTACTACATGGCCTGCGCGCACGGCGATCTGACGCGTGACCCGTTGGTGGCGAACGCCATCGCCGACATTCTCAAGACCGGATCAACCCGTCGGCTCGTGCGGCGCTGGTCGCCGCGCAATCGCGCGACCGGACGCATCAGTGATTCGGCTTTGCGTCTCACGCACACCGAGAAGGTGGATCTGACGATGCTCGAGGCGGATGCGCGGCGGCAGTTCATGCAGACATTGAATGAGCCGCCGCCGCTGCGGCTGCGAACACCGGGGCGGTGAACACAGCCCTGGCACAGCGACTTCGTTCGGCCACTCTGCAGAGTGTCATGACCGCGGTTGCCGCCTGGGCGAGCTACGGCACCAGTTCGGCGGTCGGGTTGCATGAGGGCTATTGGGCCGCCATCTCCGCCATCGTCGTCATCCAATCGGACGTGTCGGCCACCAAAAACGCAGGACAGGACCGGTTCCTGGGCACGGCGATCGGCGCAGTCATCGGCTGGTGTTGCGCATTGCTCTGGCACCATGAGACCTGGATCTACGTGTTGGCGGTCGCAGTGACCATCCTGCTATGTTGGCTGCTGAACATGCGCAGCGCCGGGCGGCTCGGTGCGGTGGCCCTGACCGTCATCGTGCTGATCCCACGCCCCGAACCGATCTGGCAGATCGCGCTGTCGCGTTTCCTGGAGGTCTCCTGGGGTATCGCCATTGCGATTGCGGTGCAGCTCCTCAGCGGCTATCTGCAACGCCGCTTGCCGGCCGCGTGGAGGATGCTGTGATGCCCAAGCGCTCAGATCAGTGCCGCATCGACGCCCGCAACGCTGTCGGATCCTTTCAGAATCATTTGCCCATAACCCAAGGCTCGCGGCAGCAATCGACCGACATAGGCGCGCGCCGTGGCCAGTTTCGCGGCATTGAATTCCCGCCCGGCGGCGGCGCGCTCAGCCGTGACCAGCCGCGCGGCCCGCGCCATCAACCAGCCACCGAGTGCAAAGCCACACATCATCAGATAGGGCACGGCGACCGAGAGCGCGCGATCCATGTCGCTCGCACCGAGTCCCAGGAGCTTGGTGGTGGCTTCGCGCAGTAACCGGATGCCCGCCAGCGCCTCTGCGCGCACGCCCTCGGTCGCGGGCAAGCGAGCCTCCACGGCGAGTTCATTTTCGATCTGCGCCAGCAGAGTCATCATGGCGGCGCCGTTGTCGCGCATGATCTTGCGTCCCAGCAGGTCATTCGCCTGGATGCCGGTCGTGCCCTCATAAATCGCCGTGATCCGCACATCGCGCAGCCACTGAGCCGCACCGGTTTCCTCGATGAAGCCGGTGCCCCCGTGCACCTGGATCCCGGTGCTCGCGAGCTCTATGCCGAACTCCGTGCACCAGCCCTTGACGATCGGTATCAGCAGGTCGCCCTGCGCCTGAGCCTGCACGCGCACCGTGGAATCCGCATGCGATTCGGCCAGGTCCAGCTGCCAGGCCGCCCACAGGGTCAGCGCTCGCATGGCTTCGGTGCCGGCCTTCATTTCCAGCAGCATGCGCTTCACGTCCGGATGATGAATGATCGCTCCGGAGCTGCCACTCTTGCCGCTGGCGCTGCTGCGACCCTGCAGCCGGGTGCGCGCATAGTCCGCGGCCTGCTGAAACGCACGTTCAGCGACTGAATAGCCCTCGAGCCCTACGGCGAGTCTTGCGGCATTCATCATGATGAACATGTATTCGAGGCCGCGATTCGCCTCGCCGACCAAGTAGCCGACGGCGCCCTCGTGCTCGCCGAAGGACATGACGCATGTCGGGCTGCCGTGAATACCGAGCTTGTGTTCGATCGAGACACAGCGCAGGTCATTGCGATGGCCGAGTTCGCCCTGTTCGTTGACCAGCACCTTCGGAACGAGGAACAGCGAGATGCCGCGGACGCCCTCGGGCGCTCCCTCGATCCGGGCCAGCACCATGTGGATGATATTGTCGGTCAGATCATGCTCGCCCCAGGTGATGAAGATCTTCTGGCCGAACAGTCGAAATTCATCGACAGCGAGATCGCCCCCCTGGGGCACGGCACGGGTACGGATCAGTGCCAGATCCGAGCCGGCCTGCGGCTCGGTCAGGACCATCGTACCGGACCATTCGCCGCTGACCATGCGCGGCAGATACTTCTTCTTCAGGTCCGGCGCTGCGGTGAGTTCCAGGGCGTGGATGGCCCCGTACGTGAGCATCGGACACAGCTTGAATGAAAGATTCGCGGAGGCCCAGGTCTCCTGCACGGCCGTCGCAAGCAGCAGCGGGGCGCCCTGCCCGCCAATGTGCGTCGAAGCGCGCAACTGCGGCCAGCCATCCGCGACGAACTGCTGATATGCCTGCCGAAAGCCGCTGGCCGAGACCACGCCGTTCTCGCTCCAGCGCGCACCCTCCTGATCCCCGCTGCGGTTGATGGGATCGAGAACTCCTTCGGCGAAGCGCGCCGATTCGCTCAGCACCGAGTCGGCCAGATCCGCCGAATACTCGGCGTGCGCCGGACAGCCCGACAGCGGCTGCGGTCCCAGCAGTTCATTCAGAACGAACGACAGGTCCTTGAGCGGGGCGCGGTACATGTCACACCTCGTACTTCTAAATCTGCGCCAGCGCCGGCACGACGTTGGCGGCCAGGAAATCCACGAAACGCTGGACGCGAGTATCGGCGCCCTGGGTCGCAGGGTACACGGCGTACAGCGGCATGATCTGTGGCAGCTCCCAGTCGGGCAACAGAAGCTTGAGCCGACCCGTCGCCAGTCCCTGCCGACACAGGAATTCCGGCAGCACACCGATGCCGAGGCCGGCCGCGGTCGCCGCGTGCAGCACGGCCGGATCATTCACCGCGAGCCTGGAAGTCACCCGGATCTCCGCGCGCATGGCTCCGTGTACCAGCGTCATGCGAAATTCCGGGCCTTCGCCCTCGGGCGTCAGCAGGTCGTGTGCGCGCAGGTCATCCGGCCGCTCGGGGGTCCCGCGACGCTGCAGGTAGGCCGGCGTTGCGCACAGGATCGCCGGTGGCGCGCCGAGCAGCCGCTGCGCCATACCCGGCTCCTCGCCACTGGTGGTGCGAATGGCCACATCGCTGCCCTTGCCGGACGCCGCATCCATGCCGAGGGCCTGCGGCTGCAGGTTCACCTCCAGCGGAATGTCCGGAAAGCTCTCCATGAAGCGCGGTACCAGGGGCGCCAGCAGAATGCGGCCGTAGGTCGGATCAGCGGCCACTCGCAGCGGCCCGGTCGGCGGCGCGAACCAGCGTCCGATCTGGGTGCGGGCGGCATCGGCCTCATCGGCCAGACGCCGCGCGTGGGGATAGATCAGCTGGCCGGGTTCCGTCAGGGACAGGCGGCGGGTGGTGCGGGTGAGCACCTTCACCCCCAGAAAGGCCTCGAGGTCGGCGATCGCCCGGCTGACCGCGGCCTTCGGCACGCCGAGGGCCCGCGCGGCCGCGGAAAAGCCATTCAGTTCGACGACTTTCGACAGCGTCGCCAGTTGCGCCGGTAGCCAGATCAGGCTCATTTAGGACCCAATAAGAACCCTTCAGACCGATATTGTTTCACCATTGTGACATCAATGTACAGCGATACAGCGTGTAGAATCCGCGCCGCGACCCAAAAGCCAACCGCGTTCACGAGGAGAGCTCGATGCAGATTTCCGTTTACAGCATGACGGTGGAGGCCTTCCTGCCGATGCTGGCCAACCTGTCGAAGCAGCTCGACAAGGCCACCGAATTCGCCACCGCCAAGAAGATCGACAGCGCCGTCCTCGCCAATGCGCGCCTCGCGCCGGACATGTTCCCGCTCATCAAGCAGGTGCAGCTGACCACCGATTTTGCGAAGAGTGGTACCGCGCGTCTGTCCGGTGTCGAGCCGCCGAAATTCGAGGACAACGAACAGACGATCGCGGAGCTGCAGGCCCGCATCAGGAAGTGCATCGACTTCGTCTCGAGCGTGAAGGCCGACAGCTTCAAGGGCGCCGAAGACCGCGACATCGTCATCCCGCTGCGCGACACGAAGCTCGAGTTCAAGGGTCTCGTCTATTTGCGCAATTGGGTGCTGCCGAATTTCTACTTCCACCTGACCGCCGCGTACTCGATCCTGCGCCACAACGGTGTTGAGATCGGCAAGCGGGATTTTCTGCCCGGCTGAAATATTAAGTTCTATACCCGCGCAGTTATGACAAGGGCGGGGCGCGCGATGCGCGCCCCGCTTGATTTTGCCTCGCAGAACGCGAGCGCCATCACGCTGTCGCCACTCAGAGACTGTCACCCTAGCGGCAGACATCGGGGTGGTGTTAATTGCCGAATTCAACTCAAAGTGCCGCGCTGCGCCCGCAAACGGAGGCGCCCGGCGACACAGCCGGGACACTCGGCGCGCAGGTCCTGTCATTGCTGCCGGCGCTGCGCCTGCATTCGCTATCCATTTTTGACGCCAAGGGCGAGGTTCAGTGGCTGAGCGAAGGGGCTCTCGGTCCCGATGAGCAAAGCGTGGTCGAAGAGGCGATCGCCGCGCTGACCGCCACCACGACCCGGGCCCATCACGATGCCGCGCTCGCCGACAATCGCGCGGCCCTGTTTCTCGCAGTGCGTACCCCGCGCGCGACGCTCGCCGGCCTGGTGATGCTGCTGATGGATGCCAAGACGCTCAATACCGGCAACCTCGCGGCACGCGTGCTCACGACCAACATGCGCTCCGCCCTGCAGAAAATCGCGATGTTGCTGGTGCCGCCTCCGCCGCTGGGCGCGACCGGTACGCTGTCTGGCATCCGCACCTTCTCAGTCGGAACCGTGCCTCTGGAAGTGACCGTCATGCCCAGCGCCACGTCGGGCGACTCCGCCAACGGCGCGGCGCCACAGGACTCCTTGGAGTGGCTGCCGACTCGCCCCCCGTCCGAAGAGGCGCAGGCCCTGGAAATTCTGGAGTCGGTGTCGGAGGCCGAATCGCCGGCGGCCGAAACGCCCACGACCGACCAGGTTGAGGCGCTGCCCACGGCCGGTGCTCCGATGCTGCGCCTGCGCGAGATGATCCGCCTGCGCGCCGGCGGCCGCACCCGTCGCTACCAGGTGGTGCCGGTGGCAGAGAATCAGCGTGGCGATGCCCTGGCTACGCTCAATGAGCTGCTGGGATGGTTGCAGCAGAATCCCAGGGTGCTCCAGGGCGATCCGGTCAGTTTCACCATCTGCGTGTCCGCCGAACACTTGAGCGATCCCGGACTACCGGCGACGCTGGCGCGTACCCTCGCGGCGGCTGCGCTGGATCCCGGGATCATCGGCTTCGAACTGCGTGAAGCGGCATGCCAGAGCCATCGCGCATTGGCCGAACGCTTCGTCGCGCAATGCGAGCAGTCAGGCTGCTTCGTCGTCATCGATGACTTCACCTTCAATACGGCGGTACTGGACCTGCTGCGCTCGAGCACGGTACGGCTGGTGAAGGTCGAGGCGCGGCTGGTCCAGATGGCGCTGCGTGACAAGCTGGCGCAGGCGCGAGTCGTGGCGATCGCGCAGGCCGCGAAGGTGCTCGGTACGCTTTGCGCCGCGAAATACGTGGAGGCCCCGGCAAGCCGTCGGTGGCTTGCAGCGGTCGGATTCGATTTCACCCAGTCCTCGGTCACCGAACCGCTGCAGCAACTCGCCGAGCCGCTCTCACCTTGATGCAGTCTTGGCGACCGGCGCATTGCTGGTCGCGAATACCCCGGTCGTGATCGCCTCCGTATCGCGATCCAGCAGGGTGAACTGATTGCGCCCCGAACGCTTCGCCGCGTAGAGACCGCGGTCGGCCAGGAGAATGGCGCCCTGTGGACTGCGGTCCGCGAACGGTCGGACGTAGGCCGCACCGGTGCTCACCGTCACCAACGGTGCCACGGCGGATTTCGGGTGCTTGATGCCCAGCTCCTCGACCCGGCGCTGCACGCGCTCGGCGATCTCGGTGACCATTTCGCGGGTGACATCGTAGAGGATGATCGCCAGTTCCTCGCCGCCGTAGCGTGCCGATAGATCGAGCGGGCGGCGCGCCGTGGCGGCAACGACGTTCGCGATGCTCTGCAGGGCCGCATCGCCGGCCTGGTGACCCAGGCTGTCGTTGAAGGCTTTGAAGAAGTCGACATCGATGAGCAGTACCCCCAGCGAACGTTTGTCGCGAATCGCGAGCTGCCACACCCGTCGCAGATGCTCGTCGAAGGCCCGGCGGTTCTTCAGGCCCGTGAGGCCGTCACTGTCGGCGCGCTCCTCGACGCGCCGGTTCTCCAGGTACAGAGCACGCATCGAGCGCTCCAGCGCAATCGCGAGGATGCTCGCCATCAGCATCGCAAACGCGATATTCGCGATGCACGAGATCACCACCGTCGCCGGCAGCGGTTGCCGCCAGGCGCTCAGCGCGAGCAGACACAGGACGATGCCGTTGACCCGCATCGACTGCCGGAACTGCAGACCGCTCAGGAAGCTGGCGCCGAAGGCCAGCACCGCAATCGCCGCAAGAAATCCCTGGCGCGGCCCGAAAATCTCATCGGCAAAAAAGGCGTTGATGCACAGATGGCCGAGCATCACCAGCGGCGTGACGACCCTGGGGTAGAGGCTGAGGAATTTGGGATGCCACGACAGGCCGCACAGCACCGCGCGGGCACAGACGGCCATGGCGATCAGCCAAATGTGGGCCGGCTGCATCTGCAGTACGGAAAATGGCAGCTTGGAGTGTCCATAGCCCAACAGGTACGGACCGGATTCGGCGCCGAGCAACAGCACCGCGACGCACAGCGCCGCCGTATGCCAGGCGCGGATACCGGGCCGGAAGACGCGCAGGCTGAATTCGACATAGTCAGATTCGACCGGCTCCAGAAAATGTCCGGGAAGGAGCCGGCCCGCAGCGCCGGCGGCCAATGAATCCTCTTCTATTGCCATATCAGTTCGATCGCGCATCCCCAGCAATGTCTCGCGAAACTAGCAGAGCCTCGACGGCGGGGCTGTGATCGGCCGCATGGCTGATGACATAGAGCGGTCAATCCGATTGAGACCCAGTTCGCATTCGGCTGGCTTAGGCTGGATCTGTGAGCCAGCCCCTAGGCTTCCTTATGGCAACCCGGCACGATACGTGTCTGGATCAACGCGGTCTCAATGAGCTTTGCTGATGACCCCGCACTCGAACCCTGACTCATCCGAACCGGCACCCGAAGACTCGCCCTCCCAGGACGATCTGAAGGCCCTGATTCCGGACATGGAGTTGCTCGAGACCTCGGCCATGGACGCCCTGGCGGCGCACTCGGCGATGGCGGCCGCGGTCGGCTCGGCGCGCAAGGCGGCCCCGGCGCCGGTGCTGAGCGACAGGACCGCGCCGAGCGCGCCACAGGGGGCCACGCCGCAGGCCAGCATCAGTGATGATCCCTACGCCGATCTGATGCCCGAATTGGAGCCGTTCGACGCCGCGGCCGCCCGCGGCATTCCGACGTTGCCGGCCAGACCCGCGGTCAAAGCCCCGGCGCCCCGTCAGGTCGCGCCGAGCCCGAAGCCGCCGGCCGCGCCCCGGCCTGCCGCCCCGGCCACCCCCCTCGCCCCCACCGTCCAGGCACCCCCACCGCAGGCCAGGCCGCAACCGCCGTCTGCGCCGCGCCCTGCCCCACGACCAGCGCCAGCGGCCAACGGAAAGAAGTTGCCGAATCCGCAGTCGGTTGCGGTGCCGCCGGTGATGGACCGGGAATTCATCATCCGCAACCGCATCGTCGAGCTCTATCTGTCAGGCACGCTGCCGGTACGCGGCGCCACCGCTTTCGAGCGGTTCTGCCAGGAGAATCCGCAGATCCTGGATGAGATCGGTCTGCACGAGCGAGTCCATATGGGCCTGCGGCTGCTCGAAGCCAGCGGCAAGCCGGAACCCTGGCAGGAAAAGCCGAAACAGTTCTGGGAACGACCCTATATCCCGATCGCCCTCGCGGGCCTGATCCTGGTGCTCGGGATCGCGCTGCTGGTTTTGAATCGCCAGCTCGCGGAGCAGTCGCGCAAGGTCACCGCGATGCATCAGCTGCTCGTGGATCAGCCCCTTGATGCCGCGGCCGGCACCAGCAATGTCGAAATCCAACCCACCCATGCCGGGCCGAATGCTGCGTTCGCCGTGACCATCGGGGGTCGCCAGGCGCAGCTCGCCATCATCAAGATCGACCTGACCCATTCGGATTTTCGCGCCTTCCGGGTCACCATCGACCGCGTGAATCAGGGCCGCGTCGCCGTGCTCAACAATCTCATCAAGGATTCAAACGGCGCACTCGGTTTCTCGCTGAATACCTCGGCGCTGGGCGCCGGGCTCTATCAGCTGACCATCGAGGGACTGGACTGGCGCGGGGATCCGCAACCGGACTCCTGGGCCGCGATCACCATCAGGCACTGAGCCGACCCGGCTCAGTCGCCGCGCAGCGTCAGCATCGGCGGCTGTGAGATCACGCTGCGAGTGGCGAGCCAGCCGCTGATGCATACCAGGAGCGCGCCACCACCGATGCCCACCACCGGCAGCCACGGGTCGATGGCGTAGGGCACCTGCAGCACACGCGTCGCCACGAACTCTCCCGCGAGCGCCGCGCCCGCCACCGCCAGTGCGCCGGCGAGCAGTCCCAGCGCCAGGAACTCCGACATCACCCCCTGCCACACCGTCGCACCGCGCGCCCCGAGCGTGCGCAACATGGCGCTTTCAAAGCGTCGCTCCTCGCGACTGGACTGGACCGCGGCCAGCAGCACCACCAGCCCGGCGAACAGCGTGAAGGCGAAGACGCTCTGCACGGCAAGCACCGCTTTGTCGATGATGCCGCGAACCTGCGACAAGAGGTCATCGACATTGAAGATGGAGACGCTCGGGAAGCGGCGCGCCAGCTGCGCCATCACATGCGGATCCTTGGGGTGAAAGTAGGCGCTGGTCAGAAAAGTCCCGGCCACCGCATCCAGCACCCCGGGTGAGAAGACGACGAAGAAATTCGGCTTGAAGCTGTCCCACTTCACCTTGCGGATACTCGTGACGGTTGCCACGAACGGCTCCCCGCCGATATCGAAACTGACCTTGTCGCCGACACCTACGCCCAAAGACTCCTGAAACTCCGTGGACAGCGAGACCTCGGGGGCACCGTGATAATCGGTGGGCCACCAGCGGCCCGCGATGATCTCGTTGTCATCCCCGAGCACGCTGGCCCAGGTGACGTTCTGCTCACGGCCGGAGAAGCCGCGGCCCTGCATGTCATGAAAATGCATCGCCTCGACGTCTTCGCCGTTGATGGCGGTCAGGCGGCCGCGCAACATCGGCAGCACCCGCGACAATCGGGCGCCGCGCTGCTGCAGAAACTGCTGGAACGCGTTGCTGTCCGCCGGTGGGATATTGACGAAGAAATAGTTGGGTGCATCGACGGGGAGACTGCGCCGCCAGTCGGTCTCCAGGTCATCGCGCACGACGCCGAGCACCAGCAGCACCATCAACCCCGCGCCGAAAGCCGCGATCTGCACCATGCTGTCGGCGCGGCGGCGATTGAGATTGGCGATGCCATAGCGCCAGGCCACCCCGACGCGGCCGCGCAGTCGCCCACACAGCGTCACCAGCACCAAGCCGGCGCCCGCCAGCGCCGCCAGAAACAGCGTCAGTCCCAGCAGGAACTGCACGGCCAGACGCACGTCACGGACGGCCCACCAGACCAGGCCGATGATCACCACCAGCGCCGGCCCGAACGCCAGTATGACCAGTGGCGGTGGCGGTCCGACATCCCGCCGCAGCACCCGCAGCGGTGGCACCCGCGCCAGCTGCAGCAGCGGCGGCAGCGCGAACCCGGCCAGCACGGCCAGTGCGGCGCTCACTCCCATCCCCAGGGGTGCGAAGTTCGCCGGCGGCAGGGTCGCGGTCCCGAGCAGGTCGCGGACCGCGCGCAGCAGCCATTCCTGCGCAATGAACCCGATGACCGATCCCAGCACCGAGGCCAGCAGTGCCACGATCACCAACTGCAGGAGGCTGACGCTGAGGGTGAAGGCGCGGGTGGCGCCCAGCGTCTTGAGCAGGGCGACCGCATCCAGATGTCGTCGAACGTACTGCCGCGCCGACATGGCCACCGCGATCGAACACAGCAGCACGCTGACCAGGCTCGCGAGCGTCAGGAACCGGCCGGCGCGATCCACCGCACTCTGCAATTGGGGGCTCGCCTCGCTGACATCGCGCAGCCGGTCCGCGGGCCGCAGCTCTCCGAGCAGCCAGGGTCGGAAGGCGCGGACCACGGTCGGGTCGGCCGCGAACAGCGCGGAGTAGCTGACGCGGCTGCCCGGCTGGATGAGCTGGGTGGCGGGCAGATCCTTGAGGTTCATGATCAGCGCCGGCGCCAGGTCCGACAGATTGGCGCCCTGATCCGGGCGCGCGATCAGGATTCGGGTCACTTTCAGCGTCGCCGCACCGATCGCGAGCTGCGCGCCGATGCCGCCACCGACGGAGGCGATCAGTTTCGAGCTCGGCCAGACTTCGCCCGGCGCCGGGATGTCGCGGGTCTCCGTGCCGGTCGCGAAGGCCTGGTCGGCCACGAGCAAGGTGCCGCGCAGTGGATACCCCTCCGATACCGCCTCGACATTCGCGAGCTGGCTGTCATCGCCGCGGAAAATGACGCTGAGCAGGGTCTGGATGCGCGCCGAGTGGACCCCGCGCTGTGCGGCGCCGGTGAACCAGGCATCGGGCAGCGGCTGCGTGGAGGAGACGCGGATGTCGGCCGCCAGCACCTGGGTCGCCTGCTCGCGAACCGCCGTATCGATGCGCCCGACCAGGAAGCCCACGCCGGTGAGGGCGGCCACCGCGGTGCTGAGTGCCAGCAGCAGCACGCCGAGCTCGCCGGACCGCCACTCGCGCAGCAGCGTGCGCAGCGCCAGTTTCAGCGCATGCATCATGGCGCGACCAGCCGGCCGGCGTGCATGTGCAGAATCCGGTCGCAACGCGCGGCGAGGTCCTGCTCGTGCGTGACCAGTACCAGGGTCGTATGCGCCGTCCGGTTCATCTCGAACATCAGTTCGATGATGCGCTGGCCGGTATTGGCGTCGAGATTGCCCGTGGGTTCATCGGCGAACAGGACCGCCGGGCGGATCACAAAGGCCCGCGCGAGCGCCACTCGCTGTTGCTCGCCCCCGGAGAGCTGTTTTGGATAGTGGTCAACCCGCGGTGTCAATCCGACCCGCTCGAGCGACTCGCGGGCCAGGCTCTCGGCGCGATCGCGCTGTGCCAGTTCCAGCGGCAGCAGCACATTCTCCAGCGCCGTGAGCGCCGGGATCAGGTGGAATGACTGGAACACGAACCCGACCCGCTGAGCGCGCAGCCGGGCGCGCCCGTCTTCGCTCAGGGCCGTCAGGTCCTGACCATCCAGCCACAGGTGCCCGGCGGTGGGGGTATCGAGCCCCGCGAGCATGGCCAGCAGCGTCGATTTGCCGGCGCCGGAGGCACCGGTGATCGCCACGGTTTCACCTTTGGCGATGTCGAAGGAGACATCGTGCACAATGGCCAGCGGCCCTTCCGGGCTGCTAACCTCTTTTGTGATGTTGACGACTTTAAGGACGCTTTCGGCATTGGCGCGCTGCGGGGCATTCGCACTGACACTGCTGCTCATCGGGCTCCAGGGCGCGTCTGCCGCGCAAAATCGCATCATCCTCAGTTTCGGTGACAGCCTGAGCGCAGCTTACGGGCTGCAACCCGAGGAAGGCTGGGTCGCGCTGCTGCAGCGACGGCTCCGCAGCCAAGGGTACGAGTACCAAATCATCAACGCCAGCGTCAGCGGCGAGACCAGCAGTGGCGGCCTGGAAAGGCTGCCGCACCTGCTGGCCCTGCACCACCCGGCCGTGGTGCTCGTGGAGTTGGGCGCCAATGACGGGCTGCGGGGCCTGCCCCTGCCGACGGTGCACGACAACCTCGCACACATCATCATGCTCGCCAAGGATGCCGGGGCCCAGGTGCTGCTGCTCGGCATCCGTCTGCCCCCCAACTATGGCCCACGCTATAACAACGGCTTCGCGGATCTGTATTCGGAACTGGCCCGCGAGGCCCAGGTGCCCCTGGTGCCGTTCCTGCTCGCGGGCGTCGCGCTCGATCCGGCCCTCATGCAGGCCGACGGCCTGCATCCCCGGGCGGCCGGTGAACCGCGGGTGCTCGATACGGTCTGGCCCTATCTGACCCCGCTGCTGAGGCACTGAACATGGAACGGATCTGGCTCAAGTCCTATCTGCCGGGCATGGCCACGGACATCGATCCGAGCACTCTGCCGTCGCTCAAGCACATGGCGGAACAGAGTTTCACGACCTTCCGGGAACGCGCCGCCTACATCCAGATGGGCCACCGGCTGTCTTACGGCGAGCTCGACCGAAGCTCGCGCGATCTGGCGGCATGGCTGCAGAGTGTCGCCGGCCTCAAGCGCGGCGATCGCATCGCCATCATGTTGCCGAATGTTCTGCAATACCCGATTGCGATGTTCGCGGCGCTGCGGCTCGGCATCACGGTCGTGAACACCAATCCTCTCTACACCGCTCCCGAATTGGAGCACCAGCTGCGCGATGCCGGCTGCGCCGCGATCGTCGTGCTGGAGAATTTCGCGCACGTGCTCGAGGCGGTGCTGCCGAAGACCACCATCAAACACGTCATCACGACCAGCGTCGGTGAGCTCCTGGGTTTTCCCAAGGGCCCGATCGTGGACATGGTCGTGCGCAAGGTGCGCAAGCAGGTGCCGCCCTGGAAGATTCCGGGTTCCATTGGCTTCAGCGCCGCACTTGCGGCCGGCCGTGAGCATGCGCTGGTGCCCGTCGAGCTGACCCACGAGGACATCGCATTCCTGCAATACACCGGCGGCACCACCGGTGTCGCAAAGGGTGCAATCCTCACGCACGGCAACATCTGCGCGAATCTTCTGCAGGCCTCGGCATGGATTGATCCCTTTCTGCCGCGTGCCGACGACCAGGTCCGCTACCTGGTCACACCGATCCCGCTGTACCATATCTTCGCCTTGACGGCCAATTGCATGCTGTTTCTGCGGTTGGGCTGGTCGAACGTCCTGATCACGAATCCGCGTGATCTGCCTGCCTTCATTTCGGAATTGAAGCGCTATCCCTTTGCATTCCTGAGCGGCGTCAACACACTCTTCAACGCTCTGCTACACAACTCGAAGTTTGCGAGCGTTGATTTCAGTCACCTGAAGATCTCGCTCGGCGGCGGCATGGCGGTGCAGGAGACCGTGGCGCAGCGCTGGAAGGCGGCGACCGGTAATCCGCTGACCCAGGCCTGGGGTCTTACCGAGACTTCCCCGGGAGCCTGCATCAATCTGCCGTACGCAGACTTCAACGGCTCGATCGGGCTGCCGATTGCCTCGACCGAAATTTCCATCCGCGATGAAGCCGGTAACGAGTTGGCGATCGGTTCGGTGGGCGAGATCTGTGTGCGGGGCCCCCAGGTGATGCGCGGCTATTGGAACCGCCCGGATGAGACCGCACTGGTGATGCTGCCGGATGGCTCGTTGCGCACCGGGGATATCGGCCACATGGATGAACGCGGCTTCGTATTCATCGAGGATCGCAAGAAGGACATGATCCTGGTCTCGGGATTCAATGTGTATCCCAATGAGGTTGAGTCCGTCGTAGCCGCGATTCCCGGAGTGGTGGAAGCGGCGGCGGTCGCTCAGGCAGATGAGCACTCCGGCGAAGTTGTGGCGGTGTTCGTGGTGGTCAAGGACAAGACGCTCACGGAGCGCGCCATCATCGACCAATGCCGCGCCTCACTGACGGGATACAAACTGCCGCGGCATGTGTACTTCCGCAGCGAACTGCCGAAGTCGAATGTCGGCAAGATATTGCGCCGGGTGTTGCGGGATTCACTGGTGCAACAACCGTCAACCGCGAGCGGCAAGTAGCGAGCAGTTCACGGCGGTCGAGGCCGATCGAGCACTTACCTTTGTCCAAGTCTTGGCGGGCTTAGCGCGCCGCTGTACCATGGCTCGCGATACCGTAATTCACGCTAGCGGTCAGTGGTCCGTGACAGAACCTACGCGCGCTGTGTTCCTGAGCTATGCCTCTGAGGATGCCGAGGCGGCCAAGCGCATTTGCGAGGCACTTCGCTGCGCTGGCATCGAAGTATGGTTCGACCTGAGTGAACTACGGGGCGGCGATGTGTGGGATCAGAAGATCCGGCACGAAATCCATGCCTGTGCGCTGTTCATGCCGGTCGTCTCCCGGCAGACGCAGGAACGTCTCGAAGGCATTTCCGACGCGAATGGAAGCTTGCCATTGAGCGCTCGCAGGACATGGCTGATGTAAAGCCCTTTCTTATACCGGTCATTATAGATGGGACGAGCAACAGGGAGGCGATTGTCCCGGATCTATTCAGGTCCGTGCAGTGGACCCGTCTGCCAGCAGGAGAAACATCGCCGGCCGTCGTTGAGCGCATTCAGCATCTCATCGCGGGTGACGTGCGCAAAGCGAGCCGGTCACAGGAAGGCCCTAGAACTGCGAATATCGAAGGCCGGCAATCGACCTCCTGGGGTTTGAAGGGCGTCCTGGCCAGCGCGGTCGCGCCGGCTTTGCTTGCCGCGTTCGCGTATGTCGGTATCAATAGGTTCCGAAGCGCCCAGCCCACCGAGGCGCCAATCTCGGCGCTTTCGTCCGGGTCTGTGTTGCCATCCACCAGCGCATCCGTTGCGGTATTGCCGTTGGCCAACGAGAGCGGCAATTCGCAGCAGCAGTACTTCTCCGATGGGCTGTCGGAAGATTTGATCACCCGGCTTTCGCAGTTTCCGGGCCTCAAGGTCATCGGCCGCACTTCCTCGTTTCAGTTCCGGGATGGCAAAGATGATAGCCGTAACATCGGTGCCAAACTCGGGGTTGCACACCTGGTCGAGGGCAGTGTGCGCCGTGAAGGGGACGTCGTGCGCGTCAGCGCGGAACTCGTCAACACGACCGACGACAGCACACAGTGGTCGGCGCGCTACGATCGGCCCTACAAGGACCTGTTCGCGCTGCAGGACGATATAACCCATGAATTGGCGGCGGCGCTCAAAGCACGGTTGCTGCCGGGCAGCCATGAAGCACCGCAGAGCGATAGGCCGCCGGGCAACAGCATCGAAGCCTACAACGCTCTGCTGCAGGGAGATTTTCATGGCGCGCGATACGGAGGCCGACTACCGCGCCGCCGTCAAGTACTGCACGCTGGCGACACAGATCGATTCCAACTATGCACTTGCCTGGGCGAAGTTATCGCTGTCCTTCACGGATCTTGCCATCGAATATCTCGATCCTGCGGCTGCGAAAGTCGCCTCTGACGAAGGAAGAAGGTCAGCGGACAAGGCGCTGGAGATCTCGCCGGAACTCGCGCTGGGACACATTGCACGCGGTGCGGTGCTTCGGGAAGCAGACTTGAACTGGCGCGGGGCAGACGCTGAGATGCGCTATGCCTTGACCGTCTCGCCAAATGATCCCGAGGCGCAGTTCCGGCTTTCGATGGGGCTCGCCGCCTTCGGTCAGTTGGAGCCGGCGATCAAGCTCGTGCGGCAGGCCCTCACCACTGACCCATTGGACTCCGATTGGTATTCGCACGTTGCCCTATATCTCACGGGCGTCGATCGACTCGATGAGGCCGAGGCGGCTGCGCACCGCGCCATCGAACTGGAGCCCGGCGCCTCGGAGCACCGTCAGGTGCTCACCATCATTGAAGTCAAGCGAGGCAATGCGCAGGCGGCGCTCGATGCCACCAAGGACATGGCCCCGGGATTGTGGAAGAATGCGGCGACTGCACTCGCAGCCCAGCTCAACGGCGACCGGAACGCTGCCGATGCCGCGGTCAAACAGCTGATAAAGGCAGATGCGAGTACCTCCGCCTATCAAATTGCTCAAATCTACGCAGTGCGCGGCGATACGGATAAGACTTTCGAATGGCTTGATCGCGCCTGGAGCAACCGGGACCTGGGGTTTTTTTACCTGCTGTACGACCCCTTCATCCGACGCTACAAAGACGACCCGCGCTTTGTTGTTTTTTGCCGCAAAGCCGGCTTGCCGGTGCCGGGGGAGCCTGAGAAAGATGCATCGATCTGATCCGATGCTCTAGCCTGCGCCTCCCACCAGGCGACTCGCAATGCGTGCGACGTGCTCGCCCTGATAGCGGCACATCTCGAGCTCCAACTCCGTTGGCATGCGCACATCACTGCCACCGCCGGTGACGCAACTTGCCCCATAGGGGCTTCCGCCCGTGATCTCACGCATGGTCGTGAGGTCCTTGAACGTGTAGGGCAGCCCGACGATGATCATGCCGTGATGCAATAAGGTGATGTGAAACGATGTGATGGTCGTCTCCTGGCCGCCGTGCTGGCTTGCGGTACTGCAAAATACGCTGCCGACCTTTCCCACGAGCGCACCACGTCCCCATAGCGCGCCCGTCTGGTCGAGGAAATTGCGCATTTGCGCGGCCATATTCCCGAAGCGGGTCGGTGTTCCGAAGATGATCGCGTCGTATTGGTCCAGCTCGTCGGGCGCCGCAATCGGCGCGTCTTGATCGACCTTGAACCCGGCCGCCTTCGCGACCTCCAATGGACACAGCTCCGGAACGCGCTTGATGACGACGTTGCTCCTGGAGACACGGGCGGCACCCGCTGCCTGAGCCTGGGCCATGGCCTCGATGTGCCCATAACTGCTGTAGTAGAGAATGAGAATCTTAGGCATCACAGCTCCTGAGGGACTTTGGCAGACAATCATAGCGCAGGGCGGACTTCGCATCTGCGGCTACCCGCGGGGTCTGGACAGTTTCCTTACCCCGGCCATCGCAGCGCACCAGCCCATAAAGATAGCCAAGCTACCCAGTTGACTTCACAACCACTTTGCCTACAAAGTGAAGCCCGGTATGTTTTGCATAACGACACAGAATTCGCTATGCGAAATGTTC
>Ga0210385_10000897_pt1 | contig 19024 bp, 16 predicted proteins | sample IncBWH26OmetaG_FD_160107 | JGI IMG/M metagenome (GOLD analysis project Ga0210385, IMG submission 160107) | Forest soil microbial communities from Barre Woods Harvard Forest LTER site, Petersham, Massachusetts, United States - Inc-BW-H-26-O ...
CACGATGAGTACGCCGATCAGAACGAGGCCGCCGAGACAGTTCGAGACGACCGTGAAGTCGACGTAGCCGCCCTTTGGCGACTTCGGTTGCCCACTGTCGTTTGTTTTGGTTCCCAAGACACCGCTCCGTCCCGAAGTGTCTCGAGGATGCATTGTTCCTCGATTGAGCTCTTGGACAAACGTGCGGTGGGTGGCTGGCTACCTGCCCACCGTTCGATAAATGATCCCGCCGGGTACCAGCAGGGTAACTACCGTACCGGAGCTCGCCGAGCTTTCGACAAAAAACCTGCTCACGATGCGGGCGGCGCGCTCGCGCATGCCTTGCAGACCAAAGTGCCCCTCCCTTCCACGATCGACGATCTCGGGATCTATTCCCACGCCGTTGTCGCAGACGATGAGGCTCAGATCCTGCATATACGAAAGATCAACGGTCAGCTGTGTCGCGTGCGAATGCACGCAGGCGTTGCGGATCGCCTCGTATCCGATTCGATACACCTCGTCGCGTACGATCGGATGCATCTCCCGCGTCTGTCCCGACACCCGCAGGACGACACTCATCGAGCTGTGGATCCGGCATTCCTCCAGGGCACGTCGGAAGGCCTCCGTGAGATCATTCACTTCGGTGGCTGAGGTGCGCAGGGAATTCAGCGCGGCGCGGCTCTCATCCGTCGCTCGTCCCAGCCAAACCGACAGTTTCTCCATGGCTTGCCGCATGTGCGCCTGGTCTGCTGAGGCACTCAGTGCATCATCGGCAACCAGTTTGCTACCCTGAATGGTCTGCAGGAATGAGTCGTGCAGGTCGCGCGCGATTCGAGTGCGTTCGGCCAATCGCTCGTCGAACCGGGCTTTCATGCTTCCGGCGATCTGGCGTACCCGCAATTGATAGATCGCCCAGAGCAGCAGCGCGGCGCCGATGACACACAGCGCACGAAACCAGATCTTCTGATACCACGCCGGAGTGACCGTGAAGTCCAGCAGCGCGCCCTTTTCATTCCAAATTCCGTCGTTGTTGGACGCGATCACTCGAAAACGATAGTTTCCGGGGCGAAGATCGCTGTAGAAAGCCTGGCGTCGCAATCCGGGATTCGTCCATTGCGTGTCACGGCCTTCGAGAATGTAGCGGAAGCTCATTTTTTGCGGCATGACGAAGCTGAGCGCGGTGTAATCGATCTGCAGGTCTCGCCTGAGGGGTGGAAGAGTGATGGGGGAATGCACCGAATAGCGTGTCCCGTCGGCAATGAGCGCTTCAACGTGCACCGGCGGCGGCGCCGGGTTCTGGTAGGAATGCCCGGGGTCAATCATCTGCAGAGATGATGAGCCGATGAACCAGAGCCGGCCGTCGGGTGACCTTGCGGTGTTCGGCTGGATCCGGTCTCCATCCCAGCCCGGGTCTGCGCCGTCGAGTGCACCCAACGTCGTCACCGCCACGCGGCTCGTGGGGTGGGCGATCCAAGTTTCGAGGTCCGCGTGGGGAATGCGCAGAAAGCCGCAGCTTGCCTCGAGCCACAGTGACCCGGCGCCGTCGATGATCGCCGCGTCGATCTCTGCGCACGGTAGGCCATTGCGGGTGTCCATGAAGCTGAACGCCGCATGGTCCCATCGATAAAGGCCTCGATTGGTGGCGCCCCATACGACGCCTGCCGAGTCGACGGCAAGGCTGAACATGACGATCGGGAGGGGCACGCCGGGGCGACCGTTGGAGACGATGGTGGCTACGCCATTTGAATAGTGAGCGAGCCTGGCATCCGAAGTCCCGACCCAGATTCCGCCAGCCGGATCGGCGCAGAGAAAATGCGCATGGGGCACCAGGGATGTGATCTGAATATCCTCCTGTACCCGGTGTTCCCGAATCCGCAGCAGATGGTCCTTGTGCCTGGGCTGATCATGCGCAAGCGCCCAGATGTTTCCGTCCGTGTCTTCGGCAAATGAAAGGAGTTTTCCGATATGAGACAGGGAATGACCATCTTGCCCGGTGATGACGGAGAACTCTCCAGACCGGTCCACCATCACGGTATCGTCGATACCCAGCCAGATCTCACCCGAGCGGTCTTCATGCAGTGCGTAGACATTCTGAATGGGATGTTCGCCTGCCATGGTGATGAGCGAGACCGCATCCGAACGAATGGTGGCCAGTGCTCCCTTGAGTCCCAGCAGCACGGAATTGTCCTTACGCGCAATGATGGCGCTGACGTCACTGCCATTGAGGCCCTCGGTTGAGGAGAAACTGATGATGGGAATGTCTCGAAAGAGATCTATTCCCTTGTCAGTCGTGACCCACAGGTCCCCCTCGCTGTCTTCGTAAAGAGAGTGGACTTCATTGCCGGTCAGCCCCTGCGCGGCGCCATAGTGATCTGCGCGACCGTCATGTACGTGGTAGAGACCCTGAGACTCCGTTCCAATCCACAAAGTCTGATGGCGATCGGCCATCAGCGCCACCGCGCGGACCGTCGAGCTGTCGAAGCCGGGGACCACATAGCTTGCGAAGCGGCCATTGCTGAAGTAGCGCAATCCCAGCCCTGGTCCTGCGCCGTCGAGGGCCGCCCACATCGTGCCCGCAGGCCCGGCAGCCACTCCAATGACGCCTTCGCCCGCCGGGTGCTCCATCTGCTCTTGAAGGTAGTTGCTGATCGCCGTGCCGTTCCAGCGACATATCATCTGGCATCCGAACCAGATGTCTCCGGAAGTATCCTCAGCGATGGGATTCGCAAACTGGGCGGGGTTGCCGTCGGATTTGTCCTTGCCGTGACACGTCAGCTTGTTGCCATCGATCCGGCAAAGTGCGCCCTCCATGCCGTTGACGTGAGTACGCGTAATCCAGATCGTGCCGGCGCGATCCTCCAGAAGACTCTGCACGCCGCCCACCTTGATCGGGATACGCGCGCCCTTGCCGTCCTTCAGCTGGTACAAGGCCTGATAAGTGGCCATCCACAAGCTTCCGTCGCGGCTGCCGAGGAGCGAGTTGATGCCCTCCTGAGTTGGAAAAGAGGGTTGGCTTGCAACGGGGGCCATGCTCACCCCATCGAACCGGATCAGACCGCCCCCGGCGGCAATCCAGATGTAGCCGTCTTTTGTCTGAGTGATCACTTCCGCCGCCTGCGGGAAACCGTCCTGGATCCTCCAGACCGTGTGTGCGTATTGGGAGATCAGTCGGTGCGGATCGAGCGCGGCAGCCCTCCCTGCCAGGAACAGCAGCAGCAGGCCGCAGATCGGCACAGTGGTACGGTGGCGCGACCGGAAGCAATGCGGCAGCGATTTCCGACTGGGTCTCATTTGCGTGCCGCCCGACACTAGTTGTGGTACGTCAGTTCTGCCCCGTAACTACGCAGGGCAGTCGACCCATCGTTATCTACAGGGTGTCACCGCTGCATCTGCAGCAGTCCGCGACGAAGGGCGATCGTCACCGCGTGGGTCCGGTCCTTTGCCTCGAGCTTGGCGACCAGGTTCTTCACATGGAAGTTTACCGTCGTTTCGGCAATGGCCAACTCGTCCGCGATCTGCTTGTTGCGATAGCCGTCTCGAATGAGCCTCAGCACGTCCAGTTCGCGCGCCGTCAGGTCGTCCTCGCCCAGATGCTCGGCCAGGCGCGCCGCGACCTCCGCGGGCACGTGCCGGCGGCCCGCGTGCACCGAACGGATCACCGCCAGGAGGTCGTCTTTGGCCATGCTTTTCAAGAGGTAAGCGGACGCGCCGGCACGCATGGCTCGCTGTATTTCGCCATCGGCGTCGGAGGTCGTCAGCATGATGACCCGGGCTCGAGGGAATTCCCCGCGAATGGCGATCAGCACGTCGGTGCCGTTCATGCCGGGAAGCTGCAGGTCCATGAGCGTCACATCGGGCTGATGGCGGCGAAATTCAGCCACAGCCTGCGCTCCATCGCCCGCCGCTCCCACCAGCCACATATCGGGCTGCGAGGCAATGACGGTCGCCAGACCCTCCCGGAATACGGGGTGGTCTTCGACGCACAGGATTCGAATTGTCGCAGCGGAGCTCAGGGGAAGCACCTCTTGTAGTTGTGGCCTCGATTCAGTCCCTGCCGGGCGGCTTTCCAACACATTACAGGGGGAGTCCGTCCCTATACAAGAGTGCAGGGCGGCACCTGCGGCATCCGGGGTGGCGGCAACTCCGGATGGCAGTGACTCTGTGAGAAACGCCCGAGGGAAGGTAAAGCGAATGGATGGTCACGTCGAAAACACGTTGGCGGTGTCGAACCCAGGCGCGATGCGATCGCGGGATTGGCTGCACCGGGTGATTTCCCTGCTCGAGGCAGCCGTCGGTGAACTTCGCGATCGGGGGCACCCGGCGCAGGGCTCACTGCTCAAGGCAACCTCGCTGTTGCGACAGCAGATTGAACCGGCAGTGACTGTGGCGACCGACGCAAGAGAGCGCCTTCTGGCCTGGCAGGCGCGCAAGGTGCGCGAGTACATTGATGGGCACATCGCCGGGCCGGTCCTGGTCGCGGATCTGTGTGCGCTCATTCATTGCAGCGAGGCGCACTTCTCACGATCCTTCAAGCGTACGTTCGGCGAGTCGCCGCACTCTTTCGTCGTGCGACGTCGCGTGGAACTGGCCGCGCAATACATGCTGACGACGGATGACCCTCTGAGGGACATTGCGCTGCGTTGCGGCTTCGCCGACCAGGCGCACTTGAGCAAGAAATTCCGGCAGGCGGCGGGGCAGACTCCGGCGGCCTGGAGACGTGCGCGCAAGCCGTTGCGGCCGCCCATGGAATCAAAGAAGCGGGAAGCCGAGCCCGAAGTCTACTGCTGCTCGATCTGACGCATCATCTGCTCACGGATATCCGCGCGCTCAATATTGAGGTTCTTCTCCAGGTCGGCCGAGTACAGCGCCTTCAGATAGGCGCGATCCGCCCCAGTGAGCGAGTCGGCCGCCGCAGCCGCGCAACCATTGGCAAAAAGATCGGAGATGCTCGGCAGCGGCGCGCACAGGTCCAGTCGCTCCATGCGGGTCAGCGATAACAAGGCCACATAGTCGGCGATCGAATGCACCTGGTAGTGGGAGATCTGTGCACTGTCGGCAATGATCAGCACATGTAGAAATTCGCTGCGCTGCCCGTTGGTAAGGTAACTGCCGCCGACACCGGAAGGCTGCAGGCCCATGGCCGTCACGTCCGAATCGACCTGCACGCCGGCCAGAAGCGGCATATCGACGATGCTCCCCCCGCGTTGCTCGGGCAGCTGAGTGACACCCGTTTCCGGAGCGTTTCCATGGGACGCATCCGGCAGGGCGTCCATGGCACGAGTGCCCGTGACATACCATGCCTGAATCGGTCGACTGAACGTGGTCATTTGTTTGACCTGCGATACCGGATAAAAACCCAGCAGCGGCCGATAGGATTTTGCAATGTGATCGAGCAGGGCCTGCGGCTCGCGTGTAAAGACGATCTCGACCGTGACTGGGCATTTCGCGCCCGCCGGGCCGGTGGGTGCACCCACGCTCCGTGCCACATTCAGTATTTCCCGGGTGAGGTAATCGCGGCCCGGGGCCTGCAGTCCGGCGACCAGCGGGCACACGGGCGCGCGCCAGCGCCCAATCCGGTTGATGCGGGTACTCGGTGCCGAATGTGACGTCACGAAACCGGTGACGGCACGCTCCAGTGTGCGCTGATCATGCAGCCGCTCGGCAGTGACGGTCACCTCCTGAAGTGCCGGTTCGGAACGCGACGTTGAATCATGTGAGTAGGCACCCGCAATGCCCGGGGGAGTCGCGAATGCACACACCAGCAGACCCGCCCCGGCGGCCGCCAAAGATCTCATTGGATGCTCCTTGATGGCCAGCATAAACCTGGGATTCCCAGTGGGAAAGGCTCAGGATGCAGCGCTTCTACGGCAGGTGTAACGTAGCTACCCAGTCGGGGTTGGGGAGACAAATCATGCGGGTGTCGGCGGGCAAGGGTCTGGTCTTGGTCAGCGGGATCCTGGTGGCAGCCTCTCCCTGGCTACTGGCCGCTACGCTCCCCGATCCCTACCGGTGGCTCGAGAAAGTCGACAGTCCGCGCGCCATGGCCTGGGTGCGGACCGAAAACGCAAAAACGCTTGCGGTGTTGGACAAGGATCCGCGCTTCCCGGCGCTCTACCAGGATGCCTTGGCCATCAGTCAGGCCAAGGATCGCATCCCTGCTCCTGAATTCTTCGACGGTGCCGTGTTCAACTTTTGGCGCGACGCCGCGCACGTACGCGGCATCTGGCGTCGCACCACGGCCGACAGTTATCGCACGGATACTCCTCAGTGGACTACGGTGCTGGATCTGGACGCCCTGGCCGCACAGGAAAAGAAAAACTGGGTCTACAGCGGCAGTAACGCATCGCCGAATGAGCAGCGCGCCCTCGTGCGCTTGTCTGAGGGTGGAGAAGATGCGGTGACGGCGCGCGAGTTCGATCCCGGTTCCGGAACCTTCGTCGCGAATGGCTTCAATTTTCCGCGGGGCAAAATGCGCGCGGCGTGGGAAGACGACAATACGTTGCTCGTGTCTCGGGAGTGGCAGCCCGGAGAACTGACGACCGCGGGCTATCCCTTTGTCGTCAAGCGAATCCGACGCGGCCAGAAGCTCGACCAAGCCCAGGAGATTTTCCGAGGTACCGCGACGGAGGGCGGTTACCCCGTCACGCCGGTGGACTTGCGGGACGGCACCGGTCACCGGGCTCTCATCATCGACCGGCCGCTGACAACGTTCGAGTCCGAATACTATGCCGTCGACGGCGCCAAAGTCGCAAAGCTCGATCTGCCCCGCAAGCTCAGCCTGCAAACGCTCCTGGACGGGCAGCTCATTCTGAAGCTGCTGCAGGATTGGAGCGTGGAAGGCCAAGTCTTCAAACAGGGCGCTCTCGTCTCGTTGGACTGGAACCAGGCGCTCAAGGCACCGGGACATCTTCACCCGACCCTGCTGTATGGTCCGGGCCCACGTGAGGAGGTCGAATCTGCCGCAGCGATGCGCGATGCGCTCCTGGTGGCAGGCTACGAGAACGTCCGCGGCCGTGCCTTTGTATTCCGGCGCAGCACCGCCGGTCAGTGGACCCATGACCGGCTGGATCTGCCCGATAACGCCTCCATCGACATCGTCGATGCCGACATCCACAGCAACAACGCCTTCGTCAGCGTCACCAGCTTCCTGCAGCCCACGAGCCTGTGGGCGGTCACGCCGCGCGGCGCGACCCGGATCAAGACGCTGCCGCCCAAGTTCGATGCCGCGCACGAGAGCGTGGAACAGTTCGAGGCGACCTCCACGGATGGCACTCATGTGCCCTATTTTGTGGTGCATCCGGCGGCCATGAAACTCAATGGCGCCAACCCCACGATTCTGTATGCCTATGGCGGCTTCGATGTTTCCATGACGCCGGACTATTCCGCCAATCTGGGCAAGTTATGGCTGGAAAAAGGCGGCGTCTACGTGCTGGCCAACATCCGCGGCGGCGGCGAGTTCGGGCCGGCCTGGCACGAGGCGGGGCTTAAGACTCACCGCCAGATCATCTATGACGACTTCGCCGCCGTGGCCCGGGACCTGGTCGCGCGCCGCATCACGAGCGCCAGACGCCTCGGCATCCAGGGCGGCTCCAATGGCGGCCTGCTGATGGGTGTGGAGTTCACCCAGCACCCCGAAATGTGGAACGCGGTGGACATCCAGGTCCCATTGCTGGACATGCTGCGGTTCGAAAAGATCCAGGCCGGCACTTCGTGGGTGGGCGAATACGGCAGTGTGTCCAACCCCGACGAGGCGGCCTTCCTCGCCAAGATCTCTCCCTACAACAACCTGCGGCGTGGCGTGCACTATCCGCTGCCCCTGATCTGGACGACCACCAAGGATGATCGAGTCGGTCCCCAGCACGCGCGCAAGTTTGCCGCGCGCCTGTCGGAATACGGCATCCCCTATCTGTTCTATGAGGTGATCGAAGGGGGACACGGATCGGGCGCGAATCTCACCGAGCAGGCGCATACGTACGCCCTGGAGATGACCTACTTTGCGCGGCAGCTGATGGACTAGCAGACGAGCAGCGCGCTGGTCGTCGGAATGTGAACGTATAATTCAAGAGGACCGATGCAGATCATCAGGAAGGTTGATCCGGCGCAGTGCTCGATATCGATCTCGCGAGATTTGCGCATGACGGCCCTGCCGCTCGGAGTAAGGCTGCGGCCGCGCTGCGACGGGCTGACGGTGGCAATCGCCAGGCGACTCCGCGCCCGATCACCCGTGCGAGTGGGGGCCCGGTGACATGTGCATTGTTCCACAGGGGGAATGGCATAAGGTCCGTCTGCTGAAGCCGACGCGCATCCTTCACGTCACCCCCGGTCCGACCCGCGAGCACCGAGCTCTCTGAAAAGCAACCGCCTCGTGGATCGAAGAGACTTCCTGTCCGGTCTAGCAGCGGCGACGTCCTGGAGGGTGACAGCGCCCACCTCGGCGTCGGGAATGAGTCCCGAAATCGCCTTGACCTTCGATGATCCCAAGACCCAGGAGACGGCCGGTTTTTCCTGGCAGAGCATCAATGAGCATGTCCTGGGCGCATTGGCCAGACACAGAATCAAATCGGTTCTGTTCGTGTGCGGCATGCGGATCGACAGTGACCCCGGCCGCCAGCTGATTGCTGCCTGGGACCGCCCGGGCCATCTCATCGGTAACCACTCCTATTCGCACTTCAATCTGGATCAGGTCGCGCTTGCCGATTTCGAAGCCGACACGCTGCAGAACGAACCACTGATCGCCTCATACCGGCATTTCACCCGACTGTTTCGCTTTCCATCATTCAAGGAGGGCAACACGGTGGCGAAGCGCGATGGCATGCGCGCCTTCCTTCAGGCGCGTGGCTATCGCATCGGCCGGGCCACCATCGATGCTTCGGACTGGGCAATCAGCGCACGCCTCGAGAAGCGAATCAATGCGGATCCGAAGGCCGATCTGAGGCCGTATCGGGCGTTCTTCCTGCAGCACATCTGGGAACGGGCTCAGTACTACGACTCGCTCGCGCAGCGAGTCCTGGGTGTGCCGGTACGGCATACGCTGCTGCTGCATCACAATGCACTGAATGCACTGTTCGTGGATGACTTGATCGCCATGTTTGCGGACAAAGGTTGGCGGCCCGTGGATGCCGAATACGCCTACCGTGATCCGGTTTACGACCGGCAGCCGCAGAGCCTGCCGGCGGGGGAAAGTCTGATCTGGGCCCTGGCGAAGGAGGCCGGGAGGTTCGACTCCGAGCTTCGCTATCCTGGAGAAGACGACACGTACGAGAATCCCAAGATGGATTCCCTGAACCTATAGGGCCAATCGCTCGCCCACACTAATCGAGGGGCCACGGCATGGCCTTCGGTAGTGTCATCTCCTCGGAGGTGTTGGGCTGCGCTCCCACCGTTCCCGTGTCAACGCTCCGCCACCAGGGTTCCACGGGCCGTTGCTGCGCCGGCTCAACGGGCTCGCCGAGTCGAGGCATCAGAAGTTGTGAATCGGCTCGCGTGCCCGCCTGCACCAGCACCTCGGCGGGCTGGTCCCAGGCGTGCATGGCGAGACTGAAAGTCCCCCAATGGATCGGCAGGAATGGGCCGCCCCCGAGCAAGGCCAGCGCCCTGAGCGCATTCTCCGGGCCCAGATGCATGTCGCCCCAGGCAGGGTGCAGCGCACCGACCTCCAGCATCACCAGGTCAAAGGGCCCCAGTCGATCACGGATGGCCTGATATTCGGTCGTGAGACCGGTGTCACCGCTGAAGAACACGGTGTGGCGCTCAGAACGGATGACCAAGGAGGACCACAGGGTTGAATTGCGGGATTTGAGGGTTCGACCTGAAAAATGTTGCGAGGGAGCTGCAGTGACCGTGAGCTCCGACTTCGGCAGTCGGTGCGACTCCCACCAGTCGAGCTCGACGATGAGTTCGGGCGCGACTCCCCAGGCCTCGAGGTGAGCGCCGACGCCGAGGGACGTGACGAACGGTACATGGCGTTTGGCAAGCTCGCGGATGGTCGGGTAGTCCAGATGATCGTAGTGGTCGTGGGAGACGATCACGAGGTCGATGGGTGGCATCGAATGCAGGGACACCGGCACCGGTTGAAATCGTTTCGGGCCGATCATTTTCGAGGGTGAGGCCCGCGGTCCCCACACCGGGTCGGTGAGAACCCGCAGTCCGTCAATTTCAATCAGCACCGTCGAGTGACCCAGCCATGTTGCGCGCAGACCGCTCGCGGCGCGGCGCGTCCAGGTTTCCAGAGGGCTCACCGACGGCAGGCGCCCCTGCGGAACCCGGCGTTCGCCGCCACAAATGAAATCCCGAATGGAAGGCATGGATGCGGACGGATCACGTAAGCCCGGGATGATCGGATGCTGGTTGCGAAAATCACTGCCGGTCCACAGCGGCGATGCCCGCATGCGTTCGAGCCGCGCCCCTTCCGGCTTTCTACCCAGTGATTTCATGGTTGGCCTGAAACCTGCCCCTCATGATGTCGGCCCCAGGGCCCGCAGCGCGCGAGCTGCTCCCGCTCTTCCGGGGTCATGGCCTGCCATTTGGCAAAATGTCGACGCCCATGCCAGCCGCCGTGTCCGCGAAATCCTCCGAACAGGATGCGACACAAAACCAGCAGACCCAGCGCCTGCGGATAATCGATCGGGTGAGCCGTGGTGAACAGCACCGGGACGATGGCGTTCCACAGCAGCATGACGACGGCGCCCAGCGTCGCCGCTGCCACCAGCACCAGCGCCGCCACGCCGACAAATCTTGCTCTGAATCTCATTGCTCTGCTCCTTCAAAATTCGAGTTCGTCATAGGTCGACTGCAGTCGCGCCCGCAGATGCTGGACGGCCGCGCGCTTGCGACTGAGGAGGGTGTTCACCGCGACACCACTGTCTGCCGCCATCGTCTTGAAGCTGCGGCCCTCCAGTTCATGGGCCACGAACACTTCCCGCTGAGGGTCCGGCAGTTCTGCCAGTGCCTGTTGCAGCGCCGTCAACATGACGGATCTTGCGTATTCGGCCTCAGGCCCGGCGTCGGTCGAGGGCAGTGCAAAGTCGAGGCGGTATTCGCCGTCGGGGGCAGCAGCGCCCTCCAGCGACTGTTCCTTCTTCTTTCGGAAACGATCGATGATGCGATTGCGCGCGACACGGAACAGCCAGGCACTGACCTGTTCGATCGAAGCCGGCAGTCGATAGGCGTCGACGAACTCGTACAGCACGTCCTGCAGAATGTCTTCGGCATCGGCCTGGTTGGCCACCCGTCGCCGAATGAATTTGACCAGCCGGGTGCGCTCCCGTACGACAACGGCAGTCAGATCGCTGTCAGTCTCAGGTAGCAAGGAAGGGTAGGTGGTCATCGCAATTCGGCAAGAGTGGGGCCATGAGCTTGATGACGTTTCAGAAGCAGGAATATTGGGGGCAGGGGCAGCCTTTTCCAATCGATGCTGGGTAATAATGGACCCCAGGTTATGAGTCGAGTCGATGTTGCAATCGTCGGAGCGGGCGCGGCGGGGATCGCCGCAGCGCGGCGCCTGGCCGATCTGAACCGATCGGTGCTGCTCATCGAAGCGTTACCTCGGCTCGGCGGGCGTGCCCGAACCGAATACCTGCAGGGAATGCCGCTTGACCTGGGATGCGGCTGGCTGCATTCGGCGCGGCGCAATCCGCTGGCCGCTGAGGCCGAGACGCAGGGCATGGTGCTCGATCGCAGCCCGAGCGCCTGGCATCGTCAGCTGCACAACATCTACTTTTCACCGCAGGAACAGCGTGAGGCGTGGGCCGCATTCAGCGAGCTCACTGAACGGCTGCATAAGAATCCGCCCCCGAGTGATTGTGCGGGAGATGCCTTGGCGGCCGATGATCGATGGCGGCCCTTCATCGACGGCGTGAGCAGCTTCATCAACGGTACGGAATTGGATCAGCTCTCAGCCGCCGACTACGTGGCCTACGAAGATGCCTCGAGTGAGGACAATTGGCGCCTGCCGGGCGGCTATGGCGCATTCATCTGCGGCCTCGCCACCGGCATACCGGCCGCGCTTGAGACTCAGGTGCGGTCCGTCACTTTCGGTGCCGACGTCGCGCTCGAGACAACCCGCGGGACCCTCCACGCACTCGCGGCCATCGTGGCGGTGCCCACGCCCATCCTCGCTCAGGGTGGCATTCGGTTCTCGCCCGCCTGCGATGATCATCTGCAGGCGGCGTCCCGTCTGCCCCTGGGGCTCGCCGACAAGGTCTATTTGTCGATCGCCGAGTCGGGAACGGTGCCCCCCGAATCTCACCTCATCGGCCGCATCGATCGGGCGGCCACCGGCAGCTACTATCTGCGACCCTTCGGCCGGCCACTCATCGAGTGTTACCTGGGAGGAGCGTGTGCCCGGGACCTGGAATCGGCGGGGCCGCTCGCCGCCTTCGCCTTTGCCATCAATGAATTGCGGGATCTGCTCGGCGCCGAGTTCGCGCGCGGCCTGACGCCCCTCACGGCCACGCGCTGGGCACACGAGCCGACCATCGGCGGCTCCTACAGCCACGCGCTGCCGGGCCATGCCGCAGCGCGCGGCGTACTGGCGCGTCCGCTGAACGAGCGGTGCTGCTTTGCCGGAGAGGCCTGTTCCAGGTCCGATTTCTCGACGGCTCACGGCGCCTGGCAGAGCGGTCTGGAGGCGGCCGACCGGATCGAGCACCATCTCAAGATGACCTACTGAGAGGCGCTGTCGGACTTATCTGTCAGACAGCTGGTATCAGGCGGCAATAGCCGCTGACCGCAAATCCCACTATTTGTGGGAGGCCATCTTGTGAGGTTCCCGTATGACCGCAATGCCCCCCCGCAACTTCGATCCGCTTCACTTCTGCGTCGCCCCCTGTATCTCCAAAGAAGTGCGCAGCCAGTGGATCGCGACGGCCGCCTATTACAAAGCGGAGCGTCGCGGCTTCATCCCGGGCTACGAAACCCAGGATTGGCGTGAGGCCGAACTCGAGATCGAAGTACGCCTGGCCGACTCGTTCTAGGTCTGTTTGGCCACGGTTCGCTCGAGGCCGTCGAGGAAGCCCTTCCAGCCGTACTGCGCGCCCTTGTAATTCGCTTCGTGACGGAAGCCCGAATGCTCCATGCGTACGAGCGTGCCGCCTCGGGTCGCGACCAGGGTCCATACCACCAGCGTCTCCATTCCCATGGTGCCCCAGGTGTAGGAGAGTTTTCTTTCCGGTTCGACGATCAGCACTTCGCAGTTGATGATGCCGTCCCACTGCGGCACCGGATCGGCGCGCAGCTTGAACTTGTGGCCGATCACGGGCTGAAAATCATTCTTCATCAGCCATTCGGTGATCAGCGCCGGCTGGGTCAGCGCACGCCAGATTTTCTCCGGCGCGTGCGGCATTTCCCGTTCGAGGGTCAAGGTCTTGGTTTCGTCGGATTTGGTCATTGGTCCATCCTCTTGAGCAGGTCCTCCAGGCTGTCGAACCGATCGCGCCAGAAGGTCGAGTAATACCCCATCCAGTCAATCAACGGCGTCAGGCCTTTCGATTCCGCCCGGTAATAGGTTTCGCGTCCCTCGCGACGGTCACGGACCAGGCCGGCCTGCTTCAGTGTGCCCAGGTGTTTCGAAACAGCCGGCTGTGACACCCCCGAGGGAGATGTCAGGGCATGCACGGTTTGTTCACCCTCGCGGCTCAGGCGCTCAAAAATGGCGCGACGCGTGGGATCGCCGAGGGCCTTGAAAATGAGGGTCGGTTCGGTGCGCATGGTTCGCCGTTCGGTCACGGCAGAACCATAACCATTGGGTTATTGATTGTCAAGTAGGGCACGCGAAGGCCGCTCGAAGCGCGAGCGCTGCGTGAGTCACTTCGAGTCGCTTTGACGCCTTCTCCAAGATGGAAAGCCACCGGCACGCGACTTGTACGCCGCACTCCTAGCCCTCAGCTCCTGCGTCGGTGCATGGATCGCGTGGCGGCGGCATCCGCTGTACTCGCCGACCGCGACGTTTCGGGTAGCGGGGGAGGTGCTGCTGCTGATCGGCGCCAGCGTCTGCATCATCATCGTCACGGTCAACCTGATCCAGAAACTCCCCCTCGGTGTTCAGCTCGGAGTGTTGTTCGCGGTGATCGTGCTGGTCACGTTGGGCATGATCTTTTCGATCACTGCGGTCACGGTACCGAAGTCCGCGAAATTGAATACCGCGGTGCCGATCGATGTGCCGATACTCAATCTGCGGCGGCGCCATGTGGGGCACTGGTTGAAAGTCAGCGCGGTCTATTGCGCGATCTGCGCCGGTGTCTGTGCCCTCCCAGGACCGCCGCGCTACATCGCGGGCAGTCTGCTCGTCGTCGGCGCGCTGCTGGCGAGCGTCATGCTGCCCACCGCGTATCTCATGGCGCGAAAATTCGACCGCGCGGCCACTACCCTGACACTGCATCCCTGGTTGCACTGGCATTACTCCCCGCAGGAATGGCAGGCATGGTCGGCGGTGCGGGTCGAGCGGATTGCGGCACAGCCGGCGACCTTCACACTGCGGCGCGACTGGCGGCGGATCCTGTGGGTCTCGGTCGGTCTGCTGGGCGGGGCGCTGCTGCTCTCCCCGGGCGGGTGGGGTTTTCGCATCGGCTGGGCGGCATTTTGCATTGCGATGGTCATCGGCTTCGTGGAACTCGCGGCCTGGGATGCGCGGCGCGCGCCTGACAAGCTGCGCACGCAGCTGCAGCAGGCGGCGCCGGACGCGTATCTGGGCGATGACGGACTGCTTTGCGATGACCGCCTCCTGACCTGGCTGGGCGCCGATGTCTACCTGACCGCAGTCAGCTTGGACGAACGTGCGCCGCGCAGCCTGTTGATGCAGTTCGAAAAAGTCATGCCGAATCCGTATGGCGCGCCGCAGACGGTCAAGATAAGTCAAAACATCCTGATCCCTGCCGGTAGCGATGCGGCTGACCTGTCGGTTCTGCGCCAGGCGCTCGCGTCACGTTGCCCGAAGGCGACGATGGCGCTGTGATATATCTATTCGAAAGCCTGCGAGGCCTCTTGACTACCCCCTTTCGCAACTTGCGCGCCGTCCTGGCCGCCGCCTTGATGTTCCCGGCGCTGTGCGCACCGGTCTCGGCCGCCGTCTACTCATACCAGGGACAAATCCAGATTCAGCCCGCGAACGGCGTCTGCGGCGAAGTGGCGGGCAGCACCTACGACATCAACATCTACGGGCGGGATGACGGCCCGCAACGCTTCGAGGGCTTTCTCGTCGGCGATGGCATCGTCGAGGCGTACTTCATCGGCAACAACCTCGGCCGGCTCGAGATGATGTATCCCGGCGAGACCTCACCCAAACACGTGATGCGGCTGCGCGCGGCCGGCAATGGCGAATACGTGGGCGACGTCGAAGTCAAATCGATGGTCTCGATGCTGTATGAGTGCCCCTTCAGCAAGGCCCAGATCCGCTTCCGGCAGACGGGGATGGGCCTGCCCGCGGGGATTCCCAAACCCTCCGATAACTTCCAGGTCGACGTACGGGCCGTGCAGGCCTACATCCTCGGCCTGAGCGGCCGGGTGAAGGAGGCGATTCCGATCCTGCAGCAGGTGCTGGATACGAAAGAGCGACTCTATCCGCCCGGTAGCCCGCAAATACTCGGCTATTATTATTTCCTGGGGCAGCTCTACAACGACAAAGGCGCTTACGCCGATGCCATCGGGCTCTTCAAGAAAGGTCTGAACGCCTGCAACACGAGCTACGGTCCGGGCAGCGCCTGTTCCGTCGTCCTGGAATACCAGCTGGGCACGGCTCTGTCCAACAAGGGCGACAATGCCGCCTCGGAGGCCGCGCTGCGCGATGCGCTCGCCAATTGCAGCAAACTGTTCGGTCCGGATGCGCCGGCCAGCGGTCTGCCGCTGAACGCGCTGAGCGTGGCGCTCATCTATACGGGGCGCTATTCCGAAGCGGAGACGACGCTCGAAAAGGCGATGGCGCTGAATCATCAGTTGACGGGGTCGGACAACGGCAACGTCGGCATCAGTCTCAACAATCTGGCCGTTCTTTACCGGCAGACCGGCCGCTACAAGAAGGCCGAGACCGCACAGCGCAAGGCGCTCGCCGTCGACCAGAAGGCGCTGGGTCCGGATCATCCGGTGACCGTCCTCAATACCCTCGTCCTGTCGCAGATACTGCGGGTCGAGAAGCAATATCCGGAAGCCGAAAAACTGGCGCGCTCAGGGCTCGCGACCGCACAGCGCATCTTCGGTACCGAGCGACCGGATAATCCCAGTCTGGATCTGGCGCTGGTGGGACTCGCCGACATACTCGTCGACACCAATCGCTACGCCGAGGCGCAACCGCTGTACCAGCAGGCGATGGATCATGTCGTCAGATACCTCGGACCCGAACATGTGGGCGTCGGCGCGATTGCGCTGAGTCAGGCAAAGCTGCTGCGTGCCACGGGCCGTGACACTCAGGCGCTGGCGGCCCTCAAACGCGCCTACGCCATTTCGCATATCTCCGATAACCAGAGCCTCGCGTGGCGCGCTCCGGCGCAGTTGATGGAATTCTACGCGACGGGCTCGTTCGCGAACCGCACGCTCGCGATCTATTACGGCAAGGAAGCCGTGAACGATCTGCAGCGACTGCGGGGCAATCTCGCGGGTTCCGCCGAAGTTCAGACCGCCTTCGTCGGCGCCGAGGAGGTGGTCTCCATCTATCGCACGCTCGCGACGCTGCTGCTGAATGATCGGCGTTTTTCCGAGGCGCAGCAGGTGCGCGCCATGGTCAAGGAGCAGGAGCTCTACGACTTCAGCGCACACACGATCACGGCCGATACGCCCAAGACGGCCACCAGCACCTTGAATTCGAGCGAGACCCGACTCGATCAACTGGCCAACCAGGAGGTCACGGTGGGCCGGGAACTGGGCGAGCTGCAGGATAAGTTCGCCAGGGAGGGCGACAAGTTCAGCGCCGCCGATCGTGCCCGCCTGAAGGCGCTGCACAAGTCGATGGATGCGGCGCAGAGCGCCTTCGATGCGCGCGTCGCCGAGGTCGCCAAGTCCTCCACCGATCCGGAAGCCCAGAAACGCCGCCAGCATGAGATGGTCGATTTCAGCACGGACTTCGAGGCCAGTTTGAAGGAGCTCGGACACAACGCCGTGCTCGCCCAGTATTTCATCGAGGACGACAAGGTCGCGATACTGCTGACGACGCCCGACGCGGTAGTGGCGCGCGAGTCGCCCATCAAACGCAGTGATCTGAATGCGCTGATCATGGGCTATCGTAAAACCCTGAGCAGTCCCACCCAGGATCCACTGCCGCAGGCCCAGGCGCTCTACAGGCTGCTGATTGCTCCCATCACCGGCGATCTGCAGCAGGCGGGCGCCAAGACGCTGATGCTGTCGCTGGATGACACCCTGCGGTACCTGCCGTTCGCGGCTTTGCACGATGGTCAGAAATACCTCGTGGAGAACCTGTCGATCGTCATGGTCACCGATGCGGTGCGCGACAAGCTGAACAAACAGCCCAATACCAACTGGTCGGTGTGGGGACTCGGCATCACCAAGGGCGGGAAGGACTATGACGCGCTTCCCTATGCCGGCGTCGAACTCAACAGCATCGCCGGAAAGCAGGGCATCCTGGCGGGCAAGGTGCTGCTGGACGGTGCGTTCACGGAGACCTCGCTGCGCGATGGACTGGATCAGTCCTTCCCGGTCATCCACATTGCCAGTCATTTCCAGTTCACGCCGGGCAGCATGGATGATTCATTCCTGCTGCTGGGGGATGGGAAGGTGATGACGCTCTCGCAGATCAAGAACAAGCTCAACTTCAAGAACGTTGAACTGCTGACGCTTTCGGCGTGCGAGACGGCGCTCGGCGACAACAGCACCGAGCACCACGGCGCCGAGGTCGAAGGCCTGGGCGCAATCGCGCAGCAGGCCGGCGCGAAGGCGGTCCTGGCGACCCTCTGGCCGGTCGCCGACGCCAGTACCGCGATCCTCATGCGCGAGCTCTATCAGGCCCACAAGGTCGATCACCTCGACAAAGCCGATGGCCTGCGACAGGCGCAACTGGCGCTGATTCACGGGACCGATGTGCCCACCGAGGCCTCATTCAAGTCGCAACGCGGATTGCAGCGCATGAAGAGCAGTTCGGACACCCCCATGACCTTCCGGGCCGACCCCAAGGCGCCGTATGCGCATCCGTTCTACTGGGCGCCGTTCATTCTGATGGGCAACTGGCTGTAAGGCGTGGCCTCGGGCCGCAAGCGTCACAGTACCGTCACCGTCGTGACCTTCTCGTGCATCAGGCTTTCGCTTCGATGCATCACACGCCGCAAACCTCGCTTTGAACGCCTGCGCCAGGCTTTGGGCGGCCCCGGCACTGGTGCTGGTGGCGGTCTGCTTGGCCGGCCCCGCCGCGGCGGTTGAGGTCGGTTCGACTTACCAGACCGCTGCTCCCGGCGATGCGCAAGTCGCCAATTGGAATTCCGGCTGGGCCGCCTCGGGCATCACCGGCTGGAACTACGTCGGTGAAATCAACGGCGGGGCGAGCGCCACGTACCTCGGCAACGGCTGGGTGCTGACCGCGGGACATGCCCGGCGCGGGGAACTTCAACCTCAACGGCAATATCTATTCGGCAATCTGTGGCTCAGCGCAGTCCATTGGCTCGGCCGACGCTCACCCTGAGCTCGGGGCCACCGATCGCCTGCAACGGTACCGGCCGCACCTCTGTCGTCATGATCGGCTGCGGGAACAGCACTCCCAATGGCAAGGAAAGCTGGGGCGTCAACACCGTTACACAGATCAATCAGTCCGTGACGCTACCCGGATATGCCTACGTCTCGAATGACTTCCTGACGGTGCAGGGCACGACGACGAGCAGCGGCAATAGCGTGACCAACAGCGCCGCACTGGTCGCCGGTGACTCGGGCGGCGCGGATTTCATCCGCGATCCGGTCACGGGCCTGTGGGAACTCGCCGGTATCAACGAGGCGGCGGGCACGACTCACCGGGGACAAGCGCTGGACGCATTCGTGCAACTCGATGGCTACGCGCCGCAGATCGAGGCTGTGATCAATCCCGTGCCGCTCCCGGCCTCAGTGTGGCTGATTCTCTCCG
>Ga0210385_10000898_pt1 | contig 19002 bp, 16 predicted proteins | sample IncBWH26OmetaG_FD_160107 | JGI IMG/M metagenome (GOLD analysis project Ga0210385, IMG submission 160107) | Forest soil microbial communities from Barre Woods Harvard Forest LTER site, Petersham, Massachusetts, United States - Inc-BW-H-26-O ...
CAAGATTCTGCGCGTGCTGCTGATCGTGCTGGTGTTCTTCGGCATCCTGTTTCCGCTGCTGCCGCGCCCCAAGCACACCATCGCCGAGGAGGTACCGGAGCGCCTGGCGCGCGTCATGACCGAGACGCCCAAGCCGCCACCGCCGCCGACTCCGCCGACGCCGAAACCGGAGGAAAAGCCCAAGATCGAACCGAAGGTGGCGCTGGTCAAGCCGCCACCGGTCGACCAGCATGACAAGGCGCGCGAGAAGGCGCAGAAGCAGCTCAATCAGGTGAAGGACGAGCTGGCCGACCTGCGCGACGTGATGGACCTGACGCCGCTCGAGACCAAGAACCTCTCCGGTGCGGTCGGCGCCGACAGTCACGCCGAGCGCTCGCTGATCACCTCCAAGGTCGGCGCCGGTTCCGGCGGCATCACCTCCGCCGATACCAGCCGCGGCTTCGGCAGCGGCGCCGGCTCACTCACCGGGCACGACACCACCGCCGTCACCTCGGGCATCGTGCGTGCCGGGCTCAACAACCGCGCGCCGACCAGCTCCGGCGGCGGTGGCAGGGCGGCACGCTCGCCGGAGGAGATCGAACTGGTGTTCGATCGCAACAAGGGCCGTATCTACAACCTCTACCGGCGCGCGCTCAACGAGAACGCCGAGCTGCAGGGTAAGGTCGTGCTCGAGCTGACCATCGCCCCGACCGGCGAAGTGACCATGTGCCGGGTGGTATCGAGCGAGCTGAAGGATCCGGATCTCGAGAGCAAGATCATCGCGCTGGTGCGCTCGTTCCACTTTGATCCCGAGGACGTGAACGTCATCACCACCACTAAACCCATCGACTTCTTCCCGGCTTAGCGGAAGCGAAGCCGTCGTGAGCGCCGCATGAATCTCAACTCAGAAATCGAGTTCTTTGCCGACCTGCGGGTGGTCGACAAGGCACGTTTGCTGAACCTGTTCCTGCACGAACTCGCGGAGGAAGCCCGTGCCACCTACGGCGCCGGCGAACAGGTGCACGACGGCGCGCACCTGCGCTTCGTCAACGAGCTCTACCATCGCCTGACGCGCGTGATCGAGCAGCTGCTGGCGGAAGAGGCAACGCGCCCGGGGGATGATGTGGTGCTGCGCATGCTGCTCGCGCCGCGCGCCGACAAGGTGGCCGAGCGGCTGGTGTTCAATGCGTACGCGCGTGCCATCCAGGGTTTCGAGAGCTACGATACGACCGTGCTGATGAACTCGTGAGCCGCTGGCGCGGCTTGCGTCCATCGCCATAACAACCGGGGAGCCGCGCGCCACGCGCGGGCATCATCACCATGTCGAGTTGCGCGCGCACCGCCCTGGCGGCGCTGGCTCTCGCTGCCGCGACAGGCGTTGCCGCTCAGCCGCAAGTGACGCTGCTGCGCCCGGCGCAGGTCTGGAGTGCTGGGGAGCCCCTGCACGCGGGCTGGGTCGTGCTCACGCAGGGCGAGCGCATCCTCGCGCTGGGGCCGCCCGGCGAGGTCAGCGTGCCCGCCGACGCACAGATCATCGACCTGCCGGGAGCGACACTGCTGCCGGGATTGATCGATGCGCACTCGCACCTGTTCCTGCATCCCTACAACGAGACGCTGTGGGACGATCAGGTGCTGAAGGAGCCGGTGCCGTATCGCACGCTGCGGGCCGCGCGCCAGGCGCGCACGACTCTGCTGGCCGGATTCACGATGCTGCGCGACCTCGGCACCGAAGGTGCCGACTACGCCGATATCTCCCTGCGCGCTGCCATCGACGACGCTCTGATCGAGGGGCCACGCCTGCAGGTGGCCACCCGCGCCATCGTTGCCACCGGCAGTTATGGACCGGCGCCACGCGGGCTGCGCCCGGACGTCTGCTGTACGCCGCAGGGCGCGCAGGAGGCGAGCGGCGTCCCCGAAGTGATCAAGGCGGTGCGCGAGCAGGCCGGGCGCGGAGCGGACTGGATCAAGGTGTATGCGGATTACCGCTGGGGTCGTGAGCGCACCCAGCAGGCGACGTTCTCGGAGGAGGAATTGCGCGCGCTGGTCGAGACCGCCCATTCCTCCGGGCGCCCGGTGGCGGCGCACGCCACCACGGCCGAGGGCATGCGCCGCGCGGTGAATGCGGGCGTCGACACGATCGAGCACGGCTACAACGGCACCGCGGAGATCTTCCGTCTCATGGCGGCGAAAGGTGTCGCCTACCTGCCGACACTCACAGCGCAAGAGGCGTACGGTGAGTACTTCGAGCACTACGTGGCCGGAGCGACGCCGCCCACGGCCGGCATGCAGCAGGCGAAGCGCGCGTTTGGCGAGGCGCTCAAGGCGGGCGTCACGATCGGTTGCGGCAGTGATGTCGGGGTGTTCGCCCACGGCACCAATTACCGCGAGCTCGAATGGATGGTGCGCGATGGCATGACGCCGGTGCAGGCCCTGACCGCCGCCACTGCCACCGATGCGCAGATCCTGCGGCGCAGCGATCTCGGCCGGGTGCGCGCCGGCATGCTGGCGGACCTGATTGCCGTCAGCGGTGACCCTACCCGCGACATCACCGCCACCGAGCACGTCGTGCTGGTCATGAAAGGCGGCAGCATCTACCGGCGCCCGTAGTCGGCGCGTTCCTTCAACGGGCGCGTTGCCGCGTGCTCAGGCGCGGGCCAGGCGTGCCAGCGGTTCGTCACTCAGCCGGAAGGTCGTCCACTCATCGAGGGCTTCGGCGCCGAGACTGCGGTAGAAAGCGATCGAGGGGGTGTTCCAGTCGAGCACTGCCCAGTCGAGCCGCGCGCAGCCGCGCTCGAGCGCCGTGCGTGCCAGCCACGCCAGCAGACGCCGGCCGATGCCGCGGCCGCGCAGCTCCGGGCGCACGAACAGGTCTTCGAGATAGATCCCGGGCTTGCCGCAGAAAGTGGAGAAGTTGTGGAAGAAGAGCGCGAAGCCCACCTCCGCACCGGCGACGCAGGCGAACGCCACTTCGGCGTAGCGTGGCGTGCCGAACAGCGCGGCGTGGATGTCGGCTTCAGTGGCGACCACCTCGTGCTCCAGATGTTCGTAAACCGCGAGCTCGCGGATGAACGCCAGTGCCAGAGCCGCATCACCGGGTTGGGCTGCGCGGATGGTCACGGTCTCGGTCGGCGGGGCGCTCATGTCAGGTTTCATCCGGTGCTCTGCAGGCCCTGGGCGATGCCGCTGACGCTTGCCTGCAGGGCGTCGAACAGGTCGCGATCCTCGCGGTTGCCACTGCGCCAGCGCTGCAGCAGGTCCACCTGCATCAGGTTCATGGGATCGACGTAGGGATTGCGCAGGCGGATCGAGCGCTGCAGCGTTGGATCGGAGTCGAGGAGTTCCTTGCTGTCCTTGATGGCCAGCACCTGGCGGCAGGCGGCGCGGTACTCGGCCTCCAGCAGCGGCGCGTAATGGCGCAGCTCGGCCGGTGCCAGCGTCAGGTAGCAGGCTGCAACCTCGAGGTCGGCGCGCGCCAGCAGCGTCTCGACATCGTCGACGAGGTTTCCCAGAAAAAACCAGTCGCGGCTCGCCGCGCGCACCCGCTCGAGCCCGAACTGCTCCACCACTGCGCCCAGTCCGGCGCCCGCACCAAACCAGCCCGGCAGCATGAAGCGCGATTGCGACCAGGCGAACACCCACGGCACCGGCAGCAGGCCGTGGATGCCGGCGCTTTCCGCGCGGCGCACCGAGCGCGCGCCGATCTGCATGCGCTCGATGACGTCGATCGGGGTCACGGCCTCGAAGAAGCGGTAGAACTGCGGGTCTTCGTACACCAGTCGGCGGTAGCTGGCGCGGCTCTCGCGCTCGAGCAGTGTGGCAATGGCGGCGTGCTCGGGCGGCTCGGGGCGCGGCGCGCCGCGGCGCTGCGCCGCGCTCGCGAGACTCAAGGCGTTGAAGGCGCGCTCGAGAGTGCGCATGGCGATCGGCCGCAGGCCATAACCCTGCTTGACGGTGGCACCCTGTTCGCGGATGCGCAGCACGCCATCCACGGTGCCGGCGGGTGCGGCCTTGATGATCGCCTCGATGCGACCGCCGCCACGCGCCAGGCTGCCACCGCGGGCGTGAAACAGCACGTGCCGGCCGCCGGCGGCGTCGAGGACGCGCGCCAGAGCCTGCTGCGCGCCGTGGATGAGCACGCGCGAGGCGCACGGGCCCACCTCCTTGTTGCTGTCGGAATAGCCGATGAGCACGCACTGGCGGCGGCCGTGCGCTTCCAGGTGGCGGCGGTACAGCGGATCGGCGAGCAGCTCCTGCATCGTCTCGCCGCAGTGACCGAGGGAGTCCGCGGTCTCGAATTGCGGTGCAATGTCGAGTGCCACCTCACCGCTGTGCTTGTCGTAGGCGGCCGCCCAGCGCGCCAGCAGCAGCGCCGCCAGCACGTCATCGGCGCCGCGCGCGCCGCTGACGATGAAGTAGCCGATCGCCTCGGGCCCGTAGCGGTGGCGTCCCTGCACGATCGCGTCGAACACCGCCAGCGTGCGCCGGCCGAGCGCATCGAGCTCCACCTTGGGGCCGCGGTCCTTCTCCAGCGCATCCGCCAGCAGGTCACGCCGCTCGCGGCTGCTGCGCTGCTGCCAGGCGCTGTCGTCGAACCCCTGCGCGATGACTTCGTGCAGCACGCTGGCGTGCTGGCGCACGTCGAGCGTGGCCAGATGGAAGCCGAAGGTATCGATACGGCGCAGCAGCCGTGCGACGTAGAACAGCCCGGCGTTCACGCCCTTGTGGGCCTTGAGACTGAGTGCGATGAGCGCGATGTCGTCGCGGAACTGGCGCGCGTTCTCGTAGCCGGCGGCACGGCCGTCGTAGACACTGCGCAGCCGCTCGCCGATCTGCGCGAGAAACACCCGGTAGGGCATGCGGTCGTGGCGCGCCGGCGTGATGGCGCGTGCGCCCGGCAGCAGCCGCATGTACTCCTCGATGCGCTTGGCGATGTCGGCGGAGGCCGGCACGCGGCTGGCGCTCTGCGAGAGCCGCTCGGCCAGCTGCTGGCACTCGCGGAAGTAGTTGCTGACGATCACCTGGTGCTGACGCGCCAGCGTCTCGCGGATGGTCTTGGCGTGCACGTCGGGGTTGCCGTCCATGTCGCCGCCGGCCCAGGTGCCGAAATGCAGGATCGCCGGCAGGCGCAGCGTGCCCGGGCGTGCGCCGTAGACTTTCTGCAGCGCCTGCGCGATCTCTTCATAGAAGGCGGGCACCACGCGGTAGAGGATTTCCACCAGGTAAAACAGAATCTGCTCACGCTCGTCTGCGACCGTCAGCCGTTCGCGCGGCAGCTCTTCGGTCTGCCAGGCGGTGGTGAGTTCCATGCGGATGTTGTCCCACACCGAGCGCGCCTCGTTCGGCGTCAGACTCGGGTCGAGTCGTTCCAGCAGGCGCTGGGCGATGCGCTGCTGCTTGCGCAGCAGCGTGCGGCGGCTGGCCTCGGTGGAGTGCGGGGCGAATACCGGCTCGATCGACAGGCTGCCGATGAGTTCCAGCACCTGTTCGAGGCTGAGTCCCTGCGCCTTGAGCGCGCTCAGTGCGTCTTCGACACCGCCGGGCTGTGGCCGCTGGCTGTCCTTGAGGAAATAGTCACGCCGCCGGCGGATGCGGTGTACTTTTTCCGCGAGGTTGACCACCTGGAACCAGGTGGCAAAGGCGCGCACCAGTTCCCGCGCCAGCGCCGGCGGCCGCTCGCGCACGCTGGCCGCCAGTTCCAGGCGTGCGTCGCGTTCACCGGCGCGCGCGCGGATCGCGGCCACCCGGTCCAGCTCGACCAGCTCGAACAGCTCCGCGCCGCCCTGTTCACGCAGAATCTCGCCGACCAGAGCACCGAGCGCGCGCACGTCCTCGCGCAGCGGCTCGTGCTTGGGAGGGAAATGGATGTCGCCGCGGTTCACACTCACTCGTCCCAGCGGTTGGCGTGCGCGGCAAAGTCAGCGCGCTCCGGCGCGACCACGCAGAAACGCTGTCCGGTGGGCGCCTGCATGACGCACCAGTTCCGCACCGTGCCGATGCGCCGCGCGCCGAGCTTTTCCAGCCGGCGCACTTCCGCCTCGATGTCGTCGGCTTCGATGTCGAGATGCACCCGGCTCGGGTGTTCGACCTGCTGCACCTCGATGTGCAGGCCCTCAGGTCCGGTATCGAGCGTGCGATAGAGCGGATCATGCGCTGCGGCCGGGCGCGGCTTGAGACCGAGAGCCGCGCTCCAGAAGGCAGTCGCCTCTTCCAGGTCCGACTGGCAGTCGATGATGAATCCGGCAAGGCGGCTCTTGTGCATGGTCGGATCCTCCAGGGCGGCGCCACAGCGGCGCGGGGGGGGGTGATCAGGGGAGCCCGCCTATTGTACGTATTCGCCGGCCGGGCGACCTTCAGCCCGCGAGCAGCACCGCTTCGGCGCGCTCGAGCTCCTCGGGCGCTCCGTAGAGCACCACGATGTCGCCATCGCGCAGCACCGTGTCGGCGGCCGGCTCGCGGCCGAGAATTCCCTGACGGCGCACGCCGGTAAAGGTGGCCTCGACCCCGCGGCCGCGCACCTCGCCCAGGGAGCGGCCGACCGCCCAGGCGCCCGGCGGCACGACCACCGACTTGATCTCTTCGCGCGCGCCGGCGCCATCGCCGGCGGAGGCGGCGTCGGAGGCGCTGCGGACGATGTTGCGCAGCACGGCGTAACGGTTGCTGCGGATCTCGCCCAGAGTGCGCACCACGCGCGACACCGGCACGTGCAACAGCATCAGCACATGCGATACCAGCATCAGGCTCGCCTCGAAGGTTTCCGGGACGACGTCGGTGGCGCCGGCGGCCTGCAGATCGGCGATGCGCGCATCGTCGGTGGTGCGCACCAGTACCGGCACCTGCGGGCGCAACTGCCGCACGCTGCGCAGGATGCCGACCGAGGTGTCGGGGTCGGAGAAGCTGATCACCACGGCGCTGGCGTGGCCGAGTCCGGCCTTGGCAAGCATCTCCTCGTCGGCCGAGTCGCCGTACAGCACCGGGTCGCCGGCCTGGCGCGCCGCGCGGATGCGCGCCGGATCCAGATCGAGTGCGATGTACTCGAAGTTCTGCGACTCGAGCACGCGCGCGACGTTCTGCCCGACGCGGCCGAAGCCGCAGAGAATCACATGTTCGCGCAGCGCGATCTTCTCGGTGGCGGCGTCCTCGCGCTGCAGCGCCGTGCCTCCCGGCGCACGCTCGTGCAGCAGCAGGCGCGCAACGCGCTTGTTGTTGTTGAGAATCAGCGGGCTCAACAGCATCGACAACACGATCGCCACCACCAGCGGCTGTACGCGGTCGGCCGGCGCCAGCTGCGCCTGCAGCGCGATGGTGCACAGCGCGATACCGAACTCGCCGCCGATCGACATGACGATGCCGGTACGCAGCGCCTTGAAGCGCGAATCAGTGAACGGGCGCGTGACCAGCGCGGCGATGCTCGCTTTGAGCACCACCAGGGTCAGCAGCATCAGGAGAACCGTGCCGAGCGTATCGGCCCGGCTGAGCAGGTGCAGATCGAGCAGCATGCCGACCGAGATGAAGAACAGCCCGAGCAGGATGTCGCGGAACGGCCGGATCGCAGCCTCGATCTGATGACGGTACTCGGTCTCCGCCAGCATCATGCCGGACAGGAAGGCGCCGAGTGCGAACGACAGTCCCGCCAGATGCGACACCCAGGCTGAGGCGAGCACCACCAGCAGGACGGTGAGCGTGAACAGCTCGCGCAGGCGACTGTGTGCGATCTCATGGAACAGGGGCCGCAGCAGCCAGCGCCCGGCCGCCAGCACCCCGACGATGGCCAGGACTCCGCCGATCACCGGCAGCACGCTCTCGCTCAGCGGGAAGTGGCTCTGGCCGGCGGCCAGCATGGCCGCGAGCGCAAAGAACGGCACGAACGCCAGGTCCTGAAACAGCAGCATGGCGAATGCCAGCCGTCCATGCGTGCGGTTGAGCTCGGCCCGCTCCGTCAGCTGTTGCAGCAGGATCGCGGTCGAGCTCATGGCGATGGCACCGCCGAGCACGATGGCGGGCAGCCACTCGATGCCGAGCAGATGTCCGAGGACGGCGAACACCGAGGCGGTGGCGACGACCTGCAGGGCGCCGAGGCCGAAGACCTCGCGTCGCATGGCCAGCATGCGCGGCAGCGAGAAGTCCAGTCCCAGCGTGAACAGCAGGAAGGCCACGCCGAGTTCGGCCAGCAGGCGTGTGGTGCCGGAGTCGGAGACCACGGCGAGCGCATGCGGACCCAGTGCCAGACCCACCAACAGGTAGGCCATGCTGGTTGGCAGCGCGAGGCGCCGCGCGAGCGTCACCAGCAGGACCGAGCCCGCCAGCAGAATCAGACACTGGGCAAGCGGGGTGAGCATGGCGTGAACTTAGACCGGCCGTGCGCGCGCATGCAACGTGCGGCGCGCGCCCACCGTCATGCGCTCACGAGCCCGCTGCGGCCCGGCTGCCCGCTGCGGATGCGCCCGTGTGCGCCGGGCGCGTGGCGGCCGATCAGATTCCCGACTGCCAGGTGCTGGGCATGCCGGCCTTGCCGATCGCGTCCTCGATGGTGAGGCAGGCCTCGCGCGCCTCAGGCTGCGCGCGCAGGCTTCTCGCAATCGAATTGAGGAAGCGGCACATCAGCGCCAGGTTCGGGTGACTGCTGTGCAGCTGTTCTTCCACGCGGTCGATGGCTTCGATCAGATCTTCCTGATCGCAGCTCGGGAAGGTCATGCTCGTGACGGCATGTTGTACGGAAACCAGCGCCTGATGTATTGCGGCCTGTTGCGTCCCGTCCATGGGGAGAATTTGAACCCGTTTGCCCCCAGCCGCAAGTCCCGAGGACTGGGGAGCCGCGCAAAAAAAAGGCCCCGCCGTCTCCGGCGGGGCCTTTCGATGCCTTAGCTAAGTAACGATTACTTGGCGGGGGCGGTCGATGTGTCGGTCGACTTGGTGCCGCCGCTCTTCTTGCTGCTGGCGTGATGCTTGCCGCTGTGCTTGTGGCTCTTGGCCGCGGGCGTGGTGCCCGAGGTGCTGGCCGGCGGATCGGCCGCCAGGACGGGGCCCGCAATCAGGGCCAGGGCAACAACGGGAATGAGCTTCTTGAACATCGCTGTAGTCTCCGAAAGTAAGAAGGACGCGCTGGTTGCTTCGCTCAAGGTGCCTGACCGGCTCATGCGCTTCTGGGTGTGCCTGGAATACCCATCAGCCGGGCAGGCTCCTCGAGAGCGGGCGTATTATTACTGAAAACTTCGCTTACAAACGCCGCATGACTGCAACGTAATGTTGGCCGCGGATACGCGCTACATTACTGATAATTAATGCGTTTCCCGCTGACGCGGACGGTTTTTCAGGGTGCGTTCAGTGTCCCTGAAAGGCAACAAGAGTGCGCACCGGAACCTCCAGCGCCTTGAGCCGCAGCGCGCCGCCCAGATCGGGCAGATCGATGATGAAGCACGCCGCCAGAAGCTGTGCGCCGAGCTGACGCAGCAGGTTTACCGCCGCCTCGGCCGTGCCCCCGGTGGCGATGAGATCATCGACCAGAATGATGCGCTCGCCAGCCTGCAGCGCGTCGCGGTGCATTTCCATCTCATCCAGCCCGTACTCGAGTGAGTAGGCGACGCGCACCGTGGTATGCGGCAACTTACCCTTCTTGCGGATGGGCACGAACCCGGCCGACAGCTCGTGCGCGATGGCGCCCCCGAGTATGAAACCGCGCGCCTCGATGCCGGCCACCCGATCGATGCCGGCCGCGCGCCACGGCTCGGCCAGCTGCTGCACCACCTCGCGGAACATGCGCGCGTTGCCGAGCAGCGTCGTGATGTCGCGGAACATCACACCGGGCTTGGGGTAATCGGGAATGGTGCGGATGGCCGCGCGGATCTCGTCAGCTGTTGCCGTGTCCATGAAACTCACTTTACCTGCCGCGCGCCGCCGCTGCGCGCGTGTTCATCCGCGGCGCCAGACCAGCGTGCGGTTGTTGGCCGGCATGGCGTGATCGGCCGTGAGCTGCAGCCCCTGCTGGCGCGCGAGCGCGTCCACCGCTTCGAAGTCGCGTACGCCCGAGGCCGGGTCGCGCGCTTGGAGGAAGCGGTCGAACTCGGCGTTACTGGCGCTGGTGTGCCGCCCGCCGTAGGCAAACGGTCCGTACACGCACAGCACCCCGGGTGCGCGCAGCACGCTGCCGGCACCGCGAAAGAAGTCCGTGACCGCGCCCCAGCCCATGATATGCAGCGTGTTGGCACTGAACAGCGCATCCACCGGTGGGCTCGGCCAGGGCTGCGCACTGACATCGAGGGCGAGCGGTGCCCGCAGGTTGGCACTGCCCTCGGCGCGGATACGCTGCGCGAGCGCGGGCAGCTGCTGCGCCAGCTCACTCGGCTGCCAGGAGAGCTGCGGCAGTGCGCGGGCGAAATACACGGCGTGCTGACCGGTGCCGCTGCCGATCTCCAGCAGCGAGCCGCTGCCGGCGAGCTCCTGGCGCAGCAGCGCGAGGATCGGCTCCTTGTTGCGTTCGCAGGCTTCCGACAGCGAAGTCAGCATGGGGTGAAGTCTGCGACAATGCGTGCATGCAAGCCATAGATCTGCTCTTGACGCGCCGCTCGGCGCGCGCGCTCACCGAACCTGCGCCTGATGCCGGCGCGCTCGAGCTGATTCTGCGCAGCGCCGCGCGCGCGCCCGACCACGGACGCCTGCGACCGTGGCGGTTCGTGCTGATCCGCGGGCCGGCGCGGGCGCGCTTCGGCGCGCTGTTGGCTGCGCAGCTGCAGCGCAGTCACCCCACGAGCAGCGCCGAGGCGCTGGAGCGCGAAGCGCACAAGGCAATGCGCGCGCCGCTGATCGTCGTGGTGGCCGCGCGCTGCAACCCGCAGGCCAAGATCCCGCCGCTCGAGCAGCTGCTGTCGGCCGGCGCCGCCGCGCACGCGATGATGCTGTGCGCCTGCGCGCTCGGCTTCAATGCCATGTGGAAGACCGGCGCGGCGGCCTATGACGAGCAGGTGCGCACCGGCCTCGGGCTCGAGAGCGGCGATGCCATCGTCGGCTTCATGTACCTGGGTACCGAGAGCGGCGAGCCGGCGGTGGTGCCGCCGAGCGAGCTGCGCGAGCTGATCAGCGAGCTCGCCCCTTAAGGCGCGGCGGGGCGAGCGGTTTCCCGGACCAGCAGGCCCGCTTTGAATCCCGTGGGCACGTATCATTCGTGGCCTTCTGGAAAATCCTGTCCGCAAGGCCCATATGAGAGCATTGACCTGTGCTGCCGCCGTGGCGGCTTTCAGCTGCCTGGGAGCGAGCCCCGAGGAGAGATCGACTGTGAGCGCCGCCACTGAGAAAGTTGCCGCAACGACTGCCTCGCCGGCGATGAGCCGGCCCGCGATCGGCGATTTTGGCCTGGATCTGAGCGCCGGCAACCCGCAGGTCAAGCCGGGCGATGACTTCTTTGCCTACGCCAACGGCGGCTGGGCTGCGCGCTTCACGATTCCGGCCGACAAATCCAGCTTCGGTCCGTTCGACCGGCTGGACGAGCTTTCCAAGGAGCGCGTGCGCGGCATCATCGAGCACGCCGCGGCTGCCCATGCACCCGTGGGCAGCCCGCAGCAGCAGATCGGTGATTACTACGCGGCCTACATGGACGAGGCGGCGATCGAGTCCCAGGGGCTCGCGCCAGCGCACGCCGATCTCGAGCGCATCGCCCGCTCGCGCACGCGGGCCGACATTGCGCGCCTGTTTGGCGAGCCGGGCTTTGCCTCGCTGTTCGATGTGCAGCTGCCGCCCGACTTCAAGAATCCGGACCGCTACTGCGTGTTCGTCAGCGAGGCGACCCTGGGCCTGCCGGACCGTGATTACTACCTGAAGGACGACCCGCAGCTGCAGCAGCTGCGCGAGCAGTACGTCGCCTACGTGGCACAGATGCTCAGCCTCGGCGGCGTGAGCGATGCGGCGCGCCGCGCGCACGCCATCATGGCGTTCGAGACTGCGGCCTCCAAGGTGCAGTGGCCGATCGACCAGCGCCGCGACGTCGACGCCATCTACAACCCGCGCAGCAAGCAGCAGCTGCTGAGCGCGGCGCCCGGTTTCCCGTGGCAGCCGTTCTTCGACGCCCAGCAGCTCGGCACGCGTGAGCAGCTGGTGCTCGGCGAGCTGTCCGCCATTTCCGACCTCGCCGCCCTGTTCGAGCGTACCGACGTTGCGACCCTGCGCGATTTCCTCACCTTCCACTATCTCAGCGGTCACGCCGCGTATCTGCCCAAGCGCTTCGATGAAGCGCGCTTCGCCTTTTACGGGCGCACCATGCGCGGCCAGCCGCAGCAGCGGGAGCGCTGGAAGCGCGCAGTGGACGCGGTGGATGACGCGGTGGGCGAGTCGGTCGGCCGGCTGTATGTGGCGCAGTACTTCCCGCCCGAGTCGAAGGCCAAGATGCAGCAGCTGGTGAAGGACCTGGAGGCGGCGCTGAGCGAGCGCATCGACGCGCTCGACTGGATGACGCCTGCCACCAAGCAGCGCGCCCACGAGAAGCTTGCAGCCTTCACGCCCAAGATCGGCTATCCCGACAAGTGGAAGGACTACGCGAGCCTGCTCGTGCGTCGCGATGACCTCATCGGCAACGTGCGGCGCGCGACCGAGTGGCAGTGGCACTACCAGGTGGCACGCCTCGATCAGCCGGTCGACCGCGGCGAGTGGCAGATGACGCCGCAGGAGATCAACGCCTACTACAATCCCTCCAACAACGAGATCGTCTTCCCGGCGGCGATCCTGCAGCCGCCGTTCTTCGATCCGCAGGCGGATGCGGCGGTGAATTACGGCGCGATCGGCGCGGTCATCGGTCACGAGATGGGTCACGGTTTCGACGATCAGGGACGCAAGTTCGGGCCCAGCGGCGCGATGCAGGACTGGTGGACGCCGCAGGACGCCGAGGTATTCGGCGCGCGCACCGCGCGACTCATCAAGGAATTCTCCGCCTTCGAAGCGTTGCCGGGATTGAAGGTCAACGGCGCCAACACGGTGGGCGAGAACATTGGCGATTTGGGCGGCCTCAACATGGCACACGCGGCCTACCGCATCTCGCTGCATGGGCAGCCGGCGCCGGTGATCGGCGGGCTGAGCGGCGATCAGCGTTTCTTCCTCGCCTACGCGCAGGTGTGGCGCGAGAAGTATCGGGACGGTGCGCTACGCGAGTTGGTCATGTCCGACGTGCACAGTCCGTCGCAGTTCCGTGTCAACGGACCGCTGCCGAACATCGACGCCTGGTACGCAGCTTTCAACGTGCAGCCCGGCGACAAGCTCTACATCGCCCCGCAGGAGCGGGTGCGCATCTGGTGATGCGGACTTTCAGGGCTTGACGACGGCCAGCACCACGATCGCCAGCAGCAGGAGCGCCGGCACCTCATTGAACAGCCGATACCAGCGCTGTGAATGGCGCTTCTCGCCGGCGCGCAGCTGCAGCATCAGGCGATAGCAGCCGGCGTGGTAGCCCACCAGCAGCGCCACCAGCAGCAGCTTGGCACGCAGCCAGCCCTGCGCGAGATAACCGGGCTGTGCGGCGATCATGGCGATGCCGAAGGCTACGGCGAGGAGTGCCCCGAGGCTCATGATGAAGTAGAGCCGCCGCTCCATCAGGACGAAGCGTTCCAGTCCCGGGCGGTCGTCAGTGGCCACGTGATAGACGAACAGCCGCGGCAGATAGAACAGCCCCGCGAACCAGGTGACCACGAACACCACGTGCAAGGCCTTGAGCCACAGCATCGGGCGATTGTAGCCAATGGCCAGCGCCGCCGTGCGGACCCCTCTGGTAGCATGCGTCCGCAACACTCGCCACAGGCAGCCTGCCGTTATGTCCACGCCCAAAGCCGCGAGCCCCTTCCCGAGTAACATCGAGATCGCGCAGCGCGCCAAACTTCTGCCCATCGTGCCGCTGGGGCAGGAGCGGCTCGGGATCCCGGCGGACAGCCTCGAGCCTTACGGGCACTACAAGGCCAAAGTCTCACTCGACTTCCTTGCCGGGCTCAGCGAGCGGCCTGACGGCCGGCTGGTGCTGGTGACCGCCATCTCGCCGACACCGGCGGGCGAGGGCAAGACGACCACTACCGTGGGCCTCGGCGATGCGCTCAACCTCATCGGCAAGAAGGCCATGATCTGCCTGCGTGAGCCCGCGCTCGGACCGGTGTTCGGTGTCAAGGGCGGCGCCGCCGGCGGCGGCTACTCGCAGGTCGTGCCGATGGAAGACATCAACCTGCACTTCACGGGTGACTTCGCCGCCATCGCGCTTGCCAACAATCTGCTGGCAGCGCTCATCGACAATCACATCTACCACGGCAATGCCCTCGGCTTCGACGTGCGGCGCGTCACCTGGCGGCGGGTGGTCGACGTCAACGACCGCGCCTTGCGCAACATCGTGATCGGGCTCGGCGGCCCGAGCAACGGCGTGCCGCGTGAAGACGGCTTCGACATCGTGGTGGCCTCGGAGGTGATGGCGATCCTGTGTCTGTCGAGCAGCCTCGCCGATCTCAAGGAGCGGCTCGGACGCATCGTGGTCGGCTATCGCGCCGACCGCCAGCCGATTCGTGCCTCCGACCTGAAGGCGCACGGCGCCATGACCGCGCTGTTGAAGACCGCGCTCGCGCCCAATCTGGTGCAGACGCTCGCCAACAATCCGGCCTTCATCCATGGCGGCCCGTTCGCCAATATCGCCCATGGCTGCAATTCGATCATCGCCACGCGCGGCGCGCTCAAGCTCGCCGATTACGTGGTCACCGAGGCGGGCTTTGGCGCCGACCTGGGCGCGGAGAAATTCGTCGACATCAAGTGTCGCAAGGCGGGGCTGCGGCCCGCGGCGGCGGTGATCGTCGCGACCGTGCGGGCGCTCAAGTATCACGGCGGCGTCGAGCTGGCCGACCTCAAGAGCGAGAATTTGAGCGCGCTCGAGCACGGTGCAGTCAACCTCGAGCGCCACATCGACAACGTGCTCAACCGCTATGGTCTGCCGTGCGCGGTCGCCATCAACCGCCGCGCCGAGGACAGCGAGCGCGAGATTCAACTGCTGATCGAGCGCGTCGGCCGCCACGGTGTGCGCGTGATCAGCGCGACCCACTTTGCTGAGGGCGGTCGCGGCGCCACCGAGCTGGCGCGCGAAGTAGTGCGCCTATGCGAACAGCCGAGCCGTTTCCGTTTCGTTTACGCGGACGACGCCAGTCTGTGGGACAAGATGCAGACCATCGCCACTGAGGTCTACGGTGCCAAGGAGATCAGCGCCGACGCCAAGGTGCGCGCGCAGATCCAGCAGTTGCAGGAGGCCGGCTATGGCCACTACCCGGTGTGCGTCGCCAAGACGCAGTACTCGTTTTCCACCGACCCGAAGCTGCGCGGCGCCCCGAGCGGTCACGTGGTCAATGTGCGCGAAGTGCGTCTCGCCGCCGGCGCCGAATTCATCATCATGATCTGTGGCGACATCATGACCATGCCGGGCCTGCCCAAGGTGCCGGCTGCCGACAGCATCGACGTCGACGAGCACGGCCGCATCACCGGCCTGTTCTGAGCGCCGCCGCCTGCGACAACGCACAGCTGGCGTGCGGCCATTCCGCGACGTGGCCCGGGCGGCCTGAGCCGCACCTGCGGGCGCCTGCGGCGTGCCGGCGGGTGGACTACCGGCTCACTCCGGCGGCGCATCGCCGGCGAATTTGACGGCGCTCGCCCCCTCGACCGCACCGATCGTCGCGCGCTCGCTGACATACAGCTGTACGGGACGCTCGAAGCGCAGGGTGCCGTTCACCACCGAGCCGGGGCCAACCACAACGCGTGGCTGGCGGTTGCCCCACGAGCTCGAGTCGGAATCCGGGCGCCCGACGTGCACGCCGCCATCGATGCGCGCATTCGGTCCGAGCACGATGTCACCGCTCACGGTGTTGATGCCGGCACCCACGTGCGCGGCACCCACTTTGATCGTGCCGTTGACGTTGGCGAGGTTGCCGCTGACGTCGGCGCCGTCGGCGAGGCTCAGCTTGCCGTTGACCGTGCGCACCGCGCCGCTGACGCGCGCCTGTTCGTCGATGCGGATCGAGCCGTTGACCGTGGACAGCTCCTCGGCGGTGACCTGGCGGTCGAGGGAGATGCTGCCGTTGACGGTGTGAGCGTGGCCGAGCGTGGCAGACTCGCCCGCACGGATGGAACCGTTCACGGTGGACACATCCCCGGTGTGCTCGCCCGGGCCGACGTCGATCGAACCGGTGACACGCGTGATCGCGGGGTCGGCGCAGGCGAGGCTGGCAGCGCCGGTCAGGGCCAGTGCCAGAACGAGGGTACGCGGAAGGTTGAGGCAGGGCATGCGGGTATTACCTTTTCGTGTCAATTCCCTGATTCCTTGGATCGCGCCACGCTGCAATTGGTTTAACAGGGAGGATTCGCCGGCAGCGATGGCCAAAGTCGCTGATTCCAGAGAAAATCTCCCCATGCGAGCGAAGAGTAAGGCCGGCCGGCCGGCGGCGCGTCACGTGCTGGTGGTCGACGTCGGCGGTGCGCACGTCAAATTCCGCATCGGCCCGCGCGGGGTCATCCAGAAATTCGTCTCGGGCCCCAAGATGAGTCCCAAAGACATGGTTGCGGGCATTCGCGCACAGCTCGGCCGCGCCTCTTACGACGCAGTGTCCATTGGGTATCCCGGGCTCGTGTTCCGCGGGCGTATCGGGGCCGAACCGCACAATCTTGGCACCGGCTGGGTCGGCTTCGACTTCGCGCGCGCCTTCGGCAAGCCGGTGCGCGTGATCAACGACGCCGCCATGCAGGCGATCGGCAGCTATACCGGCGGGCGCATGCTGTTCCTCGGGCTGGGCACCGGGCTCGGGGCCACGCTGATCGTCGATGGCGTGGTGGAACCCACCGAAGTGGGCCACATGCCCTACAAGAGTGGCCGCACCTTCGAGGATTATGTGGGCGAACGCGGGCGTGAGCGTCTCGGTACGCGCAAATGGCGCCGCAAGGTCAACGAAGTCGTCAACGACTTGAAGACGGCGCTCGAGGCCGATTACGTCGTGATCGGCGGTGGCAACGCCGTGCGTCTGAAGATCCTGCCGCCCGGTGTGCGCCTGGGTGACAACCGCAACGCCTTCATCGGCGGCCTGCGTCTGTGGCGCAACCACGGCGCCGGCGGCCTGCTGCTGCCGGGCAGCGGCGGCCGGCCGGCGCGCTAGCCGATGAGCGAGGCGCCCCGCGGAGCCGGTCTCCCGCCCACCTGGAGCAGCAGCGCCAAGGAGATGGTCGGCTGCGCCATCCAGTCCTCGCGGCTGTGGTTCACCATCGGCGGCGGCATCATCAACGAGGTGTACTACCCGCGCGTCGACCTGCCGCAGACCCGCGATCTCGGCTTCATCGTCAGCGACGGCGCGGGCTTCTGGGTCGAGGTGAAACGGCTGTGGCAGCACACACTCGAGCTGGCCGCACCCGGCGCACCAGCGGTGCGCATCGTGCACCGGCATGCGCGCTTCCAGCTGAGCCTGCGGGTGACTCCCTGCGAGCACCGCGACGTGCTGCTGATCGAAGTGACGCTCAGCGGTGATGAGAAACTCAGACCGTATGCGCTGTTGGCGCCGCACCTCGGCGGTACCGGTGCCAACAATCTGGCGCGCATCAGTGCGCACCGCGGCCGGCGGGTGCTGTGGGCGGAACAGGGCGGCTACGCGCTGGCACTCGCCGCCGTCGATTCGCACCAGCAGGACGCCTGGGGCCGCGCCGGCGCCGGCTACGTCGGCAGCAGCGACGGCTGGCAGGACTTCGCCCGCAACGGCAATCTCACCTGGCAGTACGACGGCGCCGGTCCCGGCAACGTCGCGCTCGCCGGCGAGCTGCCGCGCCAGGCGGTGCTGGCACTCGGCTTCGGCACCAGTTCGGACTCGGCGGCGACCCTGGCGCTGAGCGCGCTGTCGGAGCCGTTCGAGGTCTCGTGGGAGCGGCAGATCATCGACTGGACGCAGTGGCACGCGAGCCGCGTGGAGGAGGAGGGTCTGTTGGCGGGCCTGCCCGCGGCGTGCGTCAGTCAGGTGCGCATCTCCACCATGGTGCTGCGCGTACACCAGGACAAAACCTACCCGGGGGCGATGGTGGCCTCGCTGAGCGTGCCGTGGGGTAACACGCACGAAGAGCGTGAGGGCTACCACCTGGTGTGGCCACGCGACCTGGTCGAGACCGCCGGTGCGCTGCTCGCGGTCGGTGCGATACACGAGGCGCGCAACACTCTGCGCTACCTGCTGGCCACGCAGCACGAGGACGGTCACTGGTATCAGAACCAGTATCTGGGTGGCAAAGGCTACTGGGGCGGTGTGCAGCTGGATGAGACGGCTTTCCCGGTACTGCTCGCCGCAGCGCTCGATGAGCGCGATGCGCTCGGCGGCACCGAGGTCGCCGAGATGATCCGTCGCGCGCTGTCATTTCTGGTGCGCCTGGGTCCGGCCACCGATCAGGACCGCTGGGAGGAGGACGCGGGACTGAACGCCTTCACTCTCGCGGTGTGCATCGCCGCGCTGGTGGTCGGTGCGCCCTACCTGCCGGAAGATGCGCGCGCGCTGGCGCTGGCGTTCGCCGACTACTGGAACGCCCGTCTCGAGGACTGGACCGTCGCCAGAGATACACCGCTCGCGCAGCGCTTGCAGGTGCCCGGCTATTACGTGCGCGTCTCGCCCGCACAGACTCTGGCCGAGGATCGTCTCACCTTGGGCGGTGTGGTGCCGATCCGCAATCTCAGCCACGACCCGAACCTGCCGGCGAGCGCCCAGGTGAGCGTGGATTTTCTGCAGCTGGTGCGTTTCGGCCTGCGCCGCGCCGAGGATCCCCTCATCGTGGCGACGGTCAAAGTAGCCGATGCGCTGCTCAAAGCGGACACTCCGAGCGGACCGTCCTGGCACCGCTACAACGACGACGGTTACGGCGAACACGACGATGGCAGCGCTTACGATGGCACCGGCCGCGGCCGTCTGTGGCCGCTCCTGACCGGCGAGCGTGGCCACTACGAGTTGTGTCTCGGACACGATCCGCTGCCTTACCTCGAGGCGATGACGCGCATGGCCTCGAGCGGCGGCATGCTTCCCG
>Ga0210385_10000899_pt1 | contig 18969 bp, 20 predicted proteins | sample IncBWH26OmetaG_FD_160107 | JGI IMG/M metagenome (GOLD analysis project Ga0210385, IMG submission 160107) | Forest soil microbial communities from Barre Woods Harvard Forest LTER site, Petersham, Massachusetts, United States - Inc-BW-H-26-O ...
TGTGCGATGCCGACTTGCGCGGTGCCAACCTGCGCGGTGCCGACCTGTGCGATGCCGACCTGTGCGGTGCCGACCTGTGCGATGCCGACCTGTGCGGTGCCAACCTGCGCGGTGCCAAAAACATTCCAGATGCGCCCGTCGTCGAGAATATCGACGCAAAAATTCTGGCCGCAATTTCCGCCGACGGCTGCAAACTCGAAATGGGTAATTGGCATTCGTGCGCGACCACTCATTGCCGGGCGGGGTGGGCCATTACGCTAGCCGGTGAATCCGGAAAAGAACTTGAGCGCAAGACATCGCCGGACACGGCGGGGCAGCTTATTTACATGGCTTCGCGGCCCGGCGTTCCTGTGCCGGATTTTTACGCGGACAACGAAACCGCGTTGAAATCGATTCAAGAGGACGCTTCAAAATATTCAAAATAGCCGCTTATGGACTGGAAACAACAAGTTGACGCATTCAAAAAGGACATGACCCTCGAAGCGCCGGTCATTTCGACGCAGGCAATCCGGCTGGCATTTTTTGGGGGTGTTGGCGGTGGTAAGTCTGTGACTGCCGGAATTGCGGCGGTCGGAATCACGCCAAAAGGTCTGATCGGCTGGATCGACGGCGAGGGACACCGTAGTGGATGGGCCATTGATATTGTGGCCACGATGGCCGCACAGCGATATGGCGGAACAAAGGCCGATTGGGTTGCGCGGTTTAAGGTGCTGCACCTTGACCCGCCATTCAATCCATTGCGCGTCGTGGCGGCTGTGGATGTACTGGAGCAGGCCGGATGCAAAACCATTGTGCCCGACTGCATGACTCAGGCTTGGGACAGCGACGGCGGGTACCTGGACCTAAAGTCCGACGAGGTTGAGAAGATGCTCAAAGCCAATCCCAACACATCAGAGGCAAAAGTCGCGTCATCCGCCGCCGCGCACGTCAAGCCCTGGACTCACGGAAAGCTGGTGAGCAAAATCACGTCCTCGAAATGCAATGTCATCATGCTGTTTCAGGCCAAACAAAAGTACAACGCGAAGACGTTCAAGCCGGACGATTTTGAGTCACCAATTCAGGAGTCTGGACTTACACGCACCGCGTTGGCGGTTGGCCGCGTCCAGCAAAACGAAAAGGGCGAAGGCGGGTACTGTTACTTCACGCTGCCACTGGCTCAAGGAACGAAGACGACTCACCCTGACATTGCGGCTGCGATGCCCAAGAACGGCGAGCAGTTCAAATTCGAGCACGCGGAGAAGCTCTTGGCGCTGTGTGGCGGCGAGGCCCGCGAGACGGCTAAACCGACGACAAAGCCAATTACGGGAGCGAAAGACTTGAAGGCCGCGCTCAAGAAGGAGCTTCACGACCTGCTCAAGCCCATCCACCAAGGCGATATGGCCGTCATGCGCCAATGGCTCGTTGACGAAGCCTGCATTGACCCGGCGGTCCCGCTGGCCGACTTGTCCGAAAAAGAGCTTTCCGCCGCGCTGGTCATGGCCCGGAAGAAAATGCCACGTCCTGATGTTGGGAGTTGACAACATGTCCACCGTCTGCCATATTGGCGCTGTTCGATGCTGGTGTAGTAACCAGATTTGGAAGCGCAAGTTGTCGAGCGAGTCACTTTCCGCTTGGGTCGGCTGTCCAGCCGGGCTTCCTTCCAAGAGCTTTACTACCCCAAGCGGGATTCATTTCCATTGTTCTCTGAATAGATGCCCCTTGTGGCGCAATGCAAAGACGCGGGCTAGTGTCAAAGATCATCCCTTTAGTGGGATGCAGTCAGAAATGATTGCGGTTGTGTCGGACAACCGGCTTCCAGCCTGCCGAACGCCAATCCGAATGGCGATGAGGCTTGCGGGTTTAAATCCCGTCACGGGGCACCAGTTCAGAGAATACAGGACTCCCATAGAATCGAACCGCGTAAGAACAGGACATCCGCGTACGGCGGGCCTGTATCCGAATGAGCGGAGTCAGCGAGGGCACCTACTGACTCAATGCGGGGCTGGACATCACGGCCTTGGTACGATGGCAAGCCGCGAAAGAGCCAAGTCTCGGTTAGCGACCGCTGGACGATGCCAGAAAACTTTAAGCGACGGCGACGCGACGGAACGTATGCGCCAAGCGAAAAAGGGTACTTTGAGAGATCAAGGGCACCCTTTTGCTCAGGCTCGGCTCTGGAACTTATTCCAAGCGAGCAGAAAGGCACTATGACAGCAGTCGATGGAATGGATGACGAGATCAAAGAGCTTGTTGCGGCCTACAAATTGGCCAGCAAGAAGTTGAAGGCGTGGCGTGAAGAACATAGGCCGCTCCGCTCGGTCGTTTACGTGGAATGTGAGAAATACAAAGGATTCGGAATTGTGAATCACGACGATCATCCGACCGAATATCTTTCAGTGCGACTAGAGAACGGCAATACTTGGTGGTATCCGATTGAGAAAACATTTGATGCCGGTCGTCGTATGTGTGACTGGCCTACTTGGATTAAGCGAGAGAAGAGAATTTATCCATACAACCAACCACCAGAGCAGATGCGAGACTGATTAACATTATGAACTCACTCGATGAAATGCACAACGATCCCGGCTATCAGCAGCTTGTTCAGGAACTTGCGCTTCAATGCAAATGCACTCCACTCGAAAGCAGGCCGTGCGACGGGCTTCTTGCTGGCGGTTTATGTGACAACCTTCACCCGGACGCGATAATCGAAGACTGCGACGGAGACGAATTATGAAATCCTCAATCCGAGTCAGCAATAACGGGAAGATAATATGAAATCTACCAGTGAAACCGAAACATTTGTGATCCAAAGCCACAATGAGGTGTTGGATACATTTGAAGATTTTGAAGGTTACAATTGCCAGGGAAAAAGAGATGCCGAACGGAGGCTCGCGCAATTTAAACAAATTGCCCCAAAGGCCAAAACGAGACTTATCCACAGAATCACCACGGTTAATGAAGTCGTTCTCGACATTTTTAACCCATTAAAATAACCAACCCACCAAACCAACGCAGAGAAAGGAAAGAGAATGAACACTAGAAAATACGCAGTGTCGATGCAATGCACGATATTTGCCACGGTGGAAATCGAAGCCACAACAAAATTCAAGGCCGAAAAGGCCGCTCTACAGGCTGAGTATCACGCATTCACACCGGAGATGCACACGCTCACCCAGTCCACCGTGGACTCAATTACCGAAATCAAGGACTGACTATGTGGCAATCCGGCAAAGTAATCGGCAGCGATGTTGACCCGTTGAAATATCATTTGTTTCAGCCGATTGACGACAGGGGAAATGTTCCGAAACGTGGCGACCCGAAGTTTGTCATGTCCCGCAGCGAGCTAACCGAGTTCGCGCACTGCCCGGCCCGCTGGCTGGCTGGCGTCGAGGACAAGGAGACGGACGCGACAGATTGGGGCAACCTGATCGACTGCCTTGTGTTGCAGCCGCATCAGTTCGAGAAACGATATGCCATTTGCCCGGCCACGTATCCCGGACAAGACCGCAAGAAGCAGCCAGTCGATAAGACGTGGAATCGCGGTGCCACGTACTGCGACGATTGGATGTCAGAGCGTGAATCCGCCGGGATCGTATGCCTCAAGCAGGACGACTACCAAGCGGCCAAACACGCGGCAGATCTGCTCCTGGCCGACAAGCAGATTGCCTCACTGCTCGACGGGGCCAAGCGTTCGGTCATGGTGACGGCGGACTGGCTGGATAAGGCGAAAGGCATCGTCGTGCCGTTCAAGATTCTCGTGGACATTGTTCCCACGAACCCCACGGATGGGTTTCACAACACGCTTGCGGATTTGAAGACTTGCCGGTCGGCTCACCCGCGAGTATGGCCAAAGGAAGTGTTTGCGCACGGATACGCCGTGCAAGCGGCAGCTTATTTAGACTGCTACGAGGCCGCGACGCACGAGGGCCGAACGGGTTGGATGCACGTACTTTCTGAGAACATCCCGCCGTATCAGCTTGGGAGAAGATGGCTGTCTTCTGAGTTCCTGGAGATCGGCAGAATGCAATATCGTGACGCGCTGTCGCTTTACTGTCAGTGCCTCAAAACCGGCGTGTGGCCGGACTATGAAAAACTGGCCTGCGCGAAATGGGAACGAAACGGCTGGTCGGCCACAGAGCCGGAAAGTTGGATGGTACAGCAATAAAATTATGAAGACTTTAGAAAGCGTAATTGAACGAAAGAAAAATTCTGACGAAAAATGGCTCCCCTATACCGGCATGAAGTGGATGGACAACGACACGCTTATCATGCCAATATTAACACTTGAGCAATTCGTTGCTTATGAAAAGAGTCGAATGGAGACAGCCAAGCGGCGCGGCTATACGTTTAGATTGATAATCAGAACTACCGAAACCGAGATCAAAACAACCGATGAAGTGATACTATGACCCCAACACTTCTATTCATCGGCGGCGCGTTCACTGGCGCGACGATTGCGACCGTCTATGCCCACATGGCGCACATTCGGTACTGCCGCAAGCTGATTGCCACGCTTGGCGAGTGCAAGCCGTTTGCGCTGGTGAAGCGCGAGATTCCTCAGGATAAATTCTTTTCCGAAAACTGATTATGGAACGAATTTGGATACCCACAAAAGAGTGTATTCCGCCAGAAAATAAGGTGGTAGAAACAAAGATTGACGACCAAAACGGATGCCGCAATGAGGGTCGTCTAAAACGCCTTAATCACCTTTGGTTTTTCGACGACGGAAGCATGTACGTTTATTACGAACCGACACACTGGAGGGATTGTGAATGAATCCGACCTTCGAGCAAAGGGCTTCATCCGCCAGCCAGACGGCTCCTACGGTCGTCCGGCTGCAAGTGCGCGAACTGTCTCATTGCCCATCGTTCAAGACGCAAAAGCGAGCGACAATCGACCGGCGCACGGGAAAGCCGCGACCGATAACAAGCCGAAAACATCTGGCGTGGATGGAAAAGTGCATCCAAAGTTTCGAGTCACAATTACGATGCGGTACTCTGACAACCGTCCGCGCGACTTGGACGGCGGAAGCTCTACGATCTTGGATTGCCTCATCCGTGCCGTTAGACGACTCTCGCCAGTGGATACCGGAGATTCACATTCACTGCGTGGAGGTTCCCAAAGGTGAGGAAGGGGCGGATATAACCATCGAAAAATTATGAACACAAAATGTGAACGCTGTCAAACTCTGGAAACCATAATCGCCGACCTGCTGATCGACTCAATGGAGCAGGCGGCAAAGGCGCAATCGGAAATTGACCGATGGAAAGGTCTGTTCGATCAGAAGGACAAGGCGTGCGAGCGGATGCGCGAACAGGAACAAGAGTGGCTGGACCAAACCCTTCGCATCGCGCAACTTGAGGCGCAGATCGCCAGATTAACCCCGCAACTTCCACACGCATGAGCAAATCACTATACAAATGCCCGATATGCCGGACGCCGCTCAAGTACAGTCAGGAGACATGCGGCATCTGGATTTATTGCCCCAACACTTCGTGCGCCAGCATGACGGCAGACGTGGGAGTCGGCTCGCCAACCATCCACGAGGCTTACAAGGAACTCGTGAAGCTCTGCGAGCGTGAAAAGGCGGTGCAACGTGGATAAGCTCACCGAATTGCTTCCGTGTCCATGTTGCGGCACAGCGCCGGACAGTGACTGGAATCGGATTTATCGACAAGTGACCGTAGCTGGCAGGCACGGTTCTCAAGTCGCGGTTTACTGTCCGAACTGCCAGCTTGAGATCGCCGAACCGAAAGAGGATTTCAAAGAGTACACGATCGAACAACTGTTCAACTCAATAGCGGAACGATGGAACAAAAGGACACCAATATGAGCGACCCCTACAAGCTGCCGTCCCAAGACCCGTATCTGCCTCCCGGCGTGTCACAGCGCGACCTTGATGGGCCGACGATGGTTGAATGTCCAAAATGCGATGGCTCTTGCATTGTGAGCCCCATGCGCTGCTCTGCGTGTGGAATTGGATGCCGGGTAAAAATTCCAGACGGGCGATGGCTGTGCTCGGAATGTCGGCTGGAATTTGTCCCAATGGAATGCCCGAAATGTGAAGGCACTGGCGAAGTGCCGAAAGAGTGAATTTATGAAAACTGGATATTTTACATTCGGACAAGACCATGAGCATGTCAAAAATGGACAAGTCTTCGACAAAGACACAGTCGTAAAAATCACAGCATTTGACCCGCGAGAAGTCATGTTCATGGAATTTGGAACAAAATGGTCAATGCACTACGACGAACCACCCGACATGCGATTCTTTCCGGGCGGCGTGATTGAATGGCCGAACGAACCGGAGCAGGTCATTTGAGACTCTCAAACAACTGTAAATCCTCCTGCTGCGCCTGACGGGCTTGCTGGTAGCGTTACTGAATCACCGGCTGTTTCCAGTTGACCGGCACTTTCTCGCGCAATCCTGGAATCCCCATTTCGAGATGTTCGACAACATTCGTTGGCTTGCGGTTGACGCGCTGTCCGTATTCGTTCTTGTCGGTCTTCTCCGCGATCCACTGCAAAGCCTGTGGTTCGATCATGGACTTTCCGAGTTCACCAAAGAACGCGCCGCGCTCGTTGGGATTGTACGCCTTCGTGACTTCCAACATTTCACGCACGAACGGAACTTCTTCCGTGAGTCCAAGACCCCCAGCAACCAGACCGGCGGGAATGCCCTGCGTGGTCTGGTCTTTCTTGCGGAGCTTTGAGTCGGCCACTTTCCGAACAGTGGCCCCAACTTGCAGGGTTTCCATGAACGGCGAATGCAACAAGTGCGCGGGTATTTCCTCACCTGCGATTTTGATCGACCCCGGTTTCAAGTCGCCGTGCTTTGGCTTTTGACCGGTCTGATGGTAGCCGCCAATCTGATCGGCGAGCAGGTAGCCGGTAATCAACCCCGCCGCGCCAAGCGAGCCTTTTTTGAGTTGCCGCATAATCAGGTCCGCTTCTTCGGGTTTCAGGTTCTCGACGCCGTTGCGCAGCGCTCTAACGACGCCAGCAGAGCCAGTCCCTGTGCCGGTGATGTATTGGAAAATCTCGCCAACGATATTTGTGGGCACCCGCGTAATCGGCAACAGCAGGCGTCCGGTCGTGGCCGCAACTTTGCCCATGACCGGAACTTTGCCTGTCGCCTTGTTCTTTTCCTCAAACGAATTGATGAATCTCCGCACCTTTTCCGCCACGGGATTGTTTTGCGTGAAGATTGCACGGTCAGCGTCTTTGTAGGCTTCCAGCGACAGCCGCATTTGAACCAGCGGGTCGGTCACGTCAACGCCTTGCTTCATGGCGAACTCCGCGCGTTTCTGGAACGACCGGGCAAACTCCGCGCGTTTGACTGGCGCCTTGAGTGCCCCGTGAAGCTGGCCAAAAAAGTCCACGATTGACCGGGTGCCGGAGTCCATCTCGCCGGTTGAAACCTCACGGCGATCTCCAAACAGAGTTTCCAGCGTGCCCTTGCCGGTTTTCAGCACATTCGCCGCGTCTTCCAGCCCTTGTGTGAACGCCTTGGTGATAGCCTCAGACTCAGCCTTGGCGCTGAATCCGCCCTCTCGCGGCGCCCTTGCAGCGACTTCCGAAACGCCGGGCAGCTTCGACAACCCGCCGCCAACCGCTTCTTCCAAAGGGGTTGTCACCATGCGAAGCGCCGCCGCAGCAGTCAGTTTGGCCAGTGTGGTTGGAGATGATAGCAGAAACCCGCGCCGCCATTTGGTGAGCGAGTCCCGAATCTTGTCGAATCGCGAGCGGCGGGCAAGTTGGTCTGCGCGAAGCCCGGCCTCGAATGCCTGCTTGGCTTTTTCATTCTCGGCCTTGAGCTTTAAACCTTCCTCGTCCAGTTTGATTGGCGTCTTGGGTTTGGTTGAGAAATCGCCAGACTTCAACTTTGTCCGCAGTTCTTCCGTGCGATTCCTCAGCCGGGTCTTGAGCGCATTCAGGCTTCGTTGTTCCGGCGTCATGCGGGGACGTGCGGCTTTGCGTGCTTCTTCGATCTGCTTATTCACCGCCTCAAGCCGTTGTCTCGCCATTTCCAATTGCGGTGACATCGGCCTGCTCTGTCGCGGGTTTTCCGGCGACAGATTGCCAGACGCGAGTTTTTCTTCCCGCTCGCGGATTCGTTTATTGAGCGCGTCCAACTGGCGCACCATTTGCTCAGCCGCCTTTTGCTCCGCTGGCTTCTTCCTGGCTTCAACGATCTGACGGGCCAGCGCATCACGCTGTTGCTTGAGAGTTTCAATGGCAGGCTCGGCGGGTCGATTCTGTTCCGGTTGTGTTGGTTTCAGGTCGCCTTCCTTCAACCGGCGCTCCTGCTCGGCAATCTGTTTTTGAAGCGCGGCCTTTTGTGTCTCAAGCTGATCCTGACGCTTCTTCTGTTGAATACCCTCGTCGGCGTCTCGCAAGGAATCAACCTCATCCTTCAAAGCCTCACGACGAGCGCGAATGGCGTCAAGCTCCGCGCTGCTTGGCGGTGTGCGGCCTGTTGTTCCGGCGTCGAAAACTCCCTGCCGGGCATCGGCCAGTCGCTTCTCCCATTCGGCCTCACTACGCTCCGCCGCCGCAATCGCGGCTTTCAAACGCTGTTCGTCAGTGATCTCTTTTTTTCCGAAAATGTCATCAAATTGAGTTTTGAGCGCGTCTCGCTGCGCTTTCAGGGACTCAACTTCCGGGTCGGTCGGCGGCGATGTCCGCTGTTTGACGATTTTCTCCCGTGTATCAATCTGATGCTGCAAGTCATTGATCTGGTTCCGCAGCCGTGTTTTGGATGCGTCCAACGCGGAGCGAAGCTGTGATGCCGGGTCGGTGACCATCACGCCGTATTTCTTTTTGGCCTCGTTGACCTGTTTGATGAGCCGCCGTTCCTCGTTAGTCGGCGTCCGGCGTTCGACTCCTGTTTTCTGCAACGGCTTCTTGGCCTGCAAATCTTCGAGCTTGGCAACCTGCTGCAATTCTCCCTTGATGCCGCGCAATTCTACACTGATTTGATCTTGGCTCAACTGTTTGAAATCGCCGTAGCCGCTGATGGCATCCATCGCCTCGCGCCGGGTGATCTCCGGGTCGATCTTCACAAGTTCCGCGTGAACGGCGTCAACGAGAGGGTCACGCTGTTTGATTCCCTGCTCAACAAACAACCGGGCCAGCTTTTGAACATAGGGCGTGATCTCGTTCTTTTTGCCTGATGAAACCTTTTCGGAAATGTTTTCAGTAGCGGTCTTCTTCGCGTCCTCAATGTCTGTCTTGGCAACGGACTTCTTCACTCGCGGCGCCATGTTTTTGCCAGCCGACCTCTCAATCTGTTTGTCCAACGATTCACTGGACATTTTGAACAGGTCTTGCAAGTGGGGTTTTATGGCATCACCAAACTCTTGCACCATTTCACCCGACCACCTCGCAAAGTCCAATGCTCCACGCGCGATTTTGGACGCTCCAATAATCGACAGGTCTGCGGCGACATCTGGACTCAGGCTGAACAACTTGCCCTTGAGTCTCACCCTCGCGGCATCAGCCTGCTTTTCCAGCGCGGTGACAATTCTGTCCGCCAACGCCTTGACGTGTGGCGGTGTTTCAGGATTCTCCTTGGCGTCAGCCTTGATTTGATCGACTGCGCGAGACGCCTCCAGTTCCGAAATCCTGGCCTCAACCTGTGCCACGTAATCATCGTACGCTTTCTGTGTGGCCTCGATCTTGGCGTTGAGCTTCTGAATTTGGTCGGTTTCAACCTCAGTCAACGGCTCCCCGCCTTTTGCCGCCCGCTTTTGGAGCGTCATGGAAGCCAGCGAGAAATCTTCGTTGGCCATCATCCGCCGCGCGGCCAGTCCACGACCGGTTTCAGTTCCGGCCTTCTTACCAACGTCGTAAACGTCCAGCAGCGCGTCACTCCATCCGGCCATCCGGGCGCGAATTTCAGCAACGTCATCCGTCCGGCCATCGTCGTACGCCTGCGCCAAATCGCGGGCAGCTTTCCCAAACTCATTTTGAAGGTCAACTTGCCGGTGGAGCAACAAGGCGTCCTCGAAATCCTGTAAAGCGCGAGGCTTCTCTTTAAGTTCGGCAATGAGCCTGTCCTGCACGCCGGGGTCACGATCAATGAGGGCCATTGCTTGATCCCAGACTGCACCAAATGTTTTGCGAAGCGGCTGAATTGCCGCCGGAAGACCGCGTGTTGCGCGTTCGGCATCCACTGTGGCGTTTTTGATGCCTGTAGGCGTCTGTGGACTTGGCGACATCTCACCCGGCGTTGCGCCGCCCATTCCAACGAATTGAGGCTGCTTTGTTGCGCCAGATGGCTGAACTGTTGCAGCTTGTGCCGGTTCTGTAGCTGGCTGTGCAGCTTTCGTCTCACTTTGTATCGCCCCTTCTCGCGCCTTCCCGCCCGGAAACGGCGGCTGGTAGTCCTTCACGAAGGTCTTCGCTTTGTCAGCCGAACCACCCATACCGGTTGCCGCCTCGTGTGCCTCTCGGAGATCGACTGCCCGCTGCCGGGCTGCCATAGCGGCTGCGAACAGAGCTTTGTCAGCCGGATTGGCCCTGTATGCTTCCTGAGCGGTCTTTGACGCTGCTTCAGCCTTGGCTCGGAGATTGCTCAAGGCTTCCAAGTCTTGCGGGCGTGCGGGGTCAAGAGATGCACCGGCAATTATTGCCTCCTTACCCCGACCGGGCGGCAATTCGGACAAGGTTTTGATGTGCGGACTGACAGCTTCTTGACTGACCGATTGGTTTAATGGAACTTCACTGGTCGGTTTTTCGGGAATATCGAGAATTCTTTGGCCACTTTCTTGGATGGGCACTTCTTCTTGGCCTTTCCGGGCGAGTTCGCGCACATCCGCATGAAATTCGCCTGTTTTTGACTGTACGCTGGTGGCATTGGATACCTCACTTTCTGGTTGGGGGGTTATGGTTATCGGCTTCTCTAAAGCGCGTGCAGGCGTTTCTGGCTCTACAGGGGGTATCTGAGTGCCGCCCGGCTCGGAAACGCCCTGTGGCGGGGCAGCGGGAGCCTCTGCCTGCGATTTTACGACCTCTTGGGCGGTCTTGGGAAGCAGCTTTGCGCCTTCGCGGACAACGGTCGGGATTTCAACCGCCGCCCGGACGGCACCGGCGGTCAATCCGCCAGCCAGCGCGGCCTTGGCAGCCTCGTTGAACGCCTGTTCCCATGTCAGGTCTGGCCGGAAGCTGTGTTTTGCTGCGGCATCCCGCAAAAGCGTGTCGGCTCCCATGAAAACGCTGCCTTGAGCGCCCTCTGCGAGCGTATTGATTGCAGATTTCACCAGCGGACTTGCGCCCGCGAGCTTCTGGCCAAGCATCTTTTCGGCAACAGCCTTCCCCGGCCCCGGAAGGGCGGCAAAAAGTGCCGCTGATGTCAGACCGGCCTGCGCGGCGGCGGAATCAGCCATCTTCTGTGCCTGATCGTCGGTGTAACCCTGTGACTTGTAAAACTTTAGCGCCTCGTCTCCGGTAGAGCCAGCCTGTTGTGCGCCAGCGATGGCTGGTACCGCGGCTTCCCCGCCGGGCAGCATCGCAGCGGCAAAAAGTGGCAGCATCCCGCCAATGGCCTCAGCGGCTTTCGCAACATGCTCATTGCCGGGTGTTTCAGCGGCGAGTTGCTGCGCCGATGTTGTCACCCCCTGTAATGCGCCTGTGACTGCCTTTCCGGGAGCTTGCAAACGTTTCCGGCGAGCTTCTTCCGCCGCTTGAAGGCTTTGCTGCGCCAACTCGAATTTGCTAGGCCCGGTAGGCCCGCCAACCGACTGACCCGCAGCATTGATAAACTGCAAGTCGCTGCCCATCGGGGTCGGCTCCATGTTTCGGGAAGCCAAGTCCTCAGCCATCTTGAACGTTCTAAAGTTCTGCGGCAATGCGCCGGGGTCTTCCAGCCGGGTTGCCGCCTTGGCGATATTCGCGCCGCTGCCAGCCACACCAGCAATCAGGGAATTGAGCGCCTTGAACACCGTCTCACTCGGCGGCGGTTTGATGTCAACCGGCGTAAACTGGCTCCAATCGACCGGCGCATTGGTGTCGGTGTCAACCGGTGTAAACTGCGACCAGTCAATCGGCGCATCCGGCGGCTGTGTATCGGCTGGCATATTTGGCAAGTAGGCTCAGGGCAGCGACGGCGGCAATGGCTTCTTTGTCAGCCATACCGTATAGGCCAATCGTGATGCTTTTCAAGGTTGAATAGTCCGCCTTGTTGTATTCTCCGCGATTGACTTTGCGGGCTACTTCAAGCCATTCGGCGTCACTGCGAGCCTTTTGCGCGGAATACTCAACCCATGTCTGGTTACTGGTCATTGTCTCCTGCCGCGCCTTTGACCAGCACAGGGCGCCCATTTGTGACCTTGTAAATTTTGCCCTGCTTGTCTTGGATGGTGTCGCCTTCTTTGAATTTCGGCGTTGCATTTTCAGCCCCGCCCGACGCCTGCCCGGTCATCCGCTTTATCTGCTCCTGAATAGCAGCCTGTAGGGCCGGTTTCTGATCGGGAGAAGCCATGTCCATCGCGGTTTGCAACTGGTTGATAGGCACGCCCTTATTTGCAGCCGCAGCAGCCTTGGCATCGGCGGCGGCTTGGGCGCGCTGGTTCCTGGCTTGGTTTTCAGCTTCATAATCAGTGAGGCGCTGGCGCTCAAGATCGGTTCGCTGGTTCGCGGCCTCGCCAGCGGCTTTCCGGCGTTCCTCCAAAGATGTTTCACGTGGAACATTCAGAACTTGGCCGGGCGTAAACAATGCCGCGTGCCGAGCGACCGCGTCTTTCATAGGCACGCCTGATGCGATGTCCTTGGCGAATGACTGCTTCAAGTCCGCCTGTTGCGCAGCCTGCTGAATCTTCGCGGCCTGAATGCGTTCCGCGTCTTCCAGCCGTGACGCCTCAAGTTGCAACCGGGTGTCCTCATAGGCTTTCTGCTGCTCCGCACGTTGTTGTGCCAAAATGGCATTCTGCTGTACCACGCGCTTTCTTTCGGCGGCTGCCAGCCCGGCTTGAACTTGTGACGCCTGAACCTGCTGCTTGCGCATCTGCAACTCGGCGTTCTGCTGCCGGGCCTCAAGCGCCAACTGCGCCTTCTGATGCTGTGCCTCGCGTGAGATCGCGAAAGCTCGCAGATAGGCGTCGGCTGCTGCTGATGGGTTGAGAGCCATTAGCCGTTGTCCTCCCCGTCATCCCCGCCGTCGTCGTATTGGTACACCGGCTCTCCTTCCTCATCAGGATTCTCCTGTGGGATTTGTTCCTCGTTGGGGTCGAAAATAACTTCGCCGGTTTCGGGGTCGATCTGCTGGCCTTGCTCGTTGTAAACCGCGTTGGGATTCTGGCCCTGATCTGGCGTGGGGGTTGTTCCTGTTGGCTGATACGTGGGCTGAAACGTCACCGGCGAGTAATTCGGAGCCTGAGTCATGCCGAAATTCTGAGTCGTGCCAACCGCTCCGGGATTCGGTGTCTCAGTGATGCCGTATGTCGCGGGATTTACCGGCTGTCCAGTCAGCGGGTCAATATTGCCCTCGCCGGTCAGCGGATTGATAATCCCTGAACCACCCTCGTATTGCGGCAGTGCGGGAGCGTTGAAGCTGTTGCCCGGCGCTGGGATGTTTCCGGCCTGCGTCCCGGCCTGAGCGGCGGCAAGCGCGGCGGCAGCTTGTTGTTGTTCGGCGGTCAACTGCTGCTGCTGGAATTCGGACTGCGCGGACTCCTGCGCGGCGGTCTGCGCCAGCGATGGCGAGATCAACTGGCTGCTGGCATCAAATGGTGTCACTTGTGGCAGCGCAGCGGTTGCGGCGTTCAGGTTCTGTTCCCCGGTCTGTTCCAGTTGCAGGCTGTTGAGTCCAAGCGCCTGCATCAGGGCCGCATTGGAATTGGGACTGCCGGGGCTTCCGGTTGCGATCCCGCGCTCGGCAGCAGCGGTTTCCAACTGGTTCACCACGCTCTGAGGCAACTGGCCGGATTCCTCCTGACCGATATTCTGGCCCTCTTGTTGCAAATCGAAGGAGTAACCGGGAAGCTGGTTGAACTCCTGCTGAACGAAACCGAGATTGCCCTGATTGATGCCCTGCGCGATTTGCTCAATCTGCGGCAGGTCTTGAATGTTCTGACCGAGTGCTTGCGGGGCCGTCTGTGTAATGGACGGCACCACCGGCCCGGTGATGGTCTGCGCCGGATTTGGCGTGATTCCAAAGAGATCGGTTCCTGTGGCGGATGGTGAAGGGGTTGCAGTGGGTGCCGCATAGTTTGGCAGCGTGGACACCGGCTGCGTTGAGCCTTGCGTTGTGGTCGTGCCGGGCGAAGTCTGTTGCGTCGGCGTGGTTGGCGCGACTACCGGGCCTCCAAGCGCAGGACTGCCGGGCGCATAATACAGCCCCGGTTGAAGCGCAGGCGTGACAATGTCATTCATCGTTGCCATAAATCAGAGTCTTGATCTCACAGGGCGTGCGCGCCCAAACGGCTCAAACGACCACGCGAGACTGACTTCGCCGTAGTAGTGGCGCAGTTCATCGTTCAGCAATTTAATCGCCTTGTTGTGGCACTTGGCCTCGAAGCCGGCGCTCTGCGCTGCGTCCTGATCGCTGAACCGGATGGCCTTGCATTCCTCGATGAGCGCCGGGATGTTGCCGATAATCAGGAAGTCGGTGTCCACCAGCGCGGGAATGAATTCCAGTTTGCACAATGCGGAGATCGTCACGGCCTGCGGCGGTTGCGGATTCGTGCAGTGGTTGCCCGGCAGTGGACCGTGGCAGCAACCGTTTGGAAGGCGATGAAAGTAGTAACGCCGGTACGATGGCACGAGTTCGTCCGGGCCGTAGCGAGCGAGCAGCACCTGATCGCCGGTCGTGGCGTCCTGCTGGTACAATAGAATGTCCCCAAACGTCGGGTCTTTTTGGACAGCGGTAAACTTGGATACCATGCTGACCGATGTTGCGCCAGCGGCGGCGAAGGTCATGTAGAATCCGTTCACAGGATTCAGGCCGTCTTGTGAATAAATCGGATTGCCGTTGTTGTCCCAAGCGGGGCCAATGAGGATGCGCGAGCCAACATCGCGTTGATCGGTCACGGCCACGAACAGGAACTGATTCACCGGGTTGAGGTCAATGTTGACGCACACGGTTCCGCGCTCGAAACCCTGCAATCGGCCTTCCCAGTTGCGACGCCGTGAGAAGCCCTCAAACTGGCTGCGATTGAACTTCCCCGGCCCTCCGGGCAGGTACTCGAAAAACTCGTTCTGCAATCGCACAGGATGACCACATACATCGACGTTGATGATGCGGGCAAATTCACGGGGCAGTGTCACGTAGGGATGCTCACAAGAAGCGCCAAGAATCAGTGTTTCGCGCCAGCCGTCAGCCCACCCGGTTTCACCCCCGGCGTTGACCAGCATCTGTTGGGCGCGATTCACCTTGGCGGCAACATGCGGCACGTCGGTCTTGCACAGCCCGATGGCTTCCGGCAAATCACTCTGCCTGACTTGGCTCAGTGTGCTGCGCATATCTTTTCTTTCAGCAGATTCAATTCGGCCTGACGCAATGCCAACACGGCTTCCTCGTCGGTGATGTCGTGCTCGCGAATGGCATCCATTATTTTGTCGGTCAGAATCTCATGGCGGTCAACCACGCGAGGAACGTTGCCGACAGTGATCTTTTCACTCTCGAAAACAGATTTCCTGTTGGATGCCATAACCGCCTTGTAGATCAGTTTGGCTCAAGAGTCAAGGTTGCAGGCCCGGTGCATTGGAAGCCCCCGGCGTTGACCTGCGTGTAGGTCGTGAATGGCGACGGCCCGGTGCCAGTGCCTTCCCAATAGACACCAATGCCAGCAAAAGTGATGACCGGCTGAATCGTGAGCGTCCATGTGTAGTTCGGGGCCACGCCACTGACGGACAACTGAATGAACGGGTCGCCCAAGCCATTCATCTGCGCGCAATGATTGTTCTGAATACTGACATCCCACGAGCAGCAATTGCCTTCCGCGAACACATCCGTCAATTGGAAAGTGCCATCCCATTCGGTTCCAAACGTGGAGATCGCCCCCAACGGGCACAGGCATAGATCTACGAATACGTCGTTTGGAAGCGCGCCGTAGTTCTGGAAACACGGATACACTCCGGGGTCTATGAAGTTCCCCAAAGGCGTAATGGTGATAACATTGCCAATCACGGTGCCGTAGTACCAGACGCCGCTGATGGCCAGCACGCACGCGATGTTGCCCGGCGTGATGCTCATGTTTGCCGTCCACTGACCGGCGACAAACGTCCACGACCCCAGTTGAACATTCGTGAACAAAATCGCGGACGCCTGATTGTAGGCGAACAATCCGGTCGTATAGCCCTGAATCTTCACATTCGCCCCGCAATTGCAGCAATACGCTGCCCCGCCAACAGTGATGCTCGTCGCGGTTTCGCACTCCACTGGCGGCGACGTAACGCTGATGGCCGACACGCTGAATGACGAGGTTTGAACCGTGGTGGGCGTGCCGGTAATCAAACCCGTGGCGTCCATCGAAAGCCCATTCGGCAGTTCGCCGCTGGAAATGAATATCGCGGCTCCGGACAGTTGTGGCGCCAGAATTTGAGCACTGTAAGGCGACCCCATTGTCGCGGTAGGCAACGGAAGTCCGGTAAACGCTGACACCGCGACAGTGTAGGTCTTGACCATCGTGTCGCCCACGGGGTCTATAAACTCAACTGCGAACGTGTAGCTCCCGGCAGTCGTTGGAACGCCTGAAATTGTGGCCTGACCCAACGCGGGTGTGTTGCCTTGGAATGTCATACCGGGCGGCAGCGTGCCAACCACCGACCAAATGCTGCCGGGCGATGTCGCGTATCTGCCAGTCGCGACAATCGTCGCGCTGGTGAACACCCCTATACAAACCGTCGGCGGCACGTCGCTCAGGCATACGATGTGGTTCTTGGCCAGCGAACACGCATAGGTCTGTGCGGCCTCGTTCGCGGCCAGTTGATTGCCAGAGTGAAAGATGTTCGCCGCGATGGTGTACACGAACGGATTGCCGTCCGGGCAGTTGATGGCGCAACTTTGCGGCGTGTTGCCGTGCAGGACAAACTCGGTTCGGCCATCGCGGCTCGATGGAAACCCGGGGTCGCCCGGATTCGTTGTCACCACGCCGGGATTGCCCGGCGGAACTTCCTGCGTGCCGGGCGGAACAGCCTGCGTGGGGTCGCCACTGCCGGGCTGAGTCCATGTGCCGTAAACGCCCTCCTGACCGTCGGGGATCGCAGCCGTCGCTGCGGCATCAGGCGTTGTTCCCTGTCCGTACCCAGTAAAGAACAACAATTCCCACTCCACGCCCAGCGGCGGCTGCGCGAAGAAGTAATACTGGCCGGTGAACTGGAATACATCCGGGGCTTCCGAACTCAAATTCGGCACCAATCCGTTATCGGCGGGACACGGCGAATCGGTTGAGCACGGGATGTTCATTGAGTTGTAAAATCTGGCGACTGCCACGTTTTCAGTACCACAGGATCGGTTGCAACCCATGCCCCAAGTTCTTTCGGGTCAAATAAAATCAGCAATCGGGCTTCTCTGGTCTGGTATTTTCCGTCGATTATGCAGCCCAATTTTAGTGGAGGCGACTGTTTCATCAGCAACTCAGGTTTTGATATAACGTCTTCTCAATCGGCACAGCATACACGTACAGCCCCCTCACCCTGCAATAGCCTTTGAGTTCGATCTTCAACTGGAACTGATGCGCTTGATTGACCGGCCTCGCATTTTGAGTCTGGCACTGATCGGCTGGCGGACGGCCAAGCATGATCGGAAACTTCTGGCCCGTTCCAAGCTCTGCCGGGTAGCCGGTTGTTGCCGGGTTATTCACATCCTCAATCGCGTTTCGGGCGCTGCAAAAGCTGCCTTTCTGCCAAACATACCAACAGGTGTCTGAGTCGGGCCGGAAGCTCACGGTCATATCGACGGTGCCATAAACGGAATCGAACCAGATTTCGAGGCCGTCGAGGGACTTGAGATCGAATTCCTTGCCCCATGTGAAGGCTGGGGTCTCGAAATACCACGCGATGCGGTTGTCCGGGTTAGCCAGTGTGCCATCGGTAATCTGGCCGTCGATCATCTCCCAAATCTGAATGCTGCCGTCCACGCTGCTGACTATGGCCATGAAGCACCGCTCAAGACCGCCGTAGTCGGCCTCGAATATCTGTAATACATTAAGTCCCTGCCACGCGCCTTCCCACGCGGGCGGCAACGGCTGCGCCCACTGACGGAAGCTGCTGATGATGTCGAAGTCCAGCGGCATGATGCCCTGCCAGACCACGCCTTGAGTCATCTGCACTGGGGCTGTGAGCATCAACATGCGGTTGGCGTAATTGACGCCCGAGCAAAATGGCAGCAATGATCGGTCGGTGGATTCAATTATGCGCTGCTCGTTCTTGCTCACCGAAACGTTGGCCCACTGCTGGAAATAACGCTCAGACACCATCAGCGATCGTACACCCGGCTCCAATGACGGGTAGAACAAGTCCGAATTGACGCCCACGACCCCAATGTCCGACGTGGCTCCCCATCGAAGTTGCACCACGTTTTGAATCGGGCCTTGAGTTGCGCCGGTCGCCGCGTTTCCGGTCGCAATCCACGCCGCCCGATTGGCCGGTACTTGAAGCGTGAAAATCTGGCTGCGGGTGAAGATGTACAGAAACCCCTGCCCCAGTGTGGAGTTCAGATTGCCCGGAGAATTGAGCGCGGTAATGTTTCCCGAATTGGCTGGCACCGTGAAGCCGTCGCCGCCGATGGCCAGCGGGTTTTCTGTGACCTTCAACACGGCGTCGGTAAAGTCGTACGCTTCTGTGCCAGATGGAGCGCCTACTATATCACCACCCGAGTACGTCCTGAACTGCGCGTACCACAGAATGCCTTGGTAGTAGAACATGCAGGTCGCCGCTGGGATTTCCTGCAATGGATTCATTGGCGTTTGCGGTGGAATCACGTTGCCATTCAACCCATTCGACCGACGCAATGTGGCGCCATCCCAAAACAGCGGTAGTGTCGGCGTC
>Ga0210385_10000900_pt1 | contig 18904 bp, 4 predicted proteins | sample IncBWH26OmetaG_FD_160107 | JGI IMG/M metagenome (GOLD analysis project Ga0210385, IMG submission 160107) | Forest soil microbial communities from Barre Woods Harvard Forest LTER site, Petersham, Massachusetts, United States - Inc-BW-H-26-O ...
TCCTCCACCTCGACCAGCTCTCCATCCACGACAACTTCTTCGCCCTCGGCGGCGACTCCATTTTGAGCATGAGGGTGATCGCGCGCGCAGCCGAAGCGGGCATCCGCATTACTGCCACGCAATTTTATGAACATTCAACCATCGCGGGCCTTGCACGTGTCGCGGAGCAGCTTGCAACACCTCCCGTTGCAATTGAGACCGAAAGCGGCGCGGCGCTTGTAGCGAGCCCCATCCAGCAATGGTTTCTAGAGCAAAATCTGGCGGACATGCACCACTTCAATCAGGCGCTCGTGCTGGAGTTCGATCTTCTGAAGCAGGATCTCCTTGAGCGCGCCGTTCGAATGGTGGTGATGCGGCACGACGCTCTGCGCCAACGCTTCAGGAATGGCGCAGTGACATTGGGGGACGACCGCGACCCATTCATTACCTGGGTGAATCTCAGCTCGATCGATTCGCTCGATTATGAGGCTGCGGTTGCAGACGTGTTTTCGAGAGCTCAAACTGCAATGAACTTGAGCGAAGGGCCGTTGTTCCGCTTCTTGGGCATCGAAGCGGCGTTCGGCCATCGTCCTTTGCTGCTCATGGCGGTACATCATCTCGCAGTCGATGCATATTCCTGGCGCATTCTTCTGGATGACTTGCGAAACGCCTATGCGAATCGAGATGCAACGCCGCCGATCGACATGCGCGCCCAAACCTCGACCTATACGAACTGGGTGAAAAAGCTCGTCAGTTGGGCAGCTTCGGAAGATGCGGCCAAGGAAGCCCTCTATTGGCAGCATGCATTGCTCGCCACCCATCAATCCGGTCGAGTGCCGGTCGATCATTTCTTTGGAGCGAATGGCGTTTCCTCAGCGCACATCACGATCACCTGCCTCGGAGCCGACGAGACCCGCGCCATGCTCGAGGCAGGTCATGCCTCCTATAAGGCGCACGTCGACCATCTTCTCTTAGCGGCCTTAGCAGCAGCGCTCGCAAAGTGGATGGACACCGATCATGTGCGATTGCACATTGAGGGGCACGGGCGCGAGCCCCTCTTCGAACACCTCGATTTATCCTCCATTGTTGGTTGGTTCACCGCTATCACCCCGGTCGGCCTAAAGATCGAACGCGGCACATCGGTGAAAGATCTGATCCGCACGACTAAGGAAACGCTCCGGAGCGTGCCGCACGGCGGCTGTGGATACGGAATCTTGCGATATCTCCACCCTGACCCGGATTTGCGCGAGCGGCTGGCGGCAATCGGCGGCGCTGAAATCCTGTTCAATTACCTGGGGCAGCTCGATGAACCTCCGAGAGCCGATAGTCCTTTCTTTCTTTCCATGCGGCGGCCAGGTCCGACCCGCAGCCCCCACGGCAAACGGACCCACTTATTAGAGATTAATGCCGGCATACGGCAAGGTCGATTCGAAGCGGAGTGGACTTATAGCTGTAACTTCCATCGTGGAGAGACGATCGAGTTGCTTGCAACCGACTTTATTAGCCACTTACGGCGAATTATCCACCATTGCGCTGAAGTATCTTCCACTGCCTACAGCCCGTCCGACTTTCCCCGGGTGCAATTAGACCAACGCGGACTTGATGAACTCGTGTCCGAATTGACGGGCGCTTGATACCTGCATGCCTCAACTCAAAGACGACATCGAGGACATTCTGCTCCTGTCCCCCATGCAGGAACGAATGCTGTTTCGCGCCGCCGCCGAACCCGAATCGCGTTGCTACTACGTGCAAACTAGTTGCCGCGTCGAGGGCGATCTCGATGTGAACGCGCTTCGACAAGCTTGGGAAATGATACTCGAACGCCATTGCGCGCTGCGGCTTGGTTTCGCGTGGAAAGACCGGCCGCATCCGTTACAAGTAATCTTCCGCTCTCTCGCCCTCCGCTGGCACGAGGAGGACTGGCGCGGCATTCCGGCGCCGGCCCAGGAAGAGCGTTTTGCTCAATTTCTCGACTCGGATGCAGCTTACGCTTTCAATCTTGCCAAGCCGCCGCTGTTTCGAGTGTCCGTTCTGAGACTCACAGACGAAGCCGCCTGGATCGTATTCCGATATCACCACCTGATTCTGGACGGATGGTCGGCGCCGCTTCTTTGGAGCGAGGTGATTGAGATCTACCGCGCGCTGCGTAGAGGTGTTCCGCCGGCCCTTGACTCTCCGGTCCCGTTCTCCTCATTTATCGATTGGTTGCAGACGGCGCGCCGCCAAGATGCGGAATCCTTCTGGAAAAGCGAGTTCATGGATTTCGAAAGCGCTCCATCACTGGGCGCAGGTTTAAAACCCCCGCCCGTGATTTCCGCCCCCTTTGCAGCGCGCGAACTTCGCTTCGGCGCTGAAACAACTGCACGCCTGAAGTCGTTTGCTCGAGAGCAAGGCGTTTCGCTCGGCGTTCTCCTGCATGGAGCTTGGTCTTTACTCGCCGCGAGACATACAGGGAAAAGCGAATCGCTATTCGGCTCTGTCGTTAGCTGCCGGCCGGCGGCGGTTCGCCGATCCGAAAACATGATCGGCAACATTATTAACACCATTCCCCTTCGCGTTTTCAATCCGCGGAACTGGTGTGTGGGAGACTGGCTCCGAAATCTTGGGATGAAGCAGGCGCGTGCACAAGAATTTGCCTATTGCGGCCTTTCAGAAATCCAGCGATGGACCGGGCTCGCCGACAAGCTTTTCTTGGAGTCCATTGTTGTCGTGGAGAATTATCCGCTGCGCGCCGTTCGTGACAAAAATGCGGTCCTGGCAATTACGGAGGTGCGAACTCACGAAGTTACGGATCTTCCACTTACCGTTGTCGCAGATACCAGCGAAGAGTTAGCTCTGAAGATTAGCTTCGATACCACTCGCTTTCATCCCCCGGAAATCGAGCGCATATTGAGACGGCTTGAGGTCTTATGTGAACGGTTACTTAGCCCGGAGCGGCGGCTCGCCGAAATCAGCTCTTTGACTCTCGACGAGCATGATGAGTTCCTTGTGCGCTGGAATCAGACGGAGCATTTCACCGAGTTACAATCCGCAGCCAAGATGCTAAGTGCTCAAGTAATCGCTAGACCGCATGCGCTCGCAGTCATTTGCGGAAAAGAACGGATCAGTTACCGGGAGTTAGAGGACTTATCCAACCAGATCGCTTGGAAACTCCTGGAGTTCGGGGTCGGGCCAGAGGTAATCGTCGGATTGTCTTTCGAGCGATCGACCGCGCTCGTGGCGGCGATCCTAGGCGTGTGGAAAGCGGGAGGAGCCTGGGTGCCCATCGATCCAACATCGCCGGCCGAATATATCGAGCGCATAATTGACGACTCGAAACCCGCCGTCCTCCTCGCGAATCAACCGCTCGCCGGCCACGCCCAATCTGTTCCGTGCATCTGCATAGATGACTGTCGCAGCGCATCGGTGAATCTGCCTCCGAACAGTACGCGTAAGGGCAATCTCGCCTACATCTTATATACATCCGGTTCTACCGGACAATCCAAGGGCGTAATGATTACGCACGAAGGCCTTTCGAATTACCTTGCGTGGGCGATTCAGGCTTACCGCACAGCCGAGCCCGGCGGCGCGCCCGTCCATTCCCCGATTGGGTTCGATCTGACCTTGACGAGTTTATTGGTGCCCCTGCTAGATGGCAGGCCAATCATACTTTTGCCCGCGCTGCCGGGTGTCAAAGCCCTTTGCGACGCATTGACCACCGAAGGTCGTCCGAACCTGCTCAAGATCACGCCGGCACATCTGGAACTGTTGAACGCAGCGATTCCACGCGATGCTCTAAGCCGATTGGCGCCGGCAGTCGTAATAGGTGGAGAGGCGCTCAGCGCCGAGGCCTTAACGCGTTGGCGTACCGAAGCTCCCCGCGCACGCCTCTTCAACGAATATGGGCCTACGGAGACCGTGGTTGGCTGCTGTGTTTACGAAATCGGCCGCGACACACCCGCAACCGGCTCAATTCCTGTTGGCAGGCCGATCGTCAACACTCGGCTCTACGTACTGGACCAATGGATGGATCCCATGCCGCCGGGGACGACAGGCGAATTGTACATCGGAGGCGCAGGCGTCGCACGCGGCTATCTCGGCAAGCCCGCGTTGACCGCGCAAACCTTCGTTCCGGACCCGTTCGGTCCGCCGGGCGCCAGACTGTATCGCAGTGGAGACTGGGTCCGCCATTTAGAGGATCGCAATCTGGAATATCTCGGGCGGCGAGACCGGCAAGTGAAGATTCGCGGTTATCGAATTGAGCCCTCTGAAATCGAAGCTGCTCTCGTGCGCAACCCCGCCGTGCGCGAGTGCGCCGTTTCAGCCCTAAAAGACGAGAACTGCGGCTCGCGGCTGGTTGCATGGTGGACGGCAACGGAAATCGCGCCGCTGCCTCGAGCTAGCGAATTGCGCACTTTTCTACATGCACTGCTTCCGCCTTACATGATTCCGGCAGCTTTCGTTCAGGTGCCGGCAATGCCTCTGGACAAGAATGGAAAAGTGGATCGCAGCCGGCTCCCGTCGCCGGATTCCGCACCGCTAGAAGTATTCGACATGCCTGGGGCAGGCAGAGAACGTGCCATCGCGCGTGTGTGGGCTGAAGTTCTGAGTGTGGAGTCAGTCGGACTGCGCGAGAATTTTTTCGATTTGGGCGGGAATTCGCTGCTGCTGCTTCGGCTCTCGACGCGCTTGCGCGACTCCGGCATCTGCGACATTCCCGTCATCGAGATGTTTCGCTATCCGACGGTGGAAGCTCTGGCGTCGGCTCTTAGCGCAGCCGATCTTCTCTCGCCTGAGAAAGGGAACAGCGGCAACGTCGAGTTTGCGCCGGTAGGCACATCGGCGGCGCGATACGAAGTGGTTTCCGGTCTCGTATGAGCAGCCTTGACATCGCGGTGATCGGAATCAGCGGCAGGTTTCCCGGGGCGTCGAGCGTCTCCGAGTTTTGGCGCAACCTGGAAGCTGGTGTCGAGTCCATTTCCTTCTTTAGCGAGGAGGAACTGAACAGCGAAGGCCTGCCGCCGGCGATGCTGCGCGACCCTCGATATGTAAAGGCACGCGGAGCTCTCCATTGCCCTGATTTCTTCGACGCATCCTTCTTTGGCTTTACTCCGCATGACGCCGCCATTACAGATCCGCAGCACAGATTGTTTCTCGAATGCGCTTGGGAAGCTCTTGAAGATGGCGGTCACGATCCTGAGCAGTTTGCGGGCTCAATCGGCGTGTATGCGTCTGCCAGTATCAGCTCGAACATGATGAACCTGTTGGCTGATCCTGCGGTCCTGAAAACTACGGGAGCATTTCAGATACTGCTGGCCAACGACAAGGATTTCCTTGCGACCAGAGCCTCCTACAAGCTGGGCCTCGAGGGACCCAGCTTGTCTATCCAAAGCGCCTGTTCGAGTTCTCTTCTAGCCATCCATCTGGCCTGCCAGGGATTGTTGTCGGGAGACTGCGACATGGCCCTTGCGGGCGGGACCTCGGTCACTTATCCAAGCAAGGTGGGTTATCTGCATGAACCCGGCGGTATCCTTTCGCCGGACGGCCATTGCCGCGCATTTGACGCACAAGCGGGTGGAACTGTGAGTGGAGATGGTGTAAGTGTCGTGCTGCTGAAGCGAGCCGCTGATGCGATAGCTGACCGGAACTCGATTAAGGCGCTGATTAAAGCATCCGCGGTAAATAACGATGGATCCCGAAAACTTGGGTACGCCGCGCCGCGAGCCGATACACAAGCTCGCGTCATTAGCCAAGCCTATCGGCGGGCCGGAATCGATCCCGGCACCATCGGGTATATCGAGGCACATGGAACGGGCACGGCGCTCGGCGACCCGATCGAAATAAGCGCTCTCAAGACGGCTTTTCGAGATATCCCGAGTAACTCGTCTAGCTGCGCAATTGGTTCGGTAAAGACAAACATTGGACATCTCGACGCGGCAGCGGGCGTGGCCGGATTTGTGAAGGCCGTTTTGACCTTGCAACATCGTGCAATTCCGCCAACCTTACACTTTGAGCGTTTGAATCCCGCAATAGATCTCGCCGGCACTCCATTTTTCATCAATCGCACTCTGGCTAGGTGGGAAAGCGCCGGCCCTGGCAAACCACGCCGCGCGGGAGTAAGCTCGCTCGGAATGGGCGGTACCAATGTGCATGTCGTGCTGGAAGAAGGTGCGGAAACCGAGACTTCGAGTGTATCGCGGCAATGGCAACTGTTGCCTATATCAGCTAAAACGGAGACCGCGGCTGAGGAAGCGTCAACTCGTTTGGCAGCCCATTTTCAAAACAACGCCATCGAACTCCCGGATGCGGCCTACACTCTCATGGCGGGGCGGCGGCCATTTCCCTGGCGGCGTGCCGTGGTCGCGAGTGATACAGATCAGGCGATTCGAGCGCTTAAGTCTGCTGGTCGCGGGTCCGTACGAGCCCATCACGTGAGCGGAGGGCGTCGGCCGGTCGCGTTTCTCTTCCCCGGACAAGGCGCGCAACATCCAGGCATGGCCGGTAGCCTGTACAAATCCGAAGAGGCGTTTCGCACGCAGGTGGACCGGTGTGCGGAACTGTTGCGATCGGAGCTGGAGCCCGATCTCAGAGATATTCTCTATCGCCCTGATCGAGCAGACATGCTGCATACGACCATGTATGCACAGCCTGCTTTATTCACTGTGAGCTACGCGCTCGCGAAGCTCTGGGTAAGTTGGGGCGTGTCCCAGAATGCGATGCTTGGCCATAGCCTGGGCGAGTATGTGGCCGCTTGCCTGGCGGGTGTCTTTCAACTGGAAGATGCGCTGAGAATCATCGCTCTTCGCGCTCGTCTCATGGCCGCTCTGCCGCCGGGCGCAATGCTTGCAGTCGCATTACCTGAAAGTGAGCTCGCACCGTGGCTGAGCGGCGACATCTCGCTCGCCGCGGTCAATGGGCGGGCATCTTGCGTGCTCTCTGGGCCCATACCCGCAATCACCTCTGTGGCCGAGCGTCTGAAAGAGCGCGGCATCGCCAGCCGCAGGCTACGGACTTCGCACGCCTTTCATTCGGCCATGATGGACCCCATTGTGCCGGCGCTTCGCGAAGCCCTCTCTCATGTTTGCCTGCAGCCGCCAGCGATCCCGTTCGTCTCTTCCGTGACCGGCTGTTGGATTGATTCGGAAACCGCGTGCAATCCCGATTACTGGGCCACGCATGTTCGGCGTCCGGTTCGATTTGGAGATTCGGCTCAGAGGCTTGCGGCACAGGAATGCATCCTGCTTGAAGTCGGGCCTGGCCGCACCCTGGGATTGCTGCTGCGGTCGCAAATGCCGGCGCATTACCAAGTGATTTCGTCCTTGGATCCTGCAAAGGAGGACGAACTGTCGATCGTGCGCGCGGCCGGCGACCTGTGGCTCGCGGGCGGGTCCCTCAATCCGGAGGGATTCTATGCAGGCCAGAACCGACGCCGGGTTCCGTTGCCAACCTATCCCTTCGAGCGCCAACGATATCGGGTCGAGCCGAACTGCCAGGCCGTCTCGAAGCAAACTGAACCTGCCGGACTATCCGGTGCACCGCATGCCGGCGCGAATGGCGCGGCCGGCTATCTGCACGACCGGCCATTACTCGATAACCCATATGTCGCTCCGGCCGACGAGATCGAGCGAAGGATCTCCGCCATTTGGGAGGAGCTGCTGGGTCTGAAACCAGTGGGAATACACGACCGTTTTATCGATTTAGGCGGACATTCTTTGCTGAGCCTGCAATTGGTTAACCGCTTGCGTGACGAGTTTCATATTGAGATTGCAATAGAAGATGTTCTCGCGGGTTCTACAGTCGCCGATTTGGCCGGCCGCATCCGCTCGGAGTCGCTCGGAGACAGCGAAGACGTTGTTGCTCGATTGCTGGCGGGGATAAAGTCCATGTCCAAAGATGAAGTCGCAGCAGAACTGCAGGCGCTCCGGAACGGCCGAAATTAGTCGGTTGTGCGAAACGACATCCACATTTGAGCCAGGCTCATTTCTTAAGAACCAATATGTCGGAACAAAATTCAATACTGGAAGATCTTTCATCGGAACAACGAGAGCTCTTCTTACGGCGGCTTGCGGTGCACCGCGCAAACACTAGCTCTTCGCTCTCTGTCACTGAGCCGGCGACGGCGCAAGACCGCCAAGAATATGCTCTATCGACCACGCAAACACGTATCTGGTATTACGAACAACTGGTTCCGGGAAATAGACTCTACAATCTGCCGAGCGTACTCGAACTTATCGGTCCGCTGAAGGTAACATCGCTCGAAACGGCAGTAAACAAGATTATTGAGCGCCATCGCATTTTGACCGCAACGTTCGAAGACCGGAATGGCGCGCCGGTGCAGATAGTCAGGCCGAGCCTTCGCATCTCGGTTCCAGTTATCGACCTTCGAAATCTGCCGGATGAAGAGGCGGATCAAGAGATTCGCCGGTTGGCGCTCGAAGACGCGAAGTACCTTTTCGATCTCGGGAAGGGTCCTCTTATTAAGTTGACAATTATTTCGGTCTCCGAGAACCGGAACATAGCTCTCTTCAACACCCATCATATTGTTGGCGATCAGTGGTCGGCCGCGATTTTGATGAGCGAACTCGCTACCTGCTACCCGGCCATTGCCGCAGGTGCGGCGCCGAACCTTCCGCCGTTGAAAAGCCAGTATACAGACTATATTCATTGGGAGCAGAACAAGCTTTCAGAATTGGCAACTGGCCCGCATCTCGCTTGGTGGGAACGCCGCCTTCAAGGCCCGCTCGCAAGAGTGGAAATACCGGAAGACTATCGTCCTGACGGCAATGCGGATTTCCTCGGCCAAAACATTCAAATCAAGCTCGATGCGTCCGTGACCAGGCAGTTTCGAGCTATGTGCCAAAAGTCTGGCGCCACCCTGTTTATGGGCGTTCTCGCCGGGTTCAAGGCTTTAGTCCATAGGTTGACCGGCCAAAACGACATCATTCTCGGTACGCCTATGGCCAACCGAGGAAGAAACGAGTTCGAGCCGCTGATCGGGCTGTTCCTGAATGTCCTGGTTCTGCGCACCGATGTTGAAAGTAATCTTTCATTCGTAAACTTGCTTCAGCGGGTCCGCGAGACGGTCCTCAGTGCCTGGGCGCACAAAGATGTTCCGTTCGAGATGCTCGTGTCGAAGTTACAGATCGAGCGAGATTTGAGACGGCATCCAATTTTTGATGTTCTCTTCAATTTTCTGAACACGCCACCCATATCTGTCAATTTCGGTGACATCACGGCACGTCACTTACGACTCGTGGACTCGCAATCGCGGTTTCCCATGACCTTGTACGTGCAAGAAGAAGACGACGGACTAGCATTCGAGTTGGAATATCAGTGCGCACGGTTCTCGGAGATCCGGATGCGCCAGATCATGCGTCAATTGCAGTATCTGTTGGAACAGATTTCGGTAAACCCCGAAAGAGGAATCGGGGAATACACGTTGATTCCCCCAGATCATCGGCACTTACTGCCGGATCCAACAGCCCGTCTCGTTTCAGCTCAGACCACCGCGATCGGCAAGTTATTCGAGGCTTGTGCCTATAAATATTCCGATCGAACAGCAATTACCCAGCGGGATCGCTCCTGGAGTTGGCGCGACTTTCACCGGACCGTATCTTCGCTTGTATTGCAACTGCGCGAGAAAGGCTTAACGAAAGGAGATGTAGTCGCTGTTTGCGGCCCGCGGTGCTTCGGCGTCATATCGGCCATGACGGCGGCGATGGTGAGCGGCGGTGTCTTGCTGCCCATCGATCCCGCGCTTCCGCACTCGCAACGATCTCTAATGCTCCGGGAAGCGCAAGCGAAGTTTCTGTTCGCTACTGAGACCGAATATGGCTGCGGCCGGCAGTTGGTGCTCATGCCGATCAGCGAACACGCTGTCTTAGGAGAGGAACTAATATCCATGCCGGATGTGTCCGAATCCGACCCGGCTTATATTTTCTTTACCTCCGGCACCACGGGCATCCCCAAGGGCGTTCTAGGCGTCCATAAAGGACTGAGTCGATTTCTCGAGTGGCAACAAAGTACATTCCGCATCGCTCTGCGGGATCGCTGCTCACAACTAATTGGTCTCTCCTTCGATATGGTCATGCGGGATATCTATCTGGCTATTTCGAGCGGCGCATCTCTCTATTTGCCTGATACTGACGCGAGTCTCGCGCCCGAGGAGATCTTGCCCTGGCTCGAGAAAAACCGGATAACAGTCATACACACCGTACCCACCATAGCGGCATCGTGGCTGTCGCGCGTGCCTCCCGGGGTGTCGTTAAGTTCCGTGCGTTGGATATTTTCCGGTGGCGAGCCTCTGCGGGACTCGTTTGTGCGGCGTTGGCGCGCTACCTTTCCTCAGGCCGGTGCGATTGTGAACCTCTATGGTTCTACTGAGGGAACGTTGGCGCAATGCTTCAATATACTCGGTCCTGACCTGATTCCTGGAATACAGCCAGTTGGACGACCGCTTCCTGGCACGCAGGCATTGGTGTTGCGGAACGGAAACCAGCTATGCGGTTTGGGCGAGCCTGGTGAAATTGCCGTTCGGAGCCAGTTTTTGACGGCAGGGTATATCAATGCTCCCGATCAGAACCGGAACCGCTTCTTACCGAATCCATTCACGGGAGAAGAATCGGATCGTATTTACTTGATGGGCGACCGCGCCCGCCTCCGTCCTGACGGGCAGCTCGAGGTCCTCGGACGCATTGATACTCAGATCAAGGTCCGCGGTGTTCGGATTGAGCTGGGCGAGATCGAGAGTGCGTTGTGTCTTCATCCAGCGGTGCGGGACGCAGCGGCCAAGTTATGGAGTAACGAGGACGATGATTTTCAACTGGCCGGGTATATCACTTTGCGCCAAGGTTTGTCCGCAACGGCTGAGGAGTTGCGCAAACACTGTCGCGGATTACTGCAAGATGCTAAGGTTCCCACGGAGTTCGTCGTGCTCGATCGCTTGCCGTTTACACGAAATGGAAAGCTTGATCGCTGCGCACTGCCCAAGCCTGCTAACCCGCTTGACTCCTCACATGCTCCGGCTGCCGCCCGCACACCGATAGAGGAGACTCTCTGCAGTATCTGGAGCACGCTGCTGCGCAAGCAGACTGTTGGCGTCCACGATAACTTCTTTGAGATCGGCGGCCATTCCTTATTGGCGACACACGTGAGTGCCAGAGTGCGTAGCGCGTTCGAAATTGATGCACCGCTCGCCTGGCTGCTGCAAGGCCCCACTATCGCCGAGTTGGCGGTCCATATCGAAGCGAGCAGACGCGGCGCCGCTGCAGCGAAATTTGAGCTCTCGCACTCCTCCGAGCCTGACCCGGCGCCGCCGCTCTCCTATCCTCAACGGCGTCTCTGGTTTCTCGATCAGCTCGACCCCGGCGGTGCGGCCTACAACATTCCTTCTCCCGTGCGCATGGGCGGGCGAGTTGACGCGGATGCCTTGAGGCGGGCATTTTGTGAACTTGTTAATCGGCACGAGCCGTTGCGCGCGCGTTTTCACGATAGCGACGGAACCCCTGTCCAGACGATCGTCAGCGACAACGATATTCCGCTGCCGATTGTCGATATCTCGGAGGTTCCAGCCGTTCACCGCCTTCCTGTGGCGGAGGCGATTACTCGCAAGGGTGCAGCACAGCCTTTCGACCTTGCGCATGGACCACTATTGCGAACCTGCTTGGTCCGCCTGGACCAAGATGATTACGTGCTTGCCCTGACTGTGCATCACATTGCATGCGACGGTTGGTCGCTCGGAGTGTTAATCCGAGATACGGCCCTACTGTATAGCACCTTCCGAGATGGTCAAGAACCGGAACTGCCGCCGCTTGGCTTACATTACTCTGATTTCGCGCGTTGGCAGCATGTCTGGATTGAGAGTTCCGCGGCAGGAGAACAATTGGCCTATTGGCGAGGCCGTCTTGAAGGTGCGCCCCAACTCCAGCTTCCGACGGATCATTCACGGCAGCCGGGTCGAGCGGCCCGAGCGGCATGGCTTCGCATCTATTTGCCTCTTGAATTAGTCGATCAACTCAAGGCGGTCGCTCGTAGCCAAGCTACCACGCTGTTTACTGTGTTACTCACTGGATTCAAAGTCCTGCTGTATCAATATTCGGGCCAGGAAGATCTGGTGGTTGGCTCGACTTACGCAAACCGAACGCCGGCAACCGAAGCCCTGATTGGTTTCTTTGCAAATACCGTAGCCTTACGGACCGATTTGTCAGGAAATCCAACTTTTGCCGGCGCACTCAGACGTGTCAGTAAGACCGTGTTAGGCGCCTATGCGCATCAAGAACTACCCTTTGACAAGATTGTCCAGGAGCTCCGGCCCGCCCGTGGCCTTGAAACCGTACCGTTCGCCCGGGCTTTGTTTACACTCCAGACGACTTTCTTGCCGAGCCTCCATAAGGCTGGTCTCCGTCTCGAATCGATACCTGTTCACCGCGAGGTCGCACAAACTGACCTCATCATCGATTTGCTTGAAACAACGCGAGGACTTCTCGTCGCCGCCGAGTACAACTGCGAAATATTCGAGCGGACGACCATACAGCGCTTTCTAGAGCGCTTTACAACCGTTCTCGAAGCGATCGCCGTAAATCCAGAGACTAACATCCAAGATATTGACCTGCTTTCGTCAGAAGAGGCCGCCTTGCTCGATACGGCTTCACTTAGCCGCTGATACGCGATCACTTTTTGCTTAGCATCATCTGGCGAATCCATACTTGCATCGACCTTTACTAATGAGCGCTTCCCTTACAAAGTTAGGCCGCCTGCGGGCACTCCAAAAGCCGCCCGAAAGCGATGACGAATACTGGCGGAAAAAGCTGGCCGGCGACGTCGTGCTAGCCGGTATTCCCTCGGATTACGCTCGCCGCCCCCGGCAAAGTGAGCGTACCAAGCGATTGGAGGTTCTTGCGGGCCCTCCCTCAGCAGACCTGTTCGCTGGCGTCTGGGAACACAATCCCCTAAAGGCGCTTGCAATTCTCATTGCAGCGCTGAAAATCGGCATCCTTAAGTATTCCGGACAAACCGATCTCACGATCTTTGTTCCGGCACGCAACAAGAGCCGGGCGAATCACGCCAATTGCGCTCTCGCCATTCGCAATCGAATAGATCCGAAACGTTCACTACGCGAGTTTTTGGGTCAGGTAACGACGGCCTTGCTCGAGGCCTACGACCATGCGCGTTGTGATTTCGAGGAGCTAGCCAAACTGTTGCGTGAGTCCTGTGATCCAACTACCGGCGTGGTAGTAAGCGTGACAGCGCTCTGCGACCCAGAGGCAATGGCGAAGATACCAGGTGACGTTGCGTTTCTGTTTGACTTCTCAGACGGTGTAGTGAGCGTCCAAGCATCTTACGATCCGAGCTTATTCCAGGAATCTAGTATTCGCGTTTTCGCGGAACAGCTTTTCCGTATCTTTGAAACAGTTCTTACCTCACCCGATCAGCGCATTTCTGCTCTAACGCTGATCTCAGCCGAAGACGCGGAGGAAAGTTTTAGAGAGTGGCAGGAAGCGACCGCGGTACTTCCGAATGGTTACATTGTTCCTACACTGTTTCAGCAGCAGGCTGCGAAAACGCCCCTCGCGACGGCGTTGATAGTCGACGACTCAGTTGTCACCTATGAGCGTCTGGATCAGCTCGCCTCCCGGGCGAAAGAGCGGCTTATCCGCGCTGGCGTTCAGCCTCGAATGCTCGTAGGTATTTGTCTTCATCACAGTGTGAGCCTGGTCGCGGCGATGCTGGGAATTTGGCGCGCCGGGGCCGCTTATGTTCCGTTGGATCCGGGCGCCCCACGCGAATGGCTTGCGTCGCTTGTGCAAACCACGGGCATGCGTTTTGCCGTTACGAGCCGAAATTCTCCTCCATTGCCCGGAGTGGAAACGATTGTCATGGCGGATTCCGATGAGGAAGCATACGAATCCGTTTTGGTACCCGTTCCAGAGTCTGGGCCCGCGGACGTCGCATATGTAATCTTCACATCCGGCTCCACGGGAGAGCCCAAAGGCGTGCAGATCGAGCACCGTGCGCTGCTCAACTACATCTGGTGGGCGCGCAGCGTTTACTGTGACGAGAAACGGCCCGTCTTTTCCCTATATTCATCGGCAGCATTCGATCTCACGGTCACCTCCTTGTTTGTTCCGTTGATATGCGGCGGCGCTCTCGTCATTTACTCGAATGCCGATGGAGCTCCTTCGCTCAACTCGATGTTGTCAGACGGCAGAACTACACATTTGAAACTCACGCCGAGCCATCTTGGAGCCGTAGCGGAACAGGACAATCATGGCTGCGGCATTCGGACCATCATCGTCGGTGGCGAGGCGCTTACGACAGAACTGGCCCGGCGCACTCTCGCCAGTTTTGGCGCACAAGTCGCCGTCTATAACGAATACGGCCCGACGGAGGCGACCGTCGGCTGTATGATCCATCGGTTCGATCCTGCAAATGACTGTCACGACTCAGTGCCGATCGGCCGAGCCGCCGCCAATATAAGAATCTATATCCTCGACGAACAACTGAATCCATTGCCGGCTAATATTCCTGGGGAATTGTATATCGCGGGCAATGGATTAGCACGCGGCTATGTCAATCGGCCTGCCCTGACGGCCGAAAAGTTTCTTCCGGATCCGTTCGCGGTGGGCGAGCGCATGTATCGTAGTGGCGATTGGGCAAGGCGGTCTCCTGGAGGGGTCCTCGAGTACCTCGGACGGCGCGATGAACAGATTAAGTTCCACGGGCATCGCGTAGAGCTGAATGCCGTACGGATCGCCCTGAACAGCCATCCCAAGATACGCGATAGCGTGGTCGCGATCCATCCAAAGCCGAACGGATGGCCGATGATGGTAGCGTACTATGTATCGCGCGACCCACTAAGCGGAAGCGAATTACGTGAGTTTCTCTCCGCCTTTGTGCTGGATGATATTATCCCGAACTTATTCGTACACATACAGCGTGTCCCGCTTACTCAAAACGGTAAGATCAATTATAAGGCGCTTCCATCGCCTGTAGAGGCCCTCAACCATCGATATTCGAACACTCCGCGCCATCGGACACCGGTAGAGGAAATAGTTGCAGGGATTTGGACACAGCTCCTGCGACTGGAGCGTGTCGCCCCCGCGGATAATTTCTTTGAAATTGGGGGCCACTCCTTACTCGCTACGCAGATAATTTCCCGTATTAACAAGATCTTCCGTTTAAGCCTCCCGCTGCGACTGATGTTTGAACTGCCCGTGCTTGATACCCTGGCTGACTTCATCAGTAAGCAATCGGGCCAGCAAGACCCTGAGACGATACCGGCTGTCCCTCAAGATGAACAAGGGAGTTATCCGCTTTCCTATGCACAGCGCCAATTGTGGTTCATCGACCAGTTGAAGGAAGCGGCGAATTTCTATAATATTTCGGCGGCAATCTGGCTGCGCGGATCGCTTTTGCCGTCCGCGCTGGCGCAGGCACTCCAAGCTCTAGTGGCGCGCCATGGCGTACTGCGGACCAGCTTCCCGGTCGTGGACGGGCGGCCGGTGCAGCGCGTTGCCGCCGCGGTGAATTGGCGCCTCTCTTTCGTCGATCTATCCGCTCTCGATGCCGACCTCGGCCGGCGCGCTGCACAAACGTTGGCCCAAACCTTGACCCGCCAGCCGTTTTCTCTCGCTACCGGACCGCTGTTCCGCGCCGCCCTGTTGCGCCTGCAAGCGGACGAGCATCTGCTGGTGATGAGCGTGCACCACATTGTCTGCGACGGCTGGTCCATCGGCCTGCTGTTCAGCGAGCTCAACCACGCCTACACTGCGTTTTTGCGCGGCTCGCAACCGGACTGGGCCCCGCTGCCGCTGCAATACACCGATTTCGCCCGTTGGCAGCATAGTTGGCTAGCCAGCGACGCACTCAGCTCCCAGCTCGCCTGGTGGCGCGAGCAGTTGGCGGGCACGCCGGGCGTGCTGGAGCTGCCGACGGATTATCCGCGGCCTGCCATGCAGAGTTTCCGCGGCGCCACGCTCAGCCTGGATCTCGATAGCGAGCTGACCGCGCAGTTGCAGGCGCTGTGCCATCGCGAAGGGGTGACGCTGTTCATGCTGCTGCTGGCGGCCTTTCAGCTTCTGTTAGCGCGCTACAGCGGTCAGCAGGACATCGTGGTCGGCTCTCCGATTGCCGGGCGCACTCGCGCGGAGCTCGAAGGCCTGCTCGGCTGTTTCGTAAATGTGCTGCTTCTGCGCACCCAGGTCCCGGGCCACCTCAGCTTCCGCCAGTTGCTGGCGCGCGTGCGCGAGACCTGCCTGGACGCTTACGCCCACCAGGACGTCCCCTTCGAAAAGCTGGTCGAAGAACTGCAGCCGGTTCGCGATCTGAGCCGCCAGCCGCTGTTCCAGGTGATGTTCGTCCTGCAGAACACCCCCACTCCTCAGCTCGCGCTGCCGAACTTGCAGTGGGAGGCGCACCAGTTGCCCAGCCCCGTTGCGAAGGTGGATCTCACCCTGGCAATCCAGGCTAAAAACGCGGGCCTTCAACTTTGGCTCGAATACAATGCCGATCTCTTCCTGCCCGCGACCATGACGCGAATGTTTGAGATCTTCCCGAAACTCTGCCGATCCATTGTCCAGGATCCAGGCGCTCGCTGCCGCACGCTGCGGCTGCTCGAGGCAGCTGAATTGGCTCATACAGTCGCTTGTGGGCGCCCCAGCAGTTGCGAGCCGCCCGAACTCTGCCCAACAGAGCTGTTCGAACGCCGCGCCGCCGCTACTCCGAATGCCATCGCCATAACCGGAGCGGATGGACAGCTCACCTACCGTGAGCTCAACGAAGCCGCTAACCGGCTTGCGCATCTCCTGCGGAGTCAGGGAATAAGCCCTGAAGATCGCGTCGCCCTGTGCCTGCACCGGGACACTTCGCACGTCGTCGCGATAATCGGAGTGCTCAAGAGCGGCGCCGCTTATGTGCCAATCGATCCGCACCACCCGTTTGACCGCATACGCTACGTTCTGGAGGATGCGCGGCCATCGCTCATCATCGCCCATACGGACTTCCGCAACTCCATTCCCGATTCGATGCGCGCTTGTCTCTGGATCGACGATCTGCCGCCTGAACCGTCGCTCGAAAGCACGGCCAATCTCTCCCCGCTCGCCAAACCCAGCAATCTTGCCTACGTCATCTATACGTCCGGATCCACCGGCGCGCCAAAGGGCGTGATGGTGACGCATGCCAATATTGTGCGGTTGTTCAGCGCCACCGAACACTGGTTTTCGTTTTCTGCTTCTGATGTCTGGTCACTGTTCCACTCCTTCGCTTTCGACTATTCAGTTTGGGAGCTATGGGGCGCGCTGCTGTACGGCGGCCGGATCGTAATCGTACCTTACTTAGTCAGCCGCTCGCCTGCAGAGATCCGGCAATTGCTCGAAAGTGAGCGGGTCACTATCTTCAGCCAGACGCCTTCAGCGTTTCGCCACTTCCTCCAGGGTGACCCGCAGGCGTGTCGCGCGCCGGCATCTCTGCGCGCCGTGGTGTTTGCCGGCGAGGCGCTGTTTCCCTCCATGCTGCGGCCCTGGTTTGATTCGAATCCCTCAGCAGGGCCTGCGCTGATCAACATGTACGGAATCACGGAGACATCGGTCCATTCGACATTTCGCTTGATTACACCGGCGGATGCAACGGGCGATAGCGTGATCGGCGAAAAGATTCCAGACCTCGACTTGTTCATCCTGGATGACGATATGCAACCCACTCCCGTCGGCATGCCGGGTGAGTTGTATATCGGCGGCCTCGGAGTGGCTCGGGGCTACTTCAATCGTTCCTCTCTCACTGCGCAGCGATTCGTTCCCCATCCATTCTCAACTCAACCGGGTGACAGACTGTACCGCTCAGGCGACCGCGCACGGCGGGTATCTGATTGCGACATGCAGTATCTCGGGCGGTTGGACCAGCAAGTCAAGCTGCGCGGATTCCGAATCGAGTTAGGCGAAATCGAAGCTGCGATCAAAGAATGCAGTTCCGTGAGCGAAGCCGTAGCTCTGTTGGATTCTGCCGGTGCGGAGAATGAGCGGCTGATTGCATATGTGGTCCCGCGCGAATCGCGGTTTGTGGATACGGACGCGCTCCGTACCGCCTTGAAGGCCAAGCTCCCGGAGTACATGATCCCCTCAACATTCGTCCCGATCGCGTCTCTGCCGCTTACCGTAAACGGAAAGCTGGACCGCTCGGCCCTACCCGCACCGGGCCCGGCGGGGCGCTTTGGTTGCGTAGTTCCTCCCGCCACCGAGCACGAACGTCTGCTCGCTGAGATATGGAAAGCTCTCTTAGACGTAGAAGCCATTGACCGCCGCGACAACTTCTTCGAGCTCGGCGGACAATCGCTGCTGGCCTCTCGGCTGGTCTCCGCCGCCCGCAACACCTTTAACGTTGAGCTACGGCTGCGCGCGGTGTTCGAGTGTCCGACACTCGAAGCGCTGGCCGCTCTGATCGCCGGTCTGCCCGAAGAGATTGCAGCGGCGGATCCGGAATCGATGCGAGATCCCATACCTGCCGGCTCCTTGGAAGATGAACTGGCCATGCCCTTGGCAGAAAACGTCGACGATCTGTCTGATGAGGACCTCGATCGTTTATACGACGCGCTTGCAGAAAGCAGAAATCTTTCCCTCTGATAAGCACAGGCCGCCTGATGAGTACTGGACAGTTGTCAGATCTTGAGAGACGGCGCGAGAAGCGTTCGCTCGTGAGGAGTTGGCTCGCTCAAAAGGCGAACGCTGACCATCCGCTCTCATATGCGCAGCAGCGGTTGTGGTTCATCGATCAGTTGAAGGAAGACGCGAATATTTATAATATTTCGGCGGCAATATGGCTGCGCGGGCCGCTCATCGAAGCTGCATTTGAGAAGGCACTCCAAGCTCTAGTGGCGCGCCATGGCGTACTGCGGACCAGCTTCCCGGTCGTGGACGGGCGGCCGGTGCAGCGCGTTGCCGCCGCGGTGAATTGGCGC
>Ga0210385_10000901_pt1 | contig 18893 bp, 16 predicted proteins | sample IncBWH26OmetaG_FD_160107 | JGI IMG/M metagenome (GOLD analysis project Ga0210385, IMG submission 160107) | Forest soil microbial communities from Barre Woods Harvard Forest LTER site, Petersham, Massachusetts, United States - Inc-BW-H-26-O ...
GGGCGCAGAGGCAGGCGCCGCGGGAGCCGCTGCGGCCCGCGTGTAGGCATTGGCGACACCGCGACCCGGCCGCCCGCTAAAAGCCTTCGTGATTACGGTTCCGTCCGCCTCTGTTTTGCCCAGCGTATCGCCCCAGGTGCGGTTGATTTTTGCCTCGGGGCAGCGCAGAAATCCGGTGCCGATCATCGCCGCGCTCGCTCCCAGAATCAACGCCGCGGCGATTCCACGTCCATCGGCAATGCCGCCCGTAGCAATTACCGGCACCGACACCGCATCCGCAATCTGCGGCAGCAACGCAAAAAGTCCAACCATGCGCCGCTCCGCTTCCGCCGGGTCAAATGCGCCGCGATGCCCGCCCGCTTCCATGCCCTGCGCGATAATGGCATCGGCGCCCGCAGCTTCGGCCGCTCTGGCCTCCGTTGCGGTTGTCGCTGTCGCGAACCACAGGATGGCGCGCTCTTTCATCGCAGCGACGAATGCGGGCGCGTAGAGTCCCATAATCGAGGAGATCGCTTTTGGCCGCGCCTCGAGCAATGCCTCGCACTGGGAGTCGAAATCCGGCAACACGCCTTCCGCCGCGTCTGCCGGAACCGCCGGCCCCCACTGCGCAAGGAAATCGCGCTGGCGGCGTTCCAGCTCAACATCACGCTTCGGCGCCGGTCCGGGAATCCAGAGATTCAGTTGGAATTCTCCTTCGCTGCCCTGCCGAAACTCAGTGCTCCACGCGGCAATCTCTTCCGGCTGCATCAGCAGAGCGCCGCATCCGCCCATTCCGCCTGAATTCGCGACCGCGATCGACAGCGAAGGAGGACACGCCCCGGACATGGGCGCCAGCAAAATGGGCAAACGAATGCCCAGCCGCTCTGCAAATGCCTCTGCACGATCGACTGGGCGTAGGTCTGATTTCGGATTCATGCAAACACCCTGGGGAAAGAAAGCATTCGCGCTTGCAAGCGGCAGGTTTACGCTTTGCCGATAACTTTCGCCAGCGTCGCGCCGATCTCAGCAGGTGAAACCACCACGTGGATGCCGGCCGCGGTCATCGCCTTCATCTTGTCGGCTGCGGTACCCTGTCCGCCGGAAATGATCGCGCCCGCGTGACCCATGCGGCGGCCCGGCGGCGCAGTCTGGCCTGCGATAAAGCCAACCACCGGCTTCCTCACATGTTCTTTCACGTAGGCTGCTGCCGCTTCCTCCGCTGATCCGCCGATCTCGCCAATCATGATGATCGCTTCTGTGCCCGGATCGTCATTCAGCAGGCGCAGCGCATCAATGTGCGTGGTGCCGATGATTGGGTCACCGCCGATGCCGATAGCTGTTGATTGACCAATGCCGCGCTGCGTAAGCTGATGCACCGCTTCGTAGGTCAGCGTGCCTGAGCGCGAGACGATGCCCACCGAGCCCTGCTTGTGAATGCGCCCCGGCATAATGCCGATCTTGGCCATACCCGGCGAAATCACGCCAGGACAATTCGGTCCGATCAGCCGCGACTTCGAAGACTTGAGTTTGGCCCATACCTTCACCATGTCCAGCGTGGGAATGCCCTCGGTGATGCACACAATCAGCGGAATGCCGGCGTCTTCGGCTTCCAGAATCGCATCGGCCGCGAATGGCGGCGGCACAAAGATCATGGTCGCATTGGCGCCAGTCTTTGATACAGCGTCGGCAACGGTGTTGAAGACCGGCCAGCCCTCGTGCGTGGTCCCGCCTTTGCCCGGCGTCACACCACCCACAACCTTGGTGCCGTATTCCGCGCAGCCCATCGCGTGGAACGTTCCTTCTTTGCCGGTGATCCCCTGCACGATGAGACGCGTGTCGTTGTTTACGAGGACTGCCATTACGCCACACCGCCTTTCGCTGCTTTGACCACCATCTCGGCTGCTTCCTTCATCGTTGCGCCCACCAGGAAATTCAATCCCGACTCCTTCAGAATCTTGCGGCCTTCTTCCACGTTTGTGCCTTCCAGTCGCAGCACAATCGGCACCTTCACGTTCAGCTTGCGCGCCGCCGCCACAACACCCGTGGCCAACCGATCCACGCGTAGAATGCCGCCAAAAATATTGATGAAGATCGCTTTCACGTTCGCGTCGGAAAGCAGGATTTCAAATGCATGCTCAATCTGCTCTTGCGTCGCGCCGCCGCCCACATCGAGAAAGTTGGCAGGGCTGCCGCCGGCGTATTGAATGATGTCCATGGTTGCCATGGCCAGGCCCGCGCCGTTCACCATGCAGGCAATCGATCCATCGAGCTTGATGTAGTTCAGCGCGTACTTGCTGGCTTCCACTTCCAGCGGATCTTCCTCGGCCACATCGCGCAGCGCCTTGATGTCCGTATGGCGGAAAAGCGCGTTGTCGTCAAAGTTGATCTTCGCGTCGAGCGCAAACAGCTTGTCGTCCTTGGTCGTGATGAAGGGATTGATCTCAAGCAGCGACGAATCCGTATCGACAAACGCCTTGTAAAGGCTCTGAAAGAAGCCGACGGCCTGGTTGATCTGCGTGGACTTCAGTCCCAACGCAAAAGCCAGCTTGCGTGCCTGCCAAGCGCCAAAACCCACGGCCGGATCGATGCTTTCTTTATAGATAGCCTCGGGCGTCTTGGCGGCAACCTCTTCAATCTCCATGCCGCCGGCTTGCGAGGCCATAAAGGTTAGCTTGCCTGTCGCGCGGTCCAGCACGATGCCAAGATAGAGTTCGCGATCGATCGCCGCGGTCTCTTCAATCAGCAGACGCTGCACCTTTTGGCCCTGGGGACCGGTCTGGTGCGTCACCAGCTGCATGCCCAGAATCTTCTGCACATGCTGTTCGGCTTCTTCGCGGGTCCTAGCTACCTTCACGCCGCCGCCCTTCCCGCGGCCTCCAGCGTGAATCTGCGCCTTCACCACAACGCCGCTCGCGCCCTCGGCAAACAATTTGCGGGCTACCGCTGCTGCTTCTTCCGGCGTGTTGGCCATTTCGCCCTTGGGCACGGGCACACCATACTTCGCCAGGATTTCTTTCGCCTGATACTCGTGAATTTTCATCGTGGATTGAACCGACCCGTCCGCTGAGGTTGGAGTCACTCGATCCGCAAGGCTGAGGAAATACAGCTTCGTTGCGGCTGTAACAGCGGCAAACTCATACTATCTTGCGCCCCGAACGCCTCGCAAACGCGCCGGTGCCGTGGGCACGCTTAACCCCTGAAGCCCCAAGGGGAGCTCGAACCGCAATTACCATAGATCGAGATGACGGTTCTGCGCGATCACCTGAAACCCCTGGCCGAAGACGGCACTGCACTCACCCGCGAGCAGGCAGCCGCTGTGCTCGACGAAATCCTTTCCGGCGAAGTCCCTGAAGTGGAAACCGCTGCGCTGCTGGCCGTTCTGGCCACCCGCGGAGAGCAGGCGCCGGAGTTGGCCGGTTTTGTCGAGACCATGCGTGCCCGCGCCATTTCCGTCCCGCTCACCGATGAAGAGCGCGCGGAACTGGTGGATACCTGCGGTACCGGCGGCGGCGGTCCTCTAACTTTCAATATCTCCACGGGCGCCGCGCTGGTGGCTGCAGCCGCAGGCGCCAAGGTCGCTAAGCATGGCAACCGCGCCGTCACCTCGCAAGCCGGCTCCGCCGATGTGCTCGAAGCCCTTGGCGTGCCCGTCATGCTTGGCCCCGCACTCGCTGCCGAATGCCTGCGTGAGACCGGCTTCATGTTTCTGTATGCCCCGCATTACCACCCGGCCATGAAAGCGGTGCAGCCGTTGCGCAAAGCCCTGGGATTTCGCACCATCTTCAATCTCTGCGGCCCGCTCACCAATCCCGCCGGTGCGCGCGCGCAAGTGATTGGCGTTCTCGCGCCAAGCCGCGTGCTGCTGGTCGGCCGTACGCTCGCCTCGCTCGGCGCCAAACGCGCTTTCGTGGTGCATGGCTCTGACGGCATCGACGAGCTGACCACCACTGGCGAGTCCATTGTTGCGCGTATTGAGGAATCGCCCGAAGGTGGAACCCCGCAGCTCAAGGCTGCGCGTATGACTCCGGAAATGGCCGGCCTGACGCGCACCACGCTCGACCAGTTTGCAGGCGGCGATCTGGCGACCAACAAATCCCTCCTCTACGACGTGCTCACCGGCATTCCTGGAGCGCGCCGCGACATTGTGCTGCTCAACGCCGCAGCCGCTCTGGTGGCCGCAGGGCTCGCCGGCGATCTGAAAGAGGGCGTTACGCAGGGTGCGGAAGCGATTGATTCCGGACAAGCCGCCGCCACTCTTGCCAAGCTCCGCCAGTTCGGTGAGAAGTACGCCAAGTCCACTGACTAGTTGGCGCTGACACGCATCTCTGCCGCTCTCGACCTCTGTTCTCGGCAGGTTGCGATTTTGAACGCAAGAAGTTCCCCTTCCCGCGTTCAACCTAAGTGAGGAGTTTCCCAATGAAGTTCATTCCGGTATTGGCGCTCGCTTCAACATTCCTTCTTGCCATAACTGCGCCCGCACAACAGGCGAGCCAGCCCCAGCTGGCAATCAGTCCCACGAACCGCACGCTCACGGTGACTGCAAGCGACAGCATCACCGTCGATCCCGATCTCGCCATCCTGCACATCGGGTATGACACCCAGCTTGAAGACGCGAAACAGGCATATGCCGACGGAGCACAAACTTCGAACACCATCATCGGCGCCATCAAGCAGGCCGGTATCGCCGAGACCGCTATCCACAGCGAGTCGCAATATCTCGACCGCGACGCCACCAAGCCGCACAAATTTCGGCTCTCACAGCATTGGACCGTGAAGGTTCCGCCGGAACGTGCCGCGGAGATTCTCGACATTGCCGTGACCGCGGGCGCTACCAGTAGCGGCGAAATCGAGTGGACAGTGAAAGACGAGCACGCGCTCGAACAACAGGCGCTCGATCATGCCGCCGCACGCACCCGCGAAAATGCCGAGGTGCTCGCCAAGGGCATGGGCGTCCATTTGGGCACATTGATCTACGTGAGCAACCAGTTGACCTCGCCCATCATGCCGAGACCGATGATGGCGCGAGCGATGGTCGCTGGGTTGGACAAGAACGCCCAGCCTCCTCTTGCGATCGAACCGCAGAAAGTCAGCCGCGACGCCACCGTCTACGCCGTCTTCGCGATCGAATAAGACCGAGCTAGATCAGCCCCGAATCCCTCGCGATCCGGCGCGAAAGCACCCACGACACAAGAGCCGCGCCCAACGCCAGCGCCGCCCATCCCGTAGCTTGCAGAGCCTGTACCGAGATCGCCGGCAAGCTGATTTGAGCGGGAGCGTTCGTATGTATCGCGGTCAGACTCAAGCGAACCAGTTCCACACCGCCCCAGCAAAGACCTGCTCCCACCACAACCAGCCCGGGTAGCACGCGTTTCCACGGAAACGGGATCGGCGCCGGCGCGACAGCCTCGGCGCGCACGCGGTCCATCACCGCAGACACAAAGCCCGAGGATGGCAACAACTCGTCTTCCCCGGCCAGCATCCGGTCCAGCGCGTCATCGTTCATGGTTTTGCCTCCCGTCCCGTTGCAGCCAATTCCAGATCCGCATGTTCTTCCGCCAATCGCGGAAATCTCTTCCGTAGCAACTCGCGCGCGCGAGCCAGCCGCGCCTTCATCGTGCCCACGGGCACACCCATGGATTCGGCTGCTGCTGCCACATCCATTTCATGAAAATAGAACAAAATAACCGGCTCGCGATACGTGAGCGGCAACGCCAGCACCGCTCTTCGCAATGCTCCATTGCGCGCCTTTGTCTCGAATTCGCTGGCTTGCGATGCCGGCCGCGAAGGCTCGGCGATCTCTTCCATTGGCACATTTACCACGGGAAACCGCTTCAACTCATTCCGATAGACATTTGCCGCCAGCGCAAAAAGCCACGTGGAAAAGCTGGACTCGCGCCGCCACTGCGCCAATCCGCGCCAGGCTCGCACCAGCGCTTCCTGCGCCAACTCTTCGGCGCGGCCTCGATTGCGGCAATAGCGCCACGCCATGTTGATGAGCGGTCCCTGCCAGCGGCGCACAATCGCTTCAAACGCGCCGATGTCCCCGGCCAGGACGCGTTTCACGTCGGCAAGATCGTCTGTCGCGCTTTTCGCAATTGAACCAACCACTTGCGTTCCCCATGCGGTAGGACAACCGATGTGCCGACCCGGTTGCATTTTTTCCGGGATGGCGGTCGTCCCATTCCTGACCCGCCCGCTCTCCACAAAAAACCGGGAAAGTTCTAGCATGGAAGAGCCATGCCGTTTCCCATCAAAGTATGCGCCGTTTGCGGAGAGGAATTCGAGTTAAAGCCCGATAAGCCGGGATTCGCCAACCGCTGCCCCTCGTGCAGCGAGCCGGAAGAGACTGGCCCGGCAGGCACCGTCGGTACTGAAGCCGTCGATGCACGTTCAGCAAGCGAGCTGAACCAGGCGCGCAAACGAGCCATCCGCGACATGCTCTACAAAAAGGACAGCTGACAGCGGCTTTTTATCCAGCTGCCCAAGGCCCACAAGAAATTGCAACCGCTTCGCACGCCCTACTGTCCTACCCATCGCAACGGGAAATGGATCAACCGCCCGGTGCTCAGGAGGACGCTATGATTCAACTCGCACTTGCACTCGCTTCCGATACCGACATCCCCGGCGGCAATATCGCCCTCTGGGCCTTTCTCTCCATTGGCGCTGTCGCCCTGTTCGGCATCTTTCTTCCCGTTTCTGCGTGGATGGACACGCGCCGGCGCGAACGCGAAGCCTATTACAAGGCCGAAACCATCCGTCGCGTCGCCGAAGCCACCGGCGAAGGTGCTGCGGCGGCAGTGCAACTAATGAGAGAAGACGACCGCCTGCGCCGCATCAAGAAACTCGAAGGAATGAAGGTGGGCGGCCTGGTCAATATAGGCGTAGGCATCGGCGTTGGCTGCCTGTTATGGTCCATTGGCGGCCGCGAAGGATCACCCTATCTGGTCGGACTGATACCGGGCCTGATTGGTGTGGCCCTCCTGGTGTATTCGCTTTTTATGGCCGCTCCGATTGAACCCCCCAATTCCTGATCGCCCTCCTGAATCCTCCGACCGTGGGCACGCATCTCAATATTAGTTGTTCAAACAACTAATATTCCGGAGGTTTCGCCGGAGTGCCCTACGGAGACCGAATCCATGACCGCGAATCCCCTGCGCCAGCCTGCGATCTTTCTTCCCCACGGCGGCGGACCGTGTTTTTTTATGGATTGGACATGGGGGCCAGCGGATACCTGGCGCTCGACCCAGAGTTTTCTTGAAGGCCTGGCCGCAACACTCCCCGAGCCTCCAAAGGCCCTCATTGTCATCAGCGGCCACTGGGAAGAACCCGTTTTCACTGCCAGTGCCGCGGCAGCGCCGCGACTCATCTTTGACTATTCCGGCTTTCCCGAACACACCTATCGGCTCACGTGGCCCGCACCCGGCGATCCGGCTCTTGCCGCGCGTGTGGCCGACTTGCTCAAGCAAGACGGCTTACCGGCCGGGCTTAGCCCTTCCCGTGGCTACGACCACGGCGTCTTTGTGCCGCTGAAAGTGGCGTTTCCCCACGCAGAGATTCCGGTTGTCACCCTGTCGCTTGCTGCGTCCCTCGACCCAGCCCTGCACCTCGCGGCAGGTCGCGCCCTCGCACCTTTGCGCGACGAAGGTGTGCTGATCATCGGCAGCGGCATGACCTTTCACAATCTGCGCGGCTATATGCGGCCTGAAACGCCGGAGCGCGCCCGGGCTTTCGATGCGTGGCTGACGCATGCCATCGAGTCGCCGGCTGCCGAACGCTCCAGGCTGCTCAAATCCTGGAGCGAAGCTCCCTTTGCTGCTTTTGCACATCCCCGCGAAGAACACCTGCTTCCGCTGTTCGTTGCCGCGGGCGCGGGCGGCGATGCTCCAGGCACACGCATCTTTTCCGACGAACCCATGGGCGCGGCAATCAGCGCCTATCGTTTTGATGACTGACCCGAACACACCCGTTTCCCGGCGAATTCAGCGCTGAAACCACTGTTTGCGTTGAACCAGCTTCGCTCCGTTGTCCAGAAAAATGGCCGCGCAGCCCACCAGCATGCACAGGTCGGTTCGGGATTCGTGGAGAAAACTCAACAAGCCGTAATGGCTGAGTTTCGGTGGGGCAAATCTGCCAAAGTTGTGTCCCAAGAGAATTGGCACTTTGGTCGTCAGGATTGCCGTCAAAATCACGATCAACAGCAGCAGCGCCGCATCGCCCGCATACAGGCCCAGGATCGTCGCCAAACCGGCCGCCACTTCCACGATGCCCACAAGTGCTGCGAGAAAATGGGGAAACGGCAGACCAATATGAGCGAAACGCCCACTGCCCAGTTCACTTGGATCGGTGAATTTGAGGATGCCTTCGGTCAGGAACACCAATCCCACGGTCACGCGCACCAGGATCATAGGCAGGTCTTTACGCAATCTGCATCCTCCTGACACCGGAAGCATAGCTTACGGTTCCGATTGAACCTGGAACGCCCAGCCTGGAATCGTACCGCACCAACTCCGGCCACACTACGCGTTCAGCAGCTTCTCAATCTCCGGAGCCAGGGATGCAGGTGACTTCCGCGGCGCGAACCGGGCCACGGGCTTGCCTTCCCGGTCCACCAGGAATTTGGCAAAGTTCCACGGAATCCGCCCGATTCCCAGCAGCCCCGGCTGTGCCTGCTTCAGGAATTGATAGAGCGGATGGGCCGCGGGTCCGTTTACGTCGATTTTGCCGAAAACGGGAAAGCTGACCGCATACCGGCTTTCGCAAAAGTTGCCGATCTCCGACGCCGACCCCGGCTCCTGTCCGCCAAACTGGTTGCAGGGAAAGCCCAGAACAGTGAACCCCGCGTCTTTGTATTTGCGATAAAGCGCCTCCAGCCCCTCATATTGCGGGGTGAATCCGCACTTGCTCGCCGTATTCACGATGAGCAGCACGCGTCCTCTGAAAGCCGACAGGCCGACCGGCACGCCATCCAGCAGAGGCGCGCTGAAGTCATACACATTCTGAATTCCGTCGGGCATTGCTTCCTGGGTCTCCTCAGCGAGGATGTCATGTCGGGCTTTGCTGCGTCTAAAAGGAAATCAGACCAGGGAAACGCGGCGTTTCCGAAGCCTCGAGAACGGGTTCCGGCCCGCCCCGGTCGTCCGGTAGACTGGAAAGGGTCCTCCCGGAGGACCGTCCCGGTTCACATCGGATGACATCGGAAGGGAATTCGGGGAGAAGGCATGGTTCGTAACCGATGCCGCGTCCGAGGGTTTGGGCGGGGTGGCTGCGGTCAAATATAATCAACCTTTCCTTGAATTCGTACCAGATTTTACGTAATGAGGGTGTGCTTATTCTTCGCGTGAAGCCTTACCATGGACCGCACCAGTACTTGTACTCGCCGCAGGGTTCCAACCCGGTGAAGATCAGGCACACTTCCATCGCCCGCACGTTGCGGATCTCTGCCCGTCTGGCGCGTCTGGCCCTGCTTCTGGTCCTGGCTGTTTCCGCCGTCTCCACCCTGGCTCAGACTTCCAATACGATTGATCAAATTCGCGTCATCGGCAACCGCCGCATCCCCAAGGAAACGATCCTTGCCCGGCTTTTTACGCACCAGGGCGATACCTACGATCCCATCTCCATTGAGCGCGACTTCAACTCGCTCTGGAACACCGGCTACTTCGAAGATCTCCGTATTGAGCGCGAAGATACGGAAAAGGGCGTCATTCTCAACGTGTTTGTCCGCGAACGTCCCACCATTCGCGAAATCAACTACAAGGGCAACAACTCAGTCAGCCAGTCAGACATCCTTGACCGTTTCAAGAAAGAAAAAGTCGGCCTTTCGGTGGAAGGCCAGTTCGACCCTACCAAGATCAAGCGGGCCGAATCGGTTCTGCGTGACCTTCTCGCTGAGCACGGCCATCAGTTTGCCACCATCAAAACCGACGTCAAGACCATTCCGCCAGCCTCTGTGCAGGTTAACTTCAATATCAAGGAAGGTCCGGTCGTCAAAGTTGGCAATATCCGCTTTACCGGCAATCAACACCTGAGTTCGCTGGAACTCCGTCGGGCGATGAAGAACCTGAAGCCGATCGGCATCCCTTACTCCATTGTCTTTGAGAACCTGTTCGCAAAAACCTACGACGCTTCCAAGCTCGAAGAAGACGCCGAGCGTGTCCGCCAGGCATATCGCGACAAGGGCTATGCCAATGCAGCCGTCGAAGAACCCAAAACGCAGGTTCGCGACGAAGGGGGCCTGAACATTTTCACGTTCCGCCCCAACAAGGGCAAGCGTATCGACCTCCTGCTGCCCATTGAAGAAGGCGGCCGCTATCGCCTGGGCTCCATCACCTTTACAGGCAACAAGGCCGTTCGGAATGTAAAAGCCCTCCGCGCCACGTTTGCTACCAAAGATGGTGACTGGTTCAATGCCACGGCCGTAGGCAAGGGCCTCGACAACCTGAAGAAGGCTTACGGACAGCTTGGCTATGTGAATTTCGCCGCCATTCCCAAGCTCTCTTACGACGACCAGAAGAAGACCGTTTCGATGGATATCGACATCGACGAAGGCAAGCCCTTCTACGTGTCGCGCATCGAGTTCCAGGGCAACACAATCACTCGCGACAAGGTCATTCGCCGCGAACTGCTCCTCGAAGAAGGCCAGGTCTACAACTCGCAGCTCTGGGAGTACAGCCTGCTGCGTTTGAATCAGCTCGAGTATTTCGACGCCCTGCGCGTTGACCAGGATTCCGAGGCCCATCAGAACCCCGAAGCCGGCACAGTCGACCTGCTGCTCAAGGTGAAGGAAAAGGGCAAAAACTCCATTGGCTTGAATGGCGGCGTCAGCGGCTTGTCCGGCGCCTTTCTGGGCGTCAACTACCAGACCAACAACTTTCTGGGCCTGGGCGAAACCCTCAGCCTGCAGGGCAACCTCGGCAACGTAAGCCGCCAGTTCCTCTTCGGATTCACGCAGCCCTATATTCGCAACCGTCCCATCAACGTTGGCTTCCAGATCTACAACAATAAGCAGGACTTCAACGCAGCCAAGAACTACCAGGCCACCACCGGCCAGGCAGCCAACCTGACCGCGGCAGAGCAGTCGCTTACGCAGAACTACAATCAGGCCTCGACGGGCTTGAACTTCTCGGTCAGCTACCCGCTCAAGCGCCATGCATTCCAGCGCCTCGGCTTTACCTACTCGCTCAGCAAGTCGACGATTTCTGCTTTCAGCACCGCATCGCAGACCTTCTTCCAGACCATCAGTTTCCGGTCTGGCATTCAGGGCTCGAACTCATTGGCCGGCATCATCTCCAGCACCGCATCGTTCAGCTACAGCTACAACACGGTGAATAACCCGCTGACTCCGCGCTCCGGCAAGGAGTATGACGCCGTCCTCCAGGTTTCGGGACTTTGGGGCAACGTCCGCTACATTGCTCCGCTAGTGGCCTATAAGAGCTTCCGCTCGATGCACTACCTCAAGCCCACGCCCAACGGCCGCAATGTGCTGGCTCTCCGCGCGCAGTTGAGCTACGTGCAGGGCTACGGCGGCGACGTGGCTCCGCCGCAGAACCGCTTCTACTCCGGCGGCGAAAACGAACTACGCGGCTTCGATATCCGGGGCGCAACGCCCTACGGCTACATCCCCAATCGCGCCTCGATTCAGCTCACCAATCCTGATGGCAACTGCGTTCCGCGCGATCCCACGAATCCGCAGCTGAACCAGTGCATCAACGTGCCCATCCCGGTCTACGGCATCGTTTCCATCGGCGGCGACAGCAACCTGATCACCAATGCCGAGTACCGCATTCCCATCGCAGGACCTGTCACCTTCTCGGTCTTCGACGACTTCGGCCTCGACGTCGCCACCAACCGCGGCCAGCTCAAGCAGAGCCCCGAAGGCTTCGCCTCTCTGATCGCGCCGCTTTATGGCTGCCCGGTTTACAACAACGGCGCCTGCCAGGGCGGCATCCCGGGGTCGCAAGTCGGGTTTGAGAAAGACATTCGCCCCGTGGAGGGCACCAACTTTGTGCCGCGCATGTCGGTCGGCGGCCAACTCAGTGTCATTATGCCGGTCATCAACGCGCCGTTCCGTCTCTACTATGCCTATAACCCCCTGCGGCTTTACGAGCGTCCCTATTGCAACGACGTAAAGCTCGGCGGAAGGGTCCAGAGCTGCTCGGCAGAACTGATTACGCGCGACCTGTTCCCTCCAGGCGGCGCAGGAGACTTTACGTACCAAGAGGCGATCCAGACGTACGGGGCACAGAACCTCTTCCGCGAACCGCGCAAGACTTTCCGCCTCACCGTCTCCACCACCTTTTAAGAAACAACACGCTGCGCGCCGGAACTCCGCGTGCGCAGTCGTGATCTAAGGAGCATTCGTACCAATGAAGCATTCCATCACACTCGCTGCCGCTCTTCTCGCCGGTCTTCCGCTCGGCGCCGCGGCCCAGACCCCTGCAGTTGCCGCTGCTGACGGCCCTGCCAAAATCGCTGTCATCGCCTTTCAAGCCGCGGTGACCCAAACCAATGAGTTCCAACGCAACTTCGCCGACTTGCAAAAGAAATACGAACCCAAGCGGGCGGAATTGAAAACCCTCAATGACCAGATCCAGGCATTGCAGAAACAGTTGCAGTCGCAGGGTGAAACGCTCAGCGACACAGAGCGCGCGAGCCGGTCAAAGTCTCTCAACGATAAAGAAAAAGAGATGCAGCGCCAGCAGGAAGACGATCAAAACGACTTCCAGCAGGATATGCAGCAGACCTTTAACGGCGTCGCCAGCAAGGTGGGCGAAGTCCTGATCGCGTATTCAAAAGACCACAATTTCACGTTGGTTCTCGACGGCGGCGATCAGCAGACGCAGACCGTGCTCTACGCCAATGACTCGACCAACATCACCAAGGCCATCATCGACGCCTACAACTTGAAGTCGGGTGTGCCTGCGCCTGCCGCTCCAGCGGCAGGTGCTCCGAAGCCCGCAGCCCCCAAGGCTCCGGCACAGCACACCACCACTCCACAGCACTGAGTTTCAAAGGCGGGGTTGGGTCAGCCGACCCCGCCAATTCACACCTTTTCACTCCCCTCCTCGACGCTTCCGCCGTGACAGCAGACCCCTTCTTTGCCGTATAATTGCCCGTAGTTCCTGCTGATGTCTCCATCCGCGTCTTTCCACTTTGCTCAAGCCTGAGCGGGGTTCCCTAAGAAGAAGCGAAGAGGTTTCTCAGGAGGCGCCGGTACGCTCACGCGTTCACCGATACAGGAATTCTGAAGGAGTTTTTCACTCGAATGAAGCGCTCGCTTGCACTCGCAATCACATTGGCGTCAGGCCTTGCCCTGCATGCCGCCGCACAAGTTCCCGCCGCACCCGGAACGGCTGTTGCATCCGGTCCCGCCGCTGCCGCACCAGCAGGTCCGGCCAAGATCGCCGTTATCGCGTTCCAGGTTGCCGTCGCGCAGACCAATGAAGGCCAGCGTAATTTTGCTGACCTGCAGAAAAAATACGACCCCAAGCGCCAGCAGCTCAAAGGCCTCAGCGATGAAGTCGATACTCTGACCAAGCAACTCCAGACCCAGGGCGACAAGCTGAGTGATACCGAACGCGCCTCCCGCGCCAAGACCATCGACGACAAAAAGAAGCAGCTCCAGCGTGAAGCCGAAGACGCGCAAAATGACATGCAGCAGGAGATGCAGGAGCTCTACAATACCCTGGCCTCCAAGGTGTACGACGTCCTCGCGGCCTACTCGCAGGAACACGGCTTCACACTGGTGCTCGACGTTGCGCAGCAACAGACGCCTGTGCTTTACGCGAACGAGTCCACCAACATCACAAAGGCCATCATCGATGCCTATAACGTGAAGTCGGGTGTACCCGCTCCGCCGCCCGGAACTCCAACGGCGCCCGCTCCGGCGCCCAAGACGCCCGGCAAGCCGTAAATCAAGCGGAATTAGCAACGGAGGCCCCGCTGCTTGGGGGCCTCCTGTTTTTGCCCCCGAACAAGCCCGCATCGGTAGCTCGTCTTCCAGGCTCTTTTGACCGGTGTCCTTCTGTGGAAAAAACTGTGGATCGCGGATCCGTTGACCCGCAAAATTCCTTCAGATTCCCTCTTGTCAAAGAAAGATCCAATCTGTTAGCTGAAACAAGCCTTTCATTTTCTAAGAGAAAGGCGGACTCGTACGCTGGTGCCCGGTCGCATCTCCGGTGCGGTCCGTTTCTTGCTAAATACGCGGCTTTCCACAGATTGCCTTTAAAGGATCATGACAGGGGTGTGCGGTAAGTCACGCAAAACACCCTATTTTTGCTGGTCTTCGCCCACCCGCAGAACCGCCAGAAACGCCTCCTGCGGAATGTCGACTTTCCCAATCCGCTTCATGCGCTTCTTGCCTTCCTTCTGCTTCTCCAGCAACTTGCGTTTACGCGAGATATCGCCGCCATAACACTTCGCCAGAACGTTTTTGCGCAACGCGCTCACTGTCTCGCGCGCTACTACTTTTGCCCCAATCGCCGCTTGGATCGCCACTTCGAACTGCTGCCTCGGGATCAGCTCGCGCATCTTCGACACCAGCGCTCTGCCCCGCTCGTAGGCGAAATCATGATGCACGATGATTGATAGCGCATCCACCGGCTCGCCCGAGACCAGGATGTCCAACTTCACCATCGGCGATTCCCATTCGCCGGCGAGCTGATAATCGAGCGACGCGTAGCCGCGCGAAATTGATTTCAGCCGATCATAGAAATCGAGCACGATCTCATTCAGCGGCAATTCGTAGGTCAGCAGCACCCGGGTGGGCGTTACATATTCAAAGTTGACCTGCTTGCCGCGCTTTTCTTCCACCAGCTTGAAAATGCCGCCAACGTATTCCTCGTTGGTCAGAATCTTCGCCGTAATCACGGGCTCGCGAATGCTTTCAATATTTGTCGGCTCGGGCCAGCGCGAAGGGTTGTCCACCTCCACAATCGACCCATCGGTCAGCGTGATGTGATAGCGCACGCCGGGAGCCGTCGTAATCAAATCCAGTTCGTATTCGCGCTCCAGCCGCTCCTGGATGATTTCCATGTGCAGCAATCCGAGAAATCCGCAGCGGAATCCGAACCCCAGCGCCACGGAACTCTCCGGCTCGAAAAAGAACGACGAATCATTGAGCCTCAACTTCTCCAGTGCATCGCGCAGCAGCGTGTGTTCGTGCGAGTCCACCGTGTACAGGCCCGAAAAGACCATCGGCTTGATGTCTTCAAATCCTGGCAGCTGCGCCGACGCAGGCCGCGCATCTTCTGTCACCGTGTCGCCGATGCGCGTATCGGAAACGGTCTTGATGGTCGCCGCAAAAAAGCCGACCTCGCCTGCGGTCAGCTCGCCGATCTCTACCGGCTTCGGCATCAGCACGCCCATGGATTCGACTTCAAACGCTTTGCCATTCGACATCAGCCGGATGCGCTGCCCTTTGCGCATGGTTCCCTGCATCACGCGCACCAGCACAATCACGCCGCGATAAGCGTCGAACCATGAGTCGAAAATCAGCGCCTGCAGCGGCGCGTTCGGATCCCCAGTGGGCGGCGGCAGCCTGTGCACAATCGCTTCCAGCACTTCCGCCACGCCCTGCCCGGTCTTGGCGCTCACCGGAATCGCATCGGTCGCGTCCAACCCAACAGCCTGCTCAATGGCTTCCTGTGTGCGCGTGATGTCCGCTGAGGGCAGATCGATTTTGTTGATGACGGGAATAATTTCCAAGCCGTGATTGATCGCCAGGTAGGCATTCGCCAGTGTCTGCGCTTCCACGCCCTGGCTGGCATCCACCACCAGCAGCGCTCCCTCGCACGAAGCCAGCGAGCGCGATACCTCGTAGCTGAAATCCACATGGCCCGGCGTATCGATCAAGTTCAGCTGATACGTGTTGCCGTCCTGCGCTGTATACAGCATGCGCACCGCATGCGCCTTGATGGTAATGCCCCGCTCGCGCTCCAGGTCCATCGCGTCCAGTATCTGCGCCTGCATCTCGCGGCCCGTCACCGAGCCGGTCAATTCCAGCAGACGATCGCTCAGCGTCGACTTTCCATGGTCGATGTGGGCAATAATCGCGAAGTTGCGAAGGAAGCGTGCGTCCATTCAGGTGGGATCTACAGAAGCGGTCTCATCTACCAGGTTTTTCTGATTGGGCAAGGCTCAGGAGCCGCTTTATCGTTGTGTCTCACCCTTACCGTATCCATCGCGGCGGCAATGCATGAGACCGGTTGCAGGGGCAACGGCGCCCTCTCGCGCACAATGCCTCCATGGCATAGCTTATCATCGGCTAAGGGTTTTCCTTCATTGCCGTCGGACTCATTGCGGCGCAGGAAACGCATGGATTTCATTTGCTCATGAGTCTTGTTTCGTATCGATGGGTTCTGCTTGCCGCACCTGCGCTCCTGCTGGCGGGCTGCACGCCCACTGACAGCGCGACCTCGTCGCAGAACCCCGCGCCCCAAGCCACTGCGCCGGCAATTCCTGCGGTTGCAGCTGCGCAGGCCGCACCGGCAGCGCTGGCGCCACCCTCCAAAACACCGCAGCAGCAACGCGTCGATGTGCTCGTCGGACAGGTGGAAAAGGCCTACGCCAACGGACAGACCGACTATCGCAAGGGCGATTTGCTCGGCGCCAAGGCGGAATTTGATCGCGCCGTCGACCTCATGCTCACCAGCGGCATCGACATCAAATCGGATCCGCAGTTGCAGGATGAATTCGATCACATCGTCGACGGTGTCAACGCTCTTGAGATGGATGCGCTCAAAGTCGGCAATGGCTTCGCCCCCAAAGAAGAGCCAACCCCCGCCGATGTTGCCAGCGACGTAACCTTTGCGGTCGACCCCAACATCGTAGCCAAGGCACGCAGCGAGCTCGCCACCACCAAGTCCGATCTTCCGCTCGTCGTCAATGACTACGTCGCCGCCTTCATCAACTTCTTCGCCAATACGCAAAAGGGCCACAACACGCTGCTCCATTCCTTCCAGCGCGCCGGGCGATACAAAACAATGATTCAGCGTGTCCTTGCGGAAGAAGGCGTGCCGCAGGATCTCATTTACCTTGCCGTAGCCGAATCCGGCTTTCAGCCGCGCGCAGTCAATGCGCGTTCCCGTGCCGGCGGCATGTGGCAATTCATGCCGGGCGACTACTACGGGCTGCATCGCGACGCCTGGGTCGACGAGCGCTTCGACCCTGAAAAATCCACCCGCGCCTATGGCCGCTACATGAAGTTCCTCTACAACCAGCTCGGCGACTGGTATTTGGCCATGGCTGCCTATGACCACGGCGCCGGAAACATCCAGCACGCCGTACAGCGCACCGGGTACGCGGACTTCTGGGAGCTCTACAAACGCCACGAATTGCCCGGCGAAACCCAGAACTACGTCCCCGAAATCCTCGCCGCCATCATCATTGCCAACAACCCCACCCAGTATGGATTCGACGAGGTCACCCTCGATCCACCGGTCATCACCGACACCGTCTCCATCAACTACGCCGTCGACTTGCGCCTCGTATCCGATCTGGTCGACGCCCCGGTGGACGAACTCATTGCGCTCAACCCCAGCCTGCTCCGCCTGGCCACCCCGTCCGATGCGCAATTTGACCTGCACCTGCCCGCAGGCACGGCCCTCACCTTCCAACGGCTCATCGAAGAAATCCCCGAAACCAAGCGCAATTCCTGGCGCTACCACCCCGTGGTGGCCGATGATACCTTGGTCTCCGTTGCGCGCACCTACCACGTGACCGAGGCCGAACTGGCCGCCGCCAACCAGTTGCATGAGGGCGATAATCTGCAGGGCGTCGAGGCCCTTGTGGTTCCCGTTCCGCCCGCCGCCACACCCTCCCGCGGCATGTTCTACACCACCCGCCGCGGCGACACACTCGTCTCCATCGCCGATCGATTCGGAGTTTCACTTACCCAGCTGCGCCGCTGGAACAATTTGGCCGGCACCAAGGTTCCTCCGGGTCACAAACTCCGCGTTGCCGAACCCGCCCACGTCGTCCGCGCCGGCGCTACGCATCACCATGGATCCGCGGCCGCGACGAGCAACGGGGACGCCGCCCCCGCAGCTTCCCACAAGTCAGGTTCGCATCCTGCATCCCATAAGAGCAGCTCTACTGCGTCCACCGCGAAGTCCACTCCGCACGCGACTGCATCCAACAAAACCGGCAAGCGCAAGAAGTCCTCGACACATGCCGTGGCGCAGAAATAGAGCCCGCCCCGCGCACCATAAAAATCCGACATTGGCATCGCATTCGTGCTCGCTTTTGATAGCTTTTGCATCGAACGTATTGCTACAATAACCACGCACGCTGCGCATTCGTATCGGCGTTGCAAAGTGGCAGTACCCAAATTCGGGCAGCGGCTAGCCGCTGGAGGCAATCGGATGGAAGAAGTGTTCAGGATGTACGCGATGAGTGACGACAACCCTGATACGGAGCCGCTCGGGCTCGACTCCGATCACGATGAATTTGAAGAAGACGATGAAGTGGAATCGTCAAGTGTGATGACCTCGTCGGATGACGATGAGATTGTCGCGGAAGAAGTCATCATCATTGCCGAAGTGCCCACGCCGGCTCCAGGCAAGCCTGCTGCGGCAAAGAAGGCGGCAGCGAAAAAAGCTCCCGCCAAGAAAGCAGCAAAGAAGGCTCCGGCAAAGAGAGCAGCCAGGAAGCCTGCTAAGAAGGCAGCTGCGAAAAAGGTTGCGGCGAAGAAGGCCGCGAAGAAATCCGCCAAAAAGAGTACCGGCGCAAAGGGCGGAAAGGCCAAAGCCAAAAAGGCTTCGGCTGGCAAGCGCGCCACCAAATCCACTAAAAAAAGAGGTAAAAAGTTGGCCGTTAAGAAAGCAGCAAAGAAGGCGCCCGCCAAGACGGCAGCGAAAAAGAAGTCTCCTGCCAAGAAGGCGGCAAAGAAAGTTGCAAAGAAGAAAGCTCCCGCCAAG
>Ga0210385_10000902_pt1 | contig 18892 bp, 14 predicted proteins | sample IncBWH26OmetaG_FD_160107 | JGI IMG/M metagenome (GOLD analysis project Ga0210385, IMG submission 160107) | Forest soil microbial communities from Barre Woods Harvard Forest LTER site, Petersham, Massachusetts, United States - Inc-BW-H-26-O ...
GCTTGCGTGGTGGTCGTGCGTCCGGGAGGCGCGTGATCACCCAAGGCAGGACCGACATGAAGCCGCAGGCCGAAACCAGCCATGTCAAACCGGTTCTATCGGTCAACATTGAGCGGGAACGGGACCTGGTCACCGCGCGCCAGCGTGCGCGCCACCTGTCGGCGCTGCTTGAGTTCGGCGAGCAGGATCAGACTCGCATCGCAACGGCCGTTTCCGAGATTGCACGCAACGCATACCAGTACGCGAACGGCGGGCGCGTCGACTTCTCAATGGATCTTGAAGCCCGGCCACAGTTCCTCTGGATACAGGTAAGCGACCGTGGAGGCGGTATCCGTGACCTGGAGTCTGTTCTCGCCGGCGCCTACGTCTCCCCAACGGGCATGGGCCTCGGATTGGCTGGAACCAGGCGCTTGATGGACGAGTTTCAGATCGCTTCCTGGCCCATGCAAGGAACGACAGTTCGGTTCGGCAAAGCTCTTCCAGCCGGGGCGAAGCTGGTGGAGATGGCCGATCTGGGGCGGATCTGCTCAACACTGCTGCAGCAGAGGCCGGCGGGTGCGATAGAGGAAATCGACAGCCAGAATCGCATGCTTCTGCAAACGCTAGATACTCTTCGGCTCCGCGAATCGGAACTGGAGCGCCGCCAGCAGGACCTAGCCCGGCTGAATGTCGAGCTGGAGGAGACCAACCGGGGAGTGGTTGCTCTGTATGCGGAGCTGGACGAGAAAGCGGCTGCGCTCAGACGGGCGGACGAGATGAAGTCTCGCTTCCTGTCGCACGTCAGCCATGAGTTTAGAACTCCGGTCAACTCCGTTCTTGCGCTCACCAGGCTGCTTCTGCTGCGCACGGATGGAGAGCTGTCGCCGGAGCAGGAAAAACAGGTCGGCTACATCCGCGATGCTGCGCAGCAACTCGCCGATATTGTGAACGATTTGCTGGACCTGGCGAAGGTGGAGTCAGGCAAGACCGAGGTTCGGCTCGTTCGCATCGACATCGGCCAGTTCCTTGGTGCGACGCGAGCGTTGATGCGTCCGCTGGCCAGCAACGAGGCGGTCTCATTGGTGTTCGAAGATGTTTCGCCTTCACTGGTATTTGAGAGCGATGAGAGCAAGCTAGGGCAGATCTTGCGCAACCTGATCTCGAATTCGCTGAAATTCACACAGCAAGGGGAAGTGCGCGTGAGCGCGAGCCTGTCACGTTCCGGAGATTCCGTCGTGTTCTGTGTCAGGGACACGGGCATTGGTATCGCACTCCAAGATCAAGAGCGAATCTTTCAAGAGTTTGCCCAGATTGAACACCCGATCCAAGAACGAGTGAAAGGCACCGGTCTCGGTCTTCCGCTCTCTCGCAGGCTGGCGATTCTGTTGGGCGGCACTCTCGAGGTGGAGAGCGCCTCGGGTATCGGATCTACCTTTGCCCTGACCCTTCCTTACCGTGCTCCCGTCGGGAGCCGCACGGAGCCCGGCGTCCGATCAAAAACCATTCTGCTGGTCGATGACGAAGCCACATCACGCTATTTGATCCATCGGCTGCTGCAGGGGACGGAGCATCAGATCGTAGAATCGACAGCTTCGGAAGCTGTCGAGCGGGCACGCTTCGAAGCTCCGGCTCTCATCCTTTTAGATCTCGCGATGCCGGATCAAAGTGGATTTGAAGTTTTGGATCAGCTAAAGTCGGACCAGAGGACCGCGGACATCCCTGTTATTATTCACACGTCAAAGCTGATGACGGAAGTTGATTACGGGCGCCTTGGGAGCCGGATATCGGCGGTACTGCCGAAAGGAACCGAGGGCAGGCGTCCGGCGCTCATAGCGATGCGAGAGATTCTGGATGAGCCGCAACTTTTTTCCTCAGAAGCGGAGTTCGAGTAAGGGATTGTTACCGTAACGCGTGGCCGGGCCGGAAACCATCATCAACGTCGACGATCACGAGCCTGCGCGCTACGTAAAAGGGCGGCTGTTATCGCGCGCCGGGTTCACTGTGTACGACGCTGCCAACGGCAGCGAGGCGCTGCGACTCATCAGCCAGCACAACCCTGACTTGGTTTTGCTCGACGTCCACCTGCCCGATATGAATGGAATTGAGGTGTGCCGGCGCGTGAAGTCCACGCCCGCCAGTGCCTCGGTGATCGTTCTTCAGATCTCTGCATCCGCTATATCTGCCCCGCATGCATCTGCCGCGCTGGACAGCGGCGCCGACGCGTACCTGACGGAACCCGTCGACCCGGACGTGCTGGTGGCAACGGTCAAGGCGCTGTTGCGGCTGAGAAAAGCGGAGCGGGACCTGTCGGGCGCGAATGAGCGCCTGAAACTGCTGAACAAGGAGCTCTCCAGGTCCAATGAAGACCTGCAACAGTTCGCCTTCGCCGCGAGCCACGATTTGCAGGAACCGCTCCGAACGGTAACCAGTTTTGTAACCTTGCTCGAAAGGAATGCGGCCGCCAAGCTCACAGGCGACGAGAAAGAATACCTGAAATTCATCGCCGACGGCGCGCGCCGCATGCGGGCTTTGATCGACGACCTGCTGCGTTATTCGCAAGTCGGACAAAAACCTGCTTCGGTGCAATCCGTAGATTTGAACGCGTTGCTTCCGGCCGTGCTCGAGAATCTTCGCGAGGGCATTCTCGAAGCGGAAGCCGAGGTGACGTACGATCCGCTTCCCGTCGTCGCCGGAGATGAAGCGCAACTCGGTCAAGTCTTCCAGAACCTGATCGGCAATGCCATTAAGTATGCCCGGCCGGCGGTGAAGCCGGTGATCCATGTGAGCTCCGTGGCCGAAGGCCAGGATGGGGTGATCCGCGTCAGCGACAACGGAATCGGGATTCAAAGCGACTATCTGCAGGTGATCTTCGCTCCATTCAAACGGCTGCATGGGCAGGAGATTTCGGGCACCGGCATCGGGTTGGCGATTTGCCGGAGAGTCATTGAGGCGCATGGAGGGCGAATTTGGGCGGAATCGACGGCCGGCCAGGGGTCCGATTTCTATTTCAGCCTTCCCAAGGATTCCAGCGCGTAGAAGTTCACGTGCGTGCGGACTAAGGCACAACGGAAGTTCGCGTTAATCTCTGCTTAGCGGCGGGATTTCGCTCTCGCGTTAATTGCGCTAACGTGGGAACACGCGAAAATACGGCGTGCCGTGCCGATTAAGAAGTTTTGATCTTCGAGGTCATCCAAGCAGAGGAAGCCGCTCGCATGAAACCGGAAGAACTGCCGAACGTCAGTGAAGCCAAGAGGCAACAGCGGGGATTGCTGCGCACGGCCGAACACCTAAGCGAATCGAGACTAAGTGGAGGTGTCATCATCGGCGAGCTGATTCGTAACATGGAACTTGGCCGCTTCGAAATGGCGTTTACGGTGCTGATGCCATGCGCCTTCACGGTCTACTTAAACCCCGAAGACCACGCGATGCTCAGTGGAGTATTCGATCTGGTCGTCGAAGATGCGCGGCGGGCGCTGTGTGCGCGGGTCGCGGAACTGAATGCGTCGCGCTCGGTGTTGGGGATGAGGCGGCGCAACAAAGCCAGGAAAGAACACAAGATCGCGTGCCGCGATTGGATGATCGAATTCCTGCCGGATACCGAGGTGCCGGTGGGAGACGTCGAGATTCATTCCGAGCTGAACGAAACGGCGCAGCCGGGATTTCGTGGCATGAAGACGACACTCACCGATCGCGAACCCTCGGCGACGGTGCATCGGACCACCGGCCAGCGGAACGAGACACGGAGGCCGGCCGAGGCGCTCTATGCCGAGATCCGCTACGAAGACGATTCCGGTCCGCAGTTATATCTGGTGACGCAGAATCAGGTTCGGGTGGGGCGCGGCGGAGACGAGCAGCCGATGGATCTGGCGCTCTACACGAGCGATGAAGTATCGCGCGAGCATCTGCTGATTCGGCGCGATGCGGCCACCGGTGTTTTTTTCGTGACGGACGTAAGCACGAACGGCACTTGGCTGGATGGCAAGCGCCTGCGCAAGGGCGTTGAAGAATTGTTGCCCAACCGGGCGGAAATCGGCGTGGGCGAAGTGCTCACGCTCGCGTTTGAAGCGCGGCGATGAAATTTTTGTACATCGCGCACATCCCGTTCGTGCTGCTGTTCGTGGTGTTCGCGGCGGTCTTTGTGTGCGCCAACTGGCGCGGGCAGAAGCGCAGATGAGAACGGCCGCGGCTTGGCGCGCCGGGGTGGCGACGGATCCCGGCCTACAGCGAATCGTCAATGAGGATCGCGCGCTGGTAGACGACGCGCTCGGGTTGTTCCTGGTAGTGGACGGCTTGGGCGGCCACGCGGCTGGCGAGATGGCGGCGGAAACCGCCGTGCGGGCCATCACCGGACATATGGAATCCGCGGCGCTCGAGGGCCGTCGCGACGTAGAAGAGAATATTCGCCGCGCGATCACCGAGGCCAACAACCAGATTTATCTGCTTGCGCAGCAGAACGAAGACTGGAACGGCATGGCTTGCGTGCTCACGCTGGCGGTGGCCGGCGAAGACGGCGTGACGGTGGGACACGTCGGGGATTCGCGGCTCTACCTGATCTGGAACGGGAATCTTCGTAAGCTCACTTCGGATCATTCGCCGGTTGGCGAGCAGGAGGAGCATGGCGAGCTGACGGAAGAGGAGGCGATGCAACACCCGCGCCGCAACGAGGTGTTTCGCGACGTGGGATCTCAGCCGCATGAGCCCCATGATCCGCAGTTCATCGAAACCAGAACCTTCCGCTTCCGGCAGGATGCGGCGCTGCTGCTTTGCAGCGACGGGCTCAGCGATGTGTTGACTTCGGGCGAGATCAGCGCGATCGTCGAGCGCTATGACGGCGACCCGGATAGCACGGCTCGGCAGTTGGTGGAAGCGGCCAATCGCGCCGGTGGCAAGGACAACATCAGTGTGGTGTTCGTAGCAGGCGCGGAATTTCTGGGCAGCGATTCGAATACGCTGCTGGAAGTTCGGCCGCGGCACGCTGCCACGCGCATGCGCAAGACCGGTAGCCGCTGGCGGACTGCGCTTCGCAACGCCTTGCTGCTGATTGCTGGAATGATTTTGGGAATACTGCTATGGATCGCGCTGGAGCGCGTCTGGGGGCGCTCCCCCGCAGCCGCACCAGGAGCCGCTCACGCCTCGCAACAACCTGGCGCCAGAGGCTGGAAACCGGTGGCCAAATGATTCCAGTAGAGAGCGGCGCGACCGTACAGGTCCAAACTTTGGGCAAGTACGAAATCATCCGCAAGCTCAGCCGCAGCATGACCGACGTGTACCTGGCGAACGATACCGAGGCGGGCAGGCTGGTGGTTTTGAAGCTGATCGAGCATGCGCACGACGATTTCACGCAACTGGTGATCGAAGCGGAGCGGCGCGGCGCACAACTGCAGAAGCAATTGCACGAGATCGATCCGCGAATTCTCGAAATTTACGAATACGGCGAGCACAATGGCTTCTCGTTCGTTGCTATGGAGTACTTCGAAGGGCGCACGCTGGCTGAAATTTTGCGGAGTGAGCGCAGAATGGACGCCAAGCGGGCGTCGCGCTATGCGGCAGAGATTTGCAGCCAACTCAAGACTCTGCACGCGTTCGTTTCCGATGTGGATGGACGCAGAACCGCGGTGGTGCACGGAGACGTCAAGCCGTCGAACGTGCAGATTGGCGCGAGAGATGAGTTGCGGCTGCTGGATTTCGGCATCGCGAAGGTCATCACTTACACGCACAATCTGACGCATCACAATCTGGGCAGCCCCAGCTACTGCTCTCCGGAGCGCATCAGCCGCGCGCAGGTGGACCCACAGGCGGATCTATGGGCGGTCGGCGTCACGCTCTACGAGATGGTTGCGGGGACGCCGCCGTATCAGGCCCAAAGCACGAGGAAGCTGGAGAACCTGATTCAATCGAGGCGGGCGCCGCGCGCGCTGCCGGAGGGTTGCCCTGCGGCTTTGAAAGCGATCATTTCGAAGGCGCTGGCAGCGGACATTCAGCAGCGGTACGCATCTGCTGAGGCTTTTGAGAGCGATCTGCGCGCATTCGAAGAGGGCCGGCCGACAGCGGCGGAGCAGGGGACGATCCGGTCTTGGAACGCCAACGCCACGATCGACAAGCATCCGAAAGCCGGTGGGGCGGCTCGGGAGAACGGCGCCACCAGGATCGTTTCCAAGAAAACCGCCCTACATGCGCTGAAACCGCGCAGACATGTCATCAGCATGGCGATCGCGTTGTTAACGGGTGTGCTGGTAGGCCTGCTGATTTTCATTCCAATCAGTTACTATCGCCGTTTTGCCGCCGCAAGTGCTCCACTGATGCGCCCGAGGGATTACGCTCACACGGGGCAGCAGAATCTGGCGTCCGATTGGAACTTGTATCAAGCATTGAAGCAGCAATTCAATTTTCTCGGCGAGTACACACCCGTGCGATCGGTGGAGGGACCGCTGCATGCAAGTCTCGTTGCCGGCGCCGATAACATCCTCGATAGTTTTCGCCACAGCGCAGATACCCGGCTCAGCGATTTCGATTGGGCGAAGGCGCGTCTCTGCCTGCGGCATGCGCTCGAGATCGACCCATCGGACGCCAAGTCGAAAGGCGAGCTGGCGCTGTGCAACGGCTACATCGAATTGAGCGACACCCCGGATGCCCAACGTGCTACGCAAAGTGCGGCGGACTTTCGCGATGCGGAGTCTTACCTTCCGCGCTCGCCGGATCCGCATCTTGGATTGGCCCGCGCGGCTGTTTACGGATTCCACAACATCGGGCAGGCGCTCGTCGAGTTTCATCAAGCCGGGGAGTTGGGATACCGGCTCGGCCCGCGAGAGGCAGAGCAGCAGGCAGACGGGTATCTCTACCGCGCGCAATCCGAGTTGGTGCACGCAAAGGCCACAGCGCCAGGCGCAACCCAGGAAGGCGCAAGGTGGCTGCAGGCAGCAAGGAGCGACATCGAGCGTGCGCGCGCACTGTATGAGCCGCTATCGGGCTTCTCCCATGTGGATTCGGACCTGGAGCAGGTGTATGCCGCGAGCGAGGAAGAGAAGACGCTCGAAGCCGAGCTTCATCCGGCCGTGCACAAAACCCGCTCCACGAAGCGCAACGCGAGTTCACGGCGATGGCGGTAACCAAGACCTGGGAGGCCAGAACTGCGGCGAGCGTTCGCCTCGCGGAAGCATTCAAGCCGGGGGAGCGGCGGCGCGAGACGTGGTGGCTGGCCGGCGTCTCAACCTTGGTGGCATGCGGGCTGGCGCTGGTGCTGATTGCGAAGACACAGGATTTCCCGGACTTGCGCAGCCGGTTGGATCGCGGCGAGGTATTGAACTTGAATCAAGTGACGCAGCCGGAGCAATTGTTGCCGGTGCTTCAGGTGATCAGCGATTCGAATCAGCGGCAAGCCATCGCCGAACGCCTCTCCAGCTATCTTCAGGAACACAGGCCCGTAGGCAATGCCGGCGTGCTGGCGAGGATTCGGTTGAGCGACGTGGCCTCGACGCCCGCGAAATTCCGGTTTCCGCTTGCCAGGGTGAAGCCGCTGGTTGTGGTTCGCACGCCGGGCGATTTCTTGCGCATCTATCTCGAATGGACGTTGCTGTATCTAGCGGCATTCTGGTTGGTGCACGTGGCGTGGCGCTGGCGCGGGTTCCGCGGCGATCCGGCCATTCTTCCGGCGCTGCATTTGCTCACTGGCATCGGGTTGATTCTCATGGCCAGCCTGCGCGATCCGCTGCGTGACACGCTCGAGTTCCAGAAGTTTGCGTGGGGCGTGGTGCTGGGCTGCGCGGTGCTTCTGCTGCCGCTGCTGCGGTTGTTCGATTACCGCAATTTTTCGCGCTGGGTCTACACGCCCTTGCTGGCCGCGTTTGCGTTGTTCGTCGCGCTGTTGAGGCTCGGGTCAGGCCCGACAGGCAGCGACGCCAAAGTGAACCTGGGGCCGTTTCAGCCGGTGGAGGCGATCAAAGTTTTGATCGTGTTCTTCATGGCGGGCTATTTTGCGCGTAATTGGGAGCGGCTGCGCGATCTGCGCGAGAAAGTGCTGGTTCCGCGATGGCTGCGCTGGCTGGAGCTGCCGCGAGTCAGCCATGCGCTGCCAGTCATGTGCGCGGTCGGTTGTGGACTGGCTCTGTTCTTCGTATTGAAGGACATGGGGCCGGCGCTGGTGATGGGCTTCGTCTTCCTGACCATGTTCGCGGTTGCGCGCGGGCGCGCGGGGCTGGCGCTGCTGGGAGTTGTGCTGCTGATTGCGGGCGTGATGATCGGCTATCAATACGGCACGCCGCATACCGTAGTCGAACGCGTGGACATGTGGCTATCGCCCTGGAACAATGACGTGCGCGGCGGCGAGCAACTGGCCCATGCGCTCTGGGCGTTCGCAACCGGAGGGCCGTGGGGATCGGGGCCGGGTTGGGGCGACCCCAGCTTGATTCCGGCCGGACATACAGACCTGGTGCTGCCATCCATCGGCGAAGAATGGGGCGTGCCAGGGGTGGTGGCGGTGTGCCTGCTATTCATGCTGCTGGTGCATCGCGCGTTTCGAATCGCATTGCGCGCGCCGGACGAATACGGGATGTTTCTCGGCGTGGGGCTCGGCACGCTGATCGCGCTCGAAATGCTACTGATCTCCGGCGGCGCGCTGGGAGCGATTCCGTTGTCGGGCGTGGTGTCGCCGTTTCTGAGCTCGGGCAACACGGCGATGCTCGCGAATTTTTTTGTTTTCGCTGTGCTGCTGGGCATCTCAAATCAGACTGCGCGGGCCGAGGCGGTGGTCACTGAAAGCGAGCCGCTCGAGGATCTCTTGCCGCTCTTCCGGATGCCGGTGCGTGTGGCATCGATAGCGCTCGCAGTTTGCGCAATCATGCTTGTGGCGAGAGCGGTTTCGATAGAGGCGCTGCATGACCGCGAACTGCTGATGCAGGATGCATTCGTCTACGCCCAGGACGGCGTGAAGCGGCCGCAGCATAATCCGCGCTTGAATCTGCTAGCGGCCTCCATTCCGCGCGGCGATATTTATGATCGCAACGGAGTGCTGCTGGCGACCAGCAAGTGGTTAGAGCTGGACAAGCGGCGAGCCGATTATCAAAAGCTCGGAGTCAACATCGATCAATGCTGTTCGCCGCTCGATTCGCGCCAGTATCCATTCGGCGGCGCGACCCTGCATTTGCTGGGCGATTGGCGCACGGGCGAGAATTTCCACGCGACCAACGCCTCGCTGGTGGAGCATGATTCGAATGCGCGGCTGCAAGGTTATTCGGATTACCGCGACCTCGCGCCGGTAGTGCGCTACCGTCATCAACACGCGAATCCGCTGCTCGAAGGCTTGCTGGCGCGTGACCGAGACGTACACACGACCATTGACATTCGCTTGCAACTGGCAGCCGCCGAGATACTGAAGAACCGGCTGCAGGAAGTGAACAAGAAGGGCGCGCTGGTGGTGATGAATTCAGCGGGAGATGTGCTGGCGCTGGTGAGTTGGCCCGCTCCGGTGTCGCACGAGCAGGCTAATCCGGACGAACTGCTGGATCGCGCCCGCTACGGCGAGTATCCACCCGGGTCGACCTTCAAGCTGGTGACCGCGATTGCGGCGCTGCGGCTGGATCCCAAGGCGATGCAGCACACTTATTCGTGCCGGCGCTTGGGCGACGGACGCGTGGGCACCATCATTCCCGGCTGGCGGCGCCCGGTTCGCGACGACATCGAAGACCATGCCCACGGAACGCTGAATATGGCCAGTGCGATCACGGTCTCGTGCAACGCATATTTCGCGCAGCTCGGTGTCTACAACGTGGGTGCGAAGGCGCTGCATGATACGGCGGAATCATTCGGAATTGACGCGGGCGACATCGCGGGCGTGAGACAGATGCTGCCGTTCGCGGCATACGGACAAGGTCCTGTCGTTATCACCCCGTTCAAAATGGCGCGGGTTGCGGCGACGATTGCCGCGGGCGGGTTCATGCCGCAAGGCCGATGGGTGATGGACGCGAGCAACTCACGAACCTCTGCGCCGGTTGCGCTGGTTGCACCGGATTCGGCAATTTTTCTCGCGAATGCGATGCGATCGGTTGTAACCGGCGGGACGGCAAGAACGGCCATGAGCGGCATTGACGTCAGTGTCGCCGGGAAGACCGGAACGGCGCAGTTGGATGCCGGCGAGCCGCACTCGTGGTTTGCCGGATTCGCGCCGTACGACGCGCCGGCAGACAAGAGGATTGCGTTCGCGGTGGTGGTGGAGCACGGCGGGTACGGCGCTAAATTCGCGGCGCCCGTTGCGCGCGAGGTGATTGAAGCGGCAGAACGCCTGGGGATTGTAGCGGGGGCGGAATCGGGGAGATGAACCGGTGGCTATTTCCAACGTGATCGAAAAATTGGGAAGGGCGATTTTCGAAGCGCCCTTTGGCGGCGGCCGCATCTCGAAAGATGCGCCGGAACTTGCTGAGGTTCGATTAGCGGTTCTCGATGCGGTGAAAGCGAAAAGTCATCGCGCGAGCGGCAAACATGTGTTTCCGTACAATGTGGTGCGGGTCGAACTGCTAGGGGTGCCTCAGGAAGAAGCGGCTGTTTTTCAGAGCGAGTTTCTCGGCAGCTATCTGGCTGACGAATTAAAGACGGGGCTCAAGAGATCGAGCTATCGCTTTCCGGCTGACTTGCGCGTGGAGATTCGCACGTCGCCGAGATTGCCCAACCGCGGCGAGAATTGGCTGGCTGTCGAGACCGAACTAGAAGACCGCAAGATAGAGGAACCGTCGCCGCGAACCCGCAAACCCGCCAAGCTGGTTGTGGTCAATGGGACCGCCAACCACCAGGAGCTGTTACTGACGAAAGTAAGGACGAATATCGGACGCACTGCCGAGGTGTTTCGCGAAGCAGGCCCGTCGCGCCGGAACGATCTCGTATTCACCGAAGACAACGAGATTAACCGCAGTGTCTCGCGCGAGCATGCACACATCGTTCACTCTTCAAAAACCGGCGAATATCGAATTATCAACGACCGCTGGTACAAGGGCGAAAAGAATTGCGGGATCTGGATCGTGCGCGACAGCTTGAGCCAGCCCGTGCATCGTGGCGAGCGCGGCACAGTGCTGAAACAGGGAGATGAGATTCACCTGGGAAGCGCGGTGCTGCGGTTTCAGACGAAGTAGATCCCCCGCTACCACCACCACGAATAGTCGTTCATCTTGTTCCAAGGCGTAAGGCTCAAACGGTCGAAGTCCTGCCGCATGTCACGGACTAAAACACGCTTCGCCCTTCTCTTATAGAAGAGCATCTTGTTGCGCTTTCCAATTCCCTGCCACACAAAACGATGCCACCGAGGCCAGCGCGACCGGGGATGCGCATACTTGTAATGGTCGTTCGATCGGCTCATACCTACGGCGGCATGAGTCACCTCCTGCTTTTTAACAGCCTTACAAGGTAGCACAAGGCGGCAAAGAAGATTGAGTGAATTTCCGTTCTTCAACGCACCTTGGCCCTATACGTATACAATACGTATTATGAAGAAACTGACGATAACCGTTTCGGATGACGTCTACAAAGGTCTTCATACCAGAATCGGACCGCGCCGTATCAGCCAATTCCTCGATACATTGGCTCGTCCCCATGTCGTAGATAGCGATCTGGACGCTGCCTATCGCGCGATGGCCGCCGATGAGGAGCGTGAAGCTGAGGCGCTCGACTGGAGCGAAAGCCTCGTGAGCGATGTTGCCGATGAACCGCGGTGAGGTTTGGTGGGTAAGCTTCGATCCAGCTCTTGGAGGCGAAATCCGCAAGACCAGACCGGCCGTGATTGTTAGCAACGACGCGGCGAATCGCAGCCTGAACAGGGTGCAAGTTGTTCCCTTGACCAGCAAAACGGATAGGCTTTATCCGTCCGAAGCTTACGTGAGCATTGAGAACCAACGCTCGAAAGCAATTGCCGACCAAATTACGACAGTCGCAAAACAGAGGCTGCGGAATAAGATTGGGAGCCTCGCGCCCGAAGATATGGCTGGCGTGGATCGCGTGATCCGGCTTCAACTCGGACTTACATAGATGGACACCAGCCTAACGGAACTCTTCCTGCAATTCATCCAGCGCGGATGCGCCCGGACATAGCTTCTCGAACGGCAAGCGGGCGAGCGGAGTTTCGGAGGTGCGATTCAATTCGTGCAGATCGCCGGCAGTCGCATCGATGAAGAGCAAGCCAGTGATGATTTCGCCGTTCTTCTGTTGCTCCATCAGATAAGACATGACCTTTTGCCGGTTCGTCGGGTCATAACCGTCAGGAACGGACTTGAACTGCAGCACGCTGCCGTCATGCATGGTGACGTGCGTGGCGCCGTTTCGGCCGATGGTGGCCAGAATCTCTTGCGCGGGTGGGACGAAATCGGTCTCGGTCGCCTTCAACTCGTGGTTGCGTGTGTAGAGATAGCTCTTGGTCGAACCGGAATGGTCGTTGAACGTGACGCAGGGCGAGATAACGTCGAGCAGCGCGAGGCCCTTGTGCGCCAGCGCGGCTTTGAGAATCGGCACAAGCTGCTCTTTATCGCCTGAGAAGCCGCGAGCGACGAACGTTGCTCCGATCGAGAGCGCCAGCAGCACAGGGTCGATAGGCGCCATTTCGTTGGGCTCGCCGCGCTTGCTTTTCGAACCGACATCGGCAGATGCGGAGAACTGACCCTTGGTGAGGCCATAGACGCCGTTGTTCTCGATTACATAGACCATGCGGACGTTGCGGCGGATGGCATGGCACATGTGGCCGATGCCGATTGAGAGCGAATCGCCATCGCCGGAGATTCCGATATAGGTGATGTCGCGGTTGGCGGCAGCCGCGCCGGTCGTGACGGCGGGCATGCGGCCATGCGCGGAGTTGAATCCGTGCGCGCCATTCACAAAGTAGGCGGGAGTTTTCGACGAGCAGCCAATGCCGCTCATCTTGGCGAGCAGGTGCGGCGGCATGGAGATCTCCCAAAGCGCGCGCACGATGGCGGCCGTGATGGAATCGTGACCGCAGCCCGCGCACAAGGTGGACATCGAGCCTTCGTAATCGCGAATGGTGAGGCCGAGCTGGTTGCGTTGCAGGCTCGGATGAGTGGCGACGGGCTTAGCGATGGATGGCAACGTTAGTTCTCCAATTGACTGACGATTCCGTCCACCACGTGACGCGCACTCAGCGGGAATCCGCCGTATACCAACACGGATCGAAGCCGGTTCTTGGGCACGCAAGTCTCGAGCGTAAGCAAAGACCGGAGCTGTGCATCGCGATTCTGCTCGACGATGAAGCAGACATCGTGCTCGTAGAGAAAAGCTTCGACGCTCGCATGAAACGGGAAGCCGCGCACGCGCATATAGTTGGCGCGAATGTCGCGGGCGGCCAGCAGATCGAGCGCTTCGCGTACCGCCGGATCACAGCCGCCGAGCGAGATGACGCCGAACCGGGCGTCCTCACGGCGCTCGACTTCGGGTAAGGGAACAAAGTTCGCCGCGGCCTTCTGCTTGCGCGCCAGGCGATCCACCACTTCCTGGTATTCGCTCGGTGTCTCGGTATAGGCGCCGAACTTGTTGTGCCCGGACCCGCGGGTCACGTATGCGCCATGGGCATGGACACCCGGAAGGGTGCGCGCTGCGACCTGGTTCTCGTCTTCGCCGAAGTACCGATAGAACTTAGGCAGACGCTCGAGTTCCTGTTCCGACAACACACGGCCGCGATCCGGCCGATACGAATCGTCCCAGGCGAGGCGCTGCGCCACCCAATCGTTCATGCCGATATCCAGATCGGAAAGCATAATCACTGGGGTTTGAAAACGCTCGGCTAGATCGAAGGATTGCACCGCGAAATCGAAGCACTCTGACGGATTGCTGGGAAACAGCAGAATATGCTTCGTATCGCCGTGCGAAGCGTAGGCGCACTCCATCAAATCGGCCTGTTGGGTGCGAGTGGGCATGCCGGTGGAAGGCCCGACACGCTGCACGTCGATTACAACCGCCGGAATCTCGGAATAGTAGGCGAGACCGAGCAGCTCATTCATCAGCGAAATGCCGGGTCCTGCGGTAGAGGTGAATGCACGCGCGCCAGTCCAGGATGCGCCGATGACCATTCCGATGGCGGCCAACTCGTCTTCGGCTTGCAGGATCACGTAATTATTGCGGCCGGTCTCCGGATCGCGGCGGTATTTCTCGCAGAACTGCCGGAACGCGTCCATGACGGAAGTCGCAGGCGTAATCGGATACCAGGCGGCCACGGTCGCGCCCGCGTAAATGCAGCCAAGCGCTGCGGCGGTGTTGCCGTCGATCAGGATCTTATCGTGATTTTCATCCATCTTTTCTAGATGGATTGGCAGCGGGCACTCGAAATGCTGTTTGGCGTGATCGTGGCCGAGCTGGAGCGCGCGGCGGTTGGATTCGCGCAGCGCTTTTTTGCCGGCGAAGCGCTCATCAAGCAGCTCTTCGACAATCTGCATGTCAATATTCAACAACGCCACCAGCGAGCCCGCATAGGCGATGTTCTTCATCAGTATGCGGGCGCGGGAATCCTGGAACGCTTCATTGCACATGCGCGCGAGCGGCACCGGTAGAAAGTGAATATCGTCGCGATGAAGAGCGCTGTCGAGCGGCCACGTGGAATCGTAGAGCACATAACCGCCGGGCCGCACTTCCTGAATGTCGCGCGCGTAGGTCTGGGCGTTCATAGCAATCATCAGGTCGTAATCGAGTGCGCGGGCCGTGTAGCCGTCCTGATTCACTCGAATCTCATACCAGGTGGGCAGCCCTTGAATGTTCGAAGGAAACAGATTCTTGCCCGAGACCGGAATGCCCATCCGAAAAATGGCCTGCATAATGAGCCCGTTCGCGCTTGCAGACCCGGTTCCGTTGACATTCGCCAGTTTAAAGGCGAAATCGTTTATGCAGTTAGGCTGTGGGTGCACGCCGCTTTGTCTTAAACTCCTTGGGCCTGCACACATGCCTCGAGGCCTGCATAGGAAATGAGAAGCTCGAATTTTTGCATGTCCCAGGCCGCCGTGGGACAGCGCTCAGCGCACAGGCCGCAATGGACGCACACGTCTTCGTCCTTGGCCATAATTCTTCCGGTCTGCGGCAGCGCCGAAGAGACATAGAGCGCTTGCTCCAGGTTCGCGGCGGGCGCGGAGAGGCGCGTGCGCAAATCCAATTCTTCACCATCGCGCGTAATGGTGAGGCATTGAACCGGGCAGATGTCGATGCACGCGTCGCATTCGATGCAAAGCTTCGGCGTAAACGCTGTTTCGATATCGCAGTTGAGACACCGCTCCACTTCGCGCGCCGTCTGCTCGGCGGTGAAGCCGAGCTCGACTTCGATGTTCAATTTTTCGAAGCGCTCCACCAGATCCACGTGCTGCATCTTCTGCCGCGTCGCGGGATTGTAATCGTTGTGATAGCTCCACTCGCTCAATCCCATCTTCTGGCTGACCAGGTTCATGCCCTGCGGCGGGCGTTCGCCGATGGAGATATTTTGGCAGTAATTGTGGATGGAAATTGCTGCCTGATGCCCATGCTCGACAGCCCAGATGATATTTTTCGGTCCAAATGCCGCATCGCCGCCGAAGAAAACACCAGGGCGGGTGGATTGCATGGTCGATTCATTCACCAGCGGTACGTCCCACTTGTCAAACTCGATTCCGATATCGCGCTCGATCCATGGGAAGGCGTTCTCCTGCCCAATGGCGAGGATCACGTCGTCGGCCGGAAGAAAAACTTCATCGAGAGTGCGCGAACGCTTGGCATCCGCGTCCCACTCCAGCCGTTCGAAAAGCATGCCCTTTAAAGCGCCGTCTTCGATAACAAAATTTTTTGGGGCATAGTTGATGATGATCTCGACGCCCTCTTCTTCGGAGTCTTCCAGCTCCCAGGGCGAGGCCTTGAAGAAGCGGCGCGGGCGGCGCGCCATCACTTTGATGTCTTTCCCACCCAGTCTGCGCGAGGACCGGCAGCAGTCCATCGCAGTGTTGCCGACACCGATGATCAGCACGCGCTCACCTATCGAATCAATGTGGCCGAACGCAATCGACTCCAGCCAATCGATGCCGATGTGAATGCGATCGGTATCGTGGCGGCCGGGAATCTCGAGATCCTTGCCTCGCGGCGCGCCGCTGCCGACGAATACGGCATCATAGCCTTCGTCTTCGAACCGCGCACAACGGGCACCAGACGCCCTGTGCGCTCCAGAATCGAGCAGAGCCTGCATGCTTTCGATCGGCGAACTGTAGCGAATATCTACGTGCCTATTGCTCTCGCGGCCCAGGTTCAGGATCAGGTCGATTTCTTCGGTCAGGACACGCTCCGGAAGCCGGAACGCGGGGATGTTGGAGCGCATCAGCCCACCGGGCTTGTCCTGTTTTTCGAAGATTGTGATCTCATAGCCCAGCGGCAACAGGTCATTCGCGACCGTAAGAGAAGCGGGTCCGGCGCCGATGCAAGCGATACGCCTGCCGTTCTTCGCTTCGGGAATGCGCGGCAACAGATGGGAGATTTCACCGCGCAAATCGGCAGCCACGCGCTTCAGCCGGCAGATGGCTACCGGCTTGCCGTCCAAGCGGCCGCGCCGGCAAGCGGGCTCGCACGGGCGATCGCATGTTCGTCCTAGAATCGCGGGAAAAACGTTCGATTCTCGGTTCAACATGTAGGCATCCGTGTAGCGGCCTTGGGCGATGAGCCGGATGTATTCAGGGACGTTGGTATGCGCGGGGCAGGCCCACTGGCAATCCACGACCTTGTGGAAGTAATCAGGATTCTGGACGTCAGTCGGTTTCACGCACACTCGTGGCCAGCTACGTGGGGCCAATTAACTGGTGTTGGGTATTGATTATATCAAGTTATCGCGCTGCGAGAGTGATTTGTGTGGAGGTTCACGCCATCGCGGGTTGGATATCTGGGTCAACGCGTACGTTCAAATGTCCGAGCCAAGCCGACCGGGAACTCGGAGGGATGAAAGCGCGTCACTAGACCGATGCGGGCAGCGATGTTGGTGATGGCTGTTTGGGTCTCAAGTATTTCGGGAAGTGTTGCGGGACAGGATGTGCTTACTTGGCACAACGATGTCGCGCGGACGGGGCAGAACGTGCGGGAATCGGCGCTCACACCCACAAGCGTCAACACGAAGACGTTCGGCAAGTTGTTTGTCATTGCGGTTGACGGAAAAGTCGATGCGGAACCGTTATACATACAGGGGCTGCAGATGCCAAATCGGGGAGCGCGGAACGTGTTGTTCGTCGCGACTGAGCACGACAGCGTGTACGCGTTCGATGCGGATTCGGGACAGGAGTTCTGGCACGTGCGGTTGCTGCGGGAGGGCGAAACCACGTCCGACAACCGCAACTGCAGCCAGATTACACCGGAGATCGGGATTACAGCGACGCCGGTGATCGATCGGCAACAGGGGCCACATGGCTTACTCTATGCCGTCGCGATGACTAAAGATGCGCAGGGGCAGTACCGGCAGAGGCTGCATGCGCTCGATTTGCAGAGCGGCGCAGAACAGCTTGGGGGGCCGGTGGAGATCCGGGCTACCTACGCGGATGCGCCGCCGTTCGATCCGAAACAGTATGCCGAACGGGCTGCGCTGCTGTTGGTGAACCGCACACTTTATTTGACGTGGACTTCGCATTGCGACATCGGCCGTTACAACGGCTGGGTGATGGCGTACGATGCGAGCACTATGAAGCAAAAGTCGGTGCTGAATCTGACGCCGAGCGGCAATGAAGGCGCGATCTGGCAGTCTGGCGCGGGACCGGCGGCCGACTCGCAAGGGAACGTTTACGTGATGTTGGGCAACGGCGATTTCGATACGACCCTGAACGCGAAAGGATTCCCGGCACAGGGCGACTTCGGGAATTCATTCCTGAAGATCAGTGAGATAAAGGGCCGGCTGCAGGTTGCCGATTACTTCACAATGTCTGAGGTGCAGACGGAGAGCGACAACGACGACGACCTGGGTTCGGGCGGCCCAGTGGTGCTGCCGGATATGCTCGACGCCCGCGGAAGGGTTCGCCGTCTCGTGGCGGGAGCTGGGAAGGATCTGAACATTTATCTGCTGGATCGGGAGGCGATGGGGAAGTTCAACGCGAAGGGAAACAGCATCTATCAAGAGCTGCCGAAGGCGTTCAAGCACAAATTTGCGAGACCAATCCCGGCGTATTTCAACGGCAGCCTTTACTACGCCTCGACAGACGACCCGCTGCGGCAGTACCGATTCCGAAATGCGCAGCTAGTGCCGGAGCCAGCTTCGCAGACATCGATGAAGTTTGTGTATCCCGGGGCGGCCCCGAGTGTTTCGGCAAATGGAACGCACGATGGCATTGTTTGGGTGCTAGAGAACAAAGATCCGGCGGTACTGCATGCCTACGACGCAAACGACATGTCGCGAGAACTGTACAACAGCGACCAGGCGTGGTTTGGAAGAGATCATTTCGGCGCGGGGAACAAGTTCATTACGCCGATGATTGCGAACGGCAAAGTGTACGTAGGGACGCGAAATGGCGTGGGAGTGTTCGGATTATTGGGGAACAAGTAGCGATTGCCGCTCGTCTTGTCAAACTAGGAGAGCCATCGTACTTTCCTAGATAGACTAGGAGCAAAACCAAATCTATGGCCAAAGCAGCGGAAATATTACCGGGCACGCTGGACATGTTGATTTTAAAGGCAGTATCCCTGAATCCATTGCACGGTTATGGAGTGCTGCTGCGGATACGCCAGATTTCCGGCGATGCGATTGAAATTCCTCAGGGGTCGTTATATCCGGCGCTATATCGGTTGGAACATCAGGGGCTCATCACGGCGGAGTGGGGGCAGAGCGAGAACAACCGGAAGGCGAAGTATTACACGCTGACGGCGGCAGGCCGGCGGCGGTTGCGCGATGAGACCGCGGGGTGGAAGCGGTTGACGTTGGCGATTGATGCAGCACTGAATACCACCGATGTAGAGGAGGGCT
>Ga0210385_10000904_pt1 | contig 18874 bp, 17 predicted proteins | sample IncBWH26OmetaG_FD_160107 | JGI IMG/M metagenome (GOLD analysis project Ga0210385, IMG submission 160107) | Forest soil microbial communities from Barre Woods Harvard Forest LTER site, Petersham, Massachusetts, United States - Inc-BW-H-26-O ...
CAGCGGACCGCGCCCTGCTCCGTGCCGGCCGCGTCGTCCATCACCGACACGCCGGTTATCGTGAGCGGAGGCAGCGCGACGCGGACGCCCGCAACGTCCGCGTCGCCGACTTCGAGCTCGCCTTCGCGCGACTCAGCCAGGACGAGCAAACCATGCTCGCCGCTCTCTACCGCGACCGCCTCGACTACTCGACGGCCGCAAGCCTCCTGCAGCTCTCCACGCGCACGCTCGCGTACAAACTCCCCGCCGCCCGCCAGCACCTAGCCCAAATCCTCGACCGCCTCGACCTGCTGTGAGCTTGAATTCCTATTAAAAGGTGGAATTCGTGGTCAATGTTGATCAGAAGTCCGTTTCCACCAGGACTAAGGTTGCTTTAGGACCTCCCAAAGACAGGAGATGCAACGATGCTCCGCGCAACTCTATCCGCTTTCCCGCACCGTAAGAACAGGGATGGCTCTTACGACGCGATCTGCACTCAGTGCTTTCAGACTGTTGCGTCCGCCTCAGACGAATCGGACCTTGCCGCGTTCGAAAATGCCCATGTCTGCGATCCGGAGAACCAATTCGCGGCCAGCCAAGTCCGCCTGAAGTTCTATCAACCGCGCAAGCTCCAGACGGTGCAATAAGAAGCGCCAACGAGCTCCCCCAGAGGCGTCCCGGCAATCCCCCTCCGGGGCGCAGCCCCAATCGACGGCCATAGATAGCCTCGGACCATCCCTGCAACAAGCTCCCGCATCCAATTTCGATGGGAAGAACGGGTTCCCCGGCCCTCCTCCCTCCCTGGAATCGACCCTTCATGGCAGCGAACCCTGCTCCAAACCGGGTCCTCGTCGTCGACGACGAACACATCGTCGCGGACACGCTCGTCCAGATCCTGAAGGCAAGAGGCTTCGATGCCCGCGCAGCCTACAGCGGCGAAGAAGCCGCAGAACTGTCACTCACGTGGGCACCGGACGCAGTCATCACCGACGTGCTGATGGGTCCGATGGACGGCGCTTCGCTGGCAATTTACCTGTCTCAGGCGCTCCCAAACTGTAAGGTGCTCCTGATATCGGGACACCCCGCCACCGTCGATCTCCTGAACGCAGCAAAAAATCAAGGCCACGAGTTCCCCATTCTGGCGAAGCCGGTTCCACCAGACGAAATCCTCAACTTCCTCGGCCCCTCCACCGCCATCGCAGAAGCTTGAGCAGCGAAGTTCAGGCCACCGCCCCAGCTTCATCGCCACAGGACGCCGCGCAAAAGCCATAGATATACCCAGCCTCTACGCGGTTGGCCTCGTGTACGCTGCGCGGCCGCGCGTCCACGCGCGCTCATGCTTCGCGCTCCCTGTGTCCGTGCGTCTCGCTTGCACTCGGCCGTCCTGTCTGGGCCCCGCTCCGGCGCGCGGCGGGCTGCGGTCGCTGCGCGTGGGTGCTCGCGCCCGATCCACGCCGCGCGTACGCGCCGTTTTCATTCACTGGTGAGTGAGCCGCATCGCTCCGGCCATGCGGCGCGCGATGACCCGAGCGCGCCGCCCCTACGCTCCCCACCGGCGGCCTCGGCCCACCGCTGCACGCTGCGCGTTCCGCTCCCGCCTCGGCCCGCGCGCACCTCGCCTGCTTGCCCGTCGCGCTAAGGCTCGCGCTGCGCGCTCGCGGCGCTCGGGCTCGCATTGGCTCGGGCTTCGGCGCGCGACCAGCAACCGCGCGCGCCGGTGAAGAACCCCGGGGCCCCCGGCGCACAGGTCCACGTGCGTGGGGTGGTCAAAGACCCGGCCGCGCTCGACGCGCGGCCCCATGCCACCCATCCGCCACAACCCACCAGCGCACTTAAACCCGCGTCACGCTTGCCGATCCGCAACAAACAGAAGCCCACCCACCCCACCCATGCCCAACGCGTGATATCACCCGCGATACCAAAATTCTGAGTGACTTCAATCACATCCAATCGACCCATTTCGGCAGCAGACTCTCTCCATCAACAAAAAACAGACAAGAGGTACGGGCCCATGAACACCACGCTTTTGCTGCAAAAGCTCATGCAGATCGAGAATGTCGTCGGCATACTCGAGCCAGTTGAGGTTCGCAGGATGCTTATAGGAGTCGAAGATTATTTGCTGGAGATACAGAGATCTTCAGTCGACCGCTCTGCGGTCAACCATCGCACAATCCCAGGCTCACTCCTGCCGGCCGTCACGAGGTTTGCACTATGACACTCTCAGGCACCATGTGCTTCAACGACCTCACCCGAGAGAGCCTGCAACTCATCCTCGCTTTCGAAGCTGCCCACGTCGGCGGTCTCACATTCAACTATGAAGACGAGGACGCGAAAGTCACCATCCGCTGGCACAAATTTAACGAACTCACCGCCCTCATTCATCTAGCAGCAGAGATCGAGGTGCGGCCCCGCAAAAAAGAGCTCAACCACGCCACGGCTCGCTAATTCTTGCGCGCGATCAAGGCGCTTCGATTCTCTCCGCCCGCTGCGCGGCGCTCCGCGGCCTTGACTCGGCGCGCACCTCTCCAGCTATCCGGGCTATGGTGTGGATTGAGTTCGGGCGCTGTGCACACGAGTGTCCAGCTCGTCGATCAGTTCGCGAATCTCGCGCACCAGCACGAAGCGCCTGCGCTTCGCGCTCTCTCTGCGTAACTGCGGAACGGCCTTGTCACTCGCCATCTCTCGCAGAAACGCGCACTCTCGCCGCAGCAGCTCCAACCGCGTACGACGACTCTGAACCTCGAAGAACATGGGAGCCATACTTTGCGCCTCAGGCGGACGGCTGCGCGCCCGCCAATTCTCTATTCAGCTCGCGGATCGACGCCACCAAGTAGACATAGCGCCTCATCGATTCCTGCTTTTGATCCGGTGCCAGGACGGAGCCCTGCAGCTCGCGAATCCGGCAGATTTTCTCCAACTGGTGCAGCCGAAGCAGCGCGAGCAGGAAGTGGTACCGGAGCTTATCAACGAATTCCATAAGCAGCCTGCAACTTTCTCAGGAAAGCCCACCCGGGCGGGCAGGCTCCCCTTGTGCAGCAAAAAGGGGAACCACTCGCTCCAAATTACCTCGCGCGCGACATTCCGCAAGTGTTCTCCATCACCACGCAACGCCGTCCAGCCCGCACCTCGCCAGGGCACTGCCGCGCGCTCACGCGCGCGGCCCAATTCCGTCCCGACATTCCCACAACGGTCCATCACTTCGGTACTGTCTCGAAGCGATGCACTCGTGCGCACGCGCACAGACCATGCGTGCTATGCTGTGGTGTCCGTGCTGGAAAGGCGCTATGCAGCAAGGACAAGGGTTAGGCGAGTGCAGTTGGTGTCCACGCAAAAAAGTGGTAACCTGCTGACACTTGCCGGAACACCGGGAAGTGCTTGATTAGAAAACCGGCCTGCAAAGCAGGTGCAGTGGTCAACGCTGGATGAACCAACATTCATTGAACAGGGGCTCGACTCGTTAATTAAGGTTCTGTGTGCCGTGTCCGCCAGTCCGGAATGCCTAAGGAACCGCGGAGAGCTCCACCGTCTTAGGACGGGTTCACCAGCGCATCACTCACGGCCCAGTGGGTCGGATTTCTATTTTCTGCACTGCCCAAACCTTTATCCTTTGTAATTAGTGCATCCCGTCCTCTTCCACATCGGTCCCTTTCTCATTCCAGCCTATGGCGTCATGGCCGCCGTCGGCGTTCTCCTCGCGCTCGGCCTCGCCCTCCGCACCGCGCGCATCGTCCGCATCAATCCCAATCACCTCTGGAACCTCTGCATCGTGGCCCTCTTTTCCGCCATCGCCGGTTCACGCCTCTTCCTCATCGTTCTCAACTGGACCATCGTTCGCAGTCATCCCGCGTGGCTTCTCAGTCTCGCCATGATTCACCATCCGCTGCTTGCTGCCATCAGCACTGTCATCGCCCTTGCAGTCGCCATACCTCTCGCGCGCAAACAGCATTTGCCCTTCCGCAACACCGCCGACGCTCTCGTCGCGCCTCTGGCTGTCGGTCTGGCCTTCGAGCAACTCGGCGCGCTGCTTTCCGGTGCAGGCTTCGGCACGCCCTCCACCGCGCCTTGGGCCGTCGTCTACACCCATCCCCTCGCTGCTCGATGGAGCGGCGCTCCACTTTTCGTTCCCCTCCATCCCGTGCAAGCCTACGCCGCGCTCGCATTCTTCGTCATTGCGCTCGCCCTTTGCCTTGCGCTGCATCGTCCCCGTCCTCGCGGAGATATCGCCGGCTTCGCGCTGCTCGCCTTCGGCGCAACCCTCTACTTCACTGAGTTCTGGCGCGATCCTGAAGGTCGCGGCGCCTTTTTCCACGGTGCACTCGACGCGCCGCAACTCGTGGCCATCGCTCTCGTCCTCGCCGGCACTTTATTCTTGCTCCAGCGGTCCGCGCCCCAATTGCCAATTGCACCCGCTTTCACCGCTGAGGCTCACCATGACTGACGCCCGCACCATCGACGTACCCTCCGAAGCCGCCGGCCAGCGCCTCGACCACTTCCTCGCCACGCAACTTGAAGGCGTGAGCCGTTCCCGTGTCCAGTTGCTTCTCGATCAAGGCGATGTCCTCGTCAACGACGCGCACGTCAAGGCTTCCCACAAGCTCCGCGGCGGCGAACACATCGTCATCACCGGCGAGCCCCATCCCGCGCCCCTCAAGGCCATCCCAGAAAACATTCCCCTCGACGTCGTCTACGAGGACTCCGACCTCGCCGTCATCAACAAGCCCGCCGGCATGATGGTCCACTCCGGATCCGGTCAGAATGAAGATGCACGCAGTCGCGGCACGCTCGTCAACGCGCTCCTTCATCGCTTTCAAAAACTCTCGTCCACGGGCGGCGACCTCCGTCCCGGCATCGTGCATCGCCTCGACAAAGACACCAGCGGCCTCATCCTCGTCGCCAAAAATGACGCCGCCCATGCCGGCCTCGCCGAAAAGTTTTCCGCGCATCACATTCGCAAAACCTACATCGCCCTCGTCCACGGGCACCTCGCAAAACCCAAAGGCACCATCAATTCCCCCATCGGCCGTGACGTCCTGCGTCGCACCCGCATGACCACACGCGCTACCGAAAACCCACGCTCCGCCGTCTCTCACTACGAAGTGATCCGCGCTCTCACAACGCCCTACGGAAAATTCAGCCTCGTCCGGGTTCGCATTGAAACCGGCCGCACCCACCAGATTCGCGTGCATATGGCTTCCCTCGGACACCCCGTTGTCGGCGACACCCTCTATGGCGCTGCCGGCCAACTCTCCCTGCAGACAGAGCCCGCGCCCAAACGCCGCAAAGCCGAACCGGAAAAACTCCGCCTCGGCCGCAATTTCCTCCACGCCGCCCAGCTCGAATTCGATCACCCCCGCACCGGCAAGCCCCTCCATCTCGAGTCGCCGCTGCCCCCCGCCCTCGACGCATTTCTTGCCCGCCTCGAGGCCGGCCGTCCCACCGGGCCCCGATGAAAACGCTTCGTCTCTGGGACTTGGCCGAACCCCCGCCGCCAATACCGGCGGTAACTTGCCAGGGGAAGGCCATTGATAGAATAAGGAAGCTATGACTCAAAAGCTGTCTGTCCTGGCGCTGGCAACGCTGATGTCGATTCACGCCCTGCACGCGCAACAACCTGCTGCTCCACCGGCGCAGCCTTCCGCAGCCCAGCCGCCTGCAACACCCCCTGCCGCCGCGCCCGACTCCCAGCAGCCCGGCCAGGCCGGCGATCCAAACGCGCCAGAAGCCCCGACCTTCCGTTTCGGCGTCAATGAAGTCAATCTCATCTTCACCGTCACCGACAAGCACGGCCACTACATTCCCAACCTCAAGCTCAGCGATTTCGCCCTTCTCGACGACCAAAAGGCTCCCGAGCGCGTCACCTCGTTCCGCCAGCAGATCAACCTGCCCCTCCGCGTCGGCATCGTCATCGACGCCAGCACCTCCATCCGCTCGCGCTTCCAGTTCGAGCAGCAGTCGGCCACCGAGTTCCTTCTCGAAATTCTCAAGTCCCGCAGCGATCGTGCCTTCGTCATGGGCTTCGACGTCACGCCCACCGTCACCCAGGACTGGACCAACAACATCGACGGCCTCGAAACCGGCATCAATAAACTCCGCCCCGGCGGCGGCACCGCGCTCTTCGATGCCGTCTACACTGCTTGCCGCGACAAACTTCTCTCCGAGCGCGGCCAGGAACCCGTCCGCAAAGCCATGATCCTCATCTCCGACGGCGACGACAACCAGAGCCGCGTTCACGCAGATGAGGCCACCAAAATGTGCCAGCGCGCCGAAACCATCATCTACGCCATCAGCACCAACTGGACTCCAAGCCGCGGCAAGGGCGACGACGTCCTCACCCGCATGTCCGAAGATACCGGCGGCGAAGTCTTCTTCCCGCCCTCCGTCGAAGAAATGTCCACAAGCTTCAAGAGCATTGAAGAAGAGCTGCGCAGCCAATACGCGCTCACCTATATCCCCGCTGACTTCAAAGCCAACGGAGCTTTCCGGCCCATCTACCTCTATTGCAACGACCGTCACTACACCGTCCGCGCCCGTAAAGGCTACTTCGCTCCGCGCGAATAGCGCTTCCCGGTTGCATTGCCTCACGATCCTTCCGCGTTCCTGCGGAAGGATCCTGCTTTTATGGCTTCCGCTCTCCCGTTTCCGAACTCCCGCCCTCCGCCGTTCCCATTCCGCACTCGCCGCCAACTTTGCCTTTCTCTTTTCGCGCCTCTTCCCGCATCTCCGCGATCAAATAAAGCAGTGAGCCATTCGCTCCGGGGAAGGGAACTCGCTTGATTCGCCAGGCCATCTCGTGCGACGTCTGCGGCGCTGACATGCAGCAGTCTCACCATTGGTTCGTCGCTTACAACCATGCAGAAGAACTGCGCGTCACCCGTTGGAGCGCGCGCATCCGCTCCCGCGCCGGCGTCAAACACCTGTGCGGGCAAACCTGCCTTCACAAACTTGTCGATGAATTTCTTGCCCGTACCCTCGCCGGCCGCGCATCCACGTCTGTCCAGCCGGAAGGTCCTCGCCACGAACTCACACGCAGTCCTCGAACCGGCGCCAACCTGCTCGCGCCCACCGCGCATCTCGTCCCGTCCCGCCAGGCCGCCACAATCTGCGAGCCCTACCTCGACGAGTTCGAATCCTCTGCGCGCCTCATCTCTTCCAGAGATTCCGCCGAAACCAGCCCGCCGTTGCCTCTGCCGTCCTCCCCGTCGCCCCTCAATGACCGCTCCGCTGCATGGAAGCGTGAACAGGCCCGCATCCAGGCCGAATCTCGCTCCCAGCTGAGCCGCGCCCGCTCCATCGCCTAACCCTCGATTTCTAATCCCTGGCCCTTCGTTCCCTGCCTTTTCGTCCCTGTTCCCTGGTCGCTCGTCTCTATTCCCTCGTCCCTGTCTTCTCCAGCATCTTCAGCAGTCCTGCCTCGTCCAGCACCGGCACCTTCAGTTCCTGCGCCTTGTCCAGTTTCGATCCCGCTTCTTCCCCCGCAACCACGTAGTTGGTCTTCTTGCTCACCGACCCCGACACTTTTCCGCCCGCCGCCTCAATCTTTTCTTTCGCCTCTTCGCGGCTCAGGTTCGGCAGCGTTCCCGTTAGCACAAACGTGAGTCCCGCCAGTTGCGTCGACCGCTGTTTTTTCTCCGCGGTCATGTCCACGCCCGCTGCCCGCAAATGCTCCACGAGTTCGCGATTCTTCTTCTGCGCAAAAAACTCCAGAATCGCTTCCGAAATCCTCGGGCCCACTTCTTCCACGCGTTCCAGCTCGTCTTTGCCCGCCGCCATCACCGCATCAATCGATCCGAACTCCTCGGCCAGCAGCTCCGCCGTCCGCTCGCCCACAAACCGGATCCCCAGGCCCATCAGCACCCGCGCCAACCCTGCCTTCTTCGAGCGGTCAATCTCATCCTTCAGTGTCGTCGCCGACTTCTCCGCAAATCGCTCCATCTCTGCAAGCTGCTTCACCGTCAGCTTGTAGAGATCGGCCACGCTCTTCACCATGCCGCGCTCCAGCAGTTGCTGCACGGCCGAATCGCCCAGGCCTTCAATATTCATCACCCCGCGCGCCCCGAAATGCAGCAGGCTCTCGCGCAACTTCGCCGGGCAATCCGCATTTACGCAGCGATGATCCGCCTCACCTTCCGCGCGCACCACATCGCTTCCACACTCCGGACACTTCTTCGGAAACTCAAACGTCCGCGTCCCCCGCGGGTGTTCCTTGTCCTCAATCACCTCGGCAACTTTGGGAATCACATCGCCGCCGCGCTCCACCTTCACCCAGTCGCCAATCTTCAGCCCCATGCGTTCGATAAAGTCCGCATTGTGCAGCGTCGCCCGGCTTACCGTCGTGCCGCCAATGAACACCGGCGTCAGCATCGCAGTCGGCGTCAGCTTGCCCGTCCGCCCTACCGTGATCAGGATGTCGTGCATCTGTGTGATTCCGGCCTTGGCCGTGAACTTGTAGGCAATCGCCCACCGTGGCGCGCGGCCCGTGTACCCCAGCCGTTGCTGCGTCGCGTGAGCATCCACCTTCAGCACCACGCCATCAATTTCATATCCCAGCGTCGCCCGCTGCCCTTCGGCCTTCTCGATGAACTGCATCATGTCGTCCACCGTGTGCGCATGCCCCCGGTGCGGATTCACGCGGAATCCGAGAGCCGTCAGCGCATCCAGCGTTGCGCCCTGTCCCGCCGCCAGGTACTCGCCATCCACCAGCAAAAAATACCCAAAGAACACCAGCCCACGCTGCGCCACAATGCTCGGCTCCAGCGTGCGCAACGTTCCCGCCGCGGCATTCCGCGGATTCACCGCCGGCGCCAGCCCCTGCTTCTCGCGTTCCTCATTCATCTTGTGGAACGCCTTTTCCGGCATCACCACTTCGCCGCGTACTTCAAATGTTTGAGGAATCTTTGCTCTCTTCAAATGAGCTGCAGAAATGCTGATCGGCACGCTCCGAATCGTTCGCAGATTCGTCGTCACGTCTTCGCCAATCTGTCCATCGCCGCGCGTCAGCCCATCCACCAGCCGCGCTCCGCCATTTTCTGCAGGACCGTAGTGCAGCGCCACGCTCAACCCATCCAGCTTCAGCTCGACCGTGTACTCCACCGGCAGATTGCCCGCCAGTTCCCGCACCCGCCGACTCCACTCGCCCAGTTCTTCTGCGTTGTACGCGTTGTCCAGGCTCAGCATCGGCCGCGAATGCGTCGCCTTCTTGAATCCTTCCGCTGGCCTTCCTCCTACCCGTTCGGATGGGGAATCCGCTGAATGCAGTTCAGGATGCTCCGCCTCCAGCCCCTTCAGCTCACGCATCAGCGCGTCGTACTCCGCATCTGAAATCGCCGGCGCATCCATCACGTAATACAGGTGCTCATGCCGCCGCAGCTCCTCCCGCAGCGCCTCCACGCGCTTCCGCGCCTTCTCGAGTTTTGCCTTCTCGTCCATGCGCTGGATTCTATCGGTTTCCCCCCACCGCGGATCAGCGATTGCCGGCTCGCTGACTTGCCGCCACCGTGAGTTGCGGCTCCCCGCCGCAATGGTCCGCTACTATGGTTGCCAGCGCATATATGGAGCCTGTCACGCACTTTCTCACCGGCGCCTGCATCGGCCGCGCCGGCCTCAACCGCAAAACCGCCTACGCCACCCTTGCCGCTGTCCTTGCCGCTGAGGCCGCCGACCTCGACATCCTCTGGAGCCTGGCTGGCCCCGTCGAAAACTTGAAACACCACCGCGGCATCACCCACACCTTCATCGCCATCCCCGTCGTCGCCGCCGTCATCACCGGCGCCGTCTGGCTCTTCCACCGCTGGCGCGAAGGCCGGCGAAAAGACCGCGCCGTAATTCTCGAGCACAACCAGACTCCGCCCATCGCGCTGCCGCAGCCCGTGAGCTGGCTCTGGGTCTACTTCTCCGCATTCCTCGCTGCCTCCAGTCACATCCTTCTCGACTGGACCAACAACTACGGCGTCCGTCCCTTCTTCCCATTCAACCCGCGCTGGTACGAGGGCAGCTTCGTCTACATCGCCGAACCCGTTCTCTGGGCTCTTCTGCTTTCCGCCGTCATCTTCCCTTGGCTCTTCGGGCTCGCCGATCGCGAAATCGGCGTTCGCCGTTCCTCTTTCAAAGGGCGCGGCTGGGCCATCTTCGCCCTCTCCGGAATGATCGGTCTCTGGTGCTGGCGCTGGGCCGAACACGCCCAGGTGCTCGCTATGCTCCAGACCACCCAGGTCTCCGCAGCGCCCATCACGCGCATCGCCGTCGAACCCTATCCCGTCAACCCCTTTCACTGGCACGCCATTCTCGAAACACCTGCCTACTACCAGACCGCCGAAGTCAACACCCTCAACGGCTCCATCGACAGCGATCCTCAGCGCAATGTCCTCTACAAACCCACCGACACGCCCGCCATCGAAGCCGCCAAGCGCACCCCGCTCGGCCAGGCGTATCTCGACTGGGGCAGTTGGGCCGTGGTCCGCGACATCGGCCAATATCCACTCCCTGGCCTCGATCCGCCGCAGCTCCCACCCGGTCGCACGTGGACCACGGTGGAGTTCTCCGACCTCCGCTTCGCTTATGGCATTCGAGGCATCGGCCGCACCACTGGCTCTTCGCCGCTCGATGCCTGGGTCTACATCATCGATGGCAGCGAAGACGCCGGCGAAATCCTCAACGGCCGCGCCCAAAAGTAGTCCACTCGCCTCCGCACAAAAAAGCGGGAAGGGAATCATCCCCTCCCGCTTTCGTTTCTGCCCTCTCTCCCTCTCACTGCTTCAAATATTTCTCTCGTAGCAGCTCCACCGACCGCTTCGGATCGAGATTGTGCCGGCGTCCATCCGCGCTTGCCGTCGTGCCGTCCACCATGAGCCCGATCGTTTCTTCCGGCGTCAGCTTCGGGTCCAGCGCGATCAGCTTCGCCGCCAGGTTCGCAGCATTCGGCGATGCCATCGACGTTCCCGACATCTGCAGCTTCGCGCCTCCCGGCACCACTGACTCCACGTGGTACCCGTTTGCGTCCACCCGCACCGTCGGCCCGTAGCTCGTAAAGCTGGCCTCGTCGCCGGCCTGGTCCACCGCCCCCACCGCCAGAATATTGGGCAGCTTGAACCCCGAGGGAATCATGTCGTTAAAGCTGCTGTCGCTGTCCGCGTTTCCTGCCGAACAGATAAACAAAATCTCCGGCGCGCTCTTGATTGCGTTATACAGCCCCTCGCGTTCAATGCCGAAAAGCTTCGCCGCCATCGCCTTCCGATCCGCCGCATCCTTACCCATTCCGTTCTTTTCCAATGCCTGTTCGTCGTCCTGCGGTCCTCCGCCCCAGCTCATATTCACAACGCGAATATGGTTCGCGCGAAACCAGTCAACATATGCCTGGAAGTCCTCCGCGTCGCGTTTTGAAAGCTCTTCGCTCGGAGCCAGCGGGACATTGTGCCAGTCAAATGTGATCCGCCCCGACGCCAGCCGGATCGCCGGATTCCCCTTCGCTGCAATCCCCGCCACGTGCGTCCCGTGCGAGTAGATCGCAAAAAATTCAAGCTGCTCCAGAAATCCCGGCACCTCCGCCGACGACATGCCGCTCAGTTTCTTCTTCAGCGCCGTTGCCTCCGGGCTCTCGATCGACAACTGCAAATCCGACAAACCCTTCAGCTCGTCATGCATCGCCGGAAACTGCTTCTGCTGCTCGGCATCCAGCGGATAAAGATACCCATGCGCCGGAAATCCCTTCAGATCAAACGCAATGTCATGCGGATCCCCCTCCGGCGAGGTCTTTGCGGCCGTCAATACACGGTCACCAAAGAGCGAAAGATCCGATCCCGAATCCCAGATCGCAACATTCACCGGCGTCAGCTTGTCTGCCTCCGTCAATGTCACGTCCCGGTCCGCCCAGATATCCGGCTTCTTCACATCGTTCGCGGCAACGTCCTCGCTCAGCGCCGCAACCGTTTCCTGCTTCAACGGCAGAAGTTCCTTCAGAAAAACGCGATCCCCAATCAGTCCCCAGGCAAGATCGTTGCTCAACTGGTGCGCCTTCAGAACCGCAGGTTCAATCCCTGCCTGAATACTGCCCACCACCAGCGCCTCCGACATGATCTCCATCCTGCTCTTGCCTTCTTTGATCCGGTTCCCAACAACAGCCCACGGCAGAGGCTTCAACGCTGCCTCGTAGGCCTTCTCGTAAGCCGCCGCATATTCCGGCCCCGCGCTCTTTCCGGTCGCCTTCTTGGCATCGAACATTGCCTGTGTCTGCAGGCCCTCCAGCAACTTTGCATCCGGCTTGTCTTCCAGATCGCGCAACTTCGCAATCGTCTCCAACGCTCCGGCGTCATCGCCCGCCAGCAGGTCTAGATCCAATCGCACACCCAGCAGATTCCTGAGCGCCGCATGGTCCTCCACGTCGTAGCCCTTCAGCACCGAATCCACGTCCGCCCGCACTTTGTCCGCAAATCCATTGAACGTCGCGTCATCCGACTGCAAAAGTTCCGTCGCTGTGCCCGTCACCGGGTAATTGAAGCGCGGCAGGTCCGCCTCCGAATGCACAACCTTCCGGCTCCCGTCCTGGGCTGCGCATCGGAGCGCAGGGCTGGCAACAACGGTTGCAAGGGCAAAGGCAATCAGCCCAAGGATTCCTGGTGCGCGCAACGAACGGCGGGGAATAGGCATGGCAGCTCCTCTTGGATTTCCGGCTCTTGGCATCATACGGGCATCCGCGGCAAATCTCCCCAAATTTGCCACCAAACGCTTTCTAGCCGGGAAGACCCCGTAAGCTCCCATTCTCAGCCTCACCCCCTCCCCTCACCCTCTGAACATTTTTGTTCACCCCGTCCACGCTTCCTTGGTTGACGGAGGATAGGTGCCCGGCCTTTGTGCTTGAAGTCATGTGAAACGGTTATGGATGGTTACTCCGAGTTACTTCACTACTAACGTTTGTGAATGAATCCTGTCTCTCTTTCCCAAAATCGTCATTGTATTTCTTGCTCATTCTGCTTTACTCAAGAAAACCCAAAAAGGGAGCCGATTGGATGCGGGTCGGGAATTGGAACCGGTTGCCTCGCGCATGTGCCCGTTGTTGCGCGCTGCTTCTCTTGTGCATTTTGGCTGCCTCGCCTTTGCGTCTCTGGGCCCAGGACGACGACTCCGAGGACGACGAGGATTCAGGTGGCCCTTATGCAACCTTGACGGTTAACTACAATGCGCGAGGCTCCGCTGACGTAAGATTCAACTCCTTCAACCTGGTCAAAGACTTCGAAACCGTCGAGGCTTCGCTCGAAAGAGCACTCCACTGCCCCGCCGGCTCTCTGGTACATCCTGCGCCCAGTTCCGAACTCCCTCGATTCCTCAAATCCCGCCCGCTCAAGGAACAGCAGCAGTATGAAAAATATCTCGAGCTGTCCCGTCAGGGCTCTTTGACAGGGCAATGCCCGGCGGCGATGACGCGTACTAGCTTGCTGTTGTCCACAGACATTCCGCTATCCCCGATTGCCGCTGTGCTTCAACAAGCGGGAGTCAAAAAATTTACCGTTCTCCTTACCTACCCCAAATCGAAATATTCCGAACAGACGCCCGCAACTAGGCAACCATGGGATCCCGATTCCGCCGACGCGCCTCGCACCCCAAGGCAGGAAATCTATTCTCAGGCCTACTACGTAGTCGACACAGGGGCAGCGGTCCCTCCGCAAATCCATCTGGCCTATGGCCTGCGAACACGCGATGCGGTTCGCGCCGCCGTACTGCCGACCGTCTTCCTGCTTTTTCCCATCGCTGTCTGTCTCTGGATGCGGCGAGCCGCCCTTCGCGATGCGAAAACGGATCCGACCGCCGCTTGGTTCAGCTACTTCCGCGTGCTCTCCTGGTGCGGCAACGGCCTCATTCTCGTTTGGATGATCGGGCAAACCATCCGTCAAGGGTTCGAAGTCATTGCCTCGTCCTACACCGCGACACAAAGCTTCGGCGCAGTCATGTTGCAGGTCGCCATATTGATTCTCCCGCCGTGGCTCGCGTTCTTCGTCTGCACCGCGCTGTCCTATAAGGTGTACGTGCAGGTTCGCGGCGATGCATGGACCCGCGGAGAATTCATCGCAATTCAAACGTTGACCATCGCATCGCAATTCCTGCCCCTCGCCTTCTTCCTTGCCGCTGTTTCCATGATCGCCGTCAACGGGCAGGCGGCAGCAGCGCTCTTCGCCGGAATTTACGTCAGCTACGCCGGATGCAGATGGCTCAACTCCAAACTCTCCGGTGCCCAGGCCGAACCTTTGACCACCGGCGATCTGCGCGACCGCGTCTTTCAACTCGCAAAAAAAGCCGCCGTCGAAGTGCGACAGGTCTTCGTCGTCCCGGCACAAAAGTCGCGGATGGCCAATGCCTTTGCATCCGGCAATCGCACTGTGATCTTCACCGACTATCTCCTCAGCCGAATGAACAAACGCGAGGTCTCTGCCATTGCTGCACACGAGATCGCACACATCCAACGCAAGCATCCAGCCTGGAAAATGGCAGCGTTTATCGGGCTTATCTTTTCCAGCCAAATCCTCTACGGCATCTTCAATGCTCTCGTCGGTTCCCTGCGCCACAGCCTTCAACTGCGTCAGGCCGCCGAAGGTGCGGCTGCAGCAACTGATCTTGCTGCCATTGTGCGCATCGGCGACCGCATCCTCGCATTTCCTGAGTTGATTCTTGTTTTTTTCATCCTCGGCTTCTTTCTCTATCACCTCCATTCCCGATACCTCGAATATGTCGCTGACGCGGGAGCCGTGCAACTGACTGAAGATCCAGAGGCCATGATCACGGCGCTGCTGAAGCTGAGCCGGCTCAATCTATTGCCTGTCCAATGGGACCGCGCAACTGGTTCGATCCTGACCCATCCGTCGACGTTGAAAAGAGTCCAGCACATCGCGACAATCGGCCAAGTGCCCCCTGAACGACTTAACCAGCTCTTGCTTGACTCCTCAACGACCGCGTCGCCCCTCGCGCCCGACAATGTCTGGTCGCAGGAAGAGCAGTTTCTGGCGGTGCCCTCCAAAAATCCCGTCGTCACCTTACGAAGCTTCAGTTCGGAACTGAACTTCAAAAAATGGGCGCTACGAGGCTCCAGCCTCGTGCCCGCCGCGTGCGTCGCATGGGCGGTCGCTCACTACCAGACGCACCACAACATCGCAGCGTACATTCTTGGCGGAGCTCTCAGCCTTACGATTTACGTTGCGGTGGGGGAATGGCAGGCGACCTGGTTTCGGGCTCGCCTGAAACAAAAGATCGTGTCACGGCTTGCCGCAGAGGGCATCGACATTGGCGCGTCTAGCGCCGAGATCGTCAAACTCAGCCCTCACGCAGCGCCCCGCGCCTATGCCATGGGATTTACATGGGACACCGGCTGCCTCATTTTCGCGAACCATCGCCTCTGCTATGTGGGCGATCAGATTCGCTTCTCCCTTAGGCCCGAACAGGTCCTCGCGGTCCGCCTCGGCCAGGGAGTTCCTTGCGTCTTTCCCGAGCCGCGCATTTACATCGATTGGCAACTCGATGCCTCAACGCCGGTCCAGACTTGGAACTTCCTGCCCCAAGATCCCTACAAAATCTGGCACAGCAAACTCCAGTCCGTTGAATTCGAGGCAAAGCTTCAGCACTGGAAGGCGCAGCCCGGCTCCTTCGCCGACCTCCCGCCCGCTCTCCGCGATTTGGCCGGTCCCACCGTCGGTGAAGTCACCAGCCAAAGGCTCAAAGCCGCCATCACCTTCGGCCGTTTCCTCAAGGTCCTGCTGTTCAAACTGTTGCTCGCCCTCATCTTTTGCAGCGTGCTCAAGATTCCCTCGCTTTGGTTCATCTGCCTCGTAGAACTTCTCGCGACCGTCTATTCGTTCATGGCTTTCTGGTTCTTTCGGGATTCTCAGGATCCGCAGCGTCCAGCTACTGTCGCCGCAAGTCTGCAACCGGAGCAGGACCCGCAAACGGGGGACTGAGCCGGTCTCCTCGACACTCGGTCCTTTGGGGACCCCGTCACCCCCTCCCCTCACCCTCTGAACATTTTTGTTCACCCCGTCCACGCTTCCTTGGTTGACCCCGCCGCCCGTACCCCTCAGAATGAAGAGAGAACTTCTTGAGCCCTGCGCCGTATCTCAGGGAATCTTCCACTTCGGAGTGCCCATGCCTGCCTATCTGCTGATCCTTCTGGCTCTTGTAAGCCGGCTCATGCCGCACCCCGCGTGGCTCAACTTCACCGCCGTCGGCGGCGCTCTGCTCTACTTCGGCGCGCGCCGCTCCTGGCGCGAAATGCTGGCCCCCCTCGCTGCCCTCATGGCAACCGACTACTTCCTCACCGTCTACAGCTATAGCTACCCCTTCCGCTGGCAGTCCTACGTCACCACCTGGGCCTGGTACCTCATGGCCATGGCACTCGGACACATCCTGCTCCATGCCCGCACCACCTGGCTCCGTGTCGCCGCCGGCATCGTCCTCGGCCCCACGTCGTTCTTCCTCGTTTCCAACTACGCCGTCTGGACGACCGGTGAAATGTATCCCCGCACCCTCGCCGGCCTCACCACCTGCTTCGCCGCCGCCCTTCCGTTCTATGGCCGTGACCTCATCTCCACGGGCATCGTCGCTGGACTGGCCTTCGGTGTTCCCGTCCTCATCCGCCGCTACCGCGGTGCCGAGCCTCAGCCCGTCCTCGCCGGAAAATAGCAGCCTGCCCATCTCCCGCAACCGCGCCGGGGCATCACGATCCCGTTCCAGCCCCTGTCCTCTCCTGCTCAGACTGCGATAGCGATCCAGCCGAGACATCCGCGGTTCCGCATCACCCACCCCACTTCGCAACGCACCCTCCTCGGCCTCGCACCTCCTGCCCCGTGGCGTCCCCAACCTGGGCAACCCTCCGCAGATATCCGCGCCTCCTATCCCATTGCAGGTCAACCCAATCGCTCCACTCCGCCCGATTTTCTCCCTGAGGTAGTAGACAATCTACTGGGTAGGCTGTAGAGTGTCTACTGCATGGCTGAAAAGTATAAAAACCGCATCGACCTCCTCCAGGGCACGCTCGACATGCTCATCCTCAAGACGCTTCAATGGGGTCCGCAGCATGGCTACGGCATCAGCCTGGCTATCAAAAATAACTCCAGCGAAGTTCTTCGCGTCGAAACCGGCTCCCTGTATCCCGCCCTCCACCGCCTCGAGCGCCAAGGCTGGGTGCGCTCCGAGTGGGGTGAAACAGAAAGCAGGCAGCGCGCCCGGTTTTACCGCATCACCGCGAGCGGCAAAAAACAGCTCGCTGCCGACCTCGATCGCTGGGAGCAGATGGTCAGTGCAATCGGCTCCATCATGAACGGCACGCCTGAGGAGAGCTAGACATGCGCTGGCTGAGTCAGTTCCGTTTTTTAAGCCGCAAGAGCGAGCTGCAGGCGGAGCTCGAGAGCCATATCGAAATGGCAGTCCGCGATCGCGTCGAGCGCGGAGAATCCGAAAAGCAGGCGCGCGCAGAAGTGCTTCGTGAGTTCGGCAACCTGGCCCTCGTCCAGGACGTCACCCGCGAAACCTGGGGCTGGCTGGCCGCCGAACAAATCGTGCAGGACACGCGATTCGCCCTGCGTCAATTGCGGAAAAGTCCCGGCTTCGCCCTCACCAGCATTCTCACCCTCGCCCTCGGCATCGGCGCAAATATCGCCATCTTCTCGCTCATCTACTCCGCCATGCTGCGCAGCCTTCCTGTGCCTCATCCCGAGCAGCTCGTCAGCCTCCGTGCCGATCTCGGCGACAGTTCCCGCGATCAGCGCGATGGTCAGCCCCAGGCTGGACAACGCAACGGCATGTTCAAAGCCCTCAGCGGGCAGCAGGCCCTCGCCGGTCTCTGTGGCGTAACCGGCGGAGCCATCACCGACAGCTCCGGAGACGAACCCGTCCACTTGATCGCCACAGAAGTCACCGGCGATTGCTTCACCACCCTCGAAGTCAGGCCCCAGCTCGGCCGCCTCATCCAGCCTGCCGACGACACCCCCAACCCCGGCCCCCAGGGCTTTGCCGCCGTTCTTAGCGATGCATGGTGGAGCATCCACTACCATCGCGACCCCGCCATCATCGGCCGAAAACTCATCGTCACCGACGTCTTCTCGCGGCCCATCCCCATCGTCATCGTCGGCGTCCTTCCCGCCGAGTTTCACGGACTGGAAGCAGGCGACAACCCGCGTATGTATTTGCCCGCGTATTTCTATGGCGCGGAGAACCGCGACGTCAACAGCAACATCGGCATGCTCGTCTTCGGACGGCTCAAGCCCGGCCAGTCTCTTGCCCGCACCGAAGCCGAACTCCAGCCGCTGTTCCAGCAATGGCTGCGCGCTGCCCGCCTTCGGGAAGTAAAGGATCTATCCCAGGCGCGCCTCCTTTTAACGCCCGATTCGGCCGGCTATTCCGAACTCGCGCTCCAGTATGGCCAGGGGCTTCGCCTCCTCCAGGCGCTCGTCGCCATCATCCTTACCGCCGGCTGTTTCTATCTCTCAACCCTGTTCTCCGCGTGGGCCATCGCACGCCGCAAAGAATTCGCCCTCCGTGCCGCCCTCGGAGCCAGCCGGTCCCGCCTCCTGTCCCAGTCCATCATCGAATCGGCCTTACTGGTCGGCGCCGGCGCCGCCGGTGGAGTCTTCGTGGCATGGGCCGCGGCTCGCTACATCGTGCATTTTCTTTCCGTCGGCTCCGGCACCCTCCTGCTCGACGTCAGCCCGCACGGTTGGGTTCTGGTTTTCGCGTTCGGCGTCAGCCTCATCGCCCTGATCGTCACGGGCTTCCTCCCCGCTCTGCGCGCAACCCGCGCCGACGTAATGGTCGACATCAAAGAGTCGAGAATTGGTCCAAGGTCCGGCGCGCGCCATCAGTTCGGATCCGTCCTGTTTCCCCTGCAGGTCGCGCTGTCGCTCGTCGTCGTGGTCGTGTCTTCGCT